>Ga0209541_10000238_pt1 | contig 106209 bp, 96 predicted proteins | sample RifCSPlowO2_01_FD_184027 | JGI IMG/M metagenome (GOLD analysis project Ga0209541, IMG submission 184027) | Groundwater microbial communities from Rifle, Colorado - Rifle CSP2_plank lowO2_0.1 (SPAdes) (version 2) | ecosystem: Environmental > Aquatic > Deep subsurface > Groundwater | place... | reverse complement strand
TTTATGTATAGCAATACATCACATGGAATTTGGATGTATACGAAAAACAAAGTTTTTCGGATATTCAAAAATCTTTGATTTTTGCATATGCTCAAAAACCACTCGAATAAGTGAAATTTTGTAGTGTCCAAAACCACGCTATACAATATCCAAAGTATTCATGCCACCCAGTGAGTTGTGAGCGAGTGATTCGCTCACTCGCATTCGACTGATGGGTGGTTTTTGACATTTTTCTATTTTTGTCCAATATTTTTTAAAAAAATAGGATATTTTCCAAGTTTAATTGAAAAAAGTATATAAATATACAGAAATTACCTGTTTTTGGTGGTATTATGGACAAAGGCGCAAATTATGAGGTTAAAGACATCAAGTTGGCGGGACAGGGCATTTTGAATCTTGAGATTGCAGAGTCAAGAATGCAGGCTTTGATGAAAGTCAAGCAAAGGTTCGCTAAGGAGAAGCTGCTTAAGGGAATCAGAATAGGCATGGCTCTTCATGTGACAAAAGAAACTGGTGTTCTGGTAAGGGCGTTGATTGCAGGCGGGGCAGATGTTGCAATTACGGGATGCAACCCCTTAAGCACGCAAGATGATGTTGCAGCAGCATTAGCTCAAGAAGGCATCAAGGTATGGGCTTACAAAGGCGAAACAAAAGAGGATTATTATAAGTATATAAACAATGTAATCGCTTTCGAGCCAAACATAACAATAGATGACGGCTGCGACTTGGTAAGTGAAATACACAAAAAGCACCAGCATTTAATCAAAGGCATAATTGCAGGCTGCGAGGAAACAACAACAGGCATAATAAGATTGAAGGCAATGGAAAGAGACGATGCATTGAAATATCCGATGATTGCTGTTAATGATAACAAAACAAAGCATTTGCTTGATAATTTTTTTGGGACTGGCCAGTCAACTCTCGATGGAATTTTGAGGGCAACAAACATTCTTTTTGCTGGAAAAAATGTTGTTGTGTGTGGCTATGGCGACTGCGGCAAAGGCGTTTCATTAAAATCCAAAGGATTGGGCGCAAATGTCATAATTACTGAAGTTGACTCATTCAGGGCATTGCAGGCTGCTCTTGACGGATTCAGAGTTATGCCGATAAAGGAAGCTGCAAAAATTGGGGATATTTTCATAACAGTAACCGGCAACAAGAATGTGATTGACATCGAGCACATAAAGCTCATGAAAGACGGCACAGTTCTTGCTAACTCCGGACATTTTGATGCTGAAATAAATGTCAATGAGCTTAAAAAGATTGCAAAATCAAGAAGAGTAAGACCTTTCCTTGACGAGTATGTAATAAACGGAAAGAAAGTTTATGTCTGCGGAGAGGGAAGGCTTGTTAACCTTGCAGCAGCAGAGGGGCATCCAAGCGAGGTAATGTCAACAAGCTTCTGCGGGCAGGCTCTTGCTTGCGAGTATGCAGTCAAAAACAAGGGAAGATTGCCAATAAAAGTTATTCAGCTGCCTGAGGAAATTGATAATGATATAGCCAAGCTGCAGCTTGAAGCAATGGAAATCCAAATAGACACGTTGACAAAAGAGCAAAAAGAATATCTTGAAAGCTGGCAGGAAGGGACTTGATTACTGCCCTCTTTCCTCTTTCTCAACCAAAGAAAACGGCGTTTGGTCGTATAAAATCTTTAATCCATCAGTTCCAATCGTGACAGGGTAAACATCCAGACTATGGTCCTGGCCTCTTATCTTTGCGACTGTGAGCACCCTCTCAAAATAAGAGCCTTTTCTTATCCTTGAAAGCAGGATTATGCCCTCAAATACAAAATCCATCATGTCATACGTTAATCTGTCAAAATCAGTTATCGACCTTTCAGAAACCACAAGAAAAGTGACATTTGCCTTTTTCATCTCCTGCATGAAAATAAGAACTTGGCGCCTGAACTCCATCTTGTTGCCGTCAAACCTTGGGTAAAGGTACTCAAAGAATATTAATGAGTCAAGAGCTACTCTTTTGACATTGCGTTTTTTTATTACATCAATAAGCCCTTTGATTGAGGATATGCCCCCTTTTAATGTTGCTATCGGCTTCTGCACAAACAGTATTTTGCCTTTGTCCACCATTGAAGCAATATCCATACCGAGATTTTTTGCGCTCTGGTTTAGCACGTCTAAGCTCTCTTCTGTGGATATGAATATTCCATTCTCATTGTAATCCTTTGACCCATAATATATGAACTGCAAAGCCAGTATGGTTTTTCCGGTTCCGGGCGAGCCTGTCACCAAAATGGAAGAATTCCTCCTTAATCCGCCTTTAAGCACCTGGTCCAAGCCAGGCACGCCTGTTTTTATAAGCTCAAATGCCAAAATATCACCCTTTTTTACTATCATTGTTTACTCTTATATAAAAGATTTATGGTTTGGCTTGTGGGCTCGAGCAACTGAATTGCGAAACCCACAAAGTGTCAACGGATTCATCGAAAATCAGTCGAATGGTGAGCGAGGTATATGCTTGCGAGTTCACGAGCAAGCTCGCGGACATCTCGAACCCCGCATCTAGATGCATGCGAGAGTGGAATGCGAAAGCTTGCTTTCGCTCGCTTAGCTCGCTCGCATGCTCGCGTTCAACTGACTGATTTTCGAGTGTGATCGGAAATGCGTAGCATTTACCGACATATGCCGTTGATGCGAAAAGTTTATATTCATAGGTTAAGATTTAACAGCTAAAAAAGTGGTGGATGATGCTGGAAGTAAAAGAGAGTTTTAAAAATGTCAAAAATTATAAAATTTTTGAACATTCCCAAAAATCGAAGATTTTTGATAAAGAGGTCAAAGGCCTAAAGGACTACTTGGTTCTTGTAACAGTCGATGCGAAAAACTACCAAAAAACAGCTGTTGATATTGTAAAATCCTTTGTCAATGAATGCAGAACTCCGGGCGTTTATGTTACTTTAAACAAGCCCTATGATATTATGCAGAGGATTCTTGAAAATAACAGCATAGACACCAGATTAATCATTTTTATTGATGCTGCTTCAAGGACGGACACAAAAAAAGTCGGGAATTGCCTGTATGTAGGAAGCGCTGAAAAGCTAAGCGACATGTCTGTTGCAATGGACCAGGCAGTCAAGGCATTGCCTACAACTGAAAAATTCCTTATTTTTGACTCTTTGAACACGCTGGCAATTTTCAACAAGCCAGCAACTGTGGCAAGGTTTGTCCATTTTCTAACTGCAAAGATGAGGGAATGGAAAGTGAAAGGCGTTATAATAACGCTTGAGAAGGAAACTGACCCGGCATTGCTGGATGAATTGACTCAGTTTTCCGACGCTAGAATAGACATTGGAGGTGAATCTTAATGGCGCATTTGATTATTGTTGGAGTTACAACAGTCATATTTGGCGTAGCTTCCCTGTTTTTGATTTCAAGAGCGAGAAACAGGTTAAGCGAGGGCTCCATAAGGAGATACATGGATAATTTTGCAATATGCCTTGCTTTTATTGTCATTTTTTCAGTATGGCAGACTGCAAGAAGCATCCTTGGCATAAGCATAGATGTAGAAGGGCTTGCAACCTACCCCGAATACATATTCATAGTATTTGCTTATATGGCATTTATTGTTGCTTCTTTCAGGGTGATGAAGATAAGCCAGGAATTTGGATTTAAGGAAGACGGAAGAAAAATACAGCAAATAATCAGGGAGAAGCCGAAAGCAAGGAAATCAAAATGAAAAAAATGAGTTGGAAATCGCAGGTCAGCGTTGAGTACATGCTCATTATGGGCTTTGCAACACTCATGACGATACCATTGCTGATTATTTATTACACATACACGGCAGATTCACGCGATTCAGTGGCAACTAGCCAGGCGCTTCAGATTGCCAGGAAAATAGTTGATTCCTCTGAATCAGTTTACTACATTGGCAAGCCGTCGCAGACAACGCTAAAGTTCAATTTTCCTGACAGCATACATTCAACAAATTTGTCAAGCAGGGAAGTTGTGTTCAAGATAAAAACAAGAAGCGGGGTAACAGACATTGTGCAGGTTTCTTCTGTAAACATGAGCGGAAGCCTGCCGGTAACTCAAGGGATGCACATAATAACAATAAAGGCGGAAGACGGCTATGTTAAGGTAACATCGAAATAAAAACAAAGATGAGATAAAAAATTTGCAATAAAATAATAAAATTAATTCAAAAAATAGGTGAATTATGCATCTTAAAGCACAAATGAGTGCTGAATTTTTTGTATTTGTGGGGCTTGCAGTTCTGATAGCGATAGCTTTTGAAATTATCTCCCTGGGCCAGTTAAATGATTTCAGGCTCCAAAAAGAAAATGAGGCTGTCAGGGACCTTGCATTGAAGCTGCAGCAGGAATTGCTTGTAGCATCCACTGTTGAAGACGGCTATGTGAGAACATTCCAGATTCCAGATAGTATTGAAATCATTAATTATTCATTATCAACGCAAAATTCAACGATAACTGTCAAGTCAAAAAATTCCCTTTATATTGCATCCTTACCAAAAGTTGTTGGCAACGTAAGCAAAGGCGCAAACACAATCAACAAAACAGGAGGTGTTATCTATATCAATTAGAGTGTCAACTAGGGGCAGTTGCGTGCGAGAACGCTCAGTGAGATGCGAGGTTCGCAAGAACCTTGCTCACCATGTCACTGCTTGCGAGAGTGGAATGCGAAAGCTTGCTTTCGCTCGCTTATCTCATTCGCAAGCTCGCATTCAGGTTTTTGCACGCTCGCGTTCATCTCAGGCATGGTACATGGACTTTGCAATAGCGCTGCTGCTGTTCATATTCACGCTGGTAGTTTATTTCAGCTATGCAAGCAATTTCCAAAAGCAGGAAAAAGGTGATTTGGGCGAGATGCTTGCGGATGCAAAGGCTATTTCATCTTCATTGGCTTTGAGCGGCTATCCGACAAACTGGGACAATACAACAGTAATAAGAATAGGGATTGCTGATGAGCAAAAGATAAATGTAATAAAAATAAAATATTTCAAGCAGCTTAATTATTCAAAAACAAAAACATATTTTGGCACATTTTATGACTATTTCGTATTTTTTGTCAATGACAAGGGTGAAGTTTTAAACATAAACGGGTTTTGCGGAACTGGACAGCCTCTTATTGATGTGTTTTATAATATCAAAAGCGCTTATTATTATTCTGATGAGGATGATAAATTTTTGAAAGACTTCATGAGCAATACTTTCAAAGCAGATGTTTATTTTGGTGACAATCCAAGTAACCTAGATGACATAGACAGTTTGATAAGCAACATAAGCAAATATGGGTTTCTTGTTATGGAGCATCCTGCTTTTGACACCGGAAAATTTGAAAACATATACAAAGAGCCACTTAATTATTACTCTTCAAGAGGCGGTTTTACAATGCTTAGCGGTCAGCTTGTGTCTGGACAAAAAAAAGAGTTGTTTGGCGTTTCATTTAGTAAAGAAAAAGGTCAGTCAATAAGCGATAGAAACTCAACTGTCAATACTACAGACCCCTATTTAGCACTAACTATTGGAGAGAATATTGTATTTAGACAATCTTACGATGTTGCAAATGATACATCATCTGCTTTACCCGCACTTGAACTTACGACAATAGCGAGTTTCAATAAAGACAATACAAATGCAATCGCAAAATGGAAATACAGCAACGGCACTGTTTATTTTTTAAGCGATTTTGATGTTTCTTTTTTCAGCGGCGATTTTATCAAAATAATTGAAGACCTTGCAAAAAGCTTAATTGAGGGCACATGCTACCCTATTAATGTCACAGGCATAAGCAAAAACAAGCTTGTAAAGGCTGAGCGCTATTTGAATTACAATTCAAAAATTATTAAGATGGTTGTTTATGTATGGCAATGAAAACCAGCAAAAATTGGAGATTTTTGTGGCCCAGAAAATTAGTCGAATGTGAGCGAGTGAAACGAACTCACTCGCATGTCACTGAATTTTCTCGGGAATTAAAATTTTTTTCAGGCATAAAAATTATTTCATAAGTTTAATGCAATGAAAAGATGAAAAAGGCAGTATTTTTCACAATTGACAGCCTGCTGGCATCAGGCATCATAATAATTTCAGTCCTTCTTGTTGCAAATTTTTATTCTGCTGAGCAGCAGCAGATCAACATAAATTATGCTTCGCAGGACTTAGTAAGGATTTTCTCAACAATGAATGTTGGAGAAGTTAATAATGATTATGCAAAAAGCCTTATCGCATCAGGGGAAATAACAAACACCAACAACACAATACTTGAGCAGATCGGAGATTTCTGGGCAGAAGATAAAATCGAGCTGGCTAAGAATTTTACAAAAAATTTAACAGAAGGCATAATTCCTTCTGCTTATGGATTTAGTGTATTGGTTAGTGATGAGGAAATTTACTCCAGAAATCTTCCTGTAAAAAGGGCTCTTGTTTCTTCAAGAAAAATAATAAGCGGCATAGCAAAGGCAAAGCCAAAAGAGGGCTTTACGTCAAGGGCTTATTTGAGCAAAATAACCTCAAAAACAAATACAAAGCATTACCCTTTTGATGTTATTGCACCTTGTTACAATAGCATGAACGATCCTTCAAATGCGGATAGGGCATCAATAGAATATACTATAGAGTTGCCTAATGATGCAATTGTCACAAACGCATCTTGGATTATTGTCCCCGCACTTGCAAACACAGAAGTTGATGCATATGTAAATAATAACAATGTTTTCAAAGGTGTTCCTAATGAGAATAGTATTTTAAATGCTCAGGGAAATTTTACTTCTGGAATAAACAAAGTAAGATATAATCAGACTGTTTATTTAGGTGGAGGTTGCCCAGGAGACGATGGAACCAGCAATGTTGTTTTGACATATAAAACGCAGCAACTACAAACAATTGACAATAAGACTAAATTTCCATTTGCTGTTGTTTATGCAGACGGAAGAATCAGCGATTATGAGAAACCAATTTTTGCTCCAAATGCAGATATTAGCAAAATCAACATAAGCTTATACGTTAATGCTAGCAGTATCCATCTTTATTTCAGATTCAAAGCCACTACTATTGATATAGGCAGTAAATTGGTAACGAACAATTATGTTGAGTGGAAAGATAATGATATTAAAAACAACCTATCACAAAGTGGAATTAGCTACAACAATTTGAAAGATAGTTATTTCTACTTTATCTTTGACTTTTTACCCTTTAATAATAATGTAACAATTTTACCTAACTCAAGTGTCATATTAGAAGGCACACAGCAAACTTTGCCTTTTGGATTTATAGATGTAAGCCAAAAAATTGATCTTACTATGCAAAAAGATCCTGCCCCATTTGCTTGGTGTCCCGACTCCTATTACAATGTCAGTTGGGGATTTAGACTGCCTGAGAATATGATTCCCCTCTACTCGGATTGGGTTATAGGGTGGTGTTGGCTTAACGATGCAGACCAAATAGCAAAAGCTAATGGCATTGACTTATATAGGCATATTGAGGGTGATTCGGGCACTGATCCTTTTATAGGAGCATTTGCTCGATACGGGTATACTAAGAATACCGCATCTGGCAGTATAGTTAATGGTCAAAACACGTTTGATTTACAATTCGGGTCAGATTATTCAACAAAACCAAGTATATCATATGGAGAAAATGTATTCATTATACCCAATAGTGTTACTTATACCTCTGTTCTTGGAAATGCTGAAGGGTGCACTTGGAAAGTCCAAGTAAATCAAGGTGTTGACAAGATAATAAGCGTGCCAAAGGATTATAATGGAGGTAATAGCTGTGTGTTTAACCAAAGTGATACTATCTACAACATCAATGACTCTAATCAAATAGCAGCTTTACAAATATTTGAAATCTTAGACTTTGACAGTGATGGTGACGTTGATCTACTTATAAGCGAAGGAGATGTAGAAATAGAAACGTTAACAATCTCAAAAGTTCCTTCTTTGTGGGGGCCTGCAATTATAGAGATAAGGGTGTGGGAATAGGAAGGTTTAAATACAAATTACGTAATATTACGTAATATGGTAGCTTTGACTGGAAAAATAAGCAAAGGAACTTTAATGGACCAGGTGTACATACCAAAAGACAGGCCCATGGGCTTTGAAATAGGCATGCCTGTAGTGGTTAAACCGCTGACAGAAGAAGAAGAAGTCAAGCCTATACACTGCAATATTGAAAAACTGGAGCCTGTAAAGGTGATTATTGTACAAAAAATTTTCAGCGAATTGAATTTTGCAGATAACATAATAATAACAGGCTCATTTTTGGAAAGTGGTTTTCAATTTAATGATATAGATATTCTCTTAATTTACAATAAAAAGATAGATTTTAGAAAAATAGAACAAAACTTCAATAAGCTCTTTGGTTTAAATTTCCATGTTATTGCTTTAGACTACAATACACTGCTTAAAGGGCTGGAAACAGACCCCCTTTACCAAGCAATGCTGAGCAGGTACATTTCTAAAAAAAGGCTTATCTTCAAGTATAAAAATAAAATTGATTATAAAATTCTTGATTTGCACTTGTTGAAAAGCAAGCAACTTATGGATAATTTTGACTATTTGGCAGGAAACTTAAAATACGGCATGGCAAGAAATATGATAGCAATATTTCTTTTCTTAAATAATAAAAAAATAAGCAATGAAGCTATAGACAGCGCAATAAAAAAAGTGCTTAAAGAAGAGCCAATAAATATTAAAGAGAATGTAATAATCAATAAATCCATTTTTTTACAAGAATATAAAAAATTGTATAAAGATTTATTCAAAATTATATTAAAAGGAGTTAAAAATGGCACTCAATAGAAAAAAATTCATTGATTTGTTTATTGGAAATGCCTCAAACGCTATTCTTCACAAAATATTGGAGAAAGCTGTTGAAGACGAGATTATTAGAAAATATTATGATAAAGAATTTTTGAATTCATTTGAACTAGCAAAAAAATACAGGGAAAAAATCAACCCTATAAGCAGTAACTTGCCCGAGTATTCTGAAATAAAAGAACGGATTATGAAAAAGGTGAATAACGAATTGAAAATCAGGATTTCAAAAGGCTATAAAAATATAGATTTAAACCTTGTAGAATCTGCTACTGATGGCATCTTGTCGCAATTAAGGGTGTCCTAAATGTTCAAAAAAGCAATCTTTTACACAACAGCTGCAATAGCATTGACAATAACCATATTTGTGACTTACAGCGCTTACGGCACTTATCGATTAAGTGAAAAGATGGAGGTTATACAGACAAGAATTGAAACTGTCAATTTCTTTATAAAGGATGTTGAAAGGGACATAAGCAACGGCGCTTATATTGCAGGCTTTAGGACTTTGCTTAGCTTCAATCAGTTCATCACGGCAAATGGCACATTTATTAATAATTTAAATGAAAAGTTCAAGGAGTCTTTTTTGAATGGAACAATTAATCAGCAGCCATTAAGCTTAATGAAGGACTCAACTTTTACAGACTGGGCTAACAAAATTTCTATAGAGGCAAATAAAGTTGACATAAAATTCAACTTTACAATAAATGATGTCAAACTAAACCAAACAGGCCCTTGGACTGTAAGCATTGGCTTAAATTTGAGTTTGGATATAAGGGACAAGAGGAATACAAGTTACTGGATAAGGGACAGGTATTTGACAACAAAAATAGATATTATCGGCTTTGAAGATCCTCTTTATATCGTCAACGGCAATGGAAGGGTTACTAATGCGATAATTCAATCGAATATAACAACTTTTGTTGTTGTTGGAAAGGTTAACAATTTGCTAAGGCACATGAACAATTCTTGGTATGTTGCTCGTAATGACAGCCCAAGCTTCTTGATGAGGTTTGAAGGCAATTTAGGCAATTCCACTTATGGAATTGAAAGCCTTGTCAATCTTGATGAATTCCAGCAGCAGGGATTGGCTATTAAAGACAGAAGTATTGTTGATTATATTTATTTCGGAACAAAATCAACAACCAATTTCAGAATCAATAACACTCCAGAATGGTTCAAGATTGATCAAGGGCATTTGGAATTTTATCAGGTGGAAAATATAACTATATAGAGAACTTTGAATAATTCATTATTTTTGCATTTTCATTCAAAGTTCTCTTAGAGAATTTTGACAAAATTGATATATTTCAAAATTCTCTATAATATATACTTAAAATAAACAAAAAAAGAAATAGTTCCTTACTCTATCCTTGTTGTTACTTGGCCTACGCTGTTATGCTGTATGCCAGGCGAACCATCTGAATTGGTTGTTGTATAGGTGATATTTGCCTGGCCATTGTACTTTGAGCCTGAGTTTACGCAGGTTAATGTCCATGTTGCTGGTTCCCCGTTTGCAAGGGCCCCCAGGGTTTCTAAGGCTGTGCATCCTGCTGCTTTTACAGCGTCAACAGTTATATCATAGCCTAACGAGTTTTGCACCCTCAAAACAAGCGATGTGGCAGTTGCCTTGTGATCCAAGCATGCCAATCCTGCCTGAAATGTGCATTTTGCCGGCAGGAACCTGTCAGGGCTTAAAACACCAAAATAAGCAAGAGCGCCAATTGCAACCAAAACAACCAATATGGCCCACCCATAGGTCATCAGGAATTCCAATGCGGCTTGACCTGAACGCGAGCTGTGGCATGCGAAAGCTTGCTTCCGCTCGCTTATGTCGCTACGTTCTCGCAAGCATTTTGATTTTTTGTTAACCATCATTTTCACCTCATTTATTACCATCATTTTCACCTCATTTATTATTATTCAACCTTTGAGTTTATATTGCCATATGCTGTCTTTGTCAGGTTTGTGTCCTTTTCAGTATAGCCCATTGTAATGTCAGCCTTAAACTTCTCTTTTGCAGCGCCATTACTGCATGAGCCGCCTATAACAAAAGTATGGTCTGTCCCGCTTGACAACTGGTCTGTGAATGTGCTGCTGCATACACCTACACTAATGCTGGTAACTGTAATTGTCCTTCCAAGGCCGTTGGAAATGACAAGCGTGACCTTTGTAGGCTCCACCTTGTGGCTTACACAGGCAATTCCAGGCTGAAGAATGCACTTCTCCGGAAGGAATTTTTCCGGGCTTAAAACACCAAAATAAGCAAGGGCTGCAATTGCAGCAAGAACAACAAGAATAGCCCACCCATAGGTCATCAAAAATTCCATGGCAGCTTGGGCTTTATTTGAAATAGGAAAAACTCTCATCAACTTCACCTCATTTTTAAAGTCATTTTTGTTTTAATGTAATTTAAATAACTGTTTAATAACTAATATATAAATCTTTCCAAGATTTATACTGTGAATGAAATCAAGCATTATATGCTGAAAAATAATCCAAGCAGTTTTCCTGCCAGCCCTTGCGTGATAAGGTAGATAGTTAATGACACAGTAATAAAAACAGGTATATATTTCACGCCTGATTTTACATTGCCTTTTTTTATGATTGAAATCATCATTGCGGAAAACAACGAGGTCATTATCAAGGATACAATCGCGAAAACTCTGAAGTCTGACGGGGTTACGCCAGTTCCTGAAAATGTCATGGCAAGCCCTACGCCTGCAGCAACATTTGTTGAACTTCCCAGAACAGAGCCGAGGCTGTGCACAACCTCTATCAAAACCCCCGACATTGCAAATAAAAACGGAGCTGCAACTATTGTCGAAAAAGCAATGAATATAACATAGGTTGTTACATTGGCAGACATTTCCTTGAGCATTGATCTTTGCTCTTGTATGTTTATCGCTATCTTGTTGAGCAAATCCCCGATTTTTCCTCCGGCTTCAACGCCCTCATTAAGCATGCTTACCGACCTTTTTAGAGTAACTGAGTCATATCTTGCCGCAAATCTTTCCAATGCCGTCTTTAAGTCTGTACCGCTCATAGTTTCCTTGGCAACCATTTCAATCTCCTTTGCCAGCACGCCAAATCTTGGTCTTATAGCGTACCACAAGGCCCTGTCAATTGTCATGCCCGCATTTATGTTTGATGCCGTCAACTGCATAAAATCCGGCAAAACCTCCTCTATGTCAACCTTTCTTCTGAAAATCTTTAAATCAACAGACAAGTAAAACATAACCCACAAGGCAAATATCAGAATGATAAAAATGAAAACCCAAAGCACTATCATCGATGCAACAACAGTTCCCCATGTAATGCCATAGGTCACAGAGAAATAATAGATAAGATAGCTTGATATTGCAAGATTTGCCGCAACAGCTATGTTAAAAAAAGTTTTGGACAGCTTCTGGGGGCTTATATCAAGACCAGCCCTTTCAATGTAATCTTTTATCTTTTGCTTTCTCTCCTGCGCTGTTATTTTTTTTTGCTGCTCTTTCTTGTATTTTTTTTTAAAAAAATCAATCCTTCTTTCCGGCTGGGCTATGCCAGTCTTTTTTTTAAAAAGATTTTTTATGCTGAACATGGTTGAACTTTGATTCCAGCTTCATCTTAAAACTCAATTGCCGGCCTGGAGAACTTCACTATTGATATGAACATGAACTGCACAAATCCCAGGAAGCCTGCAAGCATAAGCAGTATTGTAAGGCTCAGATCGAATTGTATGAACGACGACAATATTATCAGCATTGTCATTCCCAATGACGGCAAAATGACGGCAATTATCATATAAAACATTGCAAGCGGATTCAGCTTTTTGCCGTACTTGTTGACTTCGGTTATCTGGTCCTTTGTTATCTGGTCCATAGCTGAATAAAGGGATTTTGCTACATCAGAGCCTGTCCTCATGGAATTTATCATCTGCCACAAAACTTTTTTGAAGTCGTTTGACGGGACGAACTCAACTGCCTCGTTCAGCGCATCTTCCATGCTCGTTCCCAAATCAACCTTGTTCGTTATTTCCTTGAAGTACCTTCCTATAACTTCATAATTTTTTGAGACGTTGAGCATTGCATTGTACAATGGAACGCCTGATTCAAGCTCAATTATTATGAATCTTCCTGCAAAAATAATCTCCTTGCTGATTTCTTTCTCTTTTTTTGATATCTTGACATCAGGCAGCCTTATCATGTAAAAGAACATTACAAAAAATATTACGGGAACAATGAGAAACAGCATGCCCTTGAGGACGTTTAATTTAGCAAGCACCAGGAACAGCGTAACAACCAATCCAGTTGTCATGTAAAATGCGGAAATAAATGTCTTTTTGATAAAATCTTCAGGCTTGTCCTCCATGCCGGCCTGCTTCAGCTTTGCCTTAAGGGTTGGAAATGATTTTGAAATCCTCTGGAATAATGTGTTTAAAGCGCCTGCTTTGATTTTAATCACCCAATAGCTTGTTTTTTCTTACATAATCCATCAAATTGTCCTTGTTTGTGTAGTATTCAGCCATGATCCTTCCGACAGTGTCTACTGTGTTGATATCATTCTTTACAATCCACTTCAAAATTGCTTCTTTTTCATTCAAAGAACTATTTAATTCGCTTCTTGTAAATCCAGTGAACAATTCTATCGTGCTTAGCAGCACCTTTGAGTTTGCAACTTTTTTCAATATGCCCTTTCTTATGTCTAATTGTATAAGCACATTCGGCTCGGAATCTGGGGTTATCTCCGCTATCTGAAATGTTTTCCTCACTCCAGTTCTTCTGTTCCTGTATTGCACAACTATCATTGATATTGCAGGCAGCAAAGATTTCGGAATATCAATTGGTGGATTGGTAAGCCTTGTTATTGTTTCGCGGGCATCATTTGCATGCACCGTTGCATAAACAGAATGGCCCGTATGAATAGCTTCGAAAAGCACCTCAGCCTCTCTTTTTCTTCTTATCTCTCCTACAATAATCCTGTCAGGCCTCATTCTTAATGAATTGACCAGCAGGTCAAGCATTGAAACTTCCCCTTTGCCTTCAGGATTAGGCAGCCTTGTAACCATTGGCACCCAGTGCAGGAATTTTGGCAGTTGAATTTCTCTAGTGTCTTCTATGCTTATAATCCTCTGATTGGGTGGAAAGAAATTTGCAACTACATTAAGCATGGATGTTTTTCCGGTTGCTGTTCCTCCCGAAATCAAAGTTGAAAGCTCATATTGCACACCCAGCCATATCAATGCAGCTGCTTCTGTTGAGATTGTGTTGTCTTTTATGAAGTCTGTGATTGTCCATGGCTTTGCTGCAAACTTTCTCAATGTTATTGTATTGCCCGCGACAGAGATAGGCTCAAGGGTTGCATTTACTCTGTCTCCTCCCCTAAGGTGGGCATCCATCAACGGTTCAAGTATTGTGAGCTGCCTTCCAACCCTTCTTCCAATCATTGTAGCATAATGCCTTATCTGGTCTTCGCTTGCAAGCATTATATTTGTCTTCAGCCAGCCGAATTTCACATGATATACCCATACAGGCTCCTCAGCATCGTTAATTGCCACTTCCTCAAGATGGACATCATCCATCAGGATTTCAATGCTTCCAAGGCCTAAGCTTCTTTGTATAAGATAGGATTTCAGAAAATTTGCTGTTGTTTCATCGGCATCAGGGAAATGCTTGTTAACCAATGTTGCTATTGCATCCATGAACCGCTGCTCAATCACTCCGGTGTCTTTTGTTGTCAGGATATCAACCATGCCAAGGCTTACCTGCGCTGTAAGCTCCTCTCTTATTTTTTCAAGGATTATCTCTGTGTGCTTGCTTATGCTTGAGATTGAAACTTCATATATGGGCACAAATTCGCCCTTTTTTTTGTATATCTTGATTGTTATGGGTATGTTGTCAGAAATAAAGTTGTATGTTGCAATAAGCTTTACATCCTCTTTTTTGATTGAAGTTAAATCTGTTTTTTTCTCTTCCTTTATTTCCCCTTTCATTGCAAACGGAGACAGCCCGGTAACTTTCACTTCGCCCTTTAATGCCTCTTTTTTAGGGGAAAGAATGCGCCCTGCACCTTCCTCACGCCTTTTCAGGCTAAATCGCTTCAGCAAAATATACACCTCTTTTTGTGATAACAAAAAGAGACCAGCGAAAATCATATTTTCGCGCTGCCTCTTTTTTAATGAAACAATACAAATAAAATAATATTTATCTCCTGATAAATGAGCCCAGTTCTTTAAGCTCTGCCTCAAACTGGAATTTCTTTTTATTCACTTCGCCAAACTTTTTTTCCAAGTCAACCATTTGCTTGCCTACATCGCCGCTTTTTGCAGTCAATTGGAATGACTTGGCTTTTTTTATCAGCTCTATCAGGCTTTTTTCAAGGTCGTCACGGTCTTTATTTACCCTGTCAACAAGATTTACAACAGCTAATTTCTTGTCAAAAAATTCCCTGACTTTTTTTGTTACATTTTTCACATCTGCAACACTTTTCTGCTTCTGGGCTATCTTTCTCGTAATCTTGTCCTGGATTTCAAGCACTTTCCTTTCCTGCTCCTGGCTTTTCTCTATCAAAGGGCCTATAATTGATTTTTCCTCGTCAACACGCTGCTTTATGTCATTTACAAGCAAATTCAGCTTTTCTATGTGCAATTCCGAGTTTTTTATTGCTGTGTCCTCATCCAAAACCTTTTTTTCTATAAGGCCTATCATTGATTTCATTTCTGTTAATCTTTTATTCAGGATTTTCTCGCTTTCCTCTATTGATTGGGATTCTGCCTTTTCTTTGTTTAATTCCTCCCTTTGACTTGTTATGCCGGCAACAACCTCCTGATACTTTTTTTGCTCTCTTGAGATTTGCTGAGTTAACTCCCCCATCTTGAGCTTTGCCTCGTTTTTTTGCTCTTCCACCTGCTTCCGCAGCTCTTCCTTTAACTGCTGATATCGCTCCAGTTCCTTTAAGTCCTCTCTCACAGTATCAAGCTCCATTCCGAGCTCGCTTTTCAGCCTGTCAAATTCATTTTTTACTTTTTTTAGGTCCTCAGCTTGTTTATCAAGAAAGCTCAGGCTTCCCTCAGCTTTTCTTACAAAAACATCCTTTTTGCTTGTAAATTCCTTTGCCTTTACCTCAACTTCTTTTCTTGTTAATTTTCTTTCAACAAGGAAAGGCTTTGTCATCTTGTACTCAACGCTTATAATTCCTTCTTCCTCAAGAAAATCAACCCATTCCTGTACCACAGTCATGCTAACTCCAAGCTCTTTTGCAGCGTCCTGCAATGCAATCCTGCCCCTTTCCTTGACAATTTTTACTAATTTGTCCACCCCTGTCTCTATTATGCTGCTTTCTATTTCCATCCTGTCAAATTTCTTGTGCTAATTGTTTAAAAATGTTATGTTTTGTCAAAATGAAAAATGATTCACCACTTTCAAGTGGCTCATCTGGAAAATCAGCTCCAGCAACTTCTCCGGCAGACCCATCATGCCCTTATTATAGTAAAGGCAACAAATAATTGAGCATAATTATTGCCTTTACTTGTCGAAAATCAGTCGAATGGTGAGCGAGGTATATGCTTGCGAGTTCACGAGCAAGCTCGCGAACAACTCGAACCTCGCATGTCACTGATTTTCGAGCACTAGAAAACCATAAGGTTTTCTTTGTATTACGAACGGATAACTATTGCTCAATTATTATCCGTGAGTATAGAGAGAAAAACCCGTATTTTGTTTTATAGAGAATTTTGAAATATATCAATTTTGTCAAAATTCCCTAAGAGAACTTTGAATGAAAATGCAAAAATAATGAATTATTCAAAGTTCTCTATATAAAAATCTAAAGAAAATCTTATTCTGTTTTCCTTCTCTGCATCATGAAGTAGCCGACTCCTGCTACAATCATAATTATTCCAACAACAATCCATGCAATTGCTGTATTGCTTAATCCTGGCTTAACTTCTGGTGCTGGTGGTGCCTCTGCTGGAGGAGCTGTTGGAGCCTCTACAGGCACTTCTGGTGGCATTTCTGCTGATGGAGCCTCTGGTGCTGGCGCTGCCGGGGCTGCTTCCTTTGTGCCAATAGCGAATGTGCTGAATCCAGGCGTTGTTGATTGGTACAATACATTGTTTGCATCATCTCCTGTTTTTGCTGTTAGAAGTGCATTCCACTTGCTGTCGCTGTACCTGTACAGCACAACGTCTGTTTCTGCAACTCCATTGCTTGTCAGCCATGATTTTAGCACTCTAAAGTTGATTGTTATCTTTGAAGCATCTGAATCAGCTATATTTGATTTTGTCAATTGCAAGTATTGGAATACTTTTCCTCCAGCCCCTGTTGTTAATGGGTTTGACGTCAGGCTTGCAACCTTTACCTCAGCATTTGTAACTGTATTTGCAACATCAACCATAACTCCTGTAACAGCTATATTCTCATTATTAATGGCTAGAACAGCGCTTGAGCCGGAATCTAGAGTGTCCCATCTTCTGGCTGCTGATGCTACTTCATTGCTTACTGCCCCTCCGCCGCCTCCACTAGCGCCTGACGAGGCTGTTGTTGTTGCTGCAGCTGCTGCGGCTGCTGCGCTTGTTGTGAAGTTGAATGTGCCATTTTTGATGCAGTTGCCGTTAAAGTCACATATGCTTACATTAAAGTGATACAATGTGCTTGCAGTTAAGCTGCTTAGAGACACTGATTGTGATTGGTTGAAGTCTGTTTCCATAGCAGTGGAAGTCAGAGAGCTTATTACAGTGCCGTAAAATACAGTTACATTTACTGTCTCATTTACATTGCTTATGCTTATTATTGCAGTGACCGAGCTTGGAGTGGATGATGTTACTGAGCTGTTTGGCGTGTTTGGCGGTGTGGTGTCTGAAACGTTTAAGTAAAATACAAAAGATGCAACGTTGCCTGAAGCATCCGTAGAGTTGAAAGTTATATTATAACCTACAACCACCCCATTCAAGTTCTTGTAGCTTTCTGTTTGGCCAAGGCAGATTGTGCCTGATTTAGTCATTCCTCTGGGTGTTGAGCCATTAGCCTGGTATACGCAGCTTACAACATCTGAAGAAACTGTTATGTTAGGCACAAACACTCCAACAGTTTGGTTGTCGGTTGTTGGATTCGGCGTGCTTAATGTTATTGTAGGCGCTGTTGTGTCATTCACAACTACAACTGTGCTGAAATGAGGCACTTGAACTATCGTTTTGCCTCCTACAGTGTAGTTCCAGCATGGTGTGGTGGTTGTTCTTGTAAATGCCACATCACATTGGCTAATATTTGTTCTTATTGTTAAATCATCCTCATTTGGAATCCACCAGAATTCCGGCCCGCTTGGAGTTCTATCTGAATTGTTTATTGGGAATACAACAACTCCATAATAGGAATTGTTGTTGTTATTGGTGAATTCTTCAATGGAATTATTAAACCATACCGATCTTAAAACAGTCATTGTCCAGTTGTTTTGCAATCCAGGCACAAAGCTTGACCTGTTTATTTCAGGGGCGAATTTTACCTTGTCCCAGTTAACAGCTGAGCCATTAATATCTCTTAATGATATATTTGTGTTATTCCCGTTGCTTGCAGTAAACAATATTTCAAATGTGTTTGTTGATGTCTCATTTGAGCCATTTACAGGCTCGTAGCCTGTGCCTGATTTAATGCTTATAGTTACATTTGTTACGTTAGTGCCATAGACTTCCGCAGCATAATAAAACATAGTTGTATTTATATCGCCAAAGTGGACAGAGCCTGTTGCAGTGAATGTGATTGGGCTACTATTGACAGCATTGCCTAATGTGTCATTGACCCCGAATTTGATAGTATGCGTTCCTGCAGTGAAATTTGTTATATTCAATATTGTAATATTTTCTGCTGCTCCCATTATACTGCCGCTCAAATTCAATACGGTAATTTGATAGTTGTTATCCAAATAATAACCAAACCAGTCAATTCTCTGGCTGTCATCTTTTGCAGATAAGCTAATTGAAATGTTCTGAGTGCCTCTAAATCCGTCAGTTGGGGTAGTTACTGCAAGTGAAGGCCCTAAATCATCAACCAAAAATCCGAATACTGAGGAGTTGAAATTGCCTGCAAAGTCGTATACTGTTATAGTTACAGTCCTATTTGCAGATGCTCCTTTGCATCCACTGTAATTAAATGGTGCTATCCTTGTAAGATTTGTGAATAGGTTCGAGTCTGAATTACAGCTTGATGTCCAGCTCATGTTTTTGAGTATGCCTGTTCCTCCAACTACAGTTGAGAAGTTCATTGTGGTGAATGGGGTTACATTAGACTTGTTTATTGCTGACAATCCATTTGACAATACCATAAAGTCTATGGTTGGAACGCTTCCAACTTGTACATTAAATGTGTGTCCTGCTATGATTCTATTGCCCCATATGTCCACTGCAGTTATGTTGACAAAGTGTGTTCCATTCATAAGCGGGCATGTTGGATCTACATCTGCAGACGATACCTCAAATGAGTCATTTCTGTGCTTCTCTACATTTGTCGCTCCAACAAACGTGTTTGAGTAAAATGCTGCTTGGCCGCATCCTTGAACTCCGCCTGAAGTTGGCGGCAGGGTGCTGTCTACGCTCACATTAATGCTGGTTAATCTACTGAATTCAGTTATAGCCCAGCTTATCAAAGGCGTTGTATCGGTGATGTGTGTGCCATTCACAGAAAGAGTACCATTTATTGTAACTGTAGGCACTGTTGTGTCATTAATCTGTATTGTGATGTTCCTGACGCTTGCGGAATTATTAACATTTCCTAATGTATCATTTACAATGATTCTAAAGCTTATGTTATTTCCTTCAAATTCGCTATGCCCTCTGGGTATAAAAAATGTAAAATTACTCCATCCGCTAGTTCTAGTTCCGGAAGGAGTTATATTATTACCAACAAAGTCTTTTGTTGTATTGATTGTCTGCCATGCGCCAACACCGCTGTTAGCAGTAACGTTATAGAACTGCAAATCCGCTTCAAAAGGCCTTGTCAGGTTATCGGTCCAATTGGCTTGTGCAAAAATTTTTCCAGTTACTGCATCACCTTGCGCTCTTGAAACGCCATCTCCTAAGCCTAATTGGTAAGAGTCGTTACCACCGTCACTGCCACTGGCATTTATCCTAGAAGAATTTGTAATATTAAAGTAGAACAGAACAGGGGGTATTTGGTCAACAGTCACTGTTATATTGCTGCTGCTATCATTGATAGGATTAGAGTTATTGCTTGTATCCCTGGCTGTGATAACCACCCTCCATGTGCCGTTTGAAAATGCAAAAGTAACATTACATGTTACAGATGTGGTATTTTGAGGACTTACAATATCGCTAGTTATGCATGTCAAGTTTGATGAAGATGTATTTATGTAACTGAATTCTGCCTTGCCTAGTTGCTTGTTTGCGCCTTGGTAAATTGAAAGATTGATTGAATAATTAAGCGTCAGGTTAAGCCCTGTTGAGTTTATATCTTCCAGTGTAAAGTTTATCCTATTCAAAGCTGTTGTAATATTAATGTCGTTACGTAAAGCCCCATTGAAAGTTCCGTTTATCTGCGAAAAGTCAGAGCCTCCCAAGCCGCCGGAAAAGTGGTCGACAAATATTAGGGTGAATCCTGATGCCAATTTGCTGAAATTATAGTTATTAACAAACAGGTTATTGGTTGATGATGCCTCAAGCCAGCACGCGTCATTTGTTGGTATAGCAAACGTACTGTTATAAACATCAAATACTGTTGAATTGCACTGGTTTATTTTGTGGCATTGCGGATCGGATACTGTAGTGCCGTTGCAATACATCTTCTTTGAGTAGCCTGAGCCGGCTAATTGCATCACTCCATATTCATAAGATACAGAACTTGGTATAAAGCTTGCGATATCAGCCCATACCATAGTTGCGCTAAATCTGCCTACTTGGGCTGCAATCTCACTGCTTGGCGTATTGTTAACTTTTGCATTGCTTGCATTTGCAAACTGGCTTTCATCAACTCTGCCTCCTACAATATGGACAAGAATGTCATTGGAGATATTAATGATAAAGGTGAAATTTTTATAAGTGGCTCCTCCAAATGTAGTTCCATCCACAGGGTTTAAAAATGAGCCTTCCGGTATTTCAACGCCGGTGCCTGTGGTTATGTTTAAGCCGCCAAATGCTGGACCATTTTGGTCTCCAGCGCCAGTTTTTTGCGACATACTTGTAAATATGCTCTCCATCTGCGTTACATTCATTCCTTTTATAATGAAATCGCTGCGATTAGTGCAGGTTATCCTGCTGAATGTATCATTTGCGCAGAAACTCACACTATGAGGGCCTGGTCCTGTAAAATTACTATTAAAATCAAGCAAACTGCTTAGATTGAAGTAATACTGCCTGCTTCCATCAGGGGCAGAAATAACTGTGCCTGCTGTAAAAGTGCGATTTACACTTTCATTCCTCCCAGGACTTCCATTAACGAATTGAGTAGAAGGAACAACAGTAGCATTCATATTCAAAATTAACCACACATATTGGGTAGTATTATCTGAGACATTGACATAAAATGTGGCTGTTTCATATGAAGTTATGTTATATTGAGAATTATCAGCAAGCACACCTCCTTTCGTTGTTTCTAGTGTTATTACAGGGGGTAAAGTGTCAATGTAGAATGATTTATTTGTTGCATTGTTGTTTGTTGGGAATGTTAACGTTCCAGTATCATTGCTGCTGTAACATCCTACAGACCATGTAAAATTGCCATCTCCAGTGAATGTAACGTTTGCCCAGCTTAAATTGCTTGCAGTTGCAGTAGCATTCTGAATAAAACTTGAAGCATTATTCGCTATATCAACAACCCTTTGATTTGACCATGCAATATTATTTGTAGTGCTGTTTACCCATATTGTGCAGTTGGACGGGCTCTCGCCTCCATCCGCCCAAGTGACACTCCAAGTAAAATTAATACTTCTTGAACCATTAAATGTCAAATTGTTAGGTGTGTATATCTTTATTGAAATTGCCTCGGCATAAATCATGCTTAATATAAAAACCAAAACTATGGATAACAACAGCGCTAAATTTACCTTGCCTTCCTGAGAATTAAAATAAACATTATCCTCTTTTTTATTCATCATCACTCCTCTTTATGTGGCAAATGTTAAAGATTATTGGTTTGGCAGCATATATTTAAATCTTTTGATTTAGGATATATGATTTATATATAAAAATTTTGGCTCGTTTCAAAATTTGAAAATACCAAATCCCCATTAAATTTTAAAAAATGTGATAATATTTAAACTTTTCGTTATATTGTATATTCTGCAATACATATATTTAACAAAATATTTTTATAAACAAGCTTTTATCAAATGTCAAAAACCACAGTCATAGACTGTTGGCATGTTTACTTTAGTAAAACATTCAGTGGTTTTGGACACTACAAAATTCCACTTATTTGTGGTAGTTTTTGAGCATATGCAAAAATCAAAGATTTTTGAATATCCGAAAAACTTTGTTTTTCGTATACATCCAAATTCCATGTGATGTATTGCTATACATAAACCACTTATGAAACATAAGTGGAATTTTGATGTTTCAAGATGTTAATCAGGAATGCAACAAAAAAAAAGATAATTGTAGATAATGCCAGCCTCTGCAATGATATTTTTTCAAAGTTCATCGGGCTGATGTTATCAAAAAAGAATAAAAAAAAGGCCTTAATTCTGAAATTTGCCGGGGAAAGAATAATTTCACTTCACATGCTTTTTGTTTTTTATCCGATAGATGTTTTATTCCTCGATAAAAATAAAATTGTTGTTGACAAAAAAGAGAATTTCAAGCCATTCAGATTCTATAAATCAAGGAAAAGGGCGATGTATGCTGTAGAATTGCCTCGCGGAACAATTAAGAAAACAAAAACAGAAACAGGCGACAGAATCAGCTTTTGATGCTCAATTTTGTATTCTTAAGCAGGTATGCGATGAAACAAGACAATAAATAAATTAAAACCAGATTTAAAAAAAGCGCAAATGGGTTGAACAGAACACTTCCATGCTTGCTGAAATAACCGCCTAGAGATAATGTCTTTATGTGCCCTGCAGCGGCATCAACATTTCCGCTTGCAAGATAGGAAAAGGGGAAGCCGTAAGCATTGTAGCAAAATGCGAAAAACAGACTTGCTGCGCAAACGCTTTCTTTTGCAAAATACAAATAAACTATCCCAATAAATAAGAAAATAGAAATCTTCAAAATGTTGGGTTTTAATGATTGTTTAATGTGCATAAAACAAAAAATACGTTTCATTATTTAAAATTATTGAAATTCAAACAGAGTTTGTCGATTAATCATGTTCGCAAATCTACTATTTGTGACATTTGAAAGTAGGCAAGCATTTTCGATAGTAAACCGCTTGCGATTGTATAACGCTCTTGCAAAACAGAAAAGTTTATATATAAGCCTATAGTACTATAATATTATATGCCAACTACAATACAAATTAACAGCGAAACTCTGGACCTATTGAAAAAGTTTAAGGGCAGCCTGAATGCTGAAAGCTACGACGACGTCATAAACAAAATACTGAAAGGCGGAGTAAAAAAGTCCATGTACGGCGCCTTGGGGAAAGAAAAAAGCATGAAGAATATTTTAAGAGGGCTAAGGGATGAAAGTGACAGGTGAGCGCCTTTTATTAGATTCCTCTGCATGGCTGTCCTACTTTCTGGCGGAAAATGATTTAAGCAAGAAATTTATCGAAGAAGGCAACCACCTGCTGATGACTTCCGTATTGTCAATTTTTGAGATTAAAAGAAAGCTGCTGATAAAGGATTTTAAAGAACACAAAATTGACGAATTTTTGAATTTTATTAAAAGCAGGGGCTTGGCAATAGAGCTGGATGAAAAAATATGCAGGAATGCAGCCACAATTTCTATTCGCCATAAACTGCATACAGTAGACAGTTTGATATATAGCTCTGCTTTGCTGAATAATGCTGTTTTAGTATCAGGCGACAGTCATTTTAGGGGGTTAGACAACGTCATAATTTTAGAATAAAAACAACAACTTTTAAATAACGCTAATTAATTCTGATTCTGACGGGGGCGTAGTATAATGGACTATAAAAAATCCGTACATCCTGGCTAGTATAGACGGCTCCAGTCGTTTGGAGCTTTGAGGAATATCCCAATGAAAGGAAAAACGGGCTATACCGTCGGATCGGCGTTCAAATTGTTGCAAGCGAGCATGCTTGCGCATGCAAGTCGCCGCGCCCCCACTTATTTTTTCTTGCCTATGCTTTTCAGCAATTTAAACATCGGCCTGTAGAATTCAATTAAAAATATGACAAACAATGATATTAAAATTCCGCTTATCAAATAAAATTTATAAAAAACAAAAAATGATTTCGCTCCTTTCAGAAATTTATTTTCTTTGCTTAAAACTACATCAATCTTTTTTGAATAAACGCTATCTTCAGCTAAAGCATCGGCTTTATAGCAGTCGTATTTAGGCACAACCTCTATGCTTAGTCTTTTTTCTTCATTTATTGACGGCGGATTTTTTATTGCGGCATTTACAATGACATCAAAAATGCCTTTTGCGTTTGCCGGCACATCTGCATTTAGCCTGAAGTATTGCGTGTTATTTGCAACAACAGAAATAATATTTTTGTCTAAGCTTATCCAGTTCGGGCTCTTTAAACTTAATTCAACGCTAATTTCTTGTTCCCCGGCATTTGTTATTTCTCCACTATATTGCTTTTTTATGCCGCCGCAAACCTTGTCTTTTTCTTTTTCAAGCTCCAAGCTCAAAGAATAGCATCTGTTTACATTAATATTGAATAGCAAATTTTGCCTGATGCCTTCTGAAGAGAATGCAATTACACCAATATAGTAATTGCCTTTTGCATTTGCAGTTGGCCTTAATTCAAGAAATATAATTCCATCCTGCTTTTTTGGCAATGAAAATTCCTTAAGATTAAAAACCGCCCAGCCAACGCCAGATGCGCTTAAGGAATAGTTATCGTCACTGTTTGCATTATTTACAATCAGGATTGGTATTGTTTTTTTCTCATTTTCACAGATGTCATAAGTTCCATTGTAGAATTCAAATTCTATTTTTTGCTTCCCGTCTTTTAAGCCGTAAAATTTGCCGGAGAATAATGCAAAATCTTGGGCATAGGCAAAGCTGATAAAATATAAAAATATGGCAAAAACCGTTAATATTTTTTTTGTTTTTTTCATGGGTTTATATAATAGGTTCCCTAGGATAAATCAAAAACAATTAAAAAAATAAAAAAGAATTAAAATAGTTAGTAATAATAAGGTTCGCTTTCTATGGTTGCAACTTCCTTATCGCTTGCTTCTTCGCTGCCATTGCTCTCCATGTATTTTTTAACTCCGAAAAACAAGCCTATAGCAGCAAGGAAAATTACAATGGCTATTAATGCTGTTTCCAAGACGCCCTTGAGCCTGGCAGCCAACAGGCCCTTTGCGGCAATAACATTTCCTTTTAGCGGGATCTGCTTCAAAACATTGTCATTGCTTTTGACTGTTGTTAAAAATATCTGCTCGCCTGTTGCATCTGCATTTGTCGAGGCAAAAATGTTTATTGTCTTTGATTCCTTTGGCTTTAAGATGAATGTGTTTGACTCGCTTAGCCTCAAATCAGCCCAGCTTGCGCCGTCCATCAATAGGGTGTATGCGTTTGAGTCATGCCCTTCATTTGTCAATATAATCGGATAGATGACTTCGCTGCCGTCATTATAAATGTCCTGCTTTACTATCGGAATATTAATCACCAATTTGTCATTGACTATCTGCATGCCCTGCTCGCCTTTGCCAACAATAAAAACAGGCAGTTCCTTGACTTCGCTGTCGCCTCCAAACTGCGAGGCAATTTCAGACCTTAAAGTGTATGTTCCTGTTGGCGTGCTGTCCAAAATTTTTAGTATGAAGTCTTCACTTACTTCAAAAAGCCCGCTATTTTTTATCTGGTCAACAAATTTTGTGGATGAAATTCCAAGCTCGGGAATGCTTACTTTCGCATTGATTCCCTCAAGCGGAACAACCCCGCTGTTTTTGAAAATTACTCTTGCGATAAGATTCTTGCCTGCTTCTGCATTATCCGGCATTAATTCAACGCTGCTTATGACAAAAGGAAACTTTTTCTGGCTTATTTTCAGTCCATATAACTTTTCTTCTGAATCACCCTCTGCATCAGTAACTTTTACCTTAAGTTTAAAGCTGTTCTGCTCAAATTTGCCGATTAAAGGCAGCTCAAGGTCCTTGAATGTGTTTTCGCCATCTGCAATGTCAAATGTGAGAGTTGCATCTGCAACAACATCGCCGTTTTCAAAGGCAAGAACAGCATCAACATGGGCATCCTCAATGTTTCCAAGCGATGTAAGCCTTACCTTCAAATCAAGCTCTCTGCTGCCCTTGTCAATTATTACAAAGTTGTTTTCATTCTCTGCAAGAGCATTGTTTTCCAGCTGCACGCTATCTATTGAAACATCAAGCTCCTCTGTGCCCCTTGCCCCTGCGCCTGCGCCTCCCGCGCCTGTAAACTTTATTCCATAAGACTTCTGCTCTATGCCTCCTTCAACATCAACAATCCTTAGCTCAAGCCTGAAGTCTTTTTGCCTTTTAAGTAAGTCAATAAGCTTCAGGTTCAAAGCCACCAGAGTGCTCTGGTTTGTCCTCAATGTAAAAGTGCCCGTTGAGTCAGCAACCGTGTTGCCTGTGGTTAAATCAGTCAGAATAGCCTCAACATGCATATTGCTTATGTCCTCTGTAGCAGTCAGGCTTGCCTGAATGTCAATCTCATCTTCATCCTCAAGGAAGTTTGTCCTGCCGTCAGCAAGAGACTTGCCGTTTGCCTTTACTCTGTCTATAGAAACATCAGATGCATCGCCAAAAACATCGGCATTGGCAATAGGGCTGAATAATCCTATTAATACAAGCAAAAATGCTCCCAAAACAATGGTTTTAATATTCATTATGACCCCAACGCTTACTGGTAGTATATACCCCTTTTTAAAGTTTTCGTTATTGGATAGTAGGTACAAAATCAGCTATAATTTGGACATGCTTGGCATTAGCTATATAAACAATAAATATTCCCCAAAATCATGATAACCATAGTCGGGGCTGGGCCTGCAGGCTCTTATCTGGCGTACTTATTGGCAAAACAAGGCAAAGAAGTGACAATTCTTGAAGAGCACAGCAAAGTTGGAGCGCCTGTCCAATGCACTGGCATTGTAACACATTCCATTGAAAAGTTCTTCAGGCTCAAAAATGAGGTTATAGCAAAAAAGCTTGACAAAGTGGTTGTTGTCAGCAAGAACAACAGAATTACGGTTAATGTCAATGAGATTGTTATGTGGCGCGATAAATTTGACAGGTTTGTCGCTGATATGGCTCAGGATGCTGGAGCTGAAATATCATTAAACCACAAGTTTATGGGATTTGAAGGAGAAAGCACAATAATAGCAAAAGACAAAAAAAACAATAAGATAAAAAAAATAAAAACAGATGTTGTTGTTGGAGCTGACGGTCCGTATTCAGCTGTTGCAAATACCGCCGGCATTGACTCAGGCTCAAAGAACTACATAGGAATGCAGGCAAAAGTAAGGCTTGCAATGGACACAACAGCATTTGAAACTCATTTTGGAAATGATTTTCCAGATTTTTTTGGGTGGTGCGTTCCAGAATCTGATAATACTGTAAGGCTTGGCATCGGCTGCTTTGAAAATGCCCAGGAGCATTTCTACAGGTTCCTGAAAAGCAAAACTGGAAAAAAGGATGTTTTATGCTGGGAATCCGGCTTGATTCCATTGTACAACCCGAAAAAAATCATACAAAAAGGCAATGTCTATTTGATTGGGGATGCTGCTTTCCAGGTAAAAGCGACAACAGGAGGGGGAATAATACCTTCGCTCAAGGCAGCTCAGACATTGTGCGAGTGCATCATCAACAGCAAAGACTACAACAAGGAATTCAAAAAGCAATCCGGAAAGGAGCTCCTCTTGCACCTGAGGATAAGGAATATATTAAACAAATTTTCAGATAAAGACTATGACAAATTGCTTCATCTTATGGGCAAGGAAAAAGTAAGAAAAATACTGAAAAAATATGACAGGGACACGCCAATACCATTGGTTGCCAACCTATTGCTTAAAGAGCCAAGGTTTTTATTATTGCCAACCGCAAAAATTATTAGGTATTGTTGTGGTTTGCAAGATAGCCGACAACAAACAATTGATAATGCCTAATTACTTTGTTGTTCGGCTATATTTTCAAAAATGATTGTGAGATGGTGAGCGAGGTACCTGCGTGTGAGTCTGCACACGCTCGCGGACATCTAGAACCTCGCATGCCACTGCTTAACAAAAGCTTTTTAAAACGCGCTCTTTACCTTGATGGAGGTGGTCACAACTTATGGATTCAAAAGAAGATGAAGAAATATCTATCGACTTTGGCAAAATAAAGAAATTCTTTAAGAGCGATAAGAAAGAGGAGAAGAAAGAAGAAGAAATCTCGGTGGCTGAAAAAAAAGAAGATGATGAAATATCCATTGACTTTGGCAAGGTAAAAAGTTTCTTTAAGAGTGAAAAAAAAGAGGAAACAAAAGCAAGCCACACAGCAAAAGACGACGAAAACATGGAGCTGTCTTTTGACTTTGACAAAGTTAAAAAATTTTTTAAATCCGGTGAAAAAGAAGCTGGAAATGAAGAGGATGATACAGCAATAGAATGGGGCAAAGTTATTGACTTCTTCAAAAAATACGGCATTATTTTTATCGCGCTTATTCCAATAGTCCTTTCAATCTACGTCAGGATGCAGGCCGGATTCCTGCCTGTAACCGATGACTGGGCTGCGAACAGCGTGATAAATGGAATTAAGTCCCAAATAATGTCTTCGATCGACCAGCAATATCCAAACTTGCCTGATGCAAACAAAAATGCGCTTGTTGATACGGAGCTGCAGAAGATTTTAACCCAAAACAAAGCGCAGATTGACCAGCAGGTCAAGGCAACATCTCAATACTTCAAGGCATTTTTCCAGGATGAAAACGGAAAGAACTACATGCCCGACATCGATCCATATTACTGGCTCAGGTATGCAGAAAATATTGTTGAGCATGGACACCCTGGTGATGTGCTGAAAGACGGCAAATCATTTGACAATCTGCAATTAGCCCCTCTTGGAAGATTTGTATATCCCGACACGTTCCATTCGTATTCATGGGCTTATTTTTACAAATTCCTTCATTTTTTTATGCCTGACCTGTCATTAATCCGCTCTGGTTTTTTCCTAGTAATATTTTTTTCAGCTTTATGCGTGTTGCTTGTATTTTTAATTGCAAAAAAGATCGCCGGCAATATTGGAGGATTTTTTGCTGGAATGATAATGGCTGTTAATGGCGCTTTCTTGTCAAGGTCCCTTCATCCTGACAATGATATATGGGTTATATTTTTTCCATTGATGATAACTTGGCTGTTTGTAACAACAATAGACGCCAAAAACACTTTAAAAATCGCGGCTATATCCCTGCTTGCCGGGTTTATGACGGGATTGTTTACATTGGCATGGAGCGGATGGTGGTATATATTTGACTTTTTGCTGGCAACTATTGGAATAACATTTTTATATTTGGTTCTGATAAACTTTGGTGAAATAAAAAGAAACCCCAGAGTATTGAGTTCTAACACCGCCGTTAGGAATATAATTATAGTGGGTTTTCTTTATTTCCTCTCAACACTGGCATTTATTGTTCTATTTTCAGGATGGCGCACATTTAGAAAAAGCTTTCTGGGACCATTAAGCTTTCCGTCAATTAAAGATCCAGTTGGCGGTTCTTCATTATGGCCAAATGTGCTTACAACTGTTGCGGAATTAAATGAGGGATCAATTGATGGGATTATAAATTCAATAGGGGGCCAATTTCTTTTTTTTATAAGCTTGCTTGGTTTGATTCTGGCAATATCCATGACTGGAGGGATAAGAAGGTTTGATTTTTTTTACATAATCGGCACAATTATTTTTTATGGCTCGTACTTTTTACTCAGAAGGATTGGGTTTGACCTATCTGTTTTCGGTTTGTTGGTTTGGATAATGCTGCCCATTTTTATAAGAATTGGAATTTCAGTCTATAAAAAAGACTCATCCTATGATTTCAAACTTTCTTTATTGTTGTCCCTCTGGATAGTCTCGACGATTTTTGCAAGCATCAAGGGCATAAGATTTACCCTATTGCTTGCTCCTGCCTTCAGCGTTGCATTTGGGGCTGCTCTTGGAAAAATCTATGTTTATCTATCAAGCGTGCTGACCAAAGAGCTAAAAATTCATAAAATTATAAGCAGTGTCATTTTGATTGCATTATTGCTTTTGATGTACGCCAATCCTATTAGGGGCGCTGTCAGCAGTGCCGGAGCTGACATACCAATCATCAATGACGCTTGGTATAACGCCTTGATTGCAATAAAACAAAACTCAAGCGAAAATGCAATTATAACATCGTGGTGGGATTTTGGGCACCACTTCAAATCTATTGCTGAAAGAAGAGTCACATTTGACGGGACTACCCAAACCCACCCTCCTGCGCACTGGGTTGGAAAGCTGCTAATGTCACAAAACGAATCAGAAGCTGTGGCTATTTTAAGAATGCTTGACTGCGGAAGCAATAAAGCTTTCAATACACTATATGAGGCCAATAACGATACTCATCTATCATTAAAAATATTAAATCAAATCATATTAATGAATAAAAAAGAAGCGGAAAAAAAACTAAAATCATTCGGATTTAATGAAAAACAAATTGAAAAAATTCTTTCTTTCACGCACTGTGAGCCGCCGGAAGCTTATTTCATAGCCTCAGAAGACATGATTGGCAAAAGCGGCGTATGGAGCCATTTTGGCAGCTGGAATTTTGAAAGGGCTGACATATGGTTTAATGCAAAAAAAATGTCCCAAGAGAAGGCTGTTGGATATATGATGGATAAATTCAATTACACAAAAGAAAGGGCTGAAAACATTTATTTTGAAATACAGGCTATATCAAGTGACAGCGAGGCCAATACATGGGTTGCTCCATGGCCTGGTTATGGAGGCACTACTAGCTGCAGCAAAAACACTCAAGAGGTTTATGTTTGCGGCAACGGCCTTCAGGTAAACCTAAGCAACTATGATATTTTTGGAGTAGGCCAGCAAGGCATTATAAGGCCTAAAGTAGCTGCATTCACAACAGAAAGTGGCATCTTTATTAAGAAGAGTTTCAACGGCAGTACCCTTGACTTTGGCATGACTGTAATACCAAAAAATGAAAATGAGCTTGATGTTGTCATATCAAGCAATGAATTAACAGGCTCAATGTTCACGAGAATGTTTTACATGCAGGGCCACGGCCTCAGATATTTCAAGTTATTTAATCACCAGCGCGGATTGACTGGAACAAACATATATATTTACAAAGTGGATTGGGAAGGCAGAAATCCGGCTATTGTTGAAGATTATGTAAATATCCTGAACGCTCCGGTCAAGGAAGAAACTGTGATCGGAAGCATAAACCTGACACAAAACAAAACAAATAATTCTTAAATGAAAATAAGCGATGTATGGGCTGTGATACCTGCCCGCAATGAGCAGAAGAACATTGCAGATGTAATAAAGAAGACTAAGAAATATGTAGGCAATGTTGTGATTGTTGATGACGGCAGCACAGACAATACAAAGAAGCTTGCTGAAAAATCAGGCGCTGTTGTGCTTGTCCATATAGTAAATCTTGGCAAAGGCGCTGCCCTTAAAACCGGATGCGATTATGCCTTCAAAAACGGCGCAGGATATGCTATTGTTCTGGACGCTGATTCCCAGCACAGGCCTGAAGACATACCGCGCTTTATCGAGAAATTGCAAAAATATGACATAGTTTTCAGCTACAGGAAAGCAAGCAGCAAAATGCCCTTGGTGCTTCGCCTGGGAAACTTGTTTATATCCAATGTTGTGAAAGTTTTGTATGGAATCGGGTTGAATGACACCCAATGCGGATTCCGCGCTTTTTCAAAAGAGGCATACAAGAGGATAAGGTGGAATGCTCCAGACTATTCAATGGAGTCCGAAATGATATCAAGGGCAGGAAAGCAAAGTTTAAAATACGTGCAGATTCCCATACAAACAATATACTCCGACAAGTACAAGGGCACGACAATAATAGACGGCATAAAAATAGTCCTGAACATGGTTTGGTGGAAATTGTTCAACAATAGGTAAAATGGTGCTGGGAATTCAGATAGCTGGCATTTTATTCGGATTGTTTATGATTTATTACTCTTTTCTGAACTACAAAAGAAGGGAATTCACATCAAAGGAAATATTCTTTTGGTCTGTCGTATGGATATTGTTCATTGCCATATCATTATTCCCGAATATCTTAGACCCAATAGTCAAAATAGGGGGGTTTTTAAGGGCTCTTGATTTGCTCATTATCAGCGGCTTTCTTTTCCTAATTGCGGCCATTTTTTATACATACACTGTCACAAGAAAAGTGCAGAAAAAGCTCGAGACCGTAGTTCGGGACATTGCAATGAGGAAATACAGGAAATAAGGTTTTTCTGATAATATTTAAATAATGTCCATTGTTACTCCGGGCTATGGTAGCCATAATCAAATTTATTGACAGATATATCGGGAATTTTGTGTGCAATTTTCTTGGCTTATTCAAGGCAAAAAAAAATGGCAATAAGCTGAAAATTGATAAAATCCTGGTTGTGCAGCTTTGGGGGATAGGGGAAACTGTTTTGACCTTGCCTTCTATTGAAGCGCTGAGAAAGGATTTTCCAAATGCAGAGGTAAATGTGCTGGCAACATCAAGGAACAAGGATGTTTATTTCAGCAATAAAAACATCAGCAGAATAATTACAATAAAATTGAATCCTCTGTCAATTCTCGGGTTTGTCTTAAAGAATGTTAAAAAATATGATTTGGTCATAGACATGGAGGAATACCTGAATATTTCAGCGATAATCTCATTTTTTGCAGGAAGAAGAATTATTGGCTATTCCCACAATTCAAGGGCAAAATTGTATGATGCAAAAATTAAATACAACGACCGGCAGCATGCTGCGCAGACATTTCTTGATTTAGTGAGGTCCTTGGGGATAGTTTACAACTTTGAGAAATTGCCAAGATTAAATTTCTCCAAGAGCGACAGGAATCTTGTTGATAAGTTTTTAAAGGATAACGGAATAAAAAGCAATGATTTTGTTGCCTGCGTTGCCCCTGGCGCTGCCGAGTCCGCAAAAGCAAGAATGTGGCCTTATGACAAGTACGCTGAGCTTTGCGATGAGATAATAGCCAAGCACGATGTAAAAATTATTTTCGTCGGCGCTTTAAATGAAAATGAAGCAATAGATAATATACAAAAAAAAATGGACAAAAAAGGCAAGACAATAAATGCAGCCGGAAAGGTGGCATTAAACCAGCTGTTCTATTTGATCAGCAAATGCAAGCTTTTCATCGGCAATGATTCAGGGCCTATGCATGTTGCAGCTGCCCAGGGAATTAAAACTCTTGGGTTGTTTGGGCCTAATCTGCCGGTAAGGTTTGGACCCTATGGAAAAGGAAACATTGGATTGTACAAAGGCTACAATTGCGAGTTCAGCCCGTGCATTAATGTGCACAAAGGCCAGGTTCCGGATTGTTTATACCCAAGAAACAGCAATGACTACCAGAAATGCATGAAAAACATCAGCATTGACGATGTTTTGAAAGAAGTTGAAAAATTGGTTTAATATGATGGAGATTAAGAATTTTGCAATTGGCACAGACATTGAATCTATAGGCAGGTTCAGAAAGCTTAATCACACAGATCATGATATATTTTTGAATAAGGTTTTCACAAAAAATGAGCTGGACTATTGCTTTTCAAAGGAAGTGCATGCTTCCTGTCTGGCTGCAAGATATGCTGGCAAGGAAGCAATTGTTAAGGCGTTAAGCAGCATGGGCAAAGCAAGTCTGGATTACAAGGCATTAGAAATATTTAATAATGAAAAGGGAGTTCCAATAGCAACAATTAATGACATAGATTTTCGTAATTTGCAGGTACACCTCAGTTTATCGCATTGCGGGGATAAGGCTATAGCATTTGCTGTTGTGATTGAAGTTGACTGACTATGAAGACCATAAAAGAAATAATTTCTTCAAAAGAAATCAGGGGAATTGCAGATTACTTTAGCCTGTATAGGGATGTGGAAGGGGAAATTAAAAGGCTGCAATTGCAAAACAGCAAAATCATTAAAATCGCTCTGTTGTCAAGCTTTACCGTTAAAGGCGTAAAAGAAACTCTATTTATAAAATGCTGCGAGATTGGCGTTGTTCCGGAGATTTATGTTGGCGACTACAACCAGTATTCGCAGGAGATTCTGGACTCTAAGGGCAGGCTTTATGAATTCAAGCCTGATTTAATAATTATTTTTATAGACACCATAACATTGTTAGGCAATAATTATCTTTTGCCTTATCAAATTTCCAATGAACAAAGAAAGGCTTGGGTAGATGAAAAATTAAAGGAGATTGTATCCTTGATAAAAAAAATAAATGATAACTCCTCTGCAAAAATTTTACTTCATAATTTTGAAATCCCGCTGCATTCCCCTTTGGGCATTCTTGAAAATAAGCAGGAATTTGGGTTTATAGAATCCATAGAAAAAATCAATACCGGCTTAAGGGATGCTTTCAAAAGGGATCCTCAAGTGCATATCCTGGATTACGACTCATTTTGCTCTGGCATTGGCAGGCAGAATATCATGGATTATAAAATGTACTTTTTGGGCGACATTAAAATAGATCTGCAATACATGCCTGAATTATGCGATAAATACCTTGCATACATAAAGCCGTTAGTGCAGGCTACAAGAAAATGCATTGTTTTAGATCTTGATAATATATTATGGGGCGGGATTATAGGCGAAGATGGAATCAAAGGCATAAAGCTTGGGCCTGATCCTGAAGGAAAGCCATTTTTAGAGTTCCAAAAATATTTGCTTTCACTCTTCAACCGGGGCGTTGCATTGGCAATAAACAGCAGCAATAATCCTGAGGACGCATTAAAGGTTTTTCGGGAACATCCGTACATGATTTTAAAGGAGGAGCATTTTGCGGCAATGCAGGTAAACTGGAACGATAAAATATCAAACATGAAGGCTATTGCTGAGGAGATAAACATAGGCATGGACAGCCTGGTTTTTTTCGATGATGATAAATTAAACAGGGAAATTGTAAGCAACGCTTTGCCGGAAGTGCTTGTTGTGGATATGCCTGAAGATGCCGCCCTTTATCTTAAAAAATTAATGGAGCTAAATGAATTTGATACCTACCAGCTTACAGAAGAAGACAGGAAAAGGGGAAGAATGTACGCAGAGCAAAGAAAAAGAAATAAATTTCAAAATGCTGCATCAGACATCACAGGATACCTCAAAAATCTTAAGATGGTTGCTACAATAAAAAAGGCCAATTCTTTTAGCATACCAAGAATTTCCCAGCTTACGCAGAAAACAAACCAGTTTAATATGACAACAAGAAGGTATGCTGAAGAGGACATCAATAAATTTTCCAGAAGCGATAATTTTCTTGTTTTATCGGTAAAAATCGAGGATAAATTCGGAGACAATGGCATAACCGGGGCAGTTATAGTAGAAAAGGGAAATGAGGGCTGGAGAATAGACACCTTTTTGCTGAGCTGCAGGGTAATTGGCAGAAAGGTTGAGGAAGTCTTGCTTGCGAATGTCATTGAACAGGCAGGAAATGAGGGTGCCAAGGTGCTGGCTGGAGAGTTTGTCCATACTAAAAAGAATGCGCCTGCTCTGGATTTCTACAAAAATAATGGCTTTAAATTAGCAAGTAAAGATTCAGGTACTGAGGTTTGGGAATATGACCTCGCAAAGAAATATAAGTCTCCTGATTTCATTAAAGTGGTAAAAAGGTAGCATTATGGACAGCTTAAAACAAATTGTATCAAGGGTGCTTAATATAGATAGTATTAATGAAAACGTATCCCGCAACAACACGGAAGAGTGGGATTCATTTAATCACCTCCTGCTTATCAGCGAAATTGAAAAAGAACTGAAAGTCAAGTTCACTATGCTTGAAGTCGAGCAAATTAAGACATTTAAGGAACTGCAGGAAGTTGTCTCAAAAAAGAGGAAATAAAATGGATAGAGCAGCAAGCCACAGGCAAGCCAGATCTTTTTCAGATATTAAAATTGGCGATAAAGCCCAGTTTGAAGTTGAAATCAATGAAGAAAGCCATGCTTCTTTCGCAAAATTATTCGGAGATTTCAGCCCGATTCATTGCGATGACAAATTCTGCTCAAAAACCAAATTTAAAAGGAAGATTGGCTACGGGTTCATGCTGACCGGCTTTCTCTCGAGGCTGTACGGGGAATATCTGCCAGGAGGAAGCTCAATTTGCATCAAGCAGGACGCCAAGTTCATAAAACCCTTTTTTATCGGCGACAAAATTAAGATTGTCGGCAAAGTTGTTAATAATATCAAATCAACTAATTTAATAGAGATTAATATTGAAATGTATAGGAACGGAAAAGAGCTTGTGTTTAAAGGAGCGGGCATTGTGCAGGTATTATTCTAAAAAATGATGAAACCATTATACAAAGCCAATGAGAGGTGTATATATCAAGCCGATATTGCCAAGGCTCTTAGGAGATGCGGAATAAAAAAAGGCGATATCCTTTTTGTACACTCTGACATTTCTGCATTTGGAAAGCTATCAACACTTGATGCGGCATTTCTTCTGAAAACACTGATAGGCACTCTCAAAGAAAGCGTCGGTAGCGCTGGAACAATAATAATGCCGACCTTTACTTACAGCTTCACAGAAAACAAGCCTTACGACATGGCAAATTCCAAATCAAAAGTTGGCATTCTTACTGAATATTTTAGAAAGCTGCCTGATGTCGGCAGAACAACTCATGCAGATCATTCGGTGGCTGTGTGGGGCAAATACAAGAGTGAGCTATTAAGAATAGGAAAAGACACATTTGGCAATGACTCCATTTTTGGAAAGCTCCACAAGCTAAACGGCAAAATAATATTTTTTGGCGCGCCATTCCAGTCCTGCACTTTTGTCCACTACATTGAGCAGATGCACGGAGTGCCATACAGGTACATGAAAAAAATCAGGGGCAAAATAGTTGACAGCGATAAAGAATACGAAGATGAAATTACTTTTTATGTGAAGTATGTGGTATTTTTTACCCTCTTGTCAAATCTTGAAAAACATCTTATTGGGAAAAAACTGCTGAAAGAGGCCAAATTAGGCCATGGCAGAATATCAATGGTGGAGGCTGGCGCTTTTTTTAAGGAAGGGCAAAAGCTGCTGGACAAGGACATTTTTTTCTTCCTAAAAAACGAACCGAAGATTTTCAGAATATTCAACACATTCAGCTGCTTCTTTCTTAAAAGGGAGCCGAAGATCCTGAAGAAACTGAACAAATTTATTGAAAGAAAGTTCTTCCTGAATCAATAGTTTGGGGGAATTTTGTTAGGATTTTGTTGTATTTGTCACATAATCTTCGCATGCATTTCAGGGTGCATCTCAAGCATCATAGCATCCACAAAGAACTTTGCAGCCCAATTCGGAAAGCAGAAAGGTGCATACCACCCGTATATTGGATACGCTCCTGGAATCCCGCCTCTGATTCCGGGGTTTGGAGAAGCCATGTTTTGAACTGTCTTCATGTACTCATTGCTTTTTTTTGCAGCGTCCAGGAATTCTTTTCGCTTTGTTGCCATGAAAAGCTTCTGCCATATTATTGACATCTGCGAGTTTCCTGTCAAACATGACCATTTTACGCTGCTTTTCCAATCTTTGTTGAAGCTGCCCTGGAGCGAGCCGTCATCTCTTTGAACGTGCATTAGTGCAGTTGCAGCTTTGACAGCAGCATCAAGATATTTCTTTTTTCTTGAATGGATTGCTGCTTCCAATATTCCAATGATGGAGTACGCGATTGTGTGAACCAAAGGCTCCTGCTCGGGATAAAACCCATTATTCTGCAGCCACCCGTTTTCCAGTTGTTGCGTCAAACTCCAGTCAATGTTCTTTTCCGCAGATTTTTGGTATGCTGCATTTCCGCTTATTTTATAGGCATACAAAAGCGCATGGGAGCTCCTTGTATTGTACGAATGCGGGTAATTAAGATAATCATTTTTTCTCCAGCATCCGTCTTCATCCATGACTGAAAGCAGCCAGTCTGCTGCTTTATCAGCTGCTTTCCTGTATTTTTCGTCTTTGGTTTCTTCATATGCCCTGCAAAGCCCGAAAAGAACTTGGCCGGTGTTGAATACTATGGGCATGTCTTTTTTCCCGCCGCCCGGAAAAGCGCCTGAAGCAAGCTGGCTTCTAAGCTCAAAATCAGCCATCTCTATTGCTTCTTTCTTGTAAATAAAATTTTTTGATATTTCCCCATAGTTTAGGAATGTGGGTATTATGTAGCCTGTTGTTTCGATATAGGAAGGGTGCCAGCCCTCAAGCAAGGAGTACATGGCGCTTACCCCGCCGTCATTATTTTGCTTTTGCGCATAGCTCATCCACTCCATAGCACCTTTGATATGCTTTTCATTATCGTAAGCGGGATACCTTCTTTTTAAGGAGTCTCTAAGAGATATAGATGAAATATAATAGAATTTCTTAGGATTAAGTCCGTTAACAATATATTTCAGGTATCTCATTTCAGCAGTTAAAAAAGCTTATTTTCGCGTTTAATTTTTTTCTCAGGGAAAAAAATGAATTTATAAATATATCGTTTAAGAGGTAATATTATCCTCAAGGAGAAACATTAATTAATCTTTTGTAATGTCAAATTCCAACATGTACATATTCCCCATATGTAAAAAATCCAATCAGCTGCTTCATTCTTGCCAATTTCGGGAATAGGTCTTTTTCCAGGCTGTTTGCATTATCAAAAAGCTCAAACGCCTCGGGCTTAATGACATAGATTCCGGCATTGACTATATTTGTGGAGTAGTGCTTTGGCTTTTCCTGGAAATCAACAATTAAGTCACCGTCAAGGATTGCCGTGCCGTAGTTGCTTGTTTTTTCTCTTGTCATTAAGCCCATTGTTGCCAGCTTTTCTGATTCCATGTGCTTTTTTATCATTTTAAGCAGGTCAAAATTATTGTAAGTGTCGCCGGACATCACAACAAAGCTGTTGCTTATCTTATCCCTTACAGCATACAATGCATCTGCATTCCCCTTTGCCTGTTTTTCAGCAATTTCAACATTAATTTTGGAATTGGAGACTTCATCAAGAAGCAAATTCATATTTTTAGTGTGCTGCGTTATGATGTATATTGTTTTTATGCCGTATTTCGAAAAGAAATCAATTTGGTGCCTTATTAATGAAACGCCCTTGATTTTCTTCAATGCAGCTGCCTGATGCTCGCCCTTAAGCAGCAGTACAGCAGTATTGACTGATTGCTCCTGAAGCCCTTTTTTTAAAAAGTATTCTATTGCCTGCGATCTGCTTCTCATCACAGAGCCGTCTACTTTGGAATCAACTAGCTTTAACAGCGAATTGTCCAGGGATATTGCAATTTTTGCCTTGCTCATGAGTATGAAGTAGTAGGAGAAAGTATTACTTTATATATTTTTATATTCTGTAGTATACAATAGAAAGCGAAAAGTTTATAAATAAGGTATGAAAAGTTCATACTATGTTAGCATACCACTGGACATCTGCGGACAAAGTATTTAAACTTACTAATCACCTAGAATGTGATTTTTTCGCTCATTATGTTTTTCCCTTTGAAACTCAAAGGTCGGCTACGGTAAGCCTAAAAACAATTAGACAAAGAATAAGTCAAAAGAAGAAAGAGTGGATTAAAAATCATCCTGAATTAGCAAGAAAATATATGGAACCGTGGGTAAACAGCGGAACTTATGGCTTCGGAACTTATTCTACCGTTTCAGATGGTCACTTGTGTTATTCGTCTCTGGAATTGTGGGTTGACGAGAAATTAACAGAGCATAACTTGAGACACATCATACATCCACACATACCAAATTCCACAAAATATGCAGACTTCTTAGTTAATGATGTTTTTATAGAAGTAGATGGCATGCGTAAGGAAACAGAAGAAGATTGGAAAGGAAAATTAGAAGTGTATAGGAAGAATAACTTAAAGTTTATAATCATAAAGCCAAAAGCCAATGTTGATAAAATATTGGAGGACATTAAAAATGGAAGATTTAATACTAAAAAGAATAAATGAACATAAAGAAGCAATAGAGAGACTATCAGGGAGCAAAGAAACGGTACAAAAAATAGCGGAAACGATTATACATTGCTATAAACATGATGGCAAAGTTATTTTATTTGGTAATGGCGGCAGCTGTTCTGATAGTATGCATCTAGCAACTGAGTTTGTATCTCGTTATTATTTCAACAGAAAATCTCTTCCTGCAATAGCTTTGACTGATAATGTAAGCTTAACTGCTATAGGAAATGATTATGATTATGAAGATGTGTTTGCAAAACAGGTTGAGGGATTTGTAAAAAAAGGAGACATTGTAATAGGAATTAGCACAAGTGGTAATTCAAAGAATGTAATTAAAGGAATAGAGAAAGCCAAAGAGTTAGGAGGAATCACTGTTGCATTTACAGGCAAAAGTGGGGGAGTATTGAAAAATAAAGTAGATATTTGTTTAAATGTACCCTCCAATGATACTCCAAGAATTCAGGAGGGTTACATGCTAGCAGGACATATTATTTGTGAATTAGTTGAAAAAGAATTGTTTGGAAAATAAAAAAGATAGATTTTTTAATAAAATGGTTTGGAAAGAAGTTGGATTTTTAGTCGACTCGTACGAAAAGGGTAAAACTATTTTTTACCTAGATTTGATTCTAATCATTGATATATTATTGCTGATAACATCTCTATTATTAAGAAAAAAATTGTTGATAATAATAACCGCGATTATATTTATCGCCATAATTATTTTTATGCTTATATTACAAAAATGGAAAAAGTGATAAAAATGCTTGACTTCAGCAGGATAAAAACAATCTCCATAAAAAAAAGGAAAAATAAGGTAAAATTGAATGATTTGATCAAGCCTGAAAATTCTAAAGTTTTGATAAATACAAAAGAGTTCAATGAATTGTCAAATCATATAATCAATGCTTACAAAAACAAAAAGCAAATTATCCTGATGATGGGAGCCCATGTTATCAAGGTAGGCATGAGCCTTTTGATAATTGACCTGATGAAAAAAGGGGTTATAAAGCACATTGCAATGAACGGCGCAGGCCCAATCCATGATTTTGAATTGGCTTTGATTGGAGAAACTTCAGAATATGTTGAGCAGACAATTGAATACGGCACATTTGGAATGATAGAGGAAACCGGCAGAATGCTAAATGAGGCAATCAAGGAAGGCGCTGAAAATAATTATGGCTTGGGTTATTCCATTGGAAAGAAAATAAGCGATTTAAATCTTCCAAACAAGGAATGCAGCATTTTATATAATGCATACAACTTAAATATTCCAGTTACTGTGCATGTTGCAATCGGAACTGACATTATACACCAGCATCCCAGCTGCGACGGCGCTGCTGTCGGAAAGACTTCATATAAAGATTTTAAAATTTTTGCAGAAAGCGTAAGCAGGATGGAAGGCGGTGTCATATTAAACATAGGCTGCGCTGTAATACTGCCGGAAGTTTTTCTAAAAGCTTTGACAATCGCAAGAAATCTTGGCTATAAAGTTGAAAACATAACAGCGGCAAACTTTGACATGATAGACCATTACAGGCCAAGGGAGAATGTTGTCCAGAGGCCGACTTCATTGGGGGGAAAAGGATTTATAATCATTGAAAAGCATGAAAAAACAGTTCCAACACTGCACAGGGCGGTAATGGAGGGGATTTGAAATGAAGCAAAGGCTGTTAAAAATACTGGAAAATTTTAAAAATAAAAAAATCCTCGTAATAGGCGACATCATGCTTGACAAATACATCTGGGGGGATGTCTCAAGGATAAGCCCTGAAGCCCCTGTTCAGGTTGTAAATGTATCAAAAGAAACATATGCGCCTGGTGGCGCTTCCAATGTTGCAAGCAATGCATCTGCTCTAAACGGAAAAGTTTACATGGCAGGCATTGCGGGAAATGACGAAGCAAAAAATATTCTTATCAGGGAATTGAAGGGCATGGGCGTCAACACAGATGGAATTATTATCGACGCCGACAAGCCAACAACTCAAAAAGTGAGAATTGTCGGAAGAAGCCAGCAGCTGCTGAGGGTTGACTATGAAAAGAAAGATAATATCCATCAAAATATAGAAAAAGATATGGTAAAATTTCTAGAAAATGCAATCAAAGATGTGGATGTTGTGGTTATTTCCGACTATGCAAAGGGCGTTATAAATCAAGCTGTGTGCGGCAGGCTTATTGAAATGGCAAGGAGCAGCAACAAGCCTGTGATAGTAGATCCAAAGCCAAAGCACAGGGATCTTTACTCAAATGCTACCTTGATTACTCCAAATAATGCAGAAGCAAGCGAGATGACAGGCATTGAGGATGGCAGCGACGATGCTGTATTGGAGATGGGCCCCAAGCTTATGAAATACCTTAATTCAAATGTTTTGATCACAAGGGGGGAAAAAGGCATGTCTTTGTTCGAGAAAGACGGAAAGGTTGTGCATATTCCTGCAAAAGCCAAGGAAGTTTACAGCTTAATAGGCGCAGGCGACACTGTTGTTGCCGCGATAGCGCTTGCGCTTGCATCAGGAGCAAGCCTTGAGGAGGCTGCAGTAATAGCAAACATTGCAGCCGGAATAAAAGTCGGGAAAATAGGGACCGCCTCTGTCAGCATTGAGGAAATCAAAAGGGGAATTGAGGAATTATGACAGCAGCTGTTTTTATCGACAGGGACGGCACAATCACGCATGACATTGGATATGCCCACAAAATAGGGGATTTCAAGCTGTTGCCAAATGCGGTTAAAGGCCTGAAGCTATTAAGAAATTTTAAAATATTCATAGTCACAAATCAGTCTGGCATAGGAAAGGGCTTTTTTACACTAAAGGAGTTTTTCAATTATAATAAAGAAGTTTTAGCTGAATTGAAAAAACACAACATAAAAATAGAAAAAACATATTACTGCCCGCACAAGCCGGAAGATAACTGCAGCTGCAGGAAGCCAAAAACAAAATTTTTAAAGGTTGCAGAGAAAAAATTCAGGATAGATTTGAAGAAATCCTTTGTCATTGGGGACAAAAAAGCCGATGTTGAATTAGGAAAAAATGCGAACTGCAAATCCATACTTGTATTGACTGGTGACGGAAAAAAGACAATAAAAGAGGCCAAGCCTGATTTCATAGCTAAGGACTTGATGGAAGCTGCCAAATGGATAGTTAAAAATGACAATCAATAAAAAAATCATCACATTAAAAAAATTAATTCCCATAGTCAATAAACTAAAAAAACAAAATAAAAAAATTGTGACAACAAACGGCGTTTTTGATATTCTCCATCTTGGGCATGTTAAATATCTTGAGGAGGCAAAGAAGCTTGGGGATTTTTTAATTGTTGGGGTCAACACAGACAAATCTGTAAAGATAAACAAAGGCGACAAGAGGCCGATTAATGATGAAAAGTCAAGAATTTTTGTGCTGGCTGCATTGGAAAGCGTTGATTTTGTTTTCCTTTTTGATGAAAATGATCCTGTAAAATGGCTGGAAAAGATAAAGCCTGATTTTCATGTGAAAGCCGGGGATTATAAAATCCATCAGATTATTGAGAAAGGTGTTGTAGAGAAAAATAACGGAAAAATTGCAATCGCCAAAGTGGAAAAAGGATACTCCACAACAGGGCTGATAAGCAGGATTCTTGACGCTTATAGAAATCAATAGTTTTTTAAATATTTTACAGTTTTTCTGCGCTATGGCAAAGCTTTCGGTTATAATCCCTGTTTACAATGAAGAAAAGACTATAAAAAAAATCATAGGCAGGGTAAAAAGGGCAAGAATATGGAATATTAAGAAAGAAATAATTGTAGTTGATGACTTCTCAACAGACAATACGGGGAATATTCTGAAAAATTTGGAAAATAAATCACTAAAAGTCTTCTATCATAAAAAAAATATGGGGAAAGGCGCCGCTATAAGAACAGGCATAAAAAACTCAACTGGAGATTTGATAATAATCCAGGATGCTGACTTGGAGTACGATCCCAATGACTATTCAAAATTATTAAAGCCGATTATGGAAAACAAGGCAAAGGTTGTTTATGGCTCAAGACTGGAATCCATAAGAAAAAATGCAAAAAGCATGTACAAGCTGCACTATATTGGCAATTTGTTTCTTACATTGCTGACAAACCTGTTATATGGTACAAAGATAACTGACATGGAAACCTGCTACAAGGTATTCACAAGAGAAGTGATTAAGGGCATAAATTTAAAGGCTAACCGCTTTGATTTTGAGCCTGAAATCACGGCAAAAATACTTAAGAAAGGCTGCAAAATCCATGAGGTTCCCATAAATTTTGTTGGAAGAAAGTTTGAGCAAGGCAAAAAAATTACATGGATTGATGGGATAAAGGCTGCCTTTTATTTGCTGAAATACAGGCTTTTTGACTAAAGTTTTATAAATTCGTGGTTATTTTTGAAGCCCAGAATGGGAGTGGTTCATGGGGACATTTCAGGCAAAGGAGCAAATGCTGGTTTTCTTATAGATTCTTATAAAAATATGCTGTTGATCAGGCGTGTTGAAGAAAAGATTGCTGAATTATACTCGGAAAGAGAGATGAGATGCCCTGTTCACTTATCCATTGGCCAGGAAGCTGTTGCTGTCGGAGTTTGCATGAATTTATCTAAAGAAGATACTGTATTTTCCAATCATCGGGCGCACAGCCATTATATTGCCAAAGGCGGCGATATAAACCGCATGCTTGCTGAACTTTATGGAAAAGCCGAGGGATGCTCAAAAGGCAGGGGAGGCTCAATGCACCTCATAGACCTTTCTGCCAATTTTATAGGAGCCACCCCTATTGTTGGAGGCACCATACCTCTTACCGCAGGATCTGCATTGGCTTCCAAATTTCAAAATAAGAATAATGTTTCAGTTGCTTTCTTTGGCGACTCTGCTGTGGAAGAAGGTGTTTTCAGCGAGACTGTAAATTTTTCTTCATTGCACAAGCTGAATGTTCTTTTCATATGCGAGAATAATCTCTATTCTGTCCTTACCCCTTTGAAAGACCGCCAGCCGCAAAGGGAAATATTCAAAATAGCCCAGGGGCATGATATTCTTGCTTGCCAAGCAGATGGCAATGATGTACTGAAAGTATGCGAAGCAGCTAAAGAAGCGCTCAGGCACATCAAATCCGGCAAAGGCCCTGTGCTGATAGAATGCATGACGTACAGGTGGCTGGAGCACTGCGGACCCAATGATGATGTTAATCTGGGTTACAGGACAGAAGAAGAGGTCATTGAATGGAAAAAAAAAGACCCTATAAAAATGCTTAAGGAAAAAATGATTAAAGAAAAAATAATAGGAAATGATTTGCTTGAAAAAATCGAGCTTGAAATACTGGATAAGGTAAACAATGCCGTGAAATTCGCAAAGAACAGCCCTTTTCCTGAAAAAGAAAGCCTCTCAAAGCATGTTTATGCTGAATAAAATTTAATGTGAAAAACTATGCCAAATATGCGTAAAATTACGTATGGTGAAGCGATAAGGGAAGCGATAGACCAGAGTATGGAAGATGATCCATCTGTGTTTGTGATTGGAGAAGGGGTGCCTGACATCAAATCCGTTTTTGGAACAACCAAAGGATTGGCAGAAAAATACGGGAATAGGGTCATGGACATGCCTTTGTCTGAAAACGGCATGAGCGGGGTTTGCATTGGCGCTGCATTAATGGGGATGCGGCCAATCATGGTTCATTTAAGGCTTGATTTTCTTTTGCTGGCGTTTGACCAGATTGTGAACAACGCTGCCAAATGGCATTACATGTTTGGGGGCAAAGCAAATGTGCCTTTGGTTTTCAGGGCTATAATAGGCATGGGATGGGGCCAGGGTGCGCAGCATTCCCAGAATCTTCAGGCAATTTTCGCGCATATTCCGGGATTGAAGGTTGTGATGCCAGCTACTCCTTATGATGCCAAAGGACTGCTGATTTCCAGCATAAGGGACAATAATCCTGTTGTATTTATTGAGCATCGCTGGCTGTATAACACCTGGGGGCATGTGCCGGAAGAGCTGTATGCTGTTCCAATAGGCAAAGCCAAAATGGTTTCTTCTGGCAAAGATTTGACTATTGTCTCTACATCTTATATGACTGCAGAAACCCTAAAAGCCATAAATGTTCTTGAAAAATACGGGATTTCAGCCGAGGTTATAGACTTAAGGACATTAAAGCCGCTTGATGACACGTTGATTATAAATTCTATTAAAAAAACAGGAAAGCTGCTCGCTATAGACTCAGGCTATTATACTAATGGTTTTGCAGGAGAGATCATAACAAGGGTGTCTGAAAAGGCATTTGAATTTTTGAACGCTGCTCCGCAAAGAATTACCTTGCCGGACATTCCAACGCCATCCACGCCTGCTTTGGCAAGATATTATTATCCTAGGCATATAAACATAATACAAAAAGTATGTGAAATGCTTGGCAAGCCTTCAAATGAAGTTGAGAAGCTGCTTGAATCCGAACGGAAAAAAGATCCAAAGCATCTGGATGTTCCTGATGAAAGCTTTAGCGGGCCGTTCTAATGATGATTGGCTGGAATTATTTTCTGTTCCGGCATATAGAAAAAATTTAAATAGATTGCCTAAGTTATCCAGCCAATTAAGATGTTCGAGGGGGTGTCATGAAGTTTATGAAAGCTGTAATTTTATGCGGTGGCCGCGGTACCAGATTAAGGGATGAAACTGAATTTAAGCCAAAGCCATTGATAGAGGTTGGAGGGATGCCAATTTTGTGGCATATAATGAAGATATATTCACATTACGGGGTAAAAGATTTTGTCCTGTGCCTGGGCTACAAAGGGCAGATGATAAAGGATTTCTTCCTGAATTTGGATATGTATCAGACTGATGTCACATTCAACACAAAAACAAAAAATGTGAAATATCACTCAAATAAAAAGCCTGACGAGTGGAGCATCACTTTTGCCGATACCGGCCTGGACACGGGCACAGGCGGAAGGGTCAAGAAGATAGAGAAATATATTGATGAAGACAGCTTCTTTTTGACTTATGGAGATGGGGTTTCTGATGTTGACATAAGCAAGCTGTCCATGTTCCACAAGAAGCATGGCAAAATAGCAACGGTCACCGCTGTTACGCCATTGGCAAAATTCGGTGTGCTTCAGCTGCAAAACGGCATGGTGGTTGATTTTACAAAAAGGGACATTGTGCATGGCAGCAGGATTGACGGCGGCTATTTTATCTTCAAAAAGCACATATTTGATTATTTGACAATGGACAATGACTGCATGCTTGAGAATAAGCCTTTGAAAATGCTGGCAAAAGACAAGCAGTTTGTTGCCTACATGCATAATGGCTTTTGGCAATGCATGGATATCCAGCAGCAGGTTGACATGCTTAATGAATTATGGCAGAAGAATGAAGCGCCATGGAAAGTATGGAAAGGCTAGCGCTACAATGGAAAAAAATTCTGGGTACTGGAAAGGCAAAAATGTATTTGTAACAGGAGCAACCGGCATATTGGGAAGCTGGCTTGTGAAGAGGCTGCTTAAAGACAATGCCAATGTAACAATTTTAAAAAGAGACCATGTGCCAAAATCAGAGCTGGAGCATTCGGGTTTAATCAAAAAAGTCAATATTGTCCATGGAAGCTTAGAAGATTATTGGACAGTTGAGAGGGCATTGAATGAGTACGAGATTGACACCTGCTTTCACCTTGCTGCGCAGGCAATAGTCCAGGCTGCCAACAGAAGCCCTTTGCCAACTTTTGAGGCTAACATCAGGGGAACATGGAATTTACTGGAGGCATTGCAAAATAATATATTGGCAAAAAGAATTGTTATATCTTCAAGCGATAAGGCATATGGCGATCAGAAAAACCTGCCATACAAGGAAGATTGTTCCCCTTTGTCAGGGCTGCATCCGTATGATGTCTCAAAAAGCTGCTGCGATCTGATTGCACAGGCATATGCGCATACTTATAAAATGCCTATAGGGATAGCAAGATGCGGCAACATATATGGGGGAGGAGATTTGAATTTCAGCAGGATTGTGCCCGGCACAATAAAATCCATACTGCAAAATGAAAACCCCGTAATAAGAAGCGACGGAACCTACATAAGGGACTATTTTTATGTCGAGGACACTGTTGATGCATTTTTGACGCTGGCAGAAGCGCTGGATAGAAAAGAGATACAGGGAAATGCCTTTAATTTTGGCCCTGAAAATCCGATGAGCGTGATTGAGCTGGTCAATAAGATACTTAAAATTTCCGATTCAAAGATGAAGCCGAAGATTCTTGCAGAGGCAAAAAATGAGATAAAGAAGCAGTATCTGGATTGTGGCAAAGCCAGCAAAATGCTTGGATGGAAAGCAGGCACCCAGATTGATGATGGCCTGAAAAAGACCATCAGCTGGTATAAGGAGTTCTTTAAGCATAATTAGAAGCTGTGTTTATTGGTGAAAACATTTAAATATATTCGGCGAATATTTGGTTGCATAATTAATTTAAAGCGGGGTGCAAAAATTGAACGAGCCAGAAGATGCCATAAGGGACAGGATAAAAGAGCTTGTAAAAAAGCTTTATCATGTTAAATTTGAAAATAAGGAATTCAAGCCTGGCATTGACAAGCTAAATTATGCCGGAAGGGTTTTTGACGAGCATGAGATGATTGAGGCAGTGGACAATCTTCTTGACTTTACACTTACATATGGCGATAAAGGAGTGAAATTTGAAAGGGAGTTTGCTGCCGCGCTTGGCTCAAGGTTTTCCGTGCTTGCCAATTCAGGCTCATCCGCAAATTTGATTGCGGTTACTGCCCTTAAATCAAAAAGAATGCCCAGCCCATTAAAAAACGGTGACAAGGTGATAACACCAGCAACTACCTTCCCTACAACATTAGCGCCGATAATACAGAACAGCCTAAAGCCCGTGTTTGTGGACATTGATGTAGGAACTTGCAACATAAGCGAAGAGGCTCTGAAAGAGGCTGTTAGCAGCGACATCAAAGCAATGGTTATTCCCCATACTTTAGGCAACCCAAACAACATGGACCTTTTGATGGACTTGAAGGAAGATCATAGCCTTGTGCTGATGGAGGACACCTGCGATGCAATCGGCGGAACTTTTGGCAATAAAAATGTCGGAACTTTTGGAGATGTTGGCACTGTAAGCTTTTACCCTGCGCATCATATTACAATGGGGGAAGGAGGCGCTGTTTTAACCCAAGACGGAATGACTGCCAAGATTTTGAAATCAATCAGGGAATGGGGCAGGGATTGCTGGTGTTTGCCCGGACTCTCAAACACATGCAACAAAAGGTTTGGATGGAATCTGGGAGATTTGCCTGAAGGCTATGACCACAAATACATCTATTCTGAGATAGGATACAATCTAAAAGTTCTTGATCTCCAGGCTGCAATAGGCATTGAGCAGCTGAAGAAGCTTCCGGAATTTGTGAAAAAAAGAAGGGACAATTTCAAAGCAATATACAGCCACCTAAAGAAATATGAAGACAAGATAATTCTTCCCATATGGCACAACAAAGCAAACCCGTCATGGTTTGCGTTCACAATAACCTTGAAGGATGATTGTGGATTTACCAGGCAGGACATCACCTCATTTCTGGAATCAAGGAAAATTGAAACCAGGATGGTGTTTGCAGGAAATATACTGAAGCAACCGGCTTATATCGACATAGACAAAGAAATCAGGGGCTCTCTTGCCAACACCGACAAGGTCATGCGCGATACATTTTTTGTCGGCGTGTATCCTGGAATAACGCAGGAGAAATTAAAGTTCATGCTGGAATCTTTTGACGAATTTTTCCGGAAATATGGCTAATTATTTCCTTGCTTTTTTTTCCCATAAAGCTCCATATTCTGACTGAACCATTCGATTGTCTTCTTTAAGCCTGAAATTAAGCTTGTTTCAGCCTTCCAGTTGAGCGCTTTTTTAATCGCTGCTGTGTCTGCTTTCCAGCAAATGTCAGTTTCGAATTGCTCTTTTCTCTTTTTGCCAAAGAGCAGCTTATTTTTTGATTTAATTAACCTATGAATTAGGCTGGCAACTTCCTTGACAGAAACATCAGAGCCGGAGCCTACATTCAGCACAAGCCCGGATGATGGCCTTTCAATCGCTTTCATGTATGCATCAATCACGTCTTCAATGAAAACAAAATCCCGCTTCTGCCCGCCGCTTGTCAAGTGAACGTCTTTTTGGTTGATGCATTTGATTATCACATCAGGTATTAACCTAAATGGCTCTTCATAATAGCCATAAGCAGAAAAGGGCCTTAATGTTATAATTGGCTTTTTGTATTGCCTTGCAAAGTTCTGGCAGAGCATTGTTGCAGCTGCTTTGGCTGCGCCATAAAATGTATTTGGCTCCGGGGCATCGGACTCTTTCATTGCCTTGTTTTTTGTGCCGTATTCAGACGAGCTTCCGGTATTTATGAAGCATCTGTACGGAATATCCAGGGTAGCTTTAAGCAGGTTATACGTGCCAATCATGTTAGTCTCAAGAATAGCTTTTTTGTCAGTTTCAATGCGCGGGTAAGCGCCGTATGCGGCAAGGTGGAATATATAATCAGGCTTGATGCCGTGCACAACATCAGACAGCTTGTCAGCATCCAAAATATCAGCATTATGCGCTCTAATTTTATCCTTAATGTCAGAAAGCCTCCATAAATTTGAAGTGTGCCGTGTTAAAACATTAACATTAAACTTCCTGCTGGCTAATTCCCTTGCCAGATTCGCGCCTATAAATCCGGTGGCGCCTGTGATTAGGGCATTCTTCATTGCTGGTCAGCAAACAGATAGGTTTTTATAATTTTTTGTTTTTGCAGTAAAATTACAATGACGAAATACAGCTTCTGCATAGAATTGCCAACCAAAAATGAAAAAGAGAATATAAGGTTCATGATTGGGAACATCAGGAAGCGCTGCAATTACGGGATTATTGTAAGCGACGAGCATTCAACTGATGGAACCGGCAAGATTGCAAGATCCATGGGCGTAAAGGTTTTTTCAAGAAAAAAGCCAGGGTATGGAAGCGGCATAATAGAGTCATTAGCCAATGCGAAGAAACTTGGCCATACGCATCTTATTGTTATTGACTGCGACAGGACATACCCCATAAGCTATATCAAAACACTGGCAGGATTTGCAAAACAAGGCTATGAGCTTGTAAATGCGGGAAGAATGATGAGAGATATAAGGCGCCTAAACAGGCTGCCTAACATGTTCCACACATTTTTAGTTAGGCTGCTGTACGGAGGCAATATTACCGATGTGAATTCAGGCATGAAGCTCATGAAGATAGGCAGGTTTGTCGGCAAAATCACAGCAACCGGATGCGATTCAACTGTGCAGACAATAACTGCTGCACTAAAAAATGGGTGTAAAATAAAAGAGGTGATAATTCCCTATAATGACCGGCATGGAGATAAAAGAAGGGGAAGGTCAAAGATACGCTACAGGGACGGCTTGATAATAACCTGGCGGATTATAAGAGACAGGTTCACAAAATAGATTGCCTTAATAAATAAATAAAAAGAATAATCAAACCCAGATGGGCGATAAGTGACAATACGCCAAATATTTTTTCTTTTGGAAGAACCATATATTTCAGCAGGATATTATTTCCTTTGTCTGTTTTGATCAATACCATTTCCTGTGCAGTTGTCATCACAGGAACTTCCTTATTGTTCATGTAAGCCTTCCATCTGGCAAAGTACTGCTCCTTGAACACGACAAAATCGTCTTTTTCGAAATTTCCAGATATCTGGATTTCTGTGGGCGATGGCCTCTGGAACTTTAACGCCTCCGGCTTTTTTGGAGTTTCCCTGAAATTTAAGTTTCTGTCAAAATTGTAGTATGTGCTTAGAGTGATGTATTTGTACCCGTCTTTTTGCTTGTATATTCCATCAGGAGCATTTTTTGCCAATTCCGCCTTTTCTATGTAATTTGTGTTGTTAACAATTAAAAACAGCAGGCAGCCATTTTGGTATATTGGGTATGTAAAATTCGGGTAAAGTACTGAAACAACGTAGTTTCCTATGGGATGGCAGGCATTAATGAATAAGTATTTGTATCCCCCTATTATCAGGTAATTTGATAATTCAGTGCCTGATTTGTTTAGAATAATTTCCGCGTCTCCAAATGAATTCTGGCCGTGAACCTTCTCAAAAGGAGTCCTGACGAGAACAAGCTCGTATCGCTCATTCCTTGAAAAATATCCCTTTGTGAGATAGTTTCCTCCAAAATCAACTGCATTGTTGAACAGCCCATAGGTCAGTATCCTTCCATCCGCAGGCAGTTTTTTTATGAATTCAATTTCTTCCCTATACACGTCCCCGCCTGCAAAATATTCCTTGTGGATATTGTTTATGTTTTGCTTTGCATACGGAATTGTGTGGATAAAGGCAATAAATATTGCAATAATCAAAAAATACTTGATGTGCTTATTTTTAAACAGGTATGTAAATGCCAGGATCGAAGCACCCATCAATATCAAAAGGTACGGAAGAGTTGTTCTGAAAAACCCGCCAAGCAGTATGCTAAGCCTGTTGTAAAACAAGGAGGATAAAAATAAGTTCAGCAGAAATGCCAATGCAAATATCCTGAATTTTCCGGCCCGTTCCAGCTTATAAAATGCAAACAGCAGAAAAAAGGATAAGAGCCCAAAAACTGAGAGGAAAAAGCCTATTTTATGGTCATCTATCCTGTTGACATCAGGATATTTTATTGAAAAAAATTCTTTAGACCTGCCATAAAACCCCTTGAAAAAATTAGCGCTTTCAGATATTACAGAGCCAATAGTTATCTTCTGGCCCAAAGTAGTGTCAAATTCCTGGTAAATAAATTCCTTGTAAATAATCCCAGACGACAGGTAGAAAATCGGAAATAATAAGATGACGCCAATTGTAATCGTAATAATAAGTTTATTTTTGACTGCCCAATTGAAAAAATGAAGCAACTCTGATTTGTCTTTTAAATAATAAATTTTAGTAATTAAAAATAGGCATGCCCCAATCACGAGCACCCCGCTGCCATAGGGAAGGTGAATGATGATGAACAGCGCTGAAAAATACATCAGGATCAGATAGTCATTGTACTTCTTGGGATTGTCAAGTATTATGCTTAAAAAAAGGTACGCCATCGGATAAAGATAATTTGCCTTAAAGCTCTCAAGCATCTGCAAAAAATAGAAATTGAGCCCGGTCAGGACTGCAACTGATGAAACCATCAGCATATTTGAATATGTTTCTTCCTGATTTATTATTGACCGGAATAATATGCTTAAAGACAGGGTGGAAAGAAGCAGAATAAAGAATGACAATGAGTTAAAAAAATGTATGTGCGACTTGGGCTGGAGCAGATAATCATTTATGGCTGCATGAACCTTGAATGACGGCGCATTCCACAGGTAAGTTGCCTCTCCCATTGCAATTCCTGGGTTGTATATCGGAACCAATCCATTGTTGTTTAGCCCTTCAACAGCAATCTGGACTCTTGTGAAAATCCTTACGCCATTGGCCATGAAAAGGCTTTTATCGTCAATTATGCCCGAAGCTATTATGCCCGTGAAAAAAAGCACTATAAATATGCAGATGCATTCGCTGTTTTCTACCTCAATATAATCAAATGCCTTTGTTCTCAGCAGAATAATTCCGACAATTGGAATGGAATAAAAAATAAGGAATATGACAGGATAGCTTAATGGCACTGAAAAGTAGGTTGTTACGAAATAGATGATGTTTACCGGTATGAATGAAAGGGCAAATGCAAATATATAATTTCTGAGAAAGCTTCTTTTTGACAGCAAAGCCCCAAACACGCAAAAAGGCAGGTAAAGCAAAAAAATGCCCAATACGCTTGGAAAAACGGACAGTGCCGCAGTCACATAAAAGAGATTTTTTATCCCGTTTCTTATTTTTGTGAAGTTATCTATGAGCAACGCTGCAATAAGAAAAATAAGAGGGTAAATGCTGTGTGCTTTCAGTATTAAAAAAATCAATAAAAAATATATTATTGCCAGTATCTGCAAAATTTTTATTTTCATGTTAATTCATGTTATAAGATAATTTATGAGCCCCCATTCCTATGCATCAAAATCAAAATCTTTTAAAAATTTATTGATTTCAAGCTAGCTTATTTTGCGCTGCTGTTTTTCTTTCTGTAAAAAAGTTTTATTAAAAGAAATAAAACCATGATGGAAAGTGCAGCAACAGTTATCCATGCCCCATGCATAAATGGCTTTGGCCTGTATTTGAAGGTTAAGGTGCCTTTTTCATTGTTGACATAGACTGCAGTCAGCAAATTGTTTGCCCTTAAAATTTCAAGCTCTTTGCCATTGATGGCTGCTTCCCATCCAGGATACTGGGAATACTGCTCGCTTAAGACTAAGAAGCCCCTTTGCCCATCAAGCCTTGCAAAAGAGCTGTCATACGAGTCGTAATCAATATCAATCTTTTTTATTTTTGAGTAATTTGCATTTAATGAGGATAATAAGCTGTTTATTTTCGCTTCCGACAGCTGGTTTTCTCCGGCAAAAATATCGGGCAATAATTTTCCTCCTTTGTTGGCGTATTCCCTTAATTTATAGGCATCCGCCTCATTTGGGTTATTTAGCAATATAACAGCTTTAAACTTTTGCAAAATTTCCAGTTCCATTTTATCAAGCGTGTTTTCGATTACTATTGCTGCATTGGAAGGGTCAAAATTATCATTCAGCATCAAAATATACACCATATTGTCGACATTGCTTGGGTTGCCTAAGATCAATACAGCATTGTCTACAAAATAAGCCCGCGGCAGGAAAAGCTCATTTTTGTATAAATATGGGCCGTCTGATTTTTTTGGCTGGCATATGTCATATCCATTCTCATGAAAGCCGCACTCTTCAAATTTCTTGACAAAGCCGAAGCCGGAAATGTTGATTGGCTGCATGGAAGTCATGTATTTCATGTTCAGTATTCCAAACATTTTTGCAGGCTGGCTGTTTGCAGCGCTCAAGAATACAGGCATATAATTATAGAGCCAGATGTTGTCATAGCCGTATATATCCTGCAGGCTCAAGGGAATTGAATAAAAATCGGTTCCCCAGTCTATGCCGTTTGTTTCATAAGACTTGAACCTAAAGAGGTCTTTATCTTCGCTCATGTACTTCATAACCTGGTTTTTCTCAAGCTGGGAATTTATGTTGTCAAATAGCATTTGCTTTGGCCCAAAAACGGCTAAATTTACTGTTATTGCTATCAGAACAAGCAAGTAAATGGCATTCAGGTAATGTTTGCCGTTTATCCTGAATTTATTTTGCAGGCTGGATAGGGCATTGGAAACTCCTATTCCAAGCAACACAGAAGCAGGAAATGTGAATAAAAAGATTACTTTGAAAATGCCCCTGATTTTGCTGACAAAAGGCACATATTTCCAAATAAGGTATATTAAAGGCGACCTTGACAGGACTGCAATTGAAAACAGGAGCAAAGCAGCAAACAAAACAGTTTTCCTTTTCCTGATGCTTAAGAATGCGAATGGCAGCAAAAGGATTCCGATAATCCCGAAAAATGATATGTAGGTGGTTGCAAAATTCTTGATATTGAAGATGCCATCACCTACAAGGCTGTCAAAAGATAGGCCTTGTTCTCTGGTGCCTGTGATTTTCAGCATCTCCAGTGTAGGCAGTATTTTTATTGCAGATATGCCCAAAAAGATCGTAAGCACAATAATTCCAATCAAAAATGCCTTAACAAGCCTTTTGAAGAAGTTTTTTCCGATTATGTGGATTAGTAAAATGAATGCAAACAAAAAAGATGCGAACAGCGCTTCCTGCGGGCTGCCTCCAAGTATCAAAAATGAAAATGTAAATCCGGCCAGAATTGAAAATAACACCCATTCCCTGCTGCTTAATGCCAATAACGCAAACAACAGAATAAAAGGCAGCCATGTGTAGACATTAAGCACATTCATATGCCCAGATGCAATTTCAGCAAGAATATTTCCATTGAACATGTATATCAATGCAGTCAAAAAAGAGATTTTTGGATCCTGCTTCATGTAAATATACATAAACAAATACATGCCGACTCCTGCCAGGAAAAAATGAAAAAGATAGCTCCATTTTAAGCCAAGCCATGCATTAGGAGCTATAAGCAGCAATAGCCAAGTTAAATCAAACACCTGCACCTGCGGCTTTGCAAAGAAAGGCATTCCGCCTAATGTATAAGGGCTCCATAAGGGAATGTCAAAATTTGACATTCCTTTTTTGAGTACGTAGGAATTTGACGCATGGTACACAAAATCAGTGCCTGTACCCGGCAGATCAGGATCTCCTCTCATTGGTATCCAGTAAGGGCCGAATGCGTAATCGCGCAATAAAAATACGCTCAGCAGAAACAACAATGCTATGGATATGGTGTGCCCCTTGTTGTTTTTTATTATTTTAGAAATCATTTGCATAAAATGCCTTAGGCTTTTTCCATCTCAATAATTGTGTTTATGTGCCAGTAATCTATTACTTTTTTTATATTGAAGCAGCCGCTCTTTTTAATAAGAGAGAGCCATTCATTTTTCTTGTATGTTGTCAGGTGCGTGGAGTGCCATTCCTGCCCGAATGTTTTTTCCCAAAGCCACCAAAATGTTTTGAAAAATAAGTTGTTGTTCGGGGTAGTCATTACAAAAGTTCCCTTGTCCTTTAAAACCCTGTGAATCTCCTTTAGCGCAGGCATTGGATTATCAATATGCTCTATAACCTCTATTGCAGTAACAACATTAAATTGCCTGTCTTTATGAGGTATGTCTGTTATGCTCCCCAATTTGAACTTGAATTCTATTTTTCTTGGCTCGATGTCTATCCCCTGCCCGTACCCAAGGTATCTTAAAAAGCTTCCGTCCTTCATGCATTTTGCAGGCGCCCCGCATCCTATGTCCAGCAGGTTTTTGCTCTTGTTTTTTATCAGGCTTTTAACTATCTTGTACCTTCCATAATGGTGCTTTTTTCTGATAAAGTCTATAAAGCCAATCATAGCAAAACAGCTTATTTTAGCTCAAAGCCACCATTTAAATAGTTTATTATATTGTGCTGCTTGCTCTGTATCTGCTGGGCTTTTAATCTGCACTATTAGCAAAACCATCATAGAAATAATATATCCAGCTTTAAGCAACTGTGCAAAGAACTTCAGAATTCTTAATCTGTGAGCTAAATGCTTCTCTAACTATATCTTGCCCTTGCTTTATCATAGGCTTATTTCTTAACATCGGAACAAATCTTAATTGTATTGTAATAACCTTTTCTTTTTTATCTCCAGTTTCTACTTTTGTATTAAATTCAAAACTTCTAACTTTATTTAAAGCAATCTTGGACAACTTAAATAATTGAGAAGCATCAAATATCCTTAATCCTGTAATGAACCCTTCTTTATCAATATCTACAACCAAATTTTCAAATTCAATAGACATATTATATTCTCTATTTTTAATCTTAAAAAGTAGTATATCATTTCTAAAATCGTATGTATATTCTCCCTTTCCTCTTGCATCAAGATGTTTACTTTCCATTTTCGAGTCTCTTTAGATTAGGCATAGTTTCTGTGTTTATAAAAGTTATTATCTCAAGTTTAGGGTCTTTTATTTCCAGTATTATTCTAAGGAAGCCCCAATTTCTTCTGTAAAAGGCTGCATACCTGCCATTTCGCTGCAAGCCAACTCCTCTGGGATTTTCTTTTAATAAAGTATCAATTAAGCTCTGTTCTTTAAATACTTTTCTTTAAGCATCACTCAAATGGTCGAGAGAATGAGGATTAGTGAAAATATTAGCTTTATATTTAGATATTATACCCTTAAATTCTTCTAAACTCACTTCTTTTATAATCTTGGTAGTATTCATTATGAATCTGCCCAACGAGATTCTATAAAAACATTTCTTTTACGATACGCTGCTTGTTCCGCGGCACTTGTTGATAGGTGAATGATGCCCTGATGGGCAAATATTTATATTTGCTCTTCTATAGTTGCTGTAAGGGTGGCTGATTATCATCAAAAAAGATGTTAACAGGTTTTTGCTGTTGCTTATAATAGTTCTATTGCTGGTATTTGCATGGAGCACCGCTTATTACGATAATGCTTTGAAAAATGTCTCAATGCAGTACAATAAAAATTTGGAAAAGTTTCAGGACTCAACGGGAAAAGTGGTTTTGGAAAAATTTAACGAAACTGTCCAATTAAAAGAAAGCTTTCAGAAAGGCAAAGAAGCTTTGGAAAAAGGGTATTTTGACTTAAAAACCGAGAATGAGGAGCTTAAAGCAGACAAAGACAATCTGCAGGCTGAGTTAAATTCATTAAAATCAGAGCTTGAAAGCGCAAAAACAAGCTTTAACAAACTGCAAGAGCAATTTCAGCAAGTGCAAAACAGCCTGATTGCAGCCAATGAGCAGATCAGCAGGCTGACAGCAAGGGTTAACGAGTTATGCAGAAAACTTAACGAGGCTGGTGGCAATAGCGATGAGTGTTGATTTTATGTATTCTGTTGGATTATGTACCTTAAGATAAGGTTTCCAGTTTTCTTTTAGGATTTGTCTTACAGAATACATTAAATCACCTTAAATTTTAGAAGTATAAAGGCTTTTCTGACGTATAATAGGATATTAGCAAAAAGAACTTTACGTACCATAAAAGGTTTGTGTTGTTTTTGTAGATACAAAAAACCTAACTGTTGTGCCTTATGATGCAAATTTAAGAATTTATAATATGTATGGGACGGTTTAGGCTGGATATTGGTAAGAAGAATTTATGTACCATCAATAATCTTTATATATGGACTGTTTTTCTTTCTGAAAATGAAAACCAATTCAAAAAGCGAAGTTACAGAATTTGTAAACTGCAATCTGTGCAATTCCAGTTCCACAAGGAAATTAATGGCAATCGGAGGCTTCAATATTGTGAAATGCAAAAATTGCGGCTTGGCGTATGTCAACCCAAGGCTGAAAGAGAGAAAGCTGCATGAGATATATGATAAAAAATATTTTAGCAATAAGGCATTTAACGGTGCTAAAACATCTTTTTACGGCTACGGCAAATATCTGGAGGAGGAAGACTGCATAAAAGACACTTTCAGGAGGCGCCTGAAAATAATAAACAAGCTTTCAGGAAAAGGGCGCTTATTGGACATAGGATGCGCTTTTGGTTTTTTTCTCGAGCTGGCAAGAGATGATGGATGGGATGTTCAGGGGCTTGAAATATCAGAATATGCGTACAGCTACGCAAAAAATGTTTTAAAGCTGCCCGTGATGAATAAAACGCTTGAAAAAGCAAAGCTCAAGAGCGATAGCTTTGATGTTGTAACAATATTTGATGTGATTGAGCACCTGCCGGATCCAAAGGCCACGCTGAAAGAGATAAGAAGAGTGCTAAAGCCAAATGGGTTTGTTGTCATAACAACGCCTAATATCGGAAGCATGACAGCAAAGATTCTATGGAAAAATTGGGAAGAGGTTAGAAGGGTCAGGGAACACATATATTTCTTTTCCAAAAGCACCTTAAAAAAAATCCTGGAATCTCTCGGCTTTGAAGTGCTGAGGACAGAAAGCGCAGGCAGATACTTCTCGGTCAAAATGGCTGTGGAAAGAGGAAAGCTTTATAACAAGGCTATATTTATTCTGGTTGGGAAGATTTCGGATTCTCTTGGATTAAGCGACAAGAGGATTTATGTTGACCCTCGCTATAAGATGACCATGTACGCAAGGAAGATTAAATAATTCCCATATTCACAAGCTGTTAATTGCATTCAATTAAAAGAAATGAATCTGGAAAAACCATATTTGGCAGTTGTTTTCGGCGCATTGCTATTTTTAGGTGTTTCAACACTTTGGGACCACAGGCTGCAGCATGAATTCCCATATGGATACATGGCTTCTGACACCTTCCAGCAGCAAACCAGGGCAGAAGGAATTAAGGACGCTGGAAATTACAGGCTTGAGCCTTTTTACATAGTAAAAGGCTACCAGGATGTAATAGGCTACTATCCTTCTGTTATTCATCATTTGGGGATTATTCTTCATTTCTCGTCAGGCATTCCCCTCTATGACACAATATACTTTATGGCTTTTTTAAGCGCAATATTATCATCATTTGTCATGTATATTTTGATTCGCACATTCAACAAACAAATAGCAATGTTGTCTTTGCCATTGTCCATCCTGCTGTTTTCAAGCAAATCTTACATAGGCTTTTTATTTGGGCACTGGGCATCAATAACCGGGCAATTGTTCCTTATTTGCATATTTTGGTCCGTAAGCAGGATAGAATTATCCAAATCCGAGATTTTGCTTGGGATATTCATAGGCGCTCTTGCATTATCGCATACATCAGAATTGGTATATGGCGTTGGATTCATTTTTGTTTATGCTATATTTCTGCTGTTTTTCAGGAAATTTGACTTAAAATTCGTGAAGAAGGTCTCAATTGCGGGCATTATATCTGGAGTAGTGTCATTTTACACTATATTCATCTTTACCAAAAGCTTTGCCATCATAAACCCTTACCATTTTGAAATTTCAAATGACTGGGGCGGAACTCCAATTTTCTATTTGACAGACTTCAAACTGCTGCTTATTTTCATGATGATAGGAGTTGTTTCAGGCTTTATGCTGTTAAAGAAGTTTGATGTGCCAGTCATAGCTGGGTTGTACATGCTGGGCATTGGCTACACTAATTATATAGGGTTTGGAATAAGGGCATTCCAGCCAAGGCTGCTTTGGCCGGTTTACTTTTCTTTCTTCTTTGGGATGGGGCTGTATGCATTAATCAAGCTTATTCCTTCGGCATTCAGGTCAATTTCTGTTTTTGGAACAGGCATTGCTATTATGCTTTTATTGTCAAATATCATTCCGGTGCCAAATATTCCCACTTATTACAAAATTTCCTCTTCAGGGCTTATGGATCCATGGCACTGGCAGGCTTTCCAGTGGCTGGGCCAGAACACTCCAAAAGGCGCAAGGCTGTATTTTTTTTACGGCGACGTTTATGACCAGGATGCGATATTGCGGAATTCAAAAAGGACGCATGCCCAGGTTGTTCCGCAGGATTTTTTCGCGGCTCTGCAAAACAGATCAGTTAAAAGGGTATACACAAGCGAGGTGCCTGCTGACCATGGAGCAGGAATGCCTTATAAAAAATCATTTTTAAATATCGGCCTGCATCAAGTAGAGGATAACGCCAAAACTTACATAATGTGGGGTGATTCATTTGATGTATGTATTTTTGATTATTTTATATTTGACAAGGCCAGCAGGCAAAAGATTTTGGCGGATTATAACTTATTAATAGCAAATGATATGCTGAAAAGAGGCTCTCAAAAGGTTTTTGAGAACGATGTTGTGATCATACTGAAAAATAATAAGGTTGGAGGAGATTGCATTGAGGAAAGAAGCTTTTGACATAATGAAAAAAGAGTTGAAATATATTGGGTTGCTGTTCTTAGTATTCTTAGTGATATTCAGGGTTGTGTTTTTTAAGGAAAATCTGGTTGTATTATTTAGGCTTGTTTTATCATTGTTTTGGCTGTTTGCATTGCCTGGCTATTTTATGATGCTTTATTGGATGGAAAAGATTGATTTCACAGAGAGATTTATTATTGGAATAGTCCTAGCAGCAGGCTTAATTGGGATAGTTAGCTATTATTTGGGATTGGCTGGATTAAATCTTAAATACCATGCTGCTATACTGCCATTAGTTTTGATCTTGGCTGGCATAGTAATCAATTTAAAAAAATAGCTGCCTTTCTCTCTTTGAAAATTTTTTTATTGTATAGGCTGCAATAAGTAGCGCTGCAAAAATCACAAAAATGGATATCTTGAATGGCGCAACAAAACCAAGCCAATAAACTAGAGACGGGAACAATATAATGCTGATAAAAAAAGAAAAGAAAATCTTTTCTCTTTGCTCCATGCCAAGATTATCAAGAATAAGGTAGAAAGGCAGGAACATTACAATAATGATTCCAAGCATGGTTCTTAGCCCTGCAAGTCCAAGCATTGCAAATGATACTAAAATTACCAAAAGCAGCGCAATTCCAAATAAAATGTTGTTTTCAGATTTTAATTCCGGCAACTTTGTACACCTTTATGCTGTTTTTATTGTAGATGGCTGATGCATTCTGGAAATTTTTTTCAACGTTTTGCAGTGCATTGGCATAATTTTGGTCCCTCAACAGCAGGGCATCTGTATAATCCAAAAATATGTAATCTGTGGAGTTGATTTCCTCGGCATTAATTATGAAATGGCGCTGGGATAAAACACCAAGCCATTTTATCTTTGCCCCATAATATTGGTAGCCCAGTGTCCCAATGTTGTATATGTCCGCTTTTTCCTCCACGTTGCTCCTCAGCCATTCTGCTGCTTCGTATTGTGCAGGATTTATTCTTCCTATAGAATACTGCTGCCCTTTTAAAACGCCATAAGTCGATTTGCCGTTTACAGAAACTGCCAAAATTAAGAACAGTGCAATTAATCCGTATTTTAAGTATTTCCTGAGGATGTTCCGTCTGGAAAAAGAGCTTATTGAAAGCAAACCAACTGCAATGATGGGATAAAACACATGCGCTTCATACGCAAACATCCTTATGTCCCTGCTGCCAAATCCAAAAACCACTAGCCTTGTAAGGAAGTAAAATGACGCAAACCAGCCCAGCAGCAGCAAATCCTCTTCCTTCCTTCTGTAAGCCAGGGCAAACAGCCCAATAAGCAAAAACGGCAAAGTCCACCACGACAACAAGCCGCCTTGTAATGATCCATGGGCTTTATTGTATTCAAAATAAAAATCCGGCAGTCCCGGGTCATTCTTTATTCCCTGGTACCACTTAAACAACTTATCAAATTGAAAAGATTGCGCATTTGACTGCTTTTCTCCTAAGGAAGAGAAGAATTCCCCAATATTCAAAGGCGCAAATGCAGCAGAAACAAATGCAAACAAAATAACAGATATAATTAGGTGTTTGATGCTAAATGGAATTTTTTTGTCCTTGAAGATCAATATCGCAACAAATATGATTAAGGCTGCAACCGAAGCTATCATTCCCTGCGGATGAAAGAAAAATTGGCCTGACAGGAATATAGCCATGACATAAAGATAGATTGGCTTATTTTGGCTTTCTTTATAATTTTTGCAATAGCGGTAAAAACAGTACAGAATCATGGGAGTAAACGCAAAAGACAGCGATTGAGGCCATTGCCCCCAGAGATAAATCATGTAATCTCTTGTGGAAACTATCAATAAAAAGCTTGATAAAAAAGCCGGCCAGAAGCCAAAAAGGCTTCTTATTAAAAAATAAGATGAAAGTATTATCAAAGAGCTAAAGATTGCAACTATAATGAAAGGAGGCAATATCCTGTCCCCGCCAAGCACCTGCGCAATTCCTAGATTAGTCCAGTACTGCGGCGGATACCACAAGTAATCCGGAAACATGGCATTTTGGCCATTGTACCGAAAAGTTATAGGATAGGGTATCTTAGCTATGGACTTGTCATAAGCCACCATATAATCTCCAATGGTGAAATGTGAGCTTGCGTCCACATCGCCAAACGGCAGCTTATTTTTTTGAATAGGCAGCGTCCAGATGTAAAGCGCTGACAAATATAGGATGACTATCAGGATAAATTCAATTTTTTTAACACTTAGTTTCATGCCATTGGTCAAGTTTTTGGCTTTATAAATATTTGGTAGAATTTCCATAGTTGAAAGAAAAAGCTTTAAAACAGGCTATAGATTATTCTCTATAATGAGGGTGCTGGTAATCAAGCTTGGAGCGGTTGGGGATGTGATTAGGACAACTTCTATTCTTCCCGGATTAAAATCCAAATTCATGAACTGCAAAATAGACTGGATTACAAAGAAAGGGTCTTTTGATGTCTTGAAAGGTAATGACTTAATAAGCAAAACATTCATAATAAACAACAATGCAAAAAACCAACTAAAAAATAAAAGATATGATCTGGTAATTTGCTTGGATGATGATCAGGAAGCGTGTGAATTGGCATCAAAAATTAGTTCTAAAGAAATCATTGGCTCCTATTTAAAAAAGAACCAGAAAACATACACTAATAATTCATCCTTATGGTTTGACATGGGGCTTATTTCAAAATTTGGAAAGCAGAAAGCTGATATTTTAAAGGCAAAAAACAGGAAAACTTACCAGTCAATCATATACGGAATTATTGATTTAAATTATAAAAAGCAGGAGCCGATATTAAGTTTGAATAAAAAAGAATTGGATTTTGGAAAAAGGTTTGCGAAAAAACACGGGATAAAAAACAGTGATTTGGTTATCGGAATCAATACAGGAGCTGGGGGGAGATGGCAGGATAAGAAATTAAGTGAAGAGAAAACTGCAAAATTAATAGACTCATTAAATAAACAAATAAAAAATATAAAAATAATACTTTTCGGCGGTCCGGAAGAGGCAGAAAGAAACAAAGAAATAAAAAAAATAGCCAAAACAAATGTTATAGATGCCGGATGCGGCAATTCCCTGATGGAGTTTGCCTCATTGGTTAATTTGTGCAAAGTGCTTGTGACAAGCGACAGCTTGGCTTTGCACATCGGGGTTGCCTTGAAGAAGAAGATTGTTGTGTTTTTTTATGTCACTAGCGCAAATGAGATTGAGCTATATGGCAGGGGGATAAAGATTATTGGGAAAGGAAAAGACTGTTGCTCGTACAAGCCTAGATGCTACTATACTCCAAAATGGGATATTGGGGAGATTGTTGACGCTGTTAAAAAATTAATTTAATTTATTTTCTTTTATATAAAAAGTGATAGCCAAGAACTCCAGCTATAGCCAATATTAATCCACCAATAGCAAGCTCCTTTACAGCTTTTGGATTGGAAAACACTTTTGTCACAGCTCCTGAAATAGCGCTTAAACCAGAAGTAAATTCTTGCTCTTCACTTGAAATCTGCTGAGCAGCAGTTTCTGTCGTTGATTTTGATTCTGGTGTTGAAATTGCTTGTCCTGTGACTAGCTCTTGAGCCTTTACTTCACAGCTTTGGCTTGCTGCAGGCGACTTTTCCTGTGACGGGCATTCTGTACCAGATACGTGCTGCGGCACTTTTGCAAATTCACATTGCCTTGCTTGTACGCTGTTGATGCACTCCGACCATTCTCCACATTGCCAATCCATGTTGCAGACGAAGGCTAGACCTCCGCCTCCACCACCACCGCCTCCTGAAGAGCCTCCGCCAGAGCTTCCACCGCCTCCACCAGATGGACAACTACCAGCATCAGAGGGACAGTTTGAACAATCTTCACCACTATTAACTATCCCATCTCCGCAATAAGATTGCTGCTGTATACCAGAATGGATTAATCCAGTTATTTTGAAAGTTGAATTAGTTTCATCTGCAAAGGTACAATTATATTGGTTGTTATTAGCAGTTCCAGGGCAGTTGATTCCAAATTCATTTGCTCCGTTGCATAAAGAAGAAATCTGGGTTATTGAAGTTACTTCAGCGTCCTTTATGCATAATGTTGTTAGATTATTCACATTACCTACATAAACGGTTTTTGTGCCGATTATTGACAATCCTTTTAAGCTTATGATTGTCATGCCATTTGTCGAGTTTATTTGAATGTCAATGTTAATATTACTTAGATCAAGTGTGCCATTACTGAAATTAAATTCAAATTCTGCTATTGTTTGGTTGTTATTCTTGATCTTAACCAGTTTAGTTTCACTAAGTTCTTTACTCAGATTAGTTGAACTGTCAACCTCAATAATTGGATTTATTGTGGAAGTATTTATGCTGCTAGAATTCCCTAAGAGTGTATCTTCTGCGTCAGGAATTCCATCATTATCTTTGTCAGTAAAATTAACAGTAAATGCTATATAATCATCAAAAATGTTATCAAATATGTCACTACAAATGATCGAGATACTATGATTTCCTTGTGGAAGATTTTCTAAAAGTTTTGATTGGGAACTGCCACTTTCGTAATAAACTAAAGGTTCTCTTTGAGCAGATGGATAATCAATATCAAGTGTTGCTGGCTGACCGTCTGGAAATTCTCTTTTTACAAAGGTCCCATAGCTTGTATAAGTTTGCTCAACATTAGGTTGCCCATCCGGAGTTCTAAAATTTAAATTTCCATATTTTACGTGATTAATCATGCCAGATTCCGCTGTTATGTTGAACATCAAAACAGAAGGGTAAAGATTTTCTATAGAATTTTTAGCAAACCCATCAATATTCTCGTCCGGAGTTCTAATTCTTAATAATATAGAACGATTTGTCTGATTTGTTATGTTTATTTCAGCGCCAAATAATGATGTTATTACTATATTTGATTTTGAGTCATTATTTAGTATGTTGTTGCTATCCATGTCAACTCTTATACTAAAGTCATCAGAAGATAAAACAGCCCTCATCGGATCATCTATTGCATATACATCGTAGTTAGCACCTTCAATATTCAGTGTTGCCAAAGGGGATGAATTAGTGTAAATTTGCTCTATTGTGTTCCCGCTTCCTAATTCTTTAAATTTAAGTAATGGATTGTCAGCAGTTATTTTGTCTGCACCTTTATATTGCAATACCAATGTTGGCCTTTCTCCTCTCTTTCTGCTTGCATCTGTAATTATAAAGTATGCGTCTTTTGGAATACTCAAGCTTTCACTATTAATGAATTGCCCATTAGATAATCCATTTGCACCTCCCATTGAAATTTCATTGCCACCTGAACTTTTTGCTATTGGAACAGTTACTAAATTCCCATTACCATCTACAAATTTTAAATTATATTGATTCGAATCGCTATTGCTAAGTTTTATTTTTTGAGTATCTGGATTATTTAATCCGAGATATGCAATATCCCAATTTTGTGTGAATAGTACCCCTGGTTCAGCACCTGAGCCTCCTTCCTCGGTGATTATATCACCAAGCCTGCCGCCTGCCGGGATAAAGAAGTTGTCATCAGCAGTCATGTTTACATGTAATCTGGTAATCTTGAATGTTGAATTGTCATCAGAGCCTTCTATTATTACGAATGCGTCATCTATATTGTTATCATTCACCTTTAATGTATCTGTGGAAGCAACGTCTTTTATGTCAGTATCATTTAATTCTAATTTATCTGCACCATTGATTAGTGTCAATTCTACACCATTTCCGTCTGTTGATGTTCTTTTAGCAGTCGAGATTGTATAATTCTTTCCTAATATTTTTAATATAGAGCCTTCAAAATCTTTTAAAGATAAACCAGTCAGTGAAGGATTGCCAGAATCATCATAAATACCTGATTCAAATGCGGTCGTAAATTCAAGCAACCATCTGCCTATCTCTTTTCCTGATTTATAATGCAAGAAATCTGCTACAATATCATTATCATTTTCAGTATAAATTACATAACCTGCGTCTAATGCACTCTCTGTTCCTGGACCTAGGAAATACATGTACTGATTGTAAGGATATGTTGATTTATTATTCGTAACACTGCCAGAAGCTAATATGTCTAAATTGCTTTTATCAATATAGGTTGTAATATTTCTTAATGTTTCCACTTGTTTATTGCCATTTCTAAATTCTTCGCCTAATTCTAAGTGGTTTGATGTTTCTACTTTCCATTTACGTTTACTGTTACTAATAGTTATATTTGAGCCTGGTTCCTCTATAACATTAGAGTTTCCAGTGGTAATGTAAACCAATGAATATCTCTGGCTTTCTGGATAATCTACCTCAAACGTTGTTGGGTCATTTGTTGGTGTTTCTCTTGTTATGAAAGCACCATAGCTTGTGTAGCCATACTCAACATTAGTTTTCCCATCCGGTGTCCTTAAACTTAGCTGTTGCCCTTTTTGGCCTGATGTAAATCCTGATAATTTTGTGTGTGAAACTTTGGCATTTGAATCGCTTGTTATGTTCACCACAAAGTCTATAGCAATTAAGTTTTCTGTATTGTCTTTTGCATTTCCATCTCTATTCTCGTCTGGTGTCTTTATGCTCAGAATGATATTTGGAGGGATGTTTTGACCTAGGCTTAAATTAATCAATCCTATCTCTGCACCGTATCTTGTTGTTATGTTGACAAATGAGTCATTTATATTATTGATTGCGCCATCTGCATCCAAATCAACTTTAATGTCAAAGTCATTTTGAAATATATCACTCTCAGAATAAACTCTAAAGTCCGCACCGCCTATCTTTAATGTTGCAAGCGGTGAGCCTTGGGAATAAGTTTGTTCTATAGTATTGCCACTTCCTACGTTCTTAAATTTAAGTACAGGGTTGTCAGCAGTGACTTTGTCAGCACCCTTGTATTGCAAGACATATGTTTTTCTTTCTCCTCTCTTTCTAGAGCCATCAGTCACTACAAAATAATCATCTTTTGTAATAACTCTGTTCTCAACATTAATGAAATCCTTACCTATTTCTCCAAATAATGTTTGATTGGCTGCTAGCGCTTTTGCAATTGGCACATCTACATTATTGCCGTCACCATCAATGAATTTTAAGTTATATTGGTTTGAGCCGCTTGTCTTTAACTTGATTTTTTCACTGTTTACATTCTTTAAGCCTCTATATTCAATATTCCAGTTTTGTGTGAACAACACTTCTGGTTCTGCAGATGTTCCTCCTTCTTGCTTGATTGCATCGCTAAGTTTTCCTCCTGCAGGCACAAAATAGTTGTCATCAGCAGTCATGTTTACATGAATTCTTGTAATCTTAAAGGTTGAGTTGGTGTCAGAACCTTCTATTGTAACAAGCGCATCGTCAATTGTATTATCATCTACTTTTAGGGCAGTAGTTGAGCCAGCATCGGTTACATCTGTGTCTTTTAATTCCAGCTTATTTGCACCCAAGAAGAATGTTGCGCTGTGAATACCTCCAGCATAGTCTTGGTACAACACATCTGTTACCCCAACAGTTGTGCCATCTGCCAGCTTGTCTGTGTCACCATCCTTCATTTTTCTTGTTGTTTGGCCCGTTTATGACAAATTGCGCTTCATCTGCATCAACGAAGTTTAATGTTACTTCATAATCTACTCCATTTATAGTATATGTTTTTGTCTGTTTTTCTAAAAGAGTATCCTTAGCTGCTCCTCCCAGTAAAGTTAGTACTACACTATTGCCGTTAGTTGTTGCTCGTTTTGCAGAAACTATTGTATATCTCTTACCAAATAAATTTATATCAACATCTTGATAATCTGTTAAAAATAAACCAGTTGTGGATGCTGAACCACTTGAATCGTCAACATCGCTTTCCAATGCTGTTGTAAATTCAAGCAAATATCTGGCAATTTCCTTTCCTGACTTAAAGTAAAGGAAATCTGCTGTAACGTCATCGTCAGCTTCTGTGTAAATTACATAACCTGCGTCTAGTGCGGTGTTTGTTCCAGGACCTAGCAAGTATATATATTGATTGTAAGGTGATGTCGTCTTACTATTTGTTACACTTCCAGATGCTAATGCCTTTAATTCGTTTTTGCCGATATATGTTGTAATATTTCTTAATGTTTCTATAGTGTCGCTTGATGAATCATCCTCGCTTAATTCCAAATGATTTGATGTCTGCACCTGCCAAGCGTCTCCTTCGACTACAATTCCCGGTGGTAATGTGATTGTGGTTTCTTCTGCTTCTTGAAGACCTGTAAAAACGCTTGAATCTAAGCTATAATTACAATTTCCATACTTATTTGTGAAAATAGACAACCAAACTGAATTATCAGAAACAACAGAATTATTTTCAGGAAAAATTAGATTTATAAAACCTTTAGATACTGTGATATTTGACACATTAGTTGGTCCACCTCCGCCCCCTCCACCTCCACCAGGCTGAGGAAAAGCAACATAAAATGTTACTGATTTTGTATTAACATTACTAAAATTATCGGCACAATTCACATCGATAGTGTAAGTATAACCGCTTTGTAAGCTTATTTCCTTAAAATGAAAAGTTTCATTGTTTGTGGAAATGTTTGTTACAGGATCTATTTCACAAGCAAGCATTGGCTTACTTGTTGGACATTTATGTTGACTGTATGTGCAAGATGCTACTTCATCAGTTGTTACATTCAACCATGTTGAAGTTGTTGTTATTGTTGAACCATTTAATGGGTTGGCAATTGTTATATTTGATGGTGCTGTATCATTCACGCCACCACTGCCACTTCCAGTAGAATTCTCAGGTTTTAGTTTTATAAGCCAAATATTGAGCTTACCTGTTGTTACAGACATACTACCACCTCCAATAAAATAACCATCATCGGATGTTTGTTGTGCTGAAGTTGCTATGTCCGAACCAGAACTGTCAAATTTTTTATTCCATTCTTCATTGCCATTAGAATCTGTTTTAATAAGCCAGAAATCGTTATAATTTGGTGCACCTAATGAAGTAGTCCCACCAATTAGGTATCCGTCATCAGATGTTTGCTGTACTGAAGAAGGAATGTCATCCTGAGAATTGCCAAATGTTCTATTCCATTGTTGATTTCCATTGGTATCTATTTTCACAAGCCAAATTCCATCATTTCCAGATGAATATTTGTCACCAACAAAGATGTATCCTCCATCGGATGTTTGTTGTGCTGAATTAGCTGAATCTGAATCAGAACCACCAAAAGTTTTGTTCCAAAGTTCATTTCCATTATTGCCAGTTTTTATCAACCAAAAATCTCCATCAGAATCTAATGAGTGTGTTAAGCCTGTTGAAATGTAACCTCCATCGGATGTTTGATAAACTGAAAATGCAAAATCATTACCTAAGTAACCATAGGATTTATCCCATTCAAGATTTCCAGCAGAGTCTGTTTTAATAAGTCTAAAACCACCTACACCTTCTGAAAATCTATGTCCAGCCATAATGTAACCACTATCTGAGGTTTGTTGAATTGAATAAGCAATATCCGAATCAGAACCACCAAAAGTTTTGTTCCATTGGGGATTTCCGTTAAAATCTGTTTTAATAAGAAGTATATCCTTATCATTACCAATATTTTTTGAAGCAATGATAATATACCCATTGTCAGAAGTCTGCCTGACTATACCTCCCGTATTACCTGCGTCTATTGTTTTGTTAAATTCAATTTCTGGTACTTGACTATTAACTATAGGTAAAACTAACAAAAACAGACATATAAGTAAAGTCTTTCTTATTACCACTTTATAGTATACAAAGCCCCGTATTTATTTAAATCTTTACCTTTGATATAGAAGACAACTAAATTTATAAATGCCCCTATATGACATTGTAAAGTATGAAACCCTTCGTCATGATCCCAACCTACAATGAAAGAGAAAACATCGGTAATCTTATAGATAAAATACTAAAGTTAAGGATCAAAAACCTGCGCATTGTTGTTGCAGACGACAACAGCCCTGATGGGACATGGAGAATTGTGCGGGATATTTCCAAAAAAAACAAGAATGTCCGCCTTTTATTGAGGAAAAAAGACAGGGGAAGGGGCTCTGCAGGAAGGGACGGGTTTATCTATTGCTTAAATCACGATGCTGATGTTGTTGTTGAAATGGATGCTGACTTTTCCCACGACCCAAAATACATACCTTTGATGCTTAAGGAGCTTAAAACTGCTGACTTGGTGCTTGGCTCAAGAAGGGTTGAGGGCAGCAAAGAAATCGGAAGAATCTGGTTAAGAAAATTTGTGACATTTGGCGCAAACCTTTACATAAGGCTGATGCTTGGATTAAAGGTAAGGGACTGCAACTCCGGCTTCAGGTGCTTCAGGAGGGAAGTGCTGGAAAAAATAAACCTGGAAAAGCTTGAGTCAAAAGGGCCTGCAATCGTGCAGGAAGTTTTGTTCAAGGCCCATCTTAAGGGCTTTAAAATAAAGGAAATCCCCATAACATTTGTGGACAGGACAAAAGGGCGTTCAAAGCTCGGCATTCCGCAGCTGGCAGCAGGCTATTTCATGGTTTTGAGACTGAAATTTTTAAAATTGATTGGTGGAATTTAATGAAAATTGCAATTTTAACACCCACATTCTCGCATTTCAGCGGAATAGACAGGGTTGTTGAATCCCAGGCAGCAGAATATGCAAAAAAAGGCAATAAAGTTACTGTTTTTGCGCTTGAAGCGGAAATTAAGCCGAAAGATTTCAGTTTGGAAATCCTGAGCATGCCAAAAGGATTGTTTATGCAGAGGCTATACAGATTGCTATTTTTTCTTGACTTCAGCAAAATAAGGAATGCAGCTGAAAAATTAAAAAATTATGACATTGTAATAAGCCATTTTTATCCGATGAACTGGATTGCGCATTATGCAAAGAAGAGGCATAATGTGGAATATGTCTATTATAACCACGGAATAGGGTATAGTGAATTATTCTCCAATATTTTTGAAAAAATGTATATGAGGTTGTTCGCTTTTTTCAATAAATTATCATTAAAAAATGTGGATTCAGCAGTTTCCATCAGCAAATTCATGCAAAAGGAATTAAAAAAAGAGACTGGCTTGGACAGCAAAGTTGTTTACAATAAAATTGACAGGAAAAGGTTCAGAAAATGGATTAATGGGGATAAAATAAGAAAAAAATTGAATATTAAGGAGAATGAAAAATTATTATTATTCGTCGGAAGATTATCGCCCCATAAGAATGTGCATACTTTATTGAAGATTTTTGACTTAGTAAATGAAAAATCCCAAAATGTGAAATTACTGATTATAGGAAGGCAAACATTTCCAGGTTATATTAAAAAATTAAAAAAAATGGCAAACAAGAAAGTCATTTTCAGGGGATTTGTTGATGACAAAGAGCTTCCTTATTATTATGCTGCCAGCGACTTGTATGTTACTGCGTCCTTGTGGGAAGGGTTTAACCTGCCGGCTGCAGAAGCCCAGGCTTGCGGCAAAAAAGTTGTTGCTTTTGACATAGGCTCGCATCCGGAAGTTGTGAAAAAGGGGATATTGGTAAAAAAGGATGATATTAAAGGATTTGCAAATGTCGTTATAAGACTATTAAAATGAACCTCATCAAAAAATTCAACAAGTTGGAGAAATACACAAAATACTCGATCTATACCATATTTATTTTCTCGATGATTATTTTGTCATTGGCGTCAATATACCATGTTTCAGGGGACGGCTGCTGGCATATTCCTGTGGGAAAATTCATTGCAAGCAATATTAGGTTTCCGTTATTCGAGCCGCTTGGAAGGGATGAGCCTTTCTGGAGCCCGCCCTTGTATCATATATTTGTCGCAGTTGTTTACTATGTTTTCAACGCTTTCAACAACAATATTGCAAATTCTGCAGTTAAATTTGTCTCTCCGGCATTCGGAATTTTGTCCATCATATTCTCCTTTTTGGTCATAAGGAAGCTTGTCAATTCCAAAATAGCATTTTATTCGGTTTTATTCCTGGCATTCATCCCCATATTCATAGACTACAGCGTTATCAGTTATACAGAAAGCACTCTTTCATTTTTTGTGATATTGAGCGTTTATTATCTGATTAATGACAAGCCAGTTTTATCAGGGATAGCTGCGGGCCTTTCCGTCCTTGCAAAATATAATGGTGTATTCATATTGCCTGTGCTGGTTTACATCCTGCACAAAAAATACGGCAATAAAAAATTATTTTACAAAAATGCATTTGCTGTTGTTGCAATTTCCCTGCTGATTGCGTCGCCATGGCTCATAAGGAACTTTATCCTGCTGGGCAATCCAATATGGCCATTTCTTAATTTGATCTTTAGTGGCATTGAGGCAAAATCCTATTCTTCGCTGGACTTTTCAAGGATGGTTCATTACAATTTGGTTTTATTTGCCTATTTCGGATTTTTTGGCATTCCTGATGGCAACTACAGCCTGCTATCTTTTTTTGACATACATTATTTTAATCTTCTGCTACCAATATGGTTGATAGGTACACTGATTTTTGTGATGCCCCTGTTCATTGGGTTTAAAACAAAAAAAGAAACAGGCTATCTCATTGTATGGGTTTTGTCTTACCTGATTTTGTTTTTTCTCTATGTAGTTAATGTAGGTTGGGCTGTCTCAAGAATGATGCTACCTGCATTTCCCGCCATAGCTATCCTGTGGGCTTTTGGCTTCGAGAAGCTGCAGAGCAAGAATTTCAGTAAACTGGTGAATGTTGTTTTTATTCTTGTCGTTATTGGTTTTGTATTCACAGAGTTTGCAAAGATGGGGCTTGCGGCAGATGCATGGGAATTTTACAGCAGGGACTTTGATTGGGTTAAAACAAATACAAAATCAGATGCTATCTTTGTTGCAAATGGGCAGTGCATCCCTTACAATATAGAAAGGACAGCATTATATGCAAATGATGAAAGCCTGGGAAAAGCGGGTTTTATTTGGGTAAATCAAAACTTCGCGCTTGATAAAAGATCGATTTTTGAGGAGCAGTTATTAAAGGATGTGCAGGCTAAAAATTACAACGTTATTTACAGCAATAAAAAAACTGGAACAATAATCTACAGCACTAAACAATGAATTTTGGCATGAAGAGGTATTTCTCATTAAAAACTTGAAAAATATAGGAATCGTTTACTTTTCTGAATTTCTGGGTTTCCATCCTTTTTTTTGATATGGAACTGAAATTAAACAAAATCCAAAATAATGCTTTTATCCTAGAAAATGCAGTTGTAAACTGAAAATTTAAAGTGTCTTTGATAATTGCAGCAAGCCTTCCAAACAACACATAAGGCAGATACAGAACAATATTTTTTACAGAAAATATCTTGAAAAAAGTCGTAAGCAGGTTTCTCTCCATCAAAAATGTGCTAAAATGTTTGCCTGTTTTCCAGGTTGTAACGGAGTGCATATGGTATGCAATGGCATCTGGCTCAAACATGACTTTTTTTCCAGTAAGCCTTATCCTAAGTCCTAAGTCAAGATCTTCAGCGTATATAAAATAATCATCATCAAATAAATAGCCAAACAAACCAACAAAATCTTTTTTGATTAAGCCAACGCCAAGATAAGGTATTTCCTTAGTTATATTCTTTCCATCATCTTTTATATGGCCATTATAAAAGGCTCTGGAAACCCATGTTCCTCCAGATTTGCATTCTCTTTCAAAAAAATTTACTAGTTTCGGGGCAACCATTGCAATACCCTTGTCTGAATCAATAACCTTAATAAGATTCCTTATGCAATCTTTTTCAATCTCCATATCATTATTTAAAAATAGGATATATTCCCCTTTGCAGTATTTTAAAGCAGAGTTTATTCCAGAATAGCCTAAATTTGTTTTATTGGTCACTAAATTAACATTTTTGTAATTTTTTTTAATGAAATCTTGGCTTCCATCAGTGGAAGCATTGTCCAGGACTATTACCTCATAATCTCTAAATTTTGAATTATGTATTGAAGCTATAACTTTTTCAAGCAGATCTTTTCCATTATAATTTACAATAATGATTGAAACTTTCATTTTTCAATGTATTTTCATAACTGCACTAACAGGCTAAAAAAGTGGCAACTATTTAAATTTTGTCTAAGAGGAATAAATAGCACAAAGATAGTTTTATAAATTCCCGAGTTACCCATGATAAGATTTTATTGTGGGCGGGGACATTATGACAATAAAGATTTCAAAGAAAAAACCTGAATTTGCTATGATAGGGTTTATAATTCTGGTTTTAATTATTATAACGTTTCCTTTTTTAAATCGGGCTCTTGCCATTGATGATATCTATATTGCATCTATTGCCAATCAACTGGTGCAAGAGCCATTAGATCCTTACGGCTTTGATATGTACATACAAAATAGAAAACTAGGCAGTGCCTTTGATTATACAAATCCGCCTCTTGTTTCCTATTACTATGCTCTGATACAGTATTTTTTCGGCAAAAATGAGTTTATAATACATTCATTTTTCATGGCATTTACTATTACTGCAGCAGTAAGTATGTTTTACCTATCCAAAAAATTCACAATTTGGTATATAGCTGCTGTATTTTTGCTAATAACAACTCCAATATTCGCAGTAACCTCTCATAATTTTATGCATGATCTTCCGGTGCTTGCATTTTTTCTTCTTTCAATTCTTACCTTTGTTAAAGGTGTTGACAATGACAAGAAATCCCTTTTGATTTTGTCAGGATTGCTCATTAGTCTAGCCTTTTTGACCAAATATAATGCCATCATTTTATTTCCGTTATTGATTGTCTATGCTCTTATGAAAAAAAAAGCAAAATATAGCTTATTTTTATTTATTCCATTGTTACTAATACTAGCATGGTCTGTGTTTGAATGGCACCAATATGGGAAGGTTCATAGTATCAACTTCTTTTTTAATTGGCATACTACAGATATCTTTTCTTCGAGCATACTCGCAATTATTTTTAATCTTATAATACCTTATGCCATTGCAAATCTTAGTTACATTGGCGGAGCTACTGTACTTTTTATTTTTTTAGTACATCCTTTCATCAAGCAAAGAAAGGATAAAGTATTATTACTCTCATTAATTCTAATTAATTCTTTATTTGCAATTTTTTTGTTTTTTAAGTCCGCAGAATTTATATCTGGCCAGTATAGTATCTTCCAGCTCAGCCTTCTTGTCCTATTCATGACTTCTTCATCTTTTTTTATTGTAAAGATGATTCAGTTCATTTCACTATCGATTTACGACCTGATAAAAAAAAGAAAGTATGAAAAAAATTCAGTAGATAAAATATTTCTTGGGTGCTGGTTTTTCTTGGGATTGATTTTTCACACATTCATTGCCGGAGGAAATGCAAGATACTTGATTATAATTCTGCCGCCTTCGATTTTATTATTTTTAATGATTATTGAAGAACATGCTAAGATATATAAGATAAAAACGCGCAGCATATCTTTTATGCTCATTGCTGCTGTAGCATTGAATGTTTTAGTAAGTCTAACAGTAAGCATTGCAGACTACCAATATGCTGAAGTATACAGGGACTTTGCTCAGAAGATGCCATACCAATACGCTGAATCTAGGATATTTTTTACAGGGCATGAAGGATTCAAATATTATATGGAGAAAAAAGGGTATATTTTCTATGATCCATATACTCAGGAATTGAAAAACGGTGACATAATCATTGTACCTAAAATTCCTGTACCTAGAAACTTAGATCACTTGAAAGATAATCTCATTTTATTAGATAAAATAGAGTACAATACATATTTTCCATTCAGAACAAATAACCCGCAGTCTCATGCAGGTTTTTATGTGTATGTTAATGGTCTTCTTCCATATTCATTCTCGAAGTTGCCATTAGAAGTCTTTGAAATATACAAATTTAAGAAAAATTAAAAGTAACTAATAAAAATGAAAAATGCAGGAGCCTATCTCTGCCTTCTGAAGCACTTGTACCTGCATTTAGGCAAAGTTTGCAGAGTAATCCAGCTATTTCTTGTATCTAATCGTCTTGTCATAAGAATCACTTCAAAATGCTTCACCAGTCAGGTCTTACGCTTACTCTCCAGACCTGACGAACTCTTGGCAGTCTTTATTAAACAGAAAGTTTTAAAAATTAATCTATTTTCCACGTTTGATTAAAGAAATTTAAAAAAGATGCTGGAGGATAAATTTTGACAAATGAAAAAGTAATAGAGATTAAACCTGAATTTGTTGATGAAAGGGGGGAAATTATAAATATCCTTAAAGAGTCTATAGTTCACGTTGCAATTATAACCTCAAAAGCAGGTTCTATCAGGGCTAATCATTACCATCCAAACCAGATTCAGCATGTGTATCTCATAAGTGGAAAATATGAAAGTGTATCAAAAAATCTTAAAGTAAAAAGTTCTAAGATAGAATCACAAATTATTAAACCGAGAAATTTGGTTATAACTCCTCCAATGGTTGCGCATGCAATGAGATTCCTTGAGGACTCTGTCATGCTTAATTTAACAACTGGTCACAGGGAACCTAATAAGTATTCGGAGCATACAAAAAAATACAAATTGATTTGAATTTAATATTATGAAAAATAAAATTCTAATTGAAGATATTAGGGCAATTGCAGAAAGCATATCGTCTGAGTCAAGAAAATTAAATGGTAAAACTGTGCTAATTACCGGAGGCGCAGGTTTTTTAGGCAAATATTTTATTCTAACTTTAGATTATCTTAATAAAAATGTTCTTGAAAAACCATGTAAAATAATTTCTATTGATAATTTTATAACTGGTTTAAATTATCCTATTGGGGAGAATTCTAATTTTAAAACAATAAAACATGATGTTTCAAAACCTATAAAAATAGATGATGATATAGACTTTATAATAAGTGCTGCTGGTATAGCCTCGCCAGAATTCTATAGAAAATTTGTTATAGAAACAATTGATGTTGCTGTTCTTGGAACTAAAAATATGCTAGAACTTGCAAAAAGAAAAAAAGTTGAAAGCTTCATATTTTTTAGTTCAAGTGAAGTTTATGGAGACCCAGATCCTCAATTTATTCCTACTCCAGAGACTTATTTTGGTAATGTTTCATGTATAGGACCAAGGGCTAATTATGATGAATCAAAAAGACTTGGAGAGACACTATGTATTAGTTACCGCCAAACCCATAAAGTTCCTGTCAAAATAGTTAGGCCATTTAATGTCTATGGTCCTGGAATGAGACTTGATGATTATCGTGTTATTCCTAATTTTATCTCAAATGTATTTAAAGGAAATTCTATCCCGGTCTATGGAACAGGGAATAATACAAGAACTTTTTGTTATGCAACAGATGCTTTAACTGGATTTTTTAAGGTTTTGCTTTCAGATTATAATGGAGAAGTTTTTAATGTCGGAAATGATAATAACGAGATTAGCATGTTAGCTTTGGCAAAAACAGTAGCTGATATTTTTGATAATAATGTAAAGATAGGATATGTGAGTGGGCCTATAGATGCTTATGCAGAAGCTGACCCAAAGAGGAGGTGCCCTGACTTATCAAAAATTAAGACAATGCTTGGTTACAAACCTAAAGTAGATATTACTACAGGAATAATAAGATTTATCAGATGGGCTATTGAAGAATTCAACATCAAATCCCCTCTTGCCTCAGTTATAAAGGATAAGGAAATTGAAACTAACTAGTATAAATGAATTGAATAATATTTAATTAGCCTCTTTTATTATTGCTTAAATAATTAATGGCTCAGGCAATGGTATTATGAACTTTACATTGGAATCTGCATATTTTTTTGTTTTCTTCAATATTTCTTCAGCAAAGTTCCAGGCAAGAATTAAGATATAATCTGGTTTCTTTATATCCAGGATCTTTGGACCTACAATTTGGATATGGGTTCCAGGCGAAAACAATCCCTGCTTTAGTTTATTTTCGTCTATTATATAATCAAGATGGTCTTTACCAATTCTGCAAAAATTAAGCAAAGTTGTTGATTTTGCAGGAGCACCATATCCTGCAATTTTTTTTCCTTCAATTTTAATAGCTCCGATTTTATCTGTTAATTTTTGTTTGACCCCATAAACTTTATCTGCAAATTTTTGGTACAATTTGAAATCCTCAACGCCTATTTTTTTCTCATGCATCAGGATTTGATTTACTGCTGGGTTGACATCAAATTTACCTTCGGATTTTTTGATAAAAACTCTCAAAGATCCACCATGCGAATCAACTCTTTGTGCATCGAACACTTCCATGTCATGTCTTTTAAAAAAGGTTGACAGTGAAGTTAAGGTAAAATAAGAAAGATGTTCATGATAGATATTATCAAAAGTCATCTTATTGATCATATCTACCAGATATTGAACTTCAACAACAAAAATTCCATCTCTTTTAAGCAGGGATCCTACATTTTTTGTAAATTCTAAAATGTTATCTACATGGGCAAAAACATTATTTGCTGTGACTACATCTGCATGTCCCTTATTCTCTATTATATTTTTTACAGTAGAGCCATTAAAGAAGTCATTTATTGTTTCAACGCCGTTCTGTTCAGCTAGTTTAGCTAGATTAGTGGCAGGTTCAACACCTATTGTTTTCAAACCACATTTTTTAAATCCATTGAGTAAAAGACCATCATTGCTCCCTATATCTACCGCCAGGGATTTTTCATTGAGATTAAAATCTTTTGAGATTTTCTCTGCCATGTTAGTAAAATGAATTTTAAATGTATCGGAAGTCGAACTAACATATAGGTAGTTTCTAAACATAAGTTCTGGAGAAACGACATAAGTTAATTGTACAAGCTTGCAGTCAGTGCAGAAAGTCAGTTCTAGTGGATACTCAGGCTCTTCTTTTTCTAAATTCTCTTTTGATAAGAAACTGTTTGCTAATGGAGACTTTCCAAGTGAAAGGAATTCCTTTAAATCACTATGATTACAGATTCTACATTTCATAATACAAGAATAAACGCATAATTTATAAATTCTTTGCATATAACTTATCATTAATTGCCTAAACAAAAAATATTCGTCCATTTCATGCAAATATTATTAAGTGAAAAAAATGAGAGGAAAAATGAAAAAAATGATAAATATTGGAATTATCGGGGTTGGGCACTTTGGTATTAATTATCTAAAAACTTTTAATCAGCTAGATAACGCCGTTGTAAGATGGATCTGCGCAGCAAATAATACCACACTTAATAGAGTAAGCCATCAACTAAATTTGCCATCTTCAATCAAAACCACAACAAATGATAAAGATATACTGGGCGATAAAAAAGTTGATGCAGTAGCAATAGTCACACCGGGTAGTACACATTATAAACTAGCCAAGGAAGCACTAATGTCTAATAAGCACGTTATCGTGGAAAAACCTTTAGCTTTTTCTTCTTATCAGGTTAAAGAATTGATTAAGATTTCAAATAAAAAAAGAAAAAAATTGATGGTTGGCCATCTTCACCGATTTAATCCTTGTTTTAATAAGCTGAAAGAGGATATCAAACGAGGAATTTTTGGAAGAATAAATTATATTCATTCTGTACATGCTGGGAATGGTCCAGTACGTAGTGATATGAATGCAATGTGGGATTTTTTTCCCCACACCGTATCTATCCTTTTGAATCTTCTTGAAGAACTGCCTATAGAAGTCAGCTCAAATGGTAAGTGCTTTTTAAATAAAGATATTGAAGATGTAGTTACTATAGATATGGTATTCCCTAACAAAGTTTTTTCGACAACCATGGTCAGTTGGCTTTATCCCATAAAGAAAATGGATATGACTATTATAGGTGAAAACCTCTATGCGACTTTTGATGATTATGGAAAAAATGGGAAGTTGAAATATTATAAAAATAAGCCACCGCTTGCTGAAAAAGATACTACAATGAAAAAATCAGGATATTATTTTCCTAGATTTAAAGACGGAAAACCATTAACCAGGCAACTACAGCACTTTTTAGATTGTATAAATTTCAATAAAGAACCTATCACAAATGGGGTTGAGGGATTAAAAGTAGTAAGTGTTTTGGAAGCAGTTCAAAAGTCTTTAAGGAGCAACGGAGCAAGAATTAAGGTTAAAATTCCGTAACTATGAAAATCTATACCAAACTAAGTTTTTGATGATTTCATCCAGAATTTGATTATATAAGGAATCATTTTTATTTCTTTCTTAAAAGTAAGAGCGGAGCTTTTTCCCTCTTTCCAATGAATGGGTATTTCTTTTATACGAATTCCTTTACGCAAGGCATGAATAATAATTTCAGTATCCCAAAATACACTTCTTCTTCTTGATTCATCTATCCCAGCTTCTCTGATGATTTGCAAGATTACTTCCCTTTTAAAAGCCTTAAATCCACATATATTATCTTTAAACCCAGTTCGAAAAAGCATCCTAATAAATGCATTATACATTTTACTTATTATATACCTACCTGGATCTCTTTTTATATTTGATTTTTTATGGTACCTATTTGGAATCACCATTCCATACCCATGCTCAAGCCAAAATATCATCTTACTTAAATGTTTCAAATCCATAGAAAGGTCCATATCAAGAAGAATAACATATCGGCCATTTAATAACTTAAAAGATTTTGCTAGATTTTCACGCCGAGATGGACCATCTTTATAAGAAACAAACCTTAGATTAGGATGCTTTTTGCTTTTAACTAATCTTTGTAATATCTTAGATGTTGTATCATTTGATCCATCATCTACTATTAGTATCTCAAATGATTTCTTGAACGAACGAATAATTTTTTCAACAGAATTTATTGTATTTACAATTATCTTTTCTTCATTGTACCCGGGGATGATAACTGACAATTCAATTTTTGGCATTTAGTCTCTTTAATTTTTCATTTTATTTTATATTTTTTCCATCTTTTAGTTGAAAGACTCATATCGACAGTCAAAGGCGGACCTTGATATTCATCTAATGTCATTTTATCAATATTTTTTGAACCAGCTAATAAGGCCAGTTCATACATACTAATTCTTTTTTTACCAACGATATGTATTATTCCCGTTTCCTTCTTTTTGTAAATATCGAATATGCCCTTGGCTACTTTATCACTGAGCAAATATGTTCCAAATCTATCTACAAATGCCTTTGGATATTTCCATTGCTCTTTTGTCACAAAATTAGTCCTGATAATACATGTATTTTTGTACTGCCTCACTACTAACTCCCCACATAATTTTGTAAGTGAATAATAATTTTTTGGAGATGGGATGTCATCTTCGGCATAGTATTTCTCTTTCTCTCCGGCAAAAACACATGCTGTAGACGTATAGATTAGATAACAATTATTATTCAATTCTTTTAGAGCATTTACTATATTTTGCGTGCCTTCGACATTAGTAAGCCATGCCTTTTTCTTATTTTCCTCGCATTCCCTTATACCAACCAATGCTGCCGTATGAATTAAAGCATCTGGTTTATAGCTCAAAATTATTTTATTGACCGAATTAGCATTAGTTATGTCCATCTCTGAATGGGTTGGGAAGAAAGCACCTTCAAAAACCTTTTTTAAGGATTTGCCCAAGGCACCTGTTCCTCCAGTAATCAATACTTTCATGGTCCTTTGTTTTGCAGAGGCGTATATAAAACTTGCTATAAGAGAATTAATCCGTCTTTTAAAAAAATCGAACAAGAGTCCTATAATTAGCGAAGTGGAGTGAGAGCGCAGCAGGATGCGGAGCGTATTAACTTCTAAATCTTATAAAAAGCATATCCCGAAGATTAAACAATGCCTCTTTGGCTATAAACCGCTTCACATACATCAAGATTTAGAGAATTTTTTAAAGAATTTTTGAAAAATAAAACGCAATCTCAATTTATTTTTTTTGTAAATCCTGATGGCTATGTATATAAATAAACTCACAACTAAAATATATACTGATTGTTCTGGCCATATCAAATTAAGAGTGTAATTTGTCCTTGAAAATGGATATAATAAGCGAGTTCCAATTATGGTAAAATGTTTCATAGTAATATCAGATAAAAAATGGCTTAATGCACCTGTGTTGAAAAATATGATAGTCTTGATTTTGCTATACCTAAATAAAGGAGCTATAAGTATGCTTGCTAAGAGTAGCACTATTGGAGTATGGAATGGGGTGGTTGAAATCTGTAACGGCATTCCAAAATGAAGAGTAATTAAATTTGTTTTTGACAAAAGGTCCGGTGTTAAAGCCCCTAACACTACTAGGCTCTTTTTCTTTATATTAAACAATTCAGCTAATATTAGCCCTATAACAAGATGGCTCATTAAGTCAGGCATCTTCAAATCCCCTCAATGTAAGTTTCCATTCTTTAAAGAATAAAATCAGAAAAATTAACAGAGCAATTACTGAAATACCATACAAGAAATAATTATAGTCATAATTATGGTAGTCAATTAATTCTATAACTCCGTCTTTCCTAAAATTAAGATAAACGACTGTTTCTCCTAAAACAGGCTTTTGAACATTAGAACCAATGACTTTAAGACTTAAGTTGCCAGTATCAAAATAAAAATGATCTTGGCTCACATTGTAAATCTTTACCATCCTTTCTGATATGAAATTGCCATGTTTTTCTGGGTCTTCTATATAATTCTTTACGGTAAATCCTTCCTCACTTTCGTAAGTGTTTCTCACATTCTCAAACAGCAAAATACTTACCAATAGAATAAGCAACAGAAAATACCAAATACAATTAAAGATTTTCAAAGTTTTTTTCATATTCTCTTTTTAATGCTTGATTATGCCGTTCATTTAAAAAACCTCTTCTCAAACGGTATCTTTAAGTCAAGTGGAAAAACGTAGTTTGTTGATTAATTAATAAGTATGTAGTTGCCAGAAGGTATATTTTGGTGATATCAAATGACAACTAAACCTACCTACTGGCAAAGATATGATAAAATCTTTAAAGTTTTCTCCAACAAGGTACCCCTACCCCACACTATATTTTATGTACTAAGAAAGATATTATATTTTGATTTTTCTTTAAACTATTGAGTAATCCCCACACTCAAGTAATGTGGTGCCCTATAAGATAACGAGTCTTATTATCTCTCTTTTTTCATACTTTCCAAGTAACCTAAAAGCATGTCCCTTTTTTTAATGTCAGAATTATAAAGATTTTTTGACTCGTTAGGATCATTCTTCAAATTAAACAAAGATGAGTTAAGCTTGTAATCAGGATCACTTAGATTAACCACTATAACTTTCCAATCACCATCATATAATGCCCTTAAAGTAGCCTCTCCTATCTCGGGCCTTCCATAGTCTTCAGAGATCACAAAATTATCCCTCTTAAAATTCCCGTTTCCCCTTAGTAGAGGAAGAAGACTTATACCGTCAATTTCATCTTTTGCATATTCTATATCAAGAAAGTCTAATACTGTTGGAAAGATATCCACAAGGCTTACCCGTTCTTCCACTCGTTTTGGGGAGAATTCTGGATAATAAATAATCAGAGGGACATGTAAAAGTTCTTCAAACATTGTGCTTGCATGCAGAAATCCTCCATGCTCGTAGAATTCCTCTCCATGGTCTGCTGTTATAATTACTATAGTATTATTCATTAGCCCTAATTCACCCAGCCTTTCAAACAATTTTCCAAGATTGTAGTCCAAATAAGCTAGACCTCCATCATAAAGATTAGTTGTGTAATCAACAATTTCATCAGGCACATATTCGTACCTTCTTTCAGCAGTAACTTCAACAGCATTATCTACTAAATCGTAATCATAATCTTTATCTGTGAACTTATACATAAACTCTTCCGGAAAATAATAAGGGTGATGCAAATCTACGTAATTTACAAACAAATAGAAAGTTTGATCTTTATTTTTATCCAGCCATTTAAAAATTTTTCCATTTATCTCCTTTGCTGTTCTGTCTCCAAAAGAGGTTGATCTTTCTATTATGTCCGAAAATAAGGCAATAAAAATGCTCCTTATATCAAATTTAGTATATTGATTCTCGTACTCAAAAAAATCCACTCTTTCATCATAACTCATCATTCCTTGTGCTATTCCGTACCTCGACTTTATGTATGTATTCGCAGTTATTCCCGATGTTATAAACCCTTCATCCTTTAGAATTTCTGGTAATAAAGTTTCTTCTTCTCCAACAAATTGGTTTTTTTTTGATGTCCCATGATTGAAAAGGTATCTGCCAGTAAAAAGTGATGTATGAGAAGGTAAAGACCATGTAGAAGGTACAACAGCATTTTCAAAGACTACAGATTTTTTTGCTAATTCATTAAGATTTGGAGTGGTATTTAGGTCATATCCATAAGTAGTGAGGTGATCTGCCCTGACTGTATCTAACACTATTAACAAGATGTTAGGGGATCCCCTAACAGATTCGTCTGATTTTAATACCGGAGTCTTATTAATAATATAGATATCTAAAAGAAATGAAGATAAGATAAATACAAGCACTATAAAAATGTAATTCTCTAAAAGTTTTTTTGTTGTTTTTTTATTGAGAAAATCGATAGTCTTAAGCACAAGTTTTTTGCCTTTAAATAGGGTTAAAACAAATATTCCAATAGATAACGCTAAAGCTCCTAAATTAAATTTAATAGATAAGAAATCACTAAAAGTATGGTTTATCAAGAATATCCTATTTATCAAGACTAATAAATAAAAGAATAAGGCAAATGATACTGCGCCAGAAAAATAGAAAGTATAGAGTGTTTCAAATGAAAATTTTATTTTTGTGATTTTCATAAAAAGTTGCAAAAATATTAACAACAAAAAGAAGAGTATAGTAACGATAATTATAGATGAGGATAATGTCTGGTAAAATTCAAACCATTGAAAACTCCATACTGATATCTTTGCTATGACATCCACTGTCCCCATCAATAATCCAAGCAAAAATCCTGTAATAATGACCAACTTCAAGTGATTTAGTATTTTCATTATTTAATAACACCGCATAAATTTGTCATCATATTGAGAAGTAAAAAAATGTTGGCAATCTATAAAAAGATTTAAATTTGAAGAATTTAGCTTTTGATCGTGACTAAATTGCATTTTAATAGCACCGAGATGTTTCCTAATTGGGGATTATTGATTAATTCTTAGTAATAAGTTTTGAAAATGCTTTTTTAATAGGCTTCCAAAAATATTTTATGGTAAAAGCTCCAACTGCTGAAAAAAAAGCGACAATAAACGGCCAGATTGTATTCAAAATTACTCCACCCGTGTTGGGATCTAAATAAGCTAATGCATTGCTTCCCAGCAAAATAGCCATCATAAGGTTCATAAAGAAAATCAAATGCTTTTTTTTCATTTTTTCCATCCTTACATCCAAATAGTGAAATATACGCTGTTTTTAAACTTTTCGTTTAAGCTGGCTTCAGTGAAAATTGGGCTTATCCTCTGTTTAAGCAGATAAAGGAGCGATGCTATGCACAGTTCTTGGAAAGAAAAAAGAATATAAGGTTTGTTAGTGGTGGAGCAAATACTGCGGACTAAAGTCAGTGAGGTTTCTTTAACAGGCGAGCCCTAAACATTTTGGATTCTTACTTGTAAATGGACGCAGTCTCTTTCCAATTCCAGAATTTAGAGTCATTGCTTTCATCTTATGCTGTTTAATATTTTCCTTAATGCTTTTTTAGTCAATTTTCTTGGGTTATTCTTAACCCTGTCTGGATTAAATCCATTTTTTATTATTATCTCTATATCTTCATCTGTTTTGATTCCTAATTTGCTTAATTTCGTTTTCAATCCTATTTCTTTCATTAAATTTGTTATTTTTTTGCTTGCTTCTTCAGTATTCTTAGCGCCAATTAAATTGGAAATTTCTTTAATGATATCTCTAACGTAATCAATCCCTCTTTTGTCCAATAAGTCTTTTTCTGTGACTTTTGAATTGTATTCTAACATTTTGGCAAGTGTTAACGCTACTGCGTGTCCATGAGGGACACTGAAATAAGAGGTTATTGGGTAAGATATAGCATGGCATGCGGTTGTTTTAGAGATATTTATTGCTTTTCCGGCCAAATGTGCCGCTTTTGCCATTGCTTCTCTTGATTCCTCAGAAGTATTGCCAACATCCTTAGGAAGATATTTGATTGTTAGTTTAATTGCTTCTTTTGCATGTTTTTTTGATTCCTTAGTTGAGTTAATGCTCCAACAAGACTCTATTGCTTGTGAAAAAGCGTCTATACCACTTGAAGCAGTAAGACTTTTTGGCAAACTCATTGTAAACTGTGGGTCTACAATTGCATAATCCGGAAGAATAAAATAATTTTCTAATGAATATTTTATTTTATCTATATAAATAACTGCAAAATGTGTTGCTTCACTTCCTGACCCAGCAGTAGTAGGGATGGCAATCAAGGTATTTCCTTTATTTTCAATATTTTTTCCTTTTTTGATGTATTCTATCGGTTCTTCAATATTAGCGGCAAAAAGATTGATAGATTTTGCAATGTCAATAGCGCTTCCTCCACCCACGGCAATAACAAAATCACATTTATTTTTCATAAAAATCTTAATGCCTTTCTTGATATCAGTAAGTTTTGGGTTTACATCAAAATCATGGAAATGAACTACGTTATAATTTGTTAAAATTACATCTAAAATAGCTTTTGCTCCGGATTTTTCATAAGAATTTTTTCCTGAAACTAAAAATATGTTCAAAGGATGGTGCCTAGATAATATATTTTTTAAATTGTTTATAGAATTAAATCCTATATACTCTTGTTGCAACATTTTAATCCTGAATAAATTTCATGAAATCCTCCTTATTTTCTATTGGTGTTGATGTAGGCCTTCCCAAATCCTTTCTTGCGCCTTTATTTACTTTTATTTCAAGAAGGATGGGACCATCAATATTTTTTATTTTTTTAATTATTTTTATGGTTTCTTCTTTAGTTTTCGCGGAAAATGCATCTGCATAGCCATTTGCTTTGGCAATTGCAGGAATATGTATATTATCTGCAGATGTAGGCTGACCGCCAACAGAGTCGTGGGAAAAATTGTTAAATATGATATGCTTAAAGTTTTTTGGTTTTAAGGAGCCTATTGTGGAAAGGGCTCCCATGTGCATTATCAATGCACCGTCTCCATCAAAACAATAAACCTGCCTGTCTGGCTTTGTAATTGCTATTCCAAGCGCTATTGAGGAAGAGTGCCCCATGCTTCCAACTGTCAAAAAATCTTTTTCGTGCCCTTGCTTATTTGAATCCCTTAATTCAAACAATTCCCTTGAAGTCATTCCAGTTGTGGATACAATTATGCTGCTTTCTTCAAGCAAAGGTATGATTGCTTCCATTGCCCCTTCCCTGTTAAGTCCGTAATTAGTTTCTTTTTTATCTTTTAATTCATATTTTTCGAATGTGTTTCTTTTGACAACAATTGCGTATGGAGATTTTTCATTTTTCATATGAATTATTGCATCTTTTATTGTTTCTTCAAAATTATCATTTAATATTTTATAAGGTATTTGCATAGTTTCGAGCATTCCCAATGTAATCTTTCCCATTTTAACATGTTGCGGCTCATCTTTAACTCCGGGTTCCGCCCTCCACCCAATTAGAAGAAGCATTGGGATTGAATAAACTTCCTTGTCGGTCAGGGATGTCAATGGGTTGATTGCGTTGCCAAGCCCTGAGTTTTGCATGTACACTAATCCAGGCTTTCCTGTGGCTAAATAATGACCTGCAGCAAGTGCAATTGCATTTCCTTCATTAGCTGCAATGATGTTATTTTTTTTAGGAGTATTATCTGTAATATAAGCACAGAAATCCTTCAACAAAGAATCAGGCACACCAGTAAAGAAATCAATTTCATTTTTCATTAATATTTCATAGAACAATTTACAATTTACCATTATAATTCAACCGACAAAGGGAAATTTTGCTGCATCAATGGTTTTGCTTCGCTCTAATAATCTTGTATGTATTGCTTCCAGGAGTCCTGGCTTTAGTATACCTTGCCTTATTGCAAGCGTTGTCCATGAGGGGCAAAAGGGATCTTCCCTACGCTCACTATAATTGTGTGGATTCATATTTTGAACAATCAGTCCTGTAGCATAATCTATTCTTGAATAAGCTGACCTTGTTGCGCATCCGCCCATGCATAAATCATTTGCACTTAAATCGCATCTTTCTGGCGAGCATACATATGTGCCATGGCCACTGGCAAATTCTTTCCTGTACTTAGTTAATTTTTCGCCATCTGCAATGACCTTTAATGAAAAATCTTCCTCAAAAATATTCCCAAAAGTGTATCTGTCGGTTTCGCTTCTTCCAGGGGACTCTGAACAGGATGTTACATCTCCATTTGCTCTTATGTGCAATCCAGACCTATTTCGATTGCATGTCTTATCATAAGTAAAGGCTGACCAAGGTTTCCATTTAATTCCAAAATGTGCTTCATCGATGCGAGCAAGTAGGTTGTATAAGACATGTACATGAGGTGAGTGTATTCCTGCTTCTTGATCCTGATTCGCAGCATTGCCGCAATAATGAATTGGCACAATTGAATGGTCAAATCCATTTCTCATAACCCACATGTGTAAATCAACCATTCCATCAAAAGTTGTATGGTCTAATACGGAATTGACAACAAGCCTAAGCCTCGGATCCCTTCCATATCCAGCTTCCATAAGATTTTGGTAACCTCTCTGCATTTTTTGGAATGCTCCTACTTGATTGACTTTAAAGTCCTGCAGCTCTGGAATTAATGTGTCGCCTTTTGTGCATAAGCCTATTTCGTATGCTGCAAATCTTTTTGCAGTTTCTGGGGTTATTAATGCAACATCGTCAAAGGTAAGAATTTTTGCTTCTTTTCCTTTTTTTGCATAGACATCCCTTATCATCCCTACAATTCTAAAGAAATGGTCGCCTGCGCCCTTTTGCATCCCCAACGCAGGATCTTTGTAAACCAAAGGTTCCCCGCCAGTAAGAATGAATAAGCTTACTCCCAAATCTGCTGCATCCGTTGTTATAGACCCAAGTTTGTTAAATGGTAAATACGCTTTCTTTTGTGGTCCTCCTTCAGCAAAGCACCATGTGCATTCAAAATTACATCCTTGAGTAAGCATATAATCTAATGATGTAAGTTTAATTCCACCTCCAATCATAGAAATAAGTTTCTCTGGAGCAATTCCTCCCATGCCGGGGTGCAAATCAACAACAGCCCCTCTGCGTTCTCTTATAGCACTTATGTCATCAGGAGACAGTCCGTACACTTTTTCTCCTTCAGCTAATGGGGTTAATGGTCTTGTAAAAATCGGTTCTTTTCTAAATAAATCTGGTTTAAGTAAACTTTCAAGTGTTGGGGTCATTGGAACCTTTAATGGAACATTTGTCATTGTTTCACCTCATTAATCAATTTTTTTTATTAAGATTAAAACCATTGGGTGTTTTCTGAGTGTACCCTCTCAAGTCCTCTCCTTCCTGAGTACCTGTTGATCAGGGCCAATTCTTCCAGAGGATTGCTGCTTTCCGGTTTTATTTCCATAACCAGTATTTTTCCTTTACCTCCAAACGAGTGCTCCACTCCCTTCTGTATAAAAAAAGAATCTCCTGGATTTAATCTAGATGAGTGGGACGCCCATTCAATAAGGATTGGTGCTGTTCCTATGTTATACCCCCATCTTTCCACATCCGCTTTCATAGACCTGAAATTTTGGCTGTCATTGCCAATTTTATATTCCAATGCTCTTGGTTGGGGCTGGAATGGGACATTTGACATTAATTCATCTATGTTTCCTGTGCTGCCCTCGGACCTGCGGGCATCTTTGCGATGCCTGACAATTACACCGCCAAGCTCGTCTGTGGCCAAAGTGCCTGTTATTTCAGGCATGCGGCTTCCTCCGATCTTTAAGCTCTTAATATAATCATCAAGGCTTTTTTGCTGTATCTTTGATTGGTACGCTTCAGTTGCAATTGCGCCTCCGTAAGTTACTGCCAAAATCAGTCCCTGCCCTTCTCTTCTTGTTGTGAATGTATGGGGCACAAAAGGCGTTATGTAGTTTGTATCTCCTGTGTCCATTTGCACTACATTTTTCCTGCCGTTATTAATCCAATGAAAATTAACCGGACCGATAAAATAAGTCATTTGATGCTCGAAATGCCCTTTGTTAAATGCCCAGTCCGGAGCTGATTCTGCATCAACACCATCATGGACAAAGCGCTCTGCTATCCATTCGGGCCTGAATAAAGAGGTAGTTGACATGGCTGTGTCTGCATAAGTGTAAAATCTTACTTTTCCGCTTTCCGGACCCCTGAAGGTATCTCTTTCTGTTTTTTTTGTTTGGGCTGCCCTGTAGATTACAACACCGTCAAGAGTATCATCAGGAATTGGAAATTTATCCTGATGTTCTCTGGGATAAATATCCCTGACTCTTAATGGATAATGCCTTTCAATCGCTGCTCTTACCTCTGAAGTTGGTCCTATTCCTCCATTTGTCACTGCCGCTAGGACAATAGGGTCCAGTCCATGAATTCTGGCAAAACTAGGCACTGTATGCTTCACCCCATTTAACATATTCAAAAGTTTAGTGCCTGCATTTGACAAGTAAGGTATGCCATTCTGGTCAAAATATTGAGCTGCTTGTTTCATTTTGATTGTTTACATTATAGTATTGATATGTTAGGTATTATTATTTCGTACTCTTATTTCCTTTGCAGCCTATCCGCTGTGTTTTAAGTAGTCCTGAACTGTGTCAAACTCTTTCCAGTTTTTTTGTATTAAAACTGCATAAATCCACTCTCCCTTGTCAATCATCTCCTGAAAAATGTCTGTTATGTATGATTTTTGCCATTCCTTGGCATTCTGGTAAGGCTCTGTCATTTTAAGAGTGCTGTTAAGCCTGTCAAAATGCTTTAAAAAGATGCTTATTCCTTTTGGTGTGAATTTCCATAAGCCTATGAATTCTCCCTGGCTGTTCTTATTTATGTTATTGGTAAATATGTGTTTGCCTATCTTGGATATTTTATTGTCATCGTCCAAGATGACATTTTCTGCCTCTGAAATTGGGTGAGATGTTCTTCCAAGATAATAATCCTGCCACTCTGTATCAACAACTGCTGTTATGTCGTGCTTATCTGCTAATAATTTTTTAACAACACCATGATTATACCAAATGTCAGAATAGCTAACAACAACTTCTTCATTTGTCTTGATTGCCTCTTCCAACTTAGCTCTTGCAAAAATCAGTGAGTGCAGAATATTATTGTTAAAAAAATCCGTGTTTTCGAAATAAGTTATATCTGGAAAATTTATCTTTTCTTTTTTCCACCCTCTTATTACAGATATGTCGTCAATTCTGTTGCTTCTAAGCGATTCTATGGTGTTTTGGATTATTGGCTTGCCGTCTATTTTCAGCATGCATTTTGGCAAACTGTCTGTCAATGGCTTCAGCCTTTTTGCAGGTCCTGCTGCTATGATTATTGCCTTCATTTTCCGCCTGGAATCAAGTTTAGGATTTCATTCACAGAAATGCAATATTCCTCAGCTTCGTAGCATCTTTGGTTTTTCAGTATGATTTCCGCAACTTTAACCATGGAAGGATAAGCGCTCCTTAAAAGATGATTAGCGTATATAACAACGTTAACTCCTTCCTTGCTAAGCTCATTTTCTGTAATGGTGCTGTAAGTGGTTGGAACAGCTACTAAAGGCATCCTGTTTTTGATTTTTTTGTATTCCCTGCAAAAGCTCACTATTTCTGCCGGGTCTTTTTCCTTGCTGTGTATCATAATGGCATCAGCTCCAGCCTTGATGTAGGCTTTTGCCCTTGCAATTGCATCTTTCATACCTTTTTTCAGAATCAGGCTTTCAATTCTTGCGATTATCATAAAATCCTCAGTGACCTGAGCCTTCTTGCCAGCGGATATTTTTCTTGAAAAGTTTTTTATTGAATCCTGCTTTTGGCGCACATCAGTCCCGTATAAAGAGTTTCTTTTGGGCCCGATTTTATCCTCAATAATAACTGCCGACACCCCTAATCTTTCCAAAGTCTTGACTGTATAAACAAAATGCTCAATTAAGCCACCTGTGTCGCCGTCAAACATAAGGGGCTTTGTTGTTGCATCAAATATCTGGTCTATTGTGTGTAGCCTTGATGTAAGGTCCACAAGCTCTATGTCAGGCTTGCCTCTGGAAGTCGAGTCTGTCAGGCTTGACACCCACATGCCGTCAAATTCCCTTATATTGCCGTCTTCAGCAACCTTGACTGTTTCCACAATCCTGCCTGTAAGCCCATTATGCACCTCAAGAACCCTTACAATAGACTTTAGCCCAATTAATTTCCTAAGCTTTCTCAGTCTTAATTCTGGAGTGGTGCCTATGCTGTTCAACTGGTTAATCAGCATGGTAGATGACACATCTTGAGTGTATTCCGGCTCTATGATCTTGCCTCCCCATTCGTTAAGCAACTCTATAACTCTTGCCCTGATTTCTTTCTGGATACCAGTTCTCCAGTCAGTACCATGCACTACATAATCCGGCTTTATTTTTCTTAGGTTTGCAGTATAGTCTAAAGTGTCCTGCGGAACAACCTTAACCACGCCTTTAACATTTTCTATTATCTTCTTCCTCTGCTCATAAGAAAGCAATGGCAGGTGCTTGTAATTTGCAAGCGCTTTGTCCGTCATCAGTCCTATTGTGATTTCCCCGAAACTGCGTGCAGTTTCTATAATGTTTATATGGCCATGATGCAGGATGTCAGTTCCCATTGCAACATAAACTTTTTTCATTATTGACAACCTCCTTGGTTTATTTTAACTCATTTCTCTAACTAAGGATATGGTGTTTATACCTCATTGTAAAAAATATTCTTTGCCTTTTGCAAATCTTCTTCAAAGTCTATATCAATAAACTTAGCTTTTCTTATATCACAAGCGCTGATTCTGATTTCATTATCTATCACTGCTTGTATTCCGTCTATAAATTGTGCATTAAGATTTTTTCTTGCAATTTCTTCAATTTCCTGAATAAATAAATTAGCCCCATTTTTAGATAACTTCGCTATTCCTACAAACTCTGCATTCGGTTTATCAACATCAATTTTTCCTATTTTAGTAATGAAGTTGTTTTTCTCACATACCTTTTCTGCTTCCTCCCTTAGACAATCTTTTTTTATGGCCAGACAAATATCATGCTTGTCATTCAACAAGAGTTTGACAATAGATTCTTCAAATAGTATATCAGAATAGAGCATAATAAATCCGTCCCTTAACTCTTCTTTTGCAACCCACAATGACATTAAGATCCCAGAAACAGAATAAAATGGATTAAACCTAATTTTTATCTTCCTGCCTTTTGCAAAATCTTCTATTTTATCAGATAAATAACCTGTTACAACGACAACATCATCTATCCCACACTTGTTTAGAATGCTCAATTGCATCTCCAAAATAGTTTTATTGCCAATTTTTAGCAAACTTTGCGGAGTGTCTTTAGTAAGGGGCTGTAACCTTGTTGCTTTTCCTGCTGCCAATATTATAGCTTTCATTCTACAACCTCTATATTCACTATTTTTTTCCTCAAATATGCGCTAAATCTATCAATCATAGTCACAGTTAAAATCATCACGATTAAGATAGTCAAAACTTCTCTAGATTTGAAAAGCCTCATGCTTGTTATTAACTCCATTCCGATTCCTCCAGCCCCAACTAAACCAAGAACAGTTGCAGCTCTGAAGTTATTTTCAAGATAGTACAATGAGTAATTAACAAATAAGGGCTTTACTTCAGGAAAAATCCCCCTTACAATAGTTTGTATTTTGTTAGCGCCTGTCGACACAATTGCTTTGATGACTTCTGGATTGACAGTTTCGATTGCCTCAGAAAAATACCTCCCCAACGCTCCTGTTACATGCGCTGCTAACGCTAAAACTCCTGGAAATGGGCCTAAGCCAACCATTGACACAAAAATAAGCCCCCACACAATTTCGTTTATGCCTCGACATATGTCAAATATAGCCCTTACTGTCTGGTAAACTATCTTATTTGACATCAGATTCCTAGCTGCTAAAAAAGATAATGGAAATGCTATCAATGCTCCCAATGAAGAGCCAATTATTGCCATCTGCAATGTTTCAACTGCTTTCAAAATGTATACATTTAAATTGCTTATATCCGGCGGAAACATTCTCTTGATAAAATCCACCATGAAAGGAAAACCTTTGGCAAAGCTAGACAGGCTTGTATCAGTGCCGCTTAAAGCCCAATAGTAAACGATTACTATTAGGATTCCTATCAAAAAGTGTTTGTATTTTTTTGGCAATTTTGTCTTTTTTAATTTCATTTTAGAAACCTAGCTTACCATACATATACCAGTCTCTTGTTTTTCCATATATTTCCACAATATTTTGTTCGGTTAGCTCTTCGGGCTTGTCATCAAATACTATTTTTCCATCTCTCATTCCAATTACTCTGGTTGCGTATCTTTTAGCAAAGTCTAAAAAGTGCAAACTTGAAACTAAAGTGATGCTCTCCTCCTCACATATCTTCTTTAATAAATCCATAATTTCTCTCATTAGTTTTGGGTCAAGTGAAGAAACAGGCTCATCAGCTAAAATTATTTTAGGCTCTTGGGAGAGTGCTCTTGCAATTCCCACTCTTTGCTTTTCCCCACCACTTAAGTATGCAACTCTCTCATTTTCGTATTCTTCTAAACCAACCCTTTTTATATTATTTCTTGCAATTTCATAATCTTCTTTTGAAAATTTTCCTAAGATAGTCTTAAATGTGTTATTGTAGCTCAGCCTGCCATTCAAAACATTTTTCAAAATAGTTTCCCTTTCATGAAGATTAAAATGCTGAAAAATCATCCCTATGTTTATTCTTATTTTTTCAGCTTCTTTTATAGGGCAGTTTAAAATTTCTTTTCCATCTATGTGTATCTTGCCGGAATCTGGATCTACAAGCCTATTAATGCATTTCAGAAATGTAGACTTACCAGCACCGCTAGAACCTATCAATACAACACTCTCGCCATGTTTTATATGTAAATCAATGTTATTCAAAGCGTCTTCTTTTCTATTTTTATATCTATGAGTTAAATTTTCTATTTTTATCATAGTCGTATTAATGATTTATTTTGCAGCTTTTGGATTTGTAAGATCCATTCCAAGAATTTTAGCTGTTTCTCTTATTATATCGTAATCACTATCTTTTACTTCTTTATATTTTGCTATATCTCCCCAACCACTTACCTTATGGATTGTCTGCTCATCCATTGTTATTAAAGTGTCTTTTATCTTTTTCTTAAAATCCTCAGGCAAATCTTGTCTAACCACTATTGGAGAGCCTGGAATTGGAGGTGAAGTAAATATGATTTTGTTTACTTTTGGGTCTATTTGGCCAGCTGCAACCATTCTGTCAAAGCTATTATCTGAATCAGCTCCAGCGTCCACTTTTTTATTTGCAACTGCCAGCTCTACTGCATTATGTGTTCCTGCGTAAAATACTGTACTAAAATCCTTATCTGGGTTAATTCCATTTTCTATTAACATTTTTCTTGGGATTAAGTTGCCAGATGTCGAAGCTGGATCAACAAAGGCAAAACTTCTTCCTTTTAAGTCTGCAATTTTATTTATTTCGCTATCCGCTCTTGTTACTATGATGCTATGATAATCTGATTTTCCATCTGACCTTCTTACACCATTAACAATTGCCTCTCCACCAGCAATGTTTGCTGCAATAACATAAGAAAATGGACCAAACCATGCCATATCAATGTGCTTATATCTCATAGCCTCAATGGCAGCTGTATAATCAGATGTGACTTTTATTTCAACAGGAATTCCGAGTTTTTCTGATAAATATGATCTAACTGGCTCATAATCCCTAAGCATCTCCTCTGCATCATCTGCAGGAATAAGTCCCATTCTTAAGATTTTAATCTCTTCTGTTTTAGTTTCTTTTGTAGTTTTAGCCGTACCTGCAGTCTTTTGTGCCTGGCAACTAGCCAGCACCAACAAAATTCCAACTAATATCGCTAAATATTGTGTTTTCATTCAAATCACCTTTAACTTTTCTTCATTTACTTTTCTTTTGTAAATTCTAAAAATTTTATTTACAATATTTTCTGTTGACAATCTTTCATAAAAAGGAGGTTGTATAATTTCTCCTTTGATTTCTCTGATATATTGTGCTCCTGGCACTTTTTTCCAGTTAGAACCAATTACAAAAATTAGCTTTGCATTTTCAAACTGCTCATGTATCTTTTCAAGGTTCTCAGTTGGGTCACGCTGCTCTTGTGTCATAACCATGTCAACGCATCTGAGAGAAGAAATTATGGATTTTCTTTCTTTGAAGCCTGCAATTGGTGGTTCTTTGTAGGATTTAATTGCCTCATCTGTTAGAACTCCGCAAATATGCAAGTCGCCAAGCTTATTAGCAACCTGAAGCATTTTAAGATGTCCATAATGAAAGAGATCGCCTGTGACTAATGAATAGACTATGGTTTTTATTTTCTCCTTTTCCACAGTCACAACATCACTTTCTTTAATTCCGGAATCTTTTGGGATTGTAACACAAAGCTGTCCATTTGATTTATTTAACCAAACTATTTTTTTCATATTTACTAGTGTGACTAGTAGAAGTATTTAAAGGTTTCGCTTTCAAGCAGTAGAATTAATATGCCCTAGGGTGTAATTATAATAAAATTTGGAGATTACTATCTTTTAAAAACTTCTTTAGTTATTTTAACCCATTCTTTATTCATTATTTTCTCTTTCTCATCCATATTTCTCCAGCTTATTAAGCCTTTTAGACCAGTAAGCCTTGCAAACTCTATCCTAAAGTTGAATTTATTTTCCTGTAAACCTTTTGTATGAAATACCCATTTTTGATTATTTTCTTCGATATAAAAGTAAGATCCCTCGCTCTTGAAAACATTTTCTATATCAAATAGGTTGTTTATCCTTGTTATTTTCATATTATCTGATAATTTTTCTTTAATATTATTCAGATTATAAAAATCGCTTCTTTGTGGAATAAAATGGATATGAGCATGCTTAATACTTTGGCTGTATATTCCATGCTCATATATAATCGGTGCATGAAAATTAGTTTTGACTTTTTTAAAAATATCCTCCTTTAGCGCTAGAAATTCTTTTCTGAAGTTAACTGGCAATTGGGCAAAGCACTTAATATGACTTTTTGTTATAAGCATTATATGCCCAGGGGCAAGTATGCCTACACCAACCTTTACAAAGAAGTTATTAGAGTTAAATAAAATATCATCCTTTATTAGTTCGTAATTGCAGAATATGCATTTTTCTTCTTTCATTTTTATTCTTTTAAAAATTTTATTATTATCGAACTAATTTAGTGTTTTTCTCGTTAATGCTTAATTATTACTGGCTTCATTGACTAAAGGTGTATTAATTTTTCTGTTGTTTGTTCTGATGACTTTCGGAATCTCTATTTAAAATGTCAGAGATATACTGTGCGCCAATATTTGAAGAATGACCAAAAGCATACACATACTTTTTTCTTAATTCGGCTATACGTTTTTTATAGTACGTTCTGCGTTCCATTAACTTGGAAATCCCATGAGGGATAGTTTCCAGTTTTTTTGGAGAGATTACAACTCCAATTTTAGATCTAAGAAGAAATTCTATTGGTTGTATGCTTAACTCGTTATACCTTTGGTTGTGTATTTTTACTGGAACGTCCAAAAACAAAACTGGTCTTTCAGTTCCAAAAGCATATTCAAGAGCAATTCCAGACCAATCGCATATTAAAACATCGGCATATAGCAATGAAGTGTCTGTTGCCACAGATGTCTCTAAAGTAAAATTTGAATTATTTTTAAATTTAGAATCAAATATGGCTATCAATTTTGGAAATCGTTTTACGGTTTCTGGATGAAACCTGACTATCACATTGTAGCCTTTTTCTAATAAAATATCTACAAGAGGTTCTCCACAAGATTCAAGCACATTAGCAACACCCCAAGAAGGTGCAATGAGAACAGTTTTTTTGTTTGTTGAAAAAGATTTTGTAGAAGATAATTTTTGATATGCCTTATAAATTCGTTCCAAGCGGTAGTATCCTGCCTTCAAAAGTTTCTTTGGTTGAAGTCCATTAAGTTTTTCGTATTTACGAATCTCTTTAACTTGATGTGGGCCAACACACAAGATAGTATCATAATGATCAAAAGCGCCATTTCGGTACATCATGTGGGTGCTTACAAGAGAATGAAACACATATACGTAATGAACATTTTTAACTGATCTTTTGAGATAAAATTTATCAAGGTCCGGCAATGTCATGACAAAAACCTTGCAATTAACAAGTGTCATGAAGAATGGAAATAATTTATTCAAGTAAAACGTTTTTATTTTAGGTTCTGATTGTTGTAAGATTGGGTCAAGCGGATCAGATGTTATGTAACACAAGGTCTTTCTATAATGGCCAATTAATTTTTTAATAATGCCTTCAAAATAAGAGTAATAACTTTCATGTTCAGAATAGAAAACAATTGCTTTTTCTTCTTTCGGAGTTCTCCAGAAAAAACGGAAAAAACTCGCTATTTCTTTTAATAATAACCTTATCGCCATCGGCAAAAGAAATAGTACAAAACATCCCTATTTAAAACTTATGAGAAATGTTTATAAACAAAATACCAATTTTCTGTATGAATGAAAACTGTAACTGTAGTCGGCTTGGGCTATGTAGGGCTGCCATTGGCTTGCTTATGCGCAGAAAAAGGCTATAAGGTATATGGCTTGGATGTTGACAAAGATAAGATTGATTTGATCAACAAAAGCATAAGCCCGATTGAAGACGAACTCATAGCAAAGAAACTAAAAAATATAAAGATGCATGCCACAGCAAATCCCACTGACTGCATCCCAAATTCCGATGTTGTGATTGTCTGCGTGCCAACCCCTGTTGACAAGAATAATGCCCCTGACTTGACTGCTTTAATGGAATCTGTATCAGCAATCTCTAAGTTCATAAAGCAGAATACCCTTCTGGTTATTGAGTCCACCATTTATCCGGGCACAGTTGAGGAGATTGTAGTTCCGATATTGAAAAAACAAAAATTTGACGCTTACAAAAACGATGTTTTTGTCGCTCATTGCCCTGAAAGGATTGATCCTGGCAACAGGAAATGGGCTATTGAAAACCTGCCAAGGGTTGTTGGAGGCATTACAAAGGAAGCATCCAAAAAAGCTGCTGAGTTTTACAGGAGCATAATAGAGGCTGATGTGGTTGAACTTAGCAGCGTCAAAGCTGCAGAAGCCACAAAGATTATGGAAAACACATTCAGGGACGTCAACATAGCATTTGTAAATGAGATGGCAAAGAGCTTTGACAAGGCAGGCATAGATATTATTGAAGTCATTAAGGGAGCATCTACAAAGCCATTCGCTTTCATGCCCCATTATCCTGGAGCCGGTGTTGGAGGGCATTGCATTCCAATTGATCCTTATTATTTGATTGAGAAAGCAAAACAGATTGGATTTAACCATCAATTTTTAAGCCTTGCAAGGGAGATAAACAACAGCATGCCGCATTATGCAATCGAACTGTTGGAAAATGAATTAAAAAAAATAAAAAAATCAATTAAAAGCGCAAAGGTCGGGGTTCTTGGGCTGGCTTACAAGGCAAATGTCGATGATGCAAGGGAAAGCCCTGCATTTGGAATAATCAACGCATTAAAAACCAAAGGCGCTGATGTCTTTGTTTTTGACCCTCATGTTAAAAAAGGCAGCAATGTAAAAGACTTAGATGAATTATTGAACAAAAGCGATTATTTGATTTTAGCGACTGACCACAATGAATTCAAGAATATTGACCTGGCAAAATTAAAGAAGCAGAAAATATTGATTGTCATAGACGGCAGGAACTGCCTTGATAAGGAAAAAATAAAGGCAATGGGAATTCTTTATCATGGGATTGGAAGGGGTTGATAAATCTAAATTAGTTGTCAAATCAAAATAGAAAAGCTTAAATAAATTCTCATTTTAGTACTCTGCTATGGGGGGGGTTTAGCATTTGTAAAAAGAGGTTAGTTTATACACGTGTTGCTCTTTCTATATTTTTCAATGTAAGAAATTTATTATTATCTAATAAAATCATTATAAAAATAAGAGGTGGTTTTCTATGAAAAAAATGAATATTATAGTATTAGCCATAGTAATAGCTATTTTGCTGTCGATAGCTGTTTTCAGCCAATTAAGCCCAATAATTGATACAGTAAGCAATGTAGATCAATTAACTCCTACAATAAGCTTAGAAGAAACAAACACGTGCACTACAAGCTTTTACAATGAAATACAAGGCATATATGGAAATTGCACTCATTACCTCAACATTACAAGCTGCCTCAATACCTCAGGGAAAAATACAGATTGTTCTGTAAGCCAGGAAGTAATTAATTACCAATGCAAAACAGGAGAGGTTACTGCCACAAAAAACAGAACAGAATGCAAGCCAAATAATGAGTTTATTATTTCAATAGACAAAGGAACTGCTGTTTTAAAGCAACAAATAAACTATTCTGAATGGGGACCTTGCATTTACAATGTTGAAAATACATGCTTAATTGTGACTTGCGTTTCTAATGATGATGGGGCATTCAAAGGGCAATTCACTGACTGCAAAGGAGGAAAAAGCTGCCAAAGATTTGAGATTTGCGACAACAGCATTAAAACATTATATAAAAATTCCAGAGAAGATTTTGTTGAGGATGATCCAAGTTTCTATCTAAGCGCATTGGCGCTTGGGGAGGTGCCAAAATGAACAAATTTAATTTTATTTGGATTTTTGCATTATTTTTATTATTTACAATTCCATTTGCAGAAGCATCTGCCTTGACAGACAGCGTCAAAGACAAGATAGAGTTTTGGTGGCAGGGATATAATGGAGCAAGCCAAGTCACAGAAAGAATATTCAACAATCATGCAAATATGACAGGAAGTGGTGGAACTTCCGCTCCTATTGGAGTAAATTTTGGTGTATTTCCTTCTCATAACGATTCTACTTCATATTTTGGTTCTTCTGAAAATGGTGTACTTAGTTCTTATACAAAATTTGGAATAGTAGACATAAAAAATGATTCTGAAGGCGGTTGGTGTGTTTCAGGAAATTTCAGCAGTACTTCTGTTTTGACTAAAGCTGTTGCGTCACTTTCAGATGGAACTGCTGCTGTTACAACCCATATTGCATTTCAGGCAACAGACACTAACATATTTCAATTTGACCGTAGAGTGGCTTCTGCAGCTATAATTACTTTCACTTTTGGCTCATATGCCAATGGGCAAAAAACATTTGTTTGCATGGGCAATACAGGAGAAAGATTTTGGGCTTTTCAGAATGGAACAAACCAGACATTAACATTTTCAGCTGGTTCAAACGTTGGAAGTTGGTATATAAATTTTACTACACTTTTAAATGGCACTTTTGGAGCGACTCCTTCTACTCCAGGTTCTAGGCTCATTTATGATGAATCTGGTACGCAAATAGATTTTATCTATTATTTCAACGATACACCAACAACGGAGGAATTAATAGAGTTGTGGAACGGCACAACATTAGGCTCTGACCCTTTGAATTACACTAATGTATTTGCACCAGCAGCACCTGATACAACTTCACCATACATAACAGCGTATAGTGATCAAGGATCTTCCTGCTCGAACTGGAATACAAATCCTTCAAATGCTTGCAGCACCAGCGATACAACGCCAACACTTTACTTTAATACAAGCGAATCTGCTTTCTGCGCTATTGGAACTAATAATACCAATTATACAACAATGGGAAGCCTAAGGAACTGCACTTCTGGAGAAGGCGCTATAGAGCATGCTTGCACTTTAATAGACGCAGACGAATTGGTTTATGAGGATTCCATAGTCTACTCAAGTTGCAAAGATGCTTCTGGAAATATGAACACCTCAAGCACCAGCGGAGCATTAAACCTTACGGTAACTGGCTTAGAAGCTGCTGGCAGAACCTCAATTGGGATAGGCATTCAAAATGCTTTATTGAGTAGTTACACTAACTACACAGACTTGCAGATATATGCCAGGAATTTAAGTAATTCTCAAGTTAAAGGCACTTTTGACAGGGCAGCAAAGAAAGGCAGCAAGATGTGGGCTTTCAACTACATAACTAAGGGAGAACAGCATGTGCAGTTTTTTAATTTAACACCTGTCTTGTATGTATTGGAAATGTCCAACATCACAGGCACAAACATAACAAAAACTGTAGAGACAATGATTAATGCAACGAAATGAGGGAGGTGAGAGCAAAAGAGGTGCTATAAATGCCAAAAAACAAAAAAGGTGAGTTGAGCTTTGTTGCATTACTTAGCTTGCTTTTTGGCTCTGTGTTAATTGTAAGTGCAGCAGTGCTTAATGCAACGGATAATTCTAGTGTTAATATTTCTCTAAATGATACATTGCTTAATATTTCATTATCAAACGAATCAATAACTAATCAATCAATTATTGGAGATGTTACTTTAATAAATGAAACAACACAAAATCAGTCAATAATCAGCAATGAAACAGTTAATCTGACTTTTCCAATTGAGAATATTTCAATAAATCAAAGCATTAATCTAACAATCAATGAAACAATAAGTATAACATTGCCTAAAAAACTAAAAAATCTATCAGAAATAGTTGAAAAGCATAAAAATAAATTAAATGATGAGACTGAAAAATATTTAAAAAATATTAAAGACAAAAAGGAAGGAAGGAAGTACATAATTAAATTCAAGAATTCTATAGACGAGAGTAAATTTGCCAACGTTACTTTAGATAAAAAGATTGAAAAGTTTAAAGTAACTAAAATAAGCGGAGAAGTTGAAGATATTGAAGATTTGATTGAAGATACAGAAATTGAATTTTTAGAGCTAGAGCAAGAAGTGGAAGTTTTAGGCGAAAATATACCATTTAATATCAAAAAAATCAAAGCTGACTCTGCATGGAACTTAAGCAAAGGCTCTAATGTAAAAGTTGCTGTTTTGGATACGGGAATTGGAGCGCATAATGATTTGGCTGTTGCTGGAGGGGTTTCTTTTGTTGATAATACTTACTATGACAGCAATGGTCATGGCACATCAGTAGCTGGGGTTATAGCGGCTCTATTAAATGATGAAGGCTTAGCTGGAACTGCTCCCGAAGTCAGCTTGTATTCTGTCAAAATAATGCAAGGCTCTACTGGAGACTTAAGCAATGCGATTGCAGGCATTGAATGGGCTATTGATAATAATATCAGCATTGTTTCAATGAGTTTTGGGTTGGGTTCTTATTCGCAAATATTCAAGGAGGCATTGCAAGAGGCCTATAATCACAATATTGTTTTGGTTGCAGCTTCTGGAAACGAAGCCACGGACAATATCCTTTATCCTGCAAAGTATGACACAGTCATAGCAGTAGGAGCAGTTGATTCTGATGATAACTTAGCCTCTTTCAGCTCTTACGGCTTTGAGCAGGAATTAGTTGCCCCTGGAGTTGATATTAACTCTACTTATCTGGGCAATGTTTATAGTATTTTATCAGGCACTTCTTTAGCTGCTCCACATGTTGCAGGAGTTGCTGCTTTGATTAAAGCCTTTAACAATTCATTAACAAACGAGCAGATAAGGGCAAAATTAAGAAATGACGCTTTGGATTTAGGAACTGCTGGAAAGGATGATTTGTATGGGTATGGATTAGTGCAGGTTAGATTAAATACAACAAATTATACTTTTACAAATACCAGTTATTTCTATGAGGTATTTAATATTTCAAACTATGGGTTGCCAAATATTACCTATAACTTTTGGTTAAATGGAACTGGAACTATTGATGATGTTGATTTCTTACCTGGGTATTATTTGGTTAATATTACTTTTAATAATAGTAGTAAAAGAACTGATATTTATCAGGTAATAGAAAATGGTACAATATTAGTACTAATTCAAAATATCAATCTCTCAGACCAATACACCCTTGCTTGCCCAAGCGGAGTAGATTGTAAACACGATAATATAGTCTTTAAAACTCATGTTATGAATGCCAGAATGACTGATGATTCACATACAGTTTTGGCTGAGTGTTTTGATTGGACCAATGATGGCTTTTGGGATGATTGTTACGGAACTCAAACAAATATTAATAATTGCAAGAACGGCAACCCTACTTTTGATACTAGATGTCAGGAAGCAGATGGCAGTTCATGTACAACAAATGGTGGGTTAGGTACAGGTCAAGTTCCAACTTCGACCTCTAAGATAGATGATATAGATGGTTTTTTTTGTTATTTCACTACTATATATGAGCTGGGGAATGAGCCTCCTGAGGACTACTATATATGCAACCAACGTCAGTATGTTTGCACTTCATCAACACAATATGCAGACAGATGCTTCTACACAGGAGGCAACAAAGATATAGGTACTGGCACATGCGCAGCAGATACACCATGTGATTCAAGTGCTGATGAAGAGAATGCAGATTTTGGCACAAATGGCACTTCAACTCCAACATCACCATGCAGAGGCAATCAAACAACCCAGCCTTGCAATGGAACAATATCAGTAATAGTAACAGACTCAAAAAGCAATCCAATAAACGGAACTAAAGTTTATAACAATGGTAATTTTACTGGCACGACGGATACAGACGGTTTTAAAGAAATTACTTATACAAATGCAGTCTGCGGAAATTCTCAGTCTATAGACATTTATTGCAGCGATAATGCTACTTTTTGCGGAACTAAATCAAGCACTATCGATAACAATAACGATTACGACTCTTTAAGCTTTTCTTGCAATGTATGTGTTAATAAAACTGATTTGTCAATAAAAACAAGTGATGTTACAATAAAAAAACAAGGAAATAAAAAAAATATTACAGCCTTAATAACAGTAGAAAAAGTTACTGCAAGTAACATTGTAATTGATTTCAGGGGGACTAACACCCAA
>Ga0209541_10000237_pt1 | contig 106247 bp, 103 predicted proteins | sample RifCSPlowO2_01_FD_184027 | JGI IMG/M metagenome (GOLD analysis project Ga0209541, IMG submission 184027) | Groundwater microbial communities from Rifle, Colorado - Rifle CSP2_plank lowO2_0.1 (SPAdes) (version 2) | ecosystem: Environmental > Aquatic > Deep subsurface > Groundwater | place... | reverse complement strand
TGAAGAAAAAAGTCTGGGTGAACCTGCAGGCCCTTGGATGCAAGTATCTGGGCGCCATTCACTTCAAGGTCAACCCCTTGTCTTCCGCGGCCCACCGGAAGGCGGCCAAGGCGAAAATCCTGGAAATCTTGAAGCCCATCGTCGCCAGCTTCGAGGAAACCGAGAGCACGCATTTCGCGCATTTCCGGGACTACCGGGAGTTCCACAACAAGTTGACCGAATTGAAGGCGTTCCTGGGCGGGTTCCCCTATCTCCTGGAGGACCCCAAGTGCGCGCTCATCATCCTCGACGAAACGCGGTTCAGCCGCTTTGATTTTGCCGACCTCACCGAAAAGTTGTTGGATGAGAAATAGTCTCACGTGAAGCCCGGGACGTGCTGCAGCAAGCCGATCTTGTACTGCCAGTGGCTCACGCTGCCCCTTTCCGCGTCCTCGTGCATTTTCTGGGTCCGGATTTGAACTTCAAAGGCTGTTTCCTCGTCCCATTTCAGGACCGTGTGCAGGGAACGGTAATTGTTCTTGGGCTTGGCAATGTAGTCGTCGAACTCGCTGGCGACGAAGTCGAATTCCATGTGCAGCAGGTTGGCGAGCCGGTAACAGTCCTCTGCCGAGTCAACGATGAACCGGATGCCCAGCAAGTCGTATATCTTTTCCGGTGGCCGGGCCTTTATCAGCATCTTGAAGTGGATGCTTCCCAGGCTTTTGACCCTGAAGTCAATCGCGCACCGCAGCTTGTTTTCCTCCAGCAAGCCCACGAGGACGGAAAGAATGGGTTCCAGTTTGGCGGAGGCCAGGGTCATTCTCTTTTCAATGCCTTCCAGCAACTCGCGTTCCGGCACCTTGAAGAACTCGCCGGGGGAAGGCAGCGGCACGCACAACCGGCAATTGCCGTCTGCCGCTCCGCTCTCTAGACAATACTGGTGAGCCGACATGGCAGTATATGGCCCATTCGGGAAAATATAGGTTGCTTCCCTTGTTTAATCACAGGTCCCTGTCTTGCCTACAAGGGCAAAAGCAATTATGGGCCGCAATCGACTTTCCCCTTCCCGTAACCGTACAAGGAATAGCAGGATTACAAGAACCCGATTAAAAACTGGAAATAGCCTTTAGGGGGCGGCTGGTGGACGTAGCCGGCGAACCGGCATCCCAACGAATATTCTTGCCAAAACCAGGAATTCCCGTGGAGTGACGCCCACCTGTTTGGCCGTCTCATAGCATAACTTAACGAACTGGGCTCTCAATCTTCCAATTAATTCGGTTCTCTCCGCCGTCTGGTTCGCTGGAATCCTATCCATCGGGATACCCATCTCCCGCACAATTTCCAAATGCTGGGGTATCACTTGGTCTTGTCCCCTCTGAAGCACATTCATAGTTTTAAGCAACGCAGTCAATCGTCTGGTCGTTTCCTGGCTTATTACCTTATCCCCCACACCATGCACCATCACAGGCGGCACGCCAGGCATGACCGGTTTAAACTCGGTCCAAGCCTTTCTGTCAGCGTCATGGTATGTCCTTAAAGGAATTCGCTTTTTTCCAGTAGGCTGGTGTTCGAGGTGATGGATTAGTATCGAAAGCTGCTTTTCAGGTGGCAGTTCTTGTACAAACTTTCTTGCGCTAGGGGGGAAACTGTGTAATGTATGGTGGAATCCAAACAAGTCTGACAAAAGTGAATCCAGCAGGCCCTGGAGTCGGCCATGGCTTCCAGTAATTGCATCATGGCCGGTGCCAGGCACCCGTTCATAATAAATGTCATCGGTTGGCAGGTTTCGTGCCTGTCTCCATCTACGTATTTCTTCAGCAATCCGCTCTGTGCGGCCGTGAAAGGAAAGAATGTCCCTCTCCCCGTGGGTCAATACAATGGGTACTCGAAGGCGTGCCAGCCGCCTCATGGATGGGTCTCCCAGGAACCCGAAAATTTTTCCTGCCTCAAAATTTTCAGCAAATTGGACTGCCGCCATGTCACGGTACTGCGGGGACACGATTCTTTGTATGACGTGTCCCCGGGTTTCTTCTGGTTGAATCCCTATGGGCCTGCCACTAAGCCCCGCTTCTCTTTGCACGTGGTAGGGGCTCATCCCAAGTATGCCGGCGATCTCATGCCGGTTTGCATGCTTGGCGCCATACCATAACGCGGCAGTAGCACCCAAACTCCACCCTGACAGCACCGCTTTTTTCGCGCCGGTCAGTAAATGCATGGCTTGAATGGCCCGATCGATGTCGGCCTTCATGGTTGCTTCCGTAAAACTTCCAAACTCCTTGTTTTCATAGGTGCCAGTCCATTCAAAAGTGATGACCGGCAGGCCCCTGGAGGAAAGCTCTTTGAGGATATTCTGTTCCTTGAGCTTTTGGGCTTCCGCAAAGGCGGCAAAGGCCTTCTGGCCCTCCTCGCTTTTCCGCATTTCCCTGAATGTAGTCCGGTCAACACCGGCTTTTTGGCCGGGAGGGGGAATCATTCCCTTGAGATAAACAATTCCAACCGGTGCACGGGCCAGCCCGGGCAGCATTCTCGCTTTAAAGGTTCGCCCACTAGTCAAGTGAATGTCAACTTGATGTAAGCCGATGCTCTCCTGGCCTTCAACGTGTCTGGCCTGTAAAGGTTCCACGGTCACCGACTTAATTCCCGTGTGCTGCTGGGTGGCAGGATTGAATTCAATGGTATGGGGCACTGCTTTTCCGCGCCATTCAACTGGCGCAGGCCCTAGCGCTGGTCGAAGGAGGCGCGGCCAGCGAGACAACTTTGACCTTCGCGGTTCTAGGGGGCCGGGCATAGTAACTAATTGCGTTCAGGTGCAGTTAAACCTTTTGGGCCTTAAAAACTCCGGTCAGGAGGGTCATTTAACCGTCTTATGCCCCTTTTCCCGCCATTCTGCGAGGCCGCCTTGGAGGCTTTGCACGCCCTGGAAGCCCATCCAGGAGAGGATGGCGGCCGCCATGCTGCTCCGCTGGCCGTGCTCGCACACGCATACCATGGCCTTGCCCTTGAAGGCCGCCAGCTCCCCGGCACGGGCCTGCAGTTCCTGCACGGGCACGTGCACCGCGCCCTCCAAGTGGTCCACGAGGAATTCATCCACGGAACGCACGTCCAACACCACCGGCCTCTTCTTGGACTTCAATTGCTTGACCAACTCTTCGGCCTCGATTTCCCGAAGGGGCGGTTTCACTCGCTCACCCTCACGTCCACGCGCGGGCAGAAGTCGTTCAACGGGCACCGGCTGCAAGCCGGCTTGCGGGCCATGCAGGTATGGCGACCGTGCCAGATGAGCAGCGTCGAAAAGGGCCACCATTTCCCGCGCGGCAGCAACGCGCACAGGGCTCGCTCGATTTTGTCCTGGTCATCGAACTTCGTCAACCCCAGCCGCTGCGAGACCCGCCATACGTGCGTGTCCACGGGAATGCCGTCCACGATTCCAAAGGCTGACGCCAACACGATGTTCGCGGTCTTCCGCGCCACGCCCGGCAACTCCGTCAATTCCGCCATCGACTCCGGCACCCGGCCGCCGTGCCTTTCCACGATTATCTTGCACGTGTTCACGATGTTTTTGGCCTTGTTCTTGTAGAACCCCGTGGAATGGATTTCCCGTTCCAGTGTTTTCAGGTCCGCGTTCGCGTAGTCGGCCGCCGACCCATACTTCTTGAACAACGCGGGCGTGACCTGGTTGACGCGGGCATCCGTGCACTGCGCGGAGAGCATGGTTGCCACCAGCAACTCCAAGGGGTTCGCATGCCGTAACTCGACTTTGGCGTCTGGATACGCCTTGTGGAGCCGCTTGAAGGCCTCGGCCGCCGCTTCTCGGGGGGAGAGCCTCGCCATGCAAGGAGGGTAAGGGCGTTGTCTTTAAAACCATTCCCCGCCCAAAATCCCTGGACGCAGCCGTAGTCTAGTGGCAGGATGAGAGCTTCCCAAGCTTTCGACCCGGGTTCGACCCCCGGCGGCTGCACTCCAGCCTTTTTACAAAAGGCTGGCGAAAAAGTGGCATACTAGGCATGCCACAGCCTTTTTACAAAAGGCTGGCGAAAAAGTGCCATACAGGGTATGGCACAGCCGGTCATGCGCCGGTGGTTGCACCATGTTCCAGGCATTGATGAATGCGAGCGGCTTCTTTTGGTCGCTTGCCTACCTGCTAATTATTTGGCGGGGCTTCAAGGACCAGACCTATGGAATGCCCTTGTTTGCCTTGTGCGCCAACCTCTCCTGGGAGTTCATTTTTTCGTTCCTGTACCCGCCGGCCGCCCCCCAGCTTTACATCAACGTTGCATGGCTCTTTTTGGATGTATTCATCGCATTGGAATTCCTGAAATTCGGGCGAAACGAGTTTCCCCGTCTTTCCCCCCAACAATTTTATGCATGCTTTGTGCTGGTCCTGCTCACGGCCTTTGGCTTGGTGTTGTTGGTCAGCCAAGAATTCCACGACTTTGACGGCGTGTATGCTGCCTTCGGACAGAACCTGGTGATGTCCATGTTGTTCGTTGCCATGCTGTTGAACCGCGGCAATTTGAGGGGCCAATCTGCTTCCATTGCGGTGCTCAAATTGCTGGGAACGGCTGCCGCGAGCCTCGCATTCTATTTGTATAAACCGGTTGCCCAGGAATCCATTTTGCTGCCTTTCCTTTTCGCATCCATTCTGGGGTGGGACCTGCTGTATGCGGGGCTGGTCTACTCGTTTTCCCGTAAGACAAGCGGATTCGGGGCTTCTACCGTACCCTGATGTTTGAGATGCGCAGCCCGTTTCTCACGCAGTCGAAGACGTCCGGGTTGTTGCCTTGCCGGAGGAGTTCCGCGGTCTGGGCGGGCGCCACGCCATCCAGGAGCGCGGCCTTCAGTTCCCCTCGGTCGTAGTAGTTGCGGCAGGCCTTGCCCGAAATGCGGGCGGTCATGGCCGCGTCAATGATTCTCGACACCTGCCAGTCTTGCAGGGTTCCCGGCAACTCGATGGCGGGCTTGTTGGAAGGCGGCCGGTTCTGCACGTACGTGGCGGCCGGCGCCGTCAGGGTTCCCATCTCATACCCTAAAAGGGTCTTGCCCAAACCAAGGCATTGTTCGAGGCTTCTTTCCTTGGCCGACGTGCCCTTTCCCGAGACAAAGAATTCAGCCATGACGTCCTCGTTGTAGAGCCGGCGGCACACCGCGTCCGAGCGGCGCACGACGTTGGCAATGCGCTTGCCTTGCTCGCGCTTGACCTTCAATTCCTTGGCCAGGACTTCTTCTTCGGTCAAGGGCTTGGCAATGGGTGACTTGCGCTCGAATTTCGGCTTCTCCTTTTCCATGCCCCGCGTGAAGCCTGGCCCGATGGGCTTGCCCATGGCAATCCGGACGCATTCCTGGAGGCCAATCCCGGTCTTGAACGTATAACCCTTGCCGGTCAACAAGTAGTCGATGACCATGGCCTTGTCATACCGCCACCGGCAGTCCGCGTTCTTGGACTGCATGACTTCCGTTATCCGGAGGGCCTCGGCCTTGGTCATGCCCGGAATCGGGTTCTCCTCGACGGGCTGCACCTGGAGGGCAGACACCACCTGGAAAGACAACAACACCATGAAAATGGCGAGCCAGAGCCTGGAATTCATGCAGAAAACCCTTTGATTGCCCAAATTGAGGCACGAACCCTATAAAAACCCTTTTGCCCTTGGCAACCATCCAATGCCTTGCATTGGGGGGCATCGTCCTGCAAGGCAGGACAAGGAAGCGTTTACGGAAAATCATGGGTAAACCCATTAAAATCCTTTTGCCATTCCATTGCGTTGAATGCAGGCCAAGCAATTCGTGACCCTCACGTTTTCCCTGGCGGCCAACGGCCGGCCGGAAGTCTACGACTTTCTCTGGACCTACCTGCCGAAGGCCCTCCAGCAGACGGGGTGCAAGAAACTCCGCCTCGAAATCAACCGCTTGGAGCCCTTGAACCGGATTTACACGCGGTTGAACCTCCCCCATGAACGCATTCAAGAGATATTCAACCGGTTCTGCCAGAGCCACCACCTGCGCCGCAGGGCTTCCCTGGACGCCTACCAGGACAAGACCAGCCTGGCCGCGGAACTGGACGCCAAAAACCTGGCCCCGTTGTTCAAGGACTACAACGTCTTGTTCGACCTCTTCTTCGCGGACATCGTCGTCAAGGCGGACAACGGCTTGTTCGTGGACATGGCGGACGGCTTCTCCAACATGGTGGTAGTTGAAGGCACCCAGCCAAAACTCAGGCAATTCGAGGGCCTGCTCCAGAAACTCTGCAAGGCCCCGGTGCGGTTCAGTTACTCGGAGGGCGAGAAGGCCTCCATGGAGCCGGGCAACCACTTGACGCCCCTCATGCACCTCTACACGCGGCACGAACTCAACAAAATGCATTTGTTCGAGCGGAGGCTCGTCAACGTCGTGGCCGAGAAAGCCACCGTGCTGCGAAAGGAGCGCGCGAAGACCCCGCGCAAGGGCCGCTTCGACTTCTTCGTGGAGACCTTTGACGGCAAACGCATGGGCGTGGAAGTGCTGACGCGGCCCAGCGAGGGAAAGCTCAAGGAAAAACTGGCCTATGCCGTGGACGTGGACGAATTCGTTTTCGTCTTGCCGGACGGGAGCCTCAACACCCACCGGCGCCCCACCCAGAAAGTGTTCCACAAGCAGGACCGGAGCACGCCCCTCTCCCCGGTGTTCAACAACCCCAAACTCCGGGTCTGGTTGTTTGACGTGAAAACCCACCAGTTCACGGTGAAAGACAAACTCAACAAGGTCTTCAACACCGGGAAAACCCCTCATTGACCGATAAATACGTTTAAATAGGTTGTTCGCGTCAATTCTTTGACTGGTCGGAGGGACGTGTAGCGCAGCCTGGATAGCGCGTCAGCCTTCTAAGCTGAGGGTCGTGGGTTCAAATCCCACCACGTCCGCTTTCCCTTAAAACAACTTCCTCGGGTGAATGGAGTATGACGGACTTCAAGCAGGCAGTCGCAAGGGCCCTGGAGAAAGCCATCGCCTTGCCGGATTTCCCGGCCGACCAAGTCGCGGGATTGCTGGAGGCGCCGCCCAAGCCCGAGCTCGGCGACTACGCCTTTCCCTGCTTCAAGCTCGCGGCCGCCTTCAAGAAAGCCCCTCCCGTCATCGCCCAGGAGCTCGCCAAGAAAATCGTGAAACCCGCGGACATCAGCGAGGCCAAGGCCTTCGGCCCCTACCTCAACTTCTTCGTGCAAAAGCAGGCGCTCGCCGAAAAAGTATTGCAGCAGGTGCGGTCAGAGCGCGAAAAATTCGGTTCAAGTTCGGCGGGCAAGGGCAAGACCATTGTCAACGAGTACTATGGCCCCAACACCAACAAGCCCCTGCACCTCGGGCACTTGCGCAACATCTGCCTGGGCCTGGCCGTGAACCGCCTCTTTGCCAACCACGGTTTCAAGGTGGTGCGCACCACCATCTACAATGACCGGGGCGCGGCCATCTGCAAGGCCATGCTGGCCTACGAGCGCTGGGGCGAGGGAAAGACTCCGGAAAGCGAGGCCCTCAAATCCGACCACTTCGTGGGCGACTGGTATGTGCGGTTCGTGAAGGAGGCCGCGAAGGACCCTTCCCTCGAAAGCCAAGCCATCGAAATGATTCGGAAGTGGGAGGAGGGCGACAAGAGAGTGCGCGCCCTCTGGCGAAAGACGCTGGACTGGGTGCTTGAGGGCTATAAGGAGACCACGGGCCGCCTTGGCGTGGTGCTTGACAAGGAATACCATGAGAGCGAGTTCTACGACCAGGGCAAGCAGATGGTCGAGGAAGGCCTCGGCAAGGGCGTCTTCCAACGGGACGAGAAGGGCGGAATCGTGGCCGACCTCGAGGAATACGGGCTCGGGAAGAAGCACCTGCTTCGCTCGGACGGCACCTGCCTCTACATCACCCAAGACCTTTACCTGGCCAAAGCCCGCTATGACGAATTCCATTTCGACAAAGCCATTTACGTGGTCGCCTCGGAGCAGAACCTGCACTTCCGGCAGTTGTTCCGCTGCCTCCAGCTCCTCGGCCACGCGTGGGCGGAACGGCTCTATCACCTGAGCTATGGCCTGGTCAACCTCCCCGAAGGCAGGATGAAGTCCCGAGAAGGGACCGTGGTTGACGCCGACGACCTCCTCGACGAACTCGAGCTTCTGGCCAAGGAGGAACTGCGCAAGCGCTACGCTGACCTCAAGGAAAAGGAGCTCAACGAACGCGCCAACGTCATCGCCTTGTCAGCGCTCAAGTTCTACATGGTGCGCGTCGACCCGGTCAAGGACATGGTCTTCAACCCATCGGAAAGCATTTCCTTTGACGGCGAAACCGGGCCCTACCTCCTCTACGCGTACGCGCGCGCAAAAAGCATCCTTGCCAAGGCCGGCAAGCTACCGAAAAAAGTCGACTATGTGCGGCTCTCCCACGAGAAAGAAAAGCGCCTGCTGGCCCTCCTGGAAGGCTATCCCCAGGTCGTGCACGACTCCCTGGCAGCTGTCACCACCCACAAAATCGCGCAGTTCCTCCTGCAATTGGCCTCGGAATTCAACGCCTACTACCATGAGGTGCCGGTGCTGCAAGCCGAAACACAAACCATGGAAGCCCGGCTGGCGCTCGTGGAAGCCGTGTCCATCGTCTTGCAGAACGCCTTGCACCTGCTGGCCATCGACGTCCTGGAACGGATGTAGTCCAGACACCAGCTATTTTTGTTGCACGAGTTGAATGCGCGGATAGGGGATGACTATGCCGTTTTCCTTGAACGCCCGCTGGATGCGCTCGTAGAGGTCGCTCCGGGCCTGGCCGCGTTCCTCGGCATTCTTAATCCACACCCGCAGCATCAGCTTGACGCCGGAATCGCCAAAGCCCTTGTGGACGGCCTCGTTCCGCTTTCCCTGGATGACGAAGGGGCTTTCCCGGCAGGCCTGGAGCAACAGGGCCTTGGCCTTGTCGTAATCGCTTTCATAGCTTATCTGCAGGGGCATCCACAGGCGGTAAGTCGGGTCCTTGATGGTGTAGTTATAGATTTCCCGCTTCGTCAACTCCGCGTTGGGAATGGTGAGGTAAATGTTTTCCTTGGTGCGGATGCGGGTGCTCCTCCAGCCGATGTCGATGACGTACCCCCACTCGTCGGCATCGTCTTCCTTGCGTTGCTGGGCGCTGGACCGCAGGGAAATCCGGTCGCCCACCTTGAACGGCTTGTCGGTCAACAACACGAAGCCCGCAATCAGGTTTGAAAGGGTTTCCTGGGCGGCGAGGGCCACGGCAATGCCTCCCACGCCCAGCACGGCGATGATGGCAGTCAAGTCGATGTTGTAGGCGCCCAGGATAAACGCCAGCGCGACAAAGTAGATGAAAAACGTCGTGAACCGCTTGGCGATTTTCAAGCCAAACTCCGTGATTTTTCGCCGCCGCCCGATGAAGGACTTGGCCGAAAAATTCCAGTCAATGAACCAGGCCAGGACGGCCTGCAAAAGATAGGCCACCACCAACACCATGACCATGAAAGCCGCGTTGAGCGCGAGCTGGCCCAGGGAATTCAAGCCAAACAAGTTCAGCAAATTCTGGGCGGCTAGGTCACCATTTGCTTGCAGTAACATGGGCATCCTTCACTCCACGTAAATGGCGGGCTTCAAGGGGAAGGCGTTCCGGGCCTTGTTCAAGGGGTCCCGGGAAGGGCTTTCCTCGGGTTCAATGACTACCTTGCACCCGGTCTCCTGGACTAAAGCGGGCAGGGCCTGCTTCAAGGCATTCAACTCATCCAATGCCACGGGTTTGCCGGTTTCCCCTGCCTTTCTTGCCGCGGCCCGGGCAAAGGCCTCGATTTGCTTGCCCTGGGCCTTGAACTCAGGCCGGGCCATCAAGGCCTTCATGGCCAACCCCACATCGGGCTTGCCCTTGCAGGCTTCCCGTACCACGGCAAGGGCGGTTGCCTTCCACTTGGCCGCCACAAAGACGTAAACTGCCTTTGGCTTCTGGATTTTCGAGAGCGCCAACACATTCTTCAAGTCCGCTTTAACACTTTCCACGAAGGCTTCCGCGGTTTCTGCCCCCACGTCAATCCTGGACGCATCACAGGCAGGCCACTTGCTCAGCGACACAAAACCCTTTTCCTTGGTTGACTGCCACAGTTCCTCGGCCAGGTGGGGCGCGAAAGGAGAGAGCATCTGGACCAGGCTCCGCACCGCAAACCACTTCACGTTCCTATCCCTGCATTCCAGCCGGCCCAGGTCGTTGGCGAACTCCATGAGCGCCTGAAGCGCGTAATTGAACCGCATGTTCTCCATGTGCTCGGTGACCCGCTGGATGGTGCGATGCGCCTTCGACAACAGCAGCCGCTCGGACTGGGCCAGGTCTTTCTCCTTCGCCTCGCCCCGGGCCATGCCGCCCTTGCTGGCTTCCACCAGGCGGTAAACGCGTTCCAGGAACCTCCGTGCGGATTCAACCCCCTGGTCGCTCCACTCGAATTCCTTTTCCGGCAGGGCCGCGAACAAGATGAACACGCGTGCGGTGTCGGCCCCAAACCTTTCGATGATCTCGCCCGGGTCCACTACGTTGCCCAGGCTCTTGGACATCTTCGCGCCGTCCTTCAACACCATGCCCTGGGCCAGCAGCCGCTGGAAGGGCTCGTCCACCTCCAAGAGGCCGAGGTCCCGCAAGGCCTTGGTGAAGAACCGCGCATAGAGGAGGTGCAGGATGGCGTGCTCGATGCCGCCAATGTACTGGTCCACGGGCATCCACTGCCAGACCTTCTTCTCGTCAAACGGTTTTTTGGCCTCCCGGGGAGAAGAATACCGCAGGAAATACCAGGCACTGTCCACAAAGGTGTCCATGGTGTCGGTTTCCCTCCGCGCCTTGGCCCTGCACCTCGGACAAGTCGTTTCGACGAAGGACTTCACGTGCTGCAAGGGGTTTCCCACCAAGCCAAATTCCGCTGCATCCGGGAGCCTGACCGGTAGCTTGTCCTCGGGAACCGGGACCACGCCGCATTTATCGCAGTACACGACCGGAATCGGCGTGCCCCAAAACCGCTGCCTGGAAACCAGCCAGTCCCGTATCTTGTAATTGACCGCGCGCTTGGCCAGCCGCTCCTTGACGAGGTGCGTGGCCACCTTGGGCATAGCTTCCGCGCTCGATAAGCCGTTGAACGGTCCCGAGTTGACCATGATTCCCTCGTCGACGAAGGCGCGTTCCATGCACTCAGGAGCCAGTTTCCGGTCCCTGGGCTGGACAACGACCCTGACTTCGCAGCCATACTTTTTCGCGAACTCGAAGTCGCGCTGGTCGTGCGCCGGCGTCCCCATCACGGCGCCCGTGCCATAGTCCATGAGCACGAAGTTCGTCAGGAAGACCGGGATTTCCCTGCCTGTGACTGGGTTTATGGCTTTGACGCCCAAATCGAAGCCCAACTTATCCTTGTCCGGGTTGACCCGGTCGATGTGCGACAGCCACTTCATTTCGGAAATGAACTTCAACGCGTCCTTCTCCTTCGGCGTCCCCTTTACCAGTTCGAGCGCCAGCGGGTGCTCCGGGGCCAGCACCAGGAAAGTGACCCCATAAATCGTGTTCCAGTGGGCGGTATAGGTGCTGATGACGTGATGCGAGTCCTTGACCTTGAAGAAGATTTCAACGCCCTCGCTTTTCCCGATCCAGTTCTGCTGCATGACGCGGACGCGTTCCGGCCACTCCGTGAGCTTGTCAATGCCGGCCAGTAGCTCGTCCGCGTACGCGGTGATCTTCAAAAACCATTGCTCCAGCGCCTTCTCCGAAACTTCCGTTCCACACCGCCAGCAGCTGCCATTGACGACCTGTTCGTTGGCCAGCACGGTCTGGCACTTCTCACACCAGTTGACGGGCGCGTTCTTCCGGTAGGCCAGGCCTTTTTCCATGAGCTTGAGGAAAATCCACTGGTTCCACTTGTAGTACTCGGGCTCGCAGGTCTTCACCATGCGGCTCCAGTCATAGCTGAACCCCATCTGGATTTGCTGGCCCCGCATCTGGTTGATTTTCTCGTACGTCCACAGCCTGGGGTTGGCCTTGTGCTCGATGGCGGCGTTCTCCGCCGGCAAGCCAAACGAGTCATACCCCATGGGGTACAAGACGTTGAAGCCCTGCATGCGCTTGAACCGCGCCAGCGCATCGCCAATCGCGTAGTTCCTCACGTGCCCCATGTGGAGCTTTCCCGAGGGGTAGGGGAACATCTCCAAGACATAGTACTTGTCTTTCTCGGGGTCCTCGGTTACCTCGAAAACCGTGGCCTCGGCCCAAAACCGCTGCCACTTGTTCTCGATTTCCTTGTGGTCGAACGCCATGGAATCCCTTCATCACCATTAGCCTAAAATCGCTTTATAAACGTTTTTATGCCATCAGCGGGCGTTTTTTTGCCGGCCTTGCCTGAGGACCGGATAACATTTTCAGCACCGGTGAAAAGGCAGCGGCCGGCCGGCGCTGGTGGGCGCGCGCCCAAGCCAACGCGAATTGCCTCCTACGCGCCAGGCTTTGCAGGGCTGCCAACCGCTCGACTTTCCTGAATTTTTCGCCGGCATAGTTTTCCACCAACCGCAGGTAACGCCGGTAAGCCATTCCCCCGATGAAGGGCATCCGGCCGACCAGGTGCCTGAACAAGGCCCTTGGCGGAAACCCCATCTTGATGCCCAAATTGATGGCCAGGGCATCCGCCAGTTGCTCTTCCACCATCTCACGGACCTGGCGGTTTCCCAGGCCGGGAAACCGCAGCGGGTTGTGTGCCCACTCGTGGAACAACGTGGTAATGCCTTGCAGGGTGAGCCGCCCCCGCTGGAAAAGAAAGGCCTTGGGCAACCGGATTTCTTCGCGCAGTTCCCCGTTGCCCGCAATCTGCGTCACGTGCTCGCCTTGCACGCGGTAGCCCAGGCCATCGAACAAGGACTCTTGCCCGGGCTCCACGCCGATGGCCACGCGCGCAATGTTTCGCTGCATGGTCTTCCACGCCAGCCGCTGCGCCTCGGAGAGGTTGCCTCGCTTCAACACGTCCCGTATGTGGAATAAAGCGGTGGTCCTGAGCTCTTCAAGTGCTTCTCCCAGAGATGGGTCCTGCATGTGCTTCACCCCGACTGCCTGACGCCTCTCCGCTCCAAGGCGTTGGCATCCTCCCCGCTGGCCGAGGAAAGTACTTGCATTTCCACGTTTTTCGCGCTCTGCGGCACCTCAATCAACTCATAGGGCGCGAATTCCACGATGTTCCGGATTTCCACGGGCGTGGCATACCGCTTCGAGTACCATATAATCAGGGCAGTATCGGTTTCTTCCACGCGTTCCACCTTGACGAGATAGGGGCTTCCCGTAATCCGCTGCATGTACAGGCCCACCACCATGCTGGCATTGAAGTCAACGGCCGGCAAATCCGGTTTGGGCGCTAACTGGGCGTACGTATTCTCCCAAAGCCCTTGGAAGGATTCCTTGCCCCTGTGCACTTCCACTTCCGTTCCCGCCCGCGAAAATGGCCCTGACGCCAGCCGCTTGAACCGGGTCCTGGCAGCCGCCACTACATCCACGGCCTTGGCGGTCAATTGGCACGTTCCTTCCACGCATTGGGGTGAATGCGTTTCGCTGCAACTGGGGTCAGTCGACAAAACCGTTGGACACATCACGGTCAGGCACCCTGCTTCCCGTTTCTTCAGCCAGGGAGACAAAAATTTCCGGTTGATGGCCGTATTCCGGCCCCCGTTGGCACAGTCACAACAGCCTTCCACGGCTTTCACGCACTCCGCGGAGGTGCTGCAGGCCCTGAGCTGCGATTCCGGGATTTCCTGCAACGGGTTCACCGTGAACTCATTGGAGCGCAGGGGAATGCGAATCCGGCAGTTTGCTTCACTCAGCGGCCTTTGCTCCAGGCAATCTAGGCCCAGTTGGAAGACAAGCCGGTGCCTGCCGGGAATGTCCACCCGGTTCTCGGTCCATTCCAGGAAATTCTGGCCCTCCGCCTTCTTTGGAAGCCCCTCCCATCCGCATTGCTTGACGAACTTGGGCAGTTCCCTCCACTGGCCTTCAACCAGGGACTCCACGGCATAATCATTGCAGCCCCCGAAGTAAACCGGCTTCATGGAGTTGTTCCGGAGCTGGACCAGGACCTCGCTGCCAGCATCCACTTTTTCAGGCTTCACGCTGGCCTCGAAAAACACGCCCGCCTTTTCCGTGGCTTTCTTGGGCCAAAAGAACACGGCATCCCTGTTTTTTGCGTCCACCAGCAACCGGTATTTGTCTCCCCGCGGACAAGCACAAGCCGTGCACGTGTTCAGGGTGCGCTCCACGTACTGGTAGTCATAAATCTCAACACCTCGTGCCTGGTAATAGGCTTTGAGGGCGTCGGCTTCCCCTGAAAACTCTTTTCCAACCGGTTCCCAGGGGTTTCCCTGGCATTGCACGGGCTCCAACTCCACCCACACCCGTTCTTCAATTGCTTTCTGGGCGCAGCCGCTCAACCCCAGCACCAGCAAGCCAACCAAACCAGCCAGCAAGGCCCTATCCATTCGCGTTGGCCTCCGCACTCCCAACCAACTCTTTTTCCGACAAGGGTTTGCAGTCCTTGGGACAGGACTGGCCGTTCTCCCAGCCATCGCAGGCCCCGTTCCCGCACGTGCGCTCCAAGGCATTGCACCCGGAAAACAACAGCGCTAAAACAAGTAACGCGATGATGGCCGAATTCATTTCAAATCGCCCCCCCTTTTTTCTTCCAACCCGCCAAGTCATCCAGGAACCGTTTCACGGTCTTCCCCACGTGCTCGGGCTGCGTGCTAAGTATTACGGCGGCCTCCCTTAATAATTCTCCTGCCTCCAGCCCCCGCTCCTCGTCGCTCATCAACTCGAACCACTCCTTTTTGGCCTCGCCGCCCTTTTTCTCCAGCTTCCTAGCGGCCTTCCACTTCTCGAACAGCTCCCGCGCCCTGCCAGGCACCTGCCCGGGCCGGCAGCCCAGCAACCGCGCTGCTTCCCCCAAGGCACCGGCTTCCCCTTGCCCTGTCATCCTCGCCGCGTTGCCGCAAACAAAGTTCAGGCGCACCACTCCGTCCTGGATGCGGGAAGCGTTCAAGACTTTAAGGCACTCGATTTCCGACGTATTGTCCAAGTGCGTGCCCCCACAGGCTTCGACATCCAAGTCCCCTATTTTCACGATGCGCAATAGCTTCCCCGGAATGAAGCCACCCTGGTAAATCCGCATGCCAAACCTTTCCTCGGCCTCCTCGCGGGGCACCAGCAGCTTCTCCACCCGCACGCCCTTTTTGATGAATTCGTTGGCCCTTGCCTCGATTTCCTTCAACTGCTCGTCCGAGAGGGCCTCAAAATGGGTGATGTCCAGCCGCGCTTTTTCCGGGGTTTTGGCCGCGCCCGCCTGCCAACAGTGGCTGCCAAAAATAAGCCGGCACACCCCATTGAGGAGGTGCGCGCCCGTGTGGTGCTGGGAGAGCTGCTTCCGCCGCTCGAAGTCGATTTTGCAGGTAACCGCCTGGCCCGCGCGAAAAGCCGGTTCCTCCGCCAGCACGTGCACGATTTTCCCGTCCTGCTTGAACGCCTCCACGACCGGAACCCCTTCCAAGGAGCCCAGGTCATGCACCTGTCCCCCCGAGGTGGGATAGAACCCGGTCTGGTCCAAGACCACCATCCGCCCCACGGCTGCCAGCACCTTGCCCGAAAACTCGTTCGTCTTCCACGCATTATAGTAAAGCACCCGGGTCTCCGGCAACCCCTCCGGTAACCGGACACGCTGGACCTTCTTGGTCTGTGTTTTTTGCTCGGCCTGCTCATGCCTTTCTGCCACGCGTGCAAAGAAGTCCTCCGGGACCCTCACTTCCTTGCCCGCCTTCGCGGCCTCTTCCTGCACGAGTTCCGGGCTGATCCCCTGCGAGTCATACCATTCAATGAGTTGCTCCGCTGACACGCCCTTCCCCAGCTCCTTTTGAATGATTTGGTGCGCGCGCTCCCGCGTCTCGGCATACCGCTTTTCCTCGGCTTCCAGGATTTCCTGCACCTCGTCAATGCCCTCGTCCAGTTCCGGGTAGAGGGGCTTCAAGTACGCGGAATGCCAGGCCGCGGCCTCGGCGAAGTCCAGCTTCCACCCATACCTTTGGATGAAGTCCAGCGCGCGGCGGATGATGACCCGCAAATTGTAGCCGCCGCCCACGTTACTGGGCAAGGCCCCATCATGTAGGGCGACCAGGGCCGCGCGCGAGTGCTCGGCCACGCTGTAGAGGGCGGCCAGGGGCAGGATTTGCCCCTTTAACGCGTTTGCCTCCAATCCCAGTTGCCGGGCTACGAAGGCCCAGGTCTTGCCGATGTCCTCGACTTCGTCGACGTTCAGGTAAGCCGAATAGGGCAGGAACCGCTGCACGAGTTTCTCGTCGGCCTTGACGCCTGTGAGGCCCTTCAACTTCTTGACCACCGTTGGGAACGTGGTTTCATAGCTCGTGCTCTTGCCCTGCGTGAACCACGGAATCCGCTCGTGGCCCTGGCCCATGTCCAGCACCTTGATGTCCAACTCCTCGCTGCCGGTCTCCGTGGCACGATACTGCATGTACACCTGGTTGCCCATCTCGCAGCCCCGGGAAAAGAACTCGATGCAGGGCCCAAAGGTTCCCCCACCCGCCCAGGCGTCCTCGTGCAGGATGAGCTCCTCCTTCGGCACCCCCATGCCCTTGTGAATCCAATTGAAGTACTCCTCCAGGTAGCGGGGCATGTCGTAGTCCTGCTTTTTCTCGAAGTGCAGCTGGCCCAGCATGTCAAAGCACACGTAGTGCGAGCCCGTAATCCCCACGTTATCGATGTCGTTGAAGCGCAGGGAGAGCTGGGGGATGATGACCGCGCGCGCGGGCGGCTTTATCTCCCCCGAAACCACGTAGGGCTGGAAGCCGTACACGCTGGCCCCCACCCAGTAAACGTCCTCGCGCCAGCGCGCGACCACCGGCTTGCGGGGCAGGGACTTGTAGCCCAGGTCGACGAAATGCTTTTCGAAGGCCTTCCAGGCCTCCAGGTAATCGAACTGCTTCTTCGCCGGGCTGTTCCCGATGAAGGTGAAGCCTCCCTGGCAGGCCGCATCCCCACACACTTTCCGCGTGGCGTCCACCGCCCAGTAGTTCTTGCCGCACTTCTCGCACGTGCCGCGGGAAAGGCCGAGCTCCCGGAGCTTTGCCACGGGATAATGCTTTTCCGGCTCCCGCTGGCAGGCCTTGCGGAATTCCTCCTTAACCTGCTTATCCGGTTTCATGTACCCAAAACAAGCGAAGAAAAGAATAAATACCGTCCTACTTAATCAGGAAGAACGCCGCAGCGCCCGCCGCCAGCAGGGCGGCCGCAATGACTTTGCCGAACGAGGCATCGCGTTGCGCGCCCCGAAGCAGTTCCTCTTCGGACTTGTAGGAAACGACGAGTTTTTGCTCGCCGGACTTCAACACCACCCGGCTGCCCTCGCTTTCCGCCTGGCCCAGGACGTAAACGGGTTGGCCTGGGACCAGGGCCCACACCCTAGTGGTTGTTGGCTTGCCGCCGCCCAGCGACAAACGGAACCCGCCTGCAGAGAGGGTGTTGCCCGGGCTTTGCTCGTTCTTGTCCACCACCAGGGGCGCGTCGACTTCCGCACCCTCCTGCAAGTCCACGAGTACGCTCCCTGTTTCGTCTTCCACCAGGAACCGGCGTGACTCGGTGCGCGCTTCAATGGTTTCCCATTCAGGGGTCGAATGGATTTTTCCGTCGGCTTCGCGCCGCGTGTGCATGCGTTCCTGCCTGCGTTCAATCCGGTAGTACACGCATTCACCGGGCCGCTCGGGCACCGGCAGGGGAGTAAGGGCTTTCACCGTGCCCTTGACTTCTGTTTTTCGTCCTGGCTCGAGGTCCCTGCATTTCGTGGACTGAATGGACATGATTTCCTGCTTGCGCTTCTCGGTCTGCGCGCTCCACCAATAGCTTGCCCCTGCAAGCAGCCAGCAGGTGCCGGCGACAATCAAGTTCAGCATGCGGAGAATAAGGCCAAACTAGTAATTAAAGTTGCTGGCGTGAGGGGTTAAGAGAAAAGTGTGGGCAGCGGGCCGTAAGCCGCCTTCTGTTTTAGATGGCATTCGCCTGAGCCCCTTTCGGGTTGCACCCAACCGGGAGCGCGTTTCATCCCAGCCTTTCGGCCAGGTCTCGTTTCTGTTCCCCCGGGCACCATTTCTGGCGCTGGTTTCGATAGGTGGGCGGACTTTCCTCATCCCTCGCCCTTTCGGGCTCGGGACGCAGCCATCCACCCGCTACCCACGCATATATTGGTCACGTCGGCGAATAAAAACCTTGGTGTTTGGGAAAGCAAAGAAGTAGGGGGTATGGGGCGGCGGCCGAAGTTTTTGAGGCTTCAACCGCCGCCATTGGGTAAAATGGGGTTTAAAACATTTGACAAGAATATAACTTGCGCTATATTTCTGCCGTCAAATGTTTTATAGAATACGCGTAAGTTCTGGCGTTAAAAGTTGGTCAATGACTTGATGCCCCTGAAAACCCCTTCTTTTTCAAAAGCGCTTGACTGGTATTCTTCTCTTCTTCGCCGCAGCGTGTGAAGGTTCATTCTTTCACCCCTCGTATGCCTTACACGCCCCCACTATAAAGAATTTGTTAGTTTACTTTTCGAAGCAGGGATGCGGGAAAAAGTTGCCTGGCCGACAGGTGCCGGGCTTGGAGGCCTGGCGAGGCCTGCCCGAAATTAAAAGAAAAGAAGTAGAAAAACGGTGCGCCGTCTTTCAGTGTTTTTACTGGTAGCCGACGCACTCTCTGTTGGCCTTGACTACCTCTTCGTCAGGGATAGTCCCGGGCGCGGCATCGGGGAACCGGCTGCTAAGCTTCTGCTTGATGCAGTCCCACATGCTCGCGTTCTTGGTAGAAGTTGTCTGCGGTGTTGGCCCGGTATAGGTTCCCAAGGGAGTCTCAGGTGCTTGGATGGCTGGCTGTCCTGCCGGAACGGCGGGCGGCTGCACGGTCGAAGCTGATGGCCCCATGGGTTCTTCTACGACAGGTGCTGTAGGCTCCTCAACAGTTGGCTGCTGGGGTTCCTCGACCACTGGAGCGACTGGCTCTTCGGTCACGGGTGCCTTGGGCGCCTGCTGGGCGCATCCACTTAAGACAACCAATCCCACAATCAAGAGTGCGATTGCTGCTTTGAATGCGTTCATAAAAATCTTGATAGATTGACGTCGAAGAGGTTTATATAGGTATCGTTTTAGCCAGGCAAAACGATTATATTTGCCGAATGCGTGGAATATTGCATGGCGCGCACGCGCGAGTTCAAGAACGGCATTCCGCTCTTCATTGCCCTCGACCACCGGGCGCGGGGCGGCATGGGCCTCAATCAAGCCCTGCGCGAAGCCGCTGCTGCTGGCGGGCGTTGCTTCATGGAAATCGACCCCCTGCTGTTGTACGTGCTCGAAAAAAAGTATTGGATGCCGTCCACGCCGGCAGCGTCAAAGGCTTTCCGGGAAAACCAGGCCTACTTCGAGCGGCACCGCAGGGAAATAATGAAGAATGCTAGACTGTATGATCGCGTCTTCGGCGTCCTGGCCTCCCGGGATGTAACGGTCATCCCCTTGGAACGCAATTCGTTGCTCAACATCCGGCACCGCTTGGGAGACAAGGCCTCGCCCGACTTGCACGAGCTGCTCACTGTCACGCACCGGGAAAGGTCTTGGGTCGGGCGCCTGATGCGGGAAGCAGAGCAAGTGGATTTCGTGGTCGCGCACCCCAACCACGTTTATCGCCTCAAGCTGCGGATGCACCTGCCGGAGGAACGCCTGCACTGGATTCACGAACCCGACCGGGCAGTCGTCGGGCGCGGCCTCCGAGGCGAAGCCGAACTGCTTGCGCGCCGCGCGCTGGTGCGGCGGACGCGGGAACGGCGACCCCGAGCGAGACCACAGCCTGAGGAAGCGCGGCCCCAGCCGAGACGTTCCCGTGTTTGGGCGCCCTTCAATGCCGTGGCAAACCGCTTCAGACGCTGGCGTGGCAAGTAGTCCTACGGCTGCTGACTGGCTGCGAGCGGAACGATTAAATTGTCCGGCTGCGTGATTATTTCATGTCGGCACCGAAAACCCGTGAACCCAAGGGCGAACCGAATTATTTCGGAATCGATCACTGGGAGGGGGGAGGAAAGGGGATGAAGGAAAGGCTGGCGCCGTTCATTCGGCCCGGCGTGCGTTGTTTCCTCGAGGTGAGGAAGCGGGACGCTGAGCTGTACAACGCTGGCGGTGCCGTCCTCGCGACGGCCAGTTCCAATCCGACCACCTATCTCGAATTGATGGAATGGTTGCATGGGGTGGGCGTAAAAATCGTGCCCTTGGACAGGGAAAGCATTACCCGGTTCCTTTGGAAGCGGAAGCTGCTCAATCCGGGGTATGCCCGGACGTATGTCCAGGATCTTTTGCGCGAACGAGGTTGGCGCCACACAATCCTCGCCGAGGCGGCACCGGGCGACCTCGTGGTCATGCACCCGGTGCATCTCCGGCGTTACCAGCGCAGATTCCACGTGCCGCCCAGCCACTGCATCTTCGTGGACAAGATCCCAAAGGCCTGGCGGATATGGCTAAGCAGGAAAATGGACCGCAGGGTCTTGAAAAAAAGGGCACGCTTCAAAGCCGCCCGGCTCGCGCGATTCCGCGAAAGTCAGTCGAAGCTCAAACGAGTCCGGCCTCACGGTTAGTCACGGAAAATCCTTGCCTTGGGGGGAAAGGGAACCATTTTATTTATCGGTGCCGTAATTGGTTCATGGCCCCGGCAAAACCGACCGAACCCAAAGGAGGCTGGCCGATGTTCTTCGGGTTCAGTCACGACAAGGGGGGCGGGAAAGGGTTTGAAACCGCTTTGAGTGCCTACGCAAGATTGGGTGCAAGGTGCTTTTTGGAGGTCACTGCCGATGACCTGCGGTTGCTACGGGCAGCCAATCGTGGGCTTCCCATGCTGCAGCATGAATTGGATAAAAGGGGCAAGACGCATGCGGACTGGCTGGCATACTGTGAAACGGGTAGCTATCTACAGCTCGTGAAATGGCTGGATGCCCGACGGATTCGTATCATTCCCCTGGACAAGCGGAGTACGATGAACGTCACCGAGAACCTAAAAGCCTATCAAGACGAAGGCGCGCTCGCCCGGTTACTCAGGATTCCGCATGACACACCAGTCCGGGGAAAAGAGGATGAAGCGCTCTACTATATGATGAGCCTCGTGCGGGAAAGGCAATGGCGTCACCTGCTTTGGTTGAAGGCGCGACCTAAGGATATGGTAGTCATGCATCCCGGGCATCTCACCCGCATCCGCGACGTGTTCCCGATTCCGCGGGCACGCTTCCGGTTCATCGACCGCTTTGCCCCCATGAAAGGGTGGAGGCTACCGGTTGTTCGGAGGCTTTCGCCCGCCCGTCAGCGCCTGGAGGCACGCATTGTCCAATGGCGTCGCCGGGAAAAGAGAAAACGGCTGTTGGCATGGCACGTTAAGCACGCGCAGCCTCACGGCTAAGCAGAGAAAAAATTCTTTTTGGTAGAAAAAAAGAATTTTTGCGGGGTCACCCCCGCAATTGGATGAAGAATTGGGAAGCCCTTTCGCCGCAAGGCGAAAGGCCGTCCCATGCGAAGCATGGGACTTTTTCCCAGGGCTTTTGTAAAAAGCCCTCATGCATTGGTATTTGACTCGAGTTCAACGTTCTCTCGACCTATTAGTATGGGTGGGCTTAAACGGTCGCCGAAGCTCCCGCCTTACACCCCCCACCTATCAACCGGGTATTATAGCCCGGGGTCTCGTGCCTACACTCTTCCCCCGGAGGGGAAAAGGTTCGGCAATGGTTGCGTATTTTCAGGGACTTCTTCGAGCTTAGATGCTTTCAGCTCTTATAAGTCACAGCGTGGCTACCCAGCGATGCCTTGTCAGACAACTGGTACACCAGAGACCGCGCCCCATCGTTCCTCTCGTACTCAATGGAGCTTCCCCTCACGCAACCCGCATCCCCAACAGATAGTAACCAAACTGGCTCGCACCGTTTTTAACCCAACTAACGAAAGGCTTTAATGAGTTAACACCTCCACCCTTGGCTGCTTATGCACAGCCAGGATGCCTTGAGCCGACGGCGAGGTCGCAAACCGTGGGGTCGATGTGTACTCTCACCCACGACCACTCAGTTACCCCCAGGGTAAGTTCACTGTCAGACCAGGGCCCCATCACAGGGCCGCTGATGTTCGCTAAGCCCATGTTTCCATTCTGCGTTCCTTGCTGTGTAGAACACAGTCAAGCCTGCTTTTGCCTTTGCACTCTACGGTGAATTTCTGACTCACCTGAGCAGACCTTTGGGCGCCCCTGATACATTTTCAGGGGCGTGCCGCCCCAGCCTAACTACCCATCAAATGTTGTCCCCCCTGTGAAGGGGTTAGCCACATAGTTTTCATAGGATGGTGTTTCATTGTCGCCTCCACAGTCCCTGACGAGACTGCTTCGGTGGCTCCCATCTACGCTGCACGACAAAAACCATATAGCAACATCAGACTGTAGTAAACCTCCGTGGGGTCTTCTCTTCCCGTTGGGGATCCGCGGCATATTCACCGCGAGGCGAGTTCATCAGGCCTCGGTTAGGGACAGTATGGGTCTCGTTATACGCTTGGTGCAAGTCGGCAATAAACCGACAAGGTATTACGCTACCGTGAGAGCCTCAGAGTTAGGCCCGCTCTTTACCAGCGCTTAGGCCCCTTGAACGGGGGTTTCACGTACTGGCAGTGAGCACGTATCAGCAACTATACTAACGATTACTCGCTAGCAGTTACCTGTGTTTTTGTTAAACAGTCGGACCCATCTTGTTATTGCAACCTGCACTCTTGTGGAGCACAGGCACCCCTTATACCAAAGATACGGGGCTATTTTGCCGAGTTCCCTTAACCGGGTTACCCTGCGACGCCTTGGCCTTCTCAGCCAGGGGCACCCTTCTCGGATCTGGGTACGGTCACACAAGGTCCTTCGCGGTTCTCTTTTCATGGGCACCAGGGCTCGGCAGAACTTTGCAGCTATTCCCGGATTTGGCCTCCTTCTCGCCATTACGGCTCTCCAAAGGCCTATTCCGGTTAAATCCACAGACGAGTGGACTCCGCCTACCTCGATGCGTCGAAAACCGCGCTTTCGTTGCCGAAGATGTACTTGTGTGGCACAGGAATGTGAACCTGTTTCCCTTTCGTCCCCACCGTGTTACGGGGGGCCTTAGGACCGGCTAACTCTTAGCTAAGGATTAGCGCTAAGAAACCCTTGCCCTTTCGGCGGAAGAGATTCTCTCTCTTCTTCTGTTATTACTAGCCCCAGGATCCATATAACTGAACGGTCCACAGGAATTTTCACCCCTGCTTCTGCCCATTCAGTTCACCCTCCTACAAGATTGTCCGCACAGCGGACACTCCGGGGTATCGGCAGTTGGCTTTAGCCCAGATAATCTTCAAGGCCCTCATCCTAGATGGGTGAGCTGTTACGCACTCTTTAAAGGGTGGCTGCTTCTAAGCCAACCTCCCCATTGTATATGGATGAAGACGCTTTTCAGCCTTTTACACTTAGCCAACATTTTTGGGCCTTAACCTCGGTCTGGGTTGTTCCCCTCTAGGACAGTCGGCTTACCCGCCTGCCCCTGCTCTGGCCTTCTACGATGAAAACGGATTGGGAGTTTGACAACGAAGCTGGAACTTTCGAACCAGTACTTCATAATCAGTATCTCTACCCCGCTCTCGATCTCCAGCCAGGTAACCCTGAGAGGTTATTCGGAGGGAGCCCGCAATTGCCCGGTTAGAATGGCCTATTACTCCTACTCGCTGGTCACCCGAACAGTTAGACTAGAACCGGTACCGGACCTCCATCCCCCGGATGGGGGATTTCGTCCTGCCTACGAGTAGCTCACCGGGCTTCGGGCCTCAGGACAGTGACTTGAGCATTTTCATACTCTCGCCCTCATTGCTTGCGGCGACTTGCTTTCGCTTCGGCTGCCTCCATGATGGAGTTAACCTCGCCACTGCCCTGAACTCCCTGGGTCGTGCTTCAAGACGAACGACAGAACACTGATCAGTCTCGCTCGCGCGCCCCCTTGCGGGAGCTTGCTTTGCAAGACGTCGACTCTTTCGTGCCCTGTCAGTCTATGACCATATAGTTTCAGACGCTTTTCAACCCCTGCCAAGGGTACTTTTCAACTTTCCCTCACGGTACTAGTTTGCTATCGGCCTCAACGAGTGTTTAGAGTTCGAAGATGATGACTCCGAATCTTTCCACGCAAAATCCAATGCGCAGTACTCTGGGACAGCTGGACTCAACTCGCAACCTTGCGCCTACGAGGCTCTCACTCTCTGTGGCGCCCCATTCCAGGGGACTTCGGCTTAAGTTACGAGTTGTACCAGCGCCCGAACCCCACATCTCCCGTGCCTCGCGGCACGGGATTCGGTTTGCTCTATGCTCTGTTCGATCGACTTTACTAAGAGCATCTCGGTTGATTTCTTTTCCACCCGGTACTAAGATATTTCAATTCCCGGGGTTCCTACTCCTTACGGAGTGATTGAGGGATCCTGGGTTCAATGCCTGCATGCGGCTCGCCCAGGCTTATCGCAGCTTGCCACGCCCTTCATCAGCTGTTGAGCCAAGTCATTCACTATACGGCTTACAGAACGCTGAACTCGATGCGTCTACCAATGCATGACTTCATCGGCACCTTTTCGGTTCACAGCCCTCGGCTCCCCCAGGGGGGAACGTCATTGGCTGGCAACCTATCCGAACGGGAAGAACGGATTCAGTGCCTCATCCAACCGTGGAAAAAAAGCTTCCCACGGACTTAATCAATACCTTAATGATTAAGCATAAACTCGAGTCGTCCACTCGTTTTGGCGCGCGTCTATTTATGGCCCATTGCAAATGGGCCGACGTACAGCGCGCAGCCGCCGCTTTCGTGCGGCTAATGGACTCTGGGGGACTCGAACCCCCGGCCTCCTCGTTGCAAACGAGGCGCTCTACCAACTGAGCTAAGAGCCCGGAACCAAACATTGGTTCACCGTTCACTTAATCTTTAGTTGTTCGAAAGCTTAACTGCGCCCCGAACTCGGGAAACGCATTGCAACCGTTAAGCAGCCTTTTTGCCCGGGGCAAAAAGCCTGGGGAAAAAACGTGGGCTGAAGCCCACTACCGCCTCATTTGACGTGGAGACCACGTTGCCGGTCAAACGCCTTTTGTTCGCTCGCCATTTTGGGTTTGCAGGCAGCAATGTCCTATTACCCCCCGTTAGGGGGGCAAATTGGAAGGAGGTGATCCGTCCGCAGGTTCCCCTACGGACACCTTGTTACAACTTAGCCCTTCTCGCAAAACCCAGAATCAGTGCAGCTCAGTGAAGAATTGCAATTCATCTGGACTCTACTCGAATGGCTTGATGGGCGGTGTGTGCAAAGCGCAGGGACATATTCACCGCGCGATAGTGACGCGCGATTACTGGGGATTCCAACTTCATGAGGGTGAGTTCCAACCCTCAATCCGAACTGAGGTTGGGTTTAGGGGATTACCGTGCCCTTTCGGGTTAGGGACCCATTGTCCCAACCATTGTGTGCCGCGTGTAGCCCAGGAGATTCGGGCCATACAGATCTACCGTAGCCCACTCCTTCCTCGAGATTGCTCTCGCTGTCCCCCTAGAGTGCTCCCATCCTTTCGGACAGAATTGCAACTAGGGACGTGGGTCTCGCCCGTTGCCTGAGTTGACAGGACGCTTCATAGTACGAGCTGACGATGACCATACAACACCTCTCAGCGTGTCAGGAAAGCCCTTTAGACTGTCCATCATCCTGCTGTCGCCCCTGGTGAGTTGTTTGGCGTTGAGTCCGATTAAACCGCAGCATCCACCCCTTGTAGTGCGCTCCCGCCAATTCCATTAAGTTTCACCCTTGCGAGTGTACTTCCCAGGCGGCGGACTTAATGACTTCTCTTCGGCACACCCGCACTTCGTGAGTGCTAGTACACCTAGTCCGCATCGTTTACGGCTGAGACTAACCGGGTATCTAATCCGGGTCGCTCCCTCAGCTTTCGTCCCTCACCGTCAGGTTCGTCCTCGTAGAGCGCCTTCGCTACGGGTGGTCCTTCAAGGATCACAGCATTTCACCGCTACCCCTGAAATTCCCTCTACGTCTTCCGACCTCGAGCCTTGCAGTATCCTTGGCCATTCGACTCGTTAAGCGAGCCGATTTCACCGAGGACTTACAGGGCCGGCTACGGACGCTTTAGGCCCAATATTAGTGGATACCACTCGGGCGCTGCGTATTACCGCGGCGGCTGGCACGCATGTTGCCCCCCCCTTATTCATCAGGCTTTCTAGACCTGATAAAAGGTCCGTGAGGACCACTCGGAATTCCTCTGTCACGCTTTCGCGCATTGCAGAATTTTCGCGCCTGCTGCACCCCGTAGGGCTAGGGTCCTTATCTCAGTACCCTTCTCCGGGCTCCAACTTACATTGCCCGTAGGGATCGTAGGTTTGGTGGGCAGTTACCCCGCCAACAGCCTAATCCCCCGCAGTCCCATCCACCGGCGATACACCGTAAGGGGTTTTTCGTTTGGGCAAAAGAGCCTTCCAGCACCGATTGCCTATGGGGTATTATGCCCAGTTTCCCGGGTTTTGCCCCTCCAATGGGTAGGTTAACTACGTGTTACTGAGCCGTATGCCAGAGGCTCGTACGAACCTCTCAGACTTGCATGGCTTAGTCGAATTCCGATAGCAGTATCCTCCAGCAGGATCAGCTGGAATTGGTTTGCTAACTCAATGGAATTGGTTTAACTCTATGGAAAATTTTGTGAAAACGTTTGGCAAGAACAAACCCGTAAAGGCTCATTCGCCAAACGTTTTCAGGCATTACTGCCTGCAAATTTCCCATGGCGAACGAAACATTGTTTCGTTTGACCGACTTCACACCCAAAACAGCTTGGGTGCTCACGCGCCCCTTTCGGGGCCAGGGGCCCAACGCACGCCGACGGCAGAGGCCATAAAGCCTCTGGTAGCATGCTGGGCCAATTCAGTATTGGGAAATCCCCTTGCGGGAACCTACTGAATGCAACTGGTTAAATGCCAGGAATTGCTGACTCGCTGGCTGCCAGTATCAGAGATCCGGTATTCGAGCTTATCGCTGAATGACTGAATTCTATATAATATAGTGTCCTAAATTTATAAACCTATCGGGTTGCCACCCCTTTAACGCCTTCCATTGCGTTCAGGGCAAACGTTAATTAATGTAGGCGGCATTTGAAATGTTATGGGCGAACCCAGGCGCATACGCCTGTTAGGCAGTCGTATTTCCACCCACCAAAAAAGGCATGAGTTAGCTGCATTTCTGCGGCGAGCGCGAACGGGCTCTTTCGGGGGCTACGGCTGGCGATTGAACGCCGGTTTGCCCGAGTATGATAGAGAGCTTCATTACCCTGTCAAGGACTTAGTGCGGGAATTTTTCCGCTCAGGTCGGCCGGTTGAGGTGCTGGATGGGGGTTGTGGCACGGCCCAAGCAGCGGCTGAACTCAAGCAGCATTTTGGCGATAGGGTAAATGTTTCGGGTATCGGCTTGGTGCGACTTCCCAGCAGGGAGGAATTGGAAAAGAATCGTCACAAATGGCGCTTTTCGAGCGGGCGCTTAGTCTTCGGCGAGGATAAGGACTACTTCCAGGCCAGAAGTTTAGTCGAACAGTTCCATGCGAACCGGAAGTTGCTTGCCAATTATTGGGCGGGCCTCATGGAAACGCATGCTTTCGGCGGCAAAAGATTTGATGTGATTATTTCTACCCTTGCGCTGAAGCATTCTAGGTACGTTTTATATTCCGTCGAAAATCTGCTTAATCATCTAAGTCCGGGCGGGGCGGCTTTGTTGAATCTGGAGAAAATCGCCCATGGTTCGCGCCCTGCTTTCACCCGTACTGTGCGAGGCATGCGGCGAGCAGGCTGCAAAGTGAGCGACCTGGGGGGTCATCGAGTGCTTGTTAGGCGGCCGATTACCCTCACTAGCCCCATTGCCCTTTTGGAATCACCTTAGCAATTATAAAGAAATCGCCCATCAGGTCGATACCGTGCCTTCATCGAATCACTTTATCGGCAGCCTTGTCCTGATGCGCCCCCTGGAGTGGTCGAAGAGCCTGGCCAACATGCTCTTGGCAGCCATCGTGGCCAACGGCTTCCAGCCCTTCGACCCCTTCACTTTTGCCCTCGCGTTCATCGCGGTCGGGCCCTGCTTGTGGGGCGGCTTGTACGCGCTCAATGACTTCACCGACCGGCACAAGGACACCCTGCACCCCGTCAAGCGCCGCAGGCCCATCCCTTCCGGGCAGATTTCGCCGCGCGCCGCGCTTGGCCTCGCTGCCTTCCTCATCGCCCTGGCGTTCTACCTCGCCGTCTACATCCTGCGAAACCCGTTGTTCGCCGTTTGCCTCCTGGGCATGCTCGTCAACCAAGTCCTTTACACGGTGAAGCCCTTCGAGTTCAAGAAGCGGCCGGTGGTTGATTTGGTTTCCGGCAGCGCCGTCAACCCCGTCCTGCGCTTCTACTCGGGGTGGGTGTTGTTCGGAGAAGGCGCCAACCCGGCGTTCAACGCGCCCTGGCTGTTGCTCGCCTTCCTCGTCGGCATCCAGTTCGGTGGTTACACGCTGTACAAGCTCGGCAGCAAGAAGGTCGAGAAGACGGTGGGGTATAAGTCAAGCATCGTGTTGTTCGGCGAACAGGAAATCAAGTTGATTGCCCACTTCGCCATCTTCGTCGGCGTCGTCTCCTACTTCCTTGCCCTCTACCACGGCATCCTGCCCCTGAAGTTTGTGTGGCTGGGCATCGGCTCGCTGTTGTTGACGCCCGTCTACTGGAAGACCCTCGCCGACCCCAAACACATGGACGTCAAAAACATGTACCGCGTCCTCTACCTGCACGCGATTGGGTTCATCCTCGGCTTCCTTGCCCTAGCGTTCTGGGCGTAAACCCAACGCAAGGCTTTTATTCTTCGGTCGTGCTTATCTATCATTCATGCGTCGAGCAACCAATGGGCATAGCAGGGTTTCCCTGTCCGAGCGCCGCATCCTGCGCGGCGAGGCCCTCGCGGCTTTCCACGGCGCGCTGGTGACCGCCAACGGCCGGGACGCTTTCCCGGTTTCGCGTGCAGTGGGGCAGGCGCTGGGGCACGCCGAAGACATTAGGTCCATCCATGAGCAGCGGCTGGGAAGCCGTTTCGCGCAACGCATTCGTGGCGCCGCCCGCCGGTTCGAGGCACGCAACCGCGCCGTGCAGAAGGCGGTCGCCCTCCATGGTTACACAAGGGATGGCCGCAAGAACCCGGCGAGGCTCTTCCTGCACGTCTTCGGCCGCCTGCCGAAAGGGCCCGTAGACTACATCGTGCACGGCGGGCTCATCGTTTTTTACGTTCCGCACACGGAACGCAACATCGCCAATAAGGCATTGGCAGCGCAAATCTTCTACGAGCACCACGCAATCAAGCCTACGGAGTTGTACAATGCCGTCGTGTCCCTCACCGGTCCCAACTGGGAGAAGGCCGCGACCAATATCCCCCACGAGGAGTTGCACGGCTTCTTCAATTTGGAGGGACACCATGGGAACACCCGTTCCGGGACTGTGGCGGACCAGCTCTCGGCCCTGGTTGGCCGGAAGTTCACTCCATCCAATGTCCGGCGCTTCCGGAAATTGTCCCGGCAGTTCATCCACGAGTACCTCCTAAAAGATGAAATCCTCGCGTGCTTCACTGCACCGAAAGAATGGGTCATTCCCATGCGGCAGGTGACAAGCCCCATGCTCCTGCCCTGGCGAGACTTCTTTCTGCAGGACAGCCACCGTGCCTGGGGGCCGGTCATCCGGGATGCCTTTGACTCGCGTCGCGTGGTTGGGCTCACGCGCGACACCCTTCACGCCCTCAAAGGTGCCTTGCGTCGGGGCGTCCCGCATGCAGCAGCCCTTCACACGGCTTTGACCACGCCGTTCGTGGACATCCCCCGTACCATGGACGCCCTGGTAGGCGCCTATTCCAATGGCAGGGCGGGGAAAAAATAAAAGAAAAAAGCCGGTAAACCCGCGGAAAAAATACTACCGCCCCACCACGGGCATGGTGGGGCACGTATGCGTCGCAGCCGCACGCAAGCGGCTGTTTACGTCTTCGCGCGGTATCGCAGGTACTTCTTCTTCCGCTTCTTGCGGCGCATCTTTTTCTTCTTCCACTTCCATCGCTGGCGGGCGTGCGTCTTCTTGAAGCGGCTGGAGTCCTTTGAGGTGGTAGCCATTCGCTTTCACTCCTTTAGTGTAACAAAGCATTGGGCGAAAGGAATAATAACGTTCATCTTATCCCATGCCGAATGTTTTGCCCAGCATTTCTCTCGACAAAACGTATTTTGGGTTGACTTCGACGAGGTCGTAGGGCAGCAGCGAGGCCGCCTTGCTTAACAGGGTGTTCAACGCGATGTAGGAAACGCTGATGCCGGCCGCGAACAACAGCCGCTCGTAGGCCACGATGGGGATGAGTGCCATCCATTGCTCGGTGGTCATGGGCACGGTCCACACCCAGAGCGCGCCGCCGATGGCGTGCGCGGTGAAGGTTGCGCCCAGACTGCGGGCGAACAAGTGCTTGCGGAACAGCCAGCACAGCACGGGGATGAACCAGTACAGCGAGTAAAACCAGGCCGTTCGCCCCACCGGGTGCAGGAGGAACAGGAGGATGGCCGCAAACGAGATGATGCGGCTCGAGGAATTCCGCCTGCTGCCGAAGTAGATGCTGGCGAAGACCATGGGCAGCAGCCAGCCAATAGTGGAAAGGTCGAGGGCCTTGCCGTGGAGGAAGGCATCCACCAGTTGCGCGGCGAACACGAGCAGGGCACCAGCAATGGGGCCGAGGAAGCCGCCGGCCAGGGGCCCGATGAACTGGAAGAACGTGAAAAACTGGTTGGGTTTGCCAAGCAGGGACGAAAAATTCAGCTGGTTGGAGGCCATGACCATAGCTAGGAAGAGCACGGTGAACAGCAGCCCCTGGGGCGTGAAAATCTTCCTCCAATCCAATCCAATTCCCTCGAATAAGGCAGAATAATACGCACCATACGACGTAAAGGTTTTTAAAGGCGCTTAAGCGGGGCTACGCGGTGGGGTCGGGATTCCCTGGCCCGGCCAGGACGGGCGAACCCGGGAAGGGCAGTTAGCCCACTGCTGCTCATCAGGCAGCTTTTTTTTCTCGCCCCCATCAGGGTGGGAATTGTTTTTTTGCAAGGAGCTAGCCATATGACTACTCTTTGAGGGGTTTAAAAACGAAAGTAGACCACATTTCCGGTGCGGTTGGGGTTCAGGCCTTTGCCCAGTGCTTGCCCGTGACCTTCTGGAGGGGGCCCTCTTTTTTCCCGGTGGCCCAGTTCATGCGGGCCTTTTTCCGGGCCTCCAGCTCGTCGGGGTTGGTCGTGATGAGTTCGTGTTCTTCTTCCGAGGCGATGACTTTGATGGGGATGTGCTCGTTCATGGCGAACAACAGGCCTTCCCCGATGTCCGCCGTGAGCAGGTAGTTTTCTTCTTCGATGTTCAGGTTGAACTTGTCGGCCAGGGTCTTGATGACGGCAGGCTCCTGCCGTAACAGTATCTTCCAAGAGGTGTTCGCCAGAATCGTGTTGCCTGCCTCGGTGGCCAGCAGGTCGGTGACCTCTTGCGTGATGATGACGATGCCCAACGCGTATTTCCTCGAGGTCTTGATGAGCTCGAACAGGTAATCGGCTTGCTCGCCGTGTCGGAGGAGGCTCCAGGCCTCGTCCACGACCAGCAGCTTCCGGCTCTTGTCCTCGCGCATCTTGTTGACGACGAATTCCAGGATGAGGAACATCATGATGGGCTTGACCTGCTTGGGCATCTTCTCGATGTTGAAGGAGATGTTCGCGCTCGCGAAGTCCAGCTTGGTCTGCCGGTTCATGAAGCTGAACGCGCCCTCCGTGTACAGCCGCACCCGGTTCTCCAGGGTAATCAAATCGCGTAACTCGTTGTGTTCCGCGTGCTTTTTGTGCCGCTGGATGAACGCGTGCAGGTCTCCGAGGGTGGGCGGGGTCTTCGACCACGTGGCCTTGTCGTTGGGGATGATGCCTTTTTCCTCGTAAATCGAGAGCACGGCCTTGTCCAGGAGGTTCTTCTGTTCTTCGGTGAGCTCGCCGAGCATGAGGCGGAACAGGTCCATCAGGGAAAGCGTTTTCTCCCCGAAGTCGCCGCCCATCAGGTCGAAGGGGTTGATGATGGTCTCGCTTTCCCGGCTGATTTCGACGAGTTGCCCTCCCAAATCCCCGATGAGCTCCGAGTATTCCCCTTGGGGGTCGATGACCATGGTCTTGATGCCTTTCAGGAAGTTCCTCAGGATGTAGAGTTTGACGGCAAAGCTCTTTCCCCCGCCCGAGGTGCCGAGCACGAGCCCGTTGTAGTTCACGAACTTGTACACGTCCAGGATGATGGGCACCTTGTTTTCCTTGTTGACCGCGAACATGACGCCGGTTTCGTCGAAGTTGAGGAAGCTGCTCGTGAACGGGAAGCAGGCCGAGAGCGCGTTGCTGGGGATGTTGCGGTTCACGCGCAGCTTGTCGCTGAACACGGGGTAAATGGACTGCATGGCCTGCTGCATCTTCATGAGGGGCACGCGGGGGATGACGAGGATGGAGTTCAGGTCCGCGGTGATGCGGCGCGTCAACAGGTCGAGTTCGCGTTTGCCCTTGGCCTTCACGTTCACGTAGAGGGCCAGGTCGAACAGTTTTTCCTCGCCTTTCTGCAGCTTTTCCAGGGTGCGGTAGGTGTCGTTGTACTGGACTTTGAGGAGGGGGTTGACCAGGCCCTTGGACTCGGCTGCCAGCATGTCGGACTCCTGCTTGATGAGTTCCCGGTTGAGGTTGGACAACACGTATTCCAGGGGCGTGGGAGTAACGTACATGACGAGGTCGAAGTTGCCTTCCGCGAGGATGATGGGGTTCAGCCAGCCTTCCCGCACCAGCCGGGGGTAGGCGTGGGCCGCCACCACTCGGTTGAATTCCTCGTTGACTTGGATGCGGTTGAACTCGTTTTTCAAGTAGGTGGGCTTGAGCCAGTCCGCGCGCTTGCGCTTGCCCGTGTCCTCGAAGTAACTGGACAGCAGCTGGTTGATTTCCTCGGTGGCGAGTCTTTTCACGGTCAAGCCGCATTTGCGGAGTTTTTCCTGGCAGAGCTTGACCCGGGCGTCCAGCTGGTTGACGGCGTGTTCCTTGTTGAGCGCCTTTTCCTCTTCGCCTTTGCCTGCCCGGTCCTTGCCGCCCAGCAGGCGGTCGATGGGGGGCGTGGAAGCAAGGGAATCGAATGGAACCACGACGTAGAACAAGCGGTTCTTGACGTTGTTTTTCTCGATGAATTGCTGGACGAAGCCGCGGAAGGAGTAGAACCGTTCCAGCAGCTGGTCGTTCTCGTGTTCTTCCACTCCCTTCTTGAGGTTGTACAAGTAGTCTTCGAGGTTCATTTTCACGGTCCGCATCACGATTTGCACGGGGAAGTCCAGGGAGTTCAGGAAGGCCTTGTAGGCCGAGATGATGGCCACTTGCTCGATTTCCGAGAGAATCGTGAAGTTGAGGGGCAGCACCTGGAGGAGGGCGCGCATGCTGCCGTCCTTGAGGTAAATCGTGTCCGCCTCAATCCGGTCCACTTCCATGAACTTCTCGAGCTTCCGGGCCTTGTCTTCCTCGCTGCCCTTGGTCTCGTGAACGGATTTGGCGTAGGTGTAGAATGCCTGGAGGTAGCCCATGAAGTCGAAGAAGGCGAAGCCCAGGCCCATGAACATCAGCAGGCTGCCGATGACGATTTCGGCCTCGAAGCCCCAGTCAATGCCCTCGCTGAGGAAGATGAAGGCGGCAGTGCCGAAGAACAAGGCAATCCAGAACAACTGGGCAAAGCTCAGGTTCGCGATTATTTTTTCCTCATATTTGAGGTTCTGCGGGATTTCATAGGCAGGCATGAAGCGTTACTCCTTGGCGTAGCTCAGGGGCTTTTCCACGGGGCTCAGGTAGGAGCTCGGCGGGGTGATGTAGCTGACGACGTTCGCGATGTTCGGCGAGTACGCCTTGACGGAGTGCACGCCGCGCAACGCCGCAATCAAGAGGATGGCCAGGTTGATGGAGAAGATGATGAAGTAGGCCGTGCTCGGGATGAGGAACTTGAAGTCCGGGCTGGAGAGCCCGGCCAGGGTCAGGTCCATGACCTTCAGGGTGATCGTGTCGATGAGCTGGATGAAGACCGCGGAGCCGAAGATGTTCAGGATGGCGGAACCATAGGTTTTCATGGGCGGGATGAAGAACAGGAACAAGCCCAGCGGGAAAATGACCACGCCGATGAGCAGCAGGGCATACCGCATGAACAGCGTGAACCACAAAAGCGAGGAACTGAACGCCAAGTAGTAGAGGCTGAACAGGTTCAGGGACTCGATGGCTTCAAAGCTGAAGAGGCTCTCGAACTTGGCGTCCCAGAACACCAGGGAAACCCCGGAGCCCAGGTCCAGGAGGATGGAGTAAAGCAGGTACGAGGCGTTCAAGACGATGACCAGGAACAAGGCGTTCTTGAACCAGACCTTTGCCTCCTCGCGTTGGCCAACGTCATAGGCACCGAGCACGAACTTCAACCCCGCCACCAGGAACAACAGGATGTAGAAGGCCGAAATTACGGAGACAATCAGCTTCCAGTGGTCGAACAGGTCCAAGGGATTGGGGTTGGAGAGGATGAACGTCTTTATCGCGCTCAGGAACGGGTTGATGAACAGGACCAGCTCCTGTTTTTGCTTGGCGACGATCGCATCGGCCGTGCCCTGCGGGATGTCCCGGATTTCTTCCACAAACTGGGCGGAGGCCTGCGACAAGAGCAGGAGGAAAACCAGGACGGCCAAGGTTCTGTGCCCCATAAAACCCACCCAATTATGCGAATTCCATTATATAATTCCATTCTATAAAGGTGATTTAAAACCTAATCCAGCCACTTGCCGAGATACCGCTGGATTAGCAGGAAAATGAAAACGTTGGCCGCGAAATAGCCTGTCACGAGGACCATCAAGTCCCAGTTGGCTTTCGTGCGCAGCACGGCCCGCTTTGCGGCCTTGGCCGAGGCAAAGCTGCCATCCGATTCGAAGAAGGCCTGCACCAGCCCATACGACTCCCTGGCCGTGATGGCAAAGGACGCATTGCCGTCGTTGTTAGTAATCCCGTAAGCGGTTTTTTCGCCGTACTTGATGGAAATGTTTTTTCCCGGCAAGGGCACGCCTCCCGGCCGTGAGAGGTTCACCTGGATGGCCATGGGTTCCTGGAAGTCATAGTCGGCCTTGTCCAGTGCCAGGGTCAGGGCGGTTGCGTTCAGGTCCAAGAACACGCATTGGCTGCTTTCATTGAATTCGTTGAAGTCGCTGAGGAGTCTGAGGGCGCATTGCTCGGGTTTCTGGTCCAGGCCCAGCGTGAGGTTATAGGCGTACACGCCGCTGGAGAGCCTTCGCTCGTAGGCCAGCTCGACCAAACCGGATTTCTTCCTGCTTTCCTTGCGGGTCCGCTCCAGGTAGAGGAAGTCATACGGGGAGAGCCTCCGCTTGACGCCATACGCGGCCTCGCTCAGGGAATAGGTGGCACCATCCAGGTCCAACAAGAGCTCGTTCATCGGAGCTGTGGTGGACCATTCCAGGTGGGCCTGCCGCAAGCCGTTGAGGTCCTCGTACCGGAACTGCAGCGCGTAATCGAAGTCCTGCCGGATGCCGGTGAACGAATCGCTCACCGTGAGGTAATAGTCCCTGACCTCGCTGGAGGACTGCTGGCACACTTGCGCGGTCTGCGTGCAGGCGCCGGTAACCGGGTCATGGGCCGTGCACACGGTTTGGTAGTCATAATGAAGGACCAGGATGCTGGCCACCACTTGCAGTTCCGCGGCCAGGGTGTTCGTGCCTGGCACGGTTTGGATGCTGGGGTTCAGGCTGGAACCAAGGTAGGAGCCATTCCGGGTGACGCGGAGGGAGGAGTCCTCATCGGCCACCGAGTAATTCGTCAGGCAATCCCCTGGCTCGGTGCCAAACGGCGCCACCACGCCATAGTTGTACCGCAGCTTGGCCGTCATGTTTTTGGGCAGCAGCCACTGGCCGTCCGTTTTGTCGTACACCGCGGGCAGCACGTAGAGGAACCGGATCCAGGCATTCTTTATGACCAGGTTGCTTTGCGGCAGGGTGCCGCTCGGTGGGCTGCCCACCAGGATGTTGTCATCCCATTCCAGGATGGCCGCGTGGTTGGGCAGCAGGTCGTTTCCGATCCAGAGCTCGGCGAACAACTCCTTTTTTTCCCCCAGCGAGAGGTTGTTTTCGTCGAGCACCAGCTGGCAGGCTTCCACGTCTCCCGGGAAGCCCTGGCAATCCGCGGGAATCAGGGGCAGTGCCTGGGTGGAAACCGTGCCCCCCACCAGCAGGAAAAGAATGGCTGCTACCCGGCTTGGCCTCATCCCCGAAAACCCATGCACTGGAAGCACAAACAGGATTTAACGCTATGGGCCCCAATTAGGGGAGCAGGTAGTCGGTCAACGGGAAGGCCGCGGCAATGATGACCAGGCCGATGATGGCGCCTTGGAGGCCGCGCTTGGCTTCTTCCTTGGCCTGTGGCGAGTCCGCGAACATCCACTTCACGCCGTTGATGACCAAGAAGATGACGGCGATGACTCCCGCAACGCTCAGCACCAGGTTTTTGACCTTGTTCAAGGGGGCCAGGATGTTGGCCAGGGACTGCGCGTCCGAGGCATTGGTGTCGGCCGCCACCACCACCGCGTTCAGCAACAGGAAAGCAAGCAGGGCGAGTGGGTTCCGGAGTTCCATGCCATCCATTACGCCGAACCCGAATAAAAACCTATCTGTCGACGGGTTTGGCTGCGAGCCGCTGCGAGCCGTAGCGAGCACATAGGCATAAAAAACGTTAAAGGCCAATAAAGTCATGGAGTTAAAGGTCGTTGCCGTTCTGGCCGTTGTGCTGGTGGCCTTGATTGCGTTGGGTTTCTTCAACCTCTTGCCGGGCCTCTCCAAGAAAACGGTCCAGGAATGCGAGGACCAGCCGGGCAGCCTGTTGAAGGACGTGTGCTATTCCTTGAAGGCCCGGAACGAGAAGAACGCGGACTGGTGCAATAGCGTTTACTCGGAGGCCGCCAAAAAGAAGTGCCTGGCCCAGTTCAAGTCCACAACACCTGGTTCGGTGGCAAGCCCTTCCACGGGCACGGAAGGTCAGCAGCCTGCATCGGGTGAAACCCCTGTGCCGGCAGGCGGTTCGAAGCCGGAAGCCAAGCCCGTGCCCAAGACCCTGGCCGAAGCCAAAGTAATCGACTTGATGCCGGCCAAAGCCGAGTATGGCTCGGATTACTCGGTTGAAAGGGACGAGGAGTTTGGTTCGGGGGAAACCGGGTATGCGGAGGGAAGGCTGTTGGCCCTCAAGAAGGCCGAGGAGTCCGGCGGCAGCACGGCCATTGAAGTGAAGGTCATCCGGTTCCAGTCCAAGTCCAATGCTAAAGACTATTTCAGCAAGGAAAAGGGCACCATGAAAACCGATGAGACCACGAAAGCCTTTGACGAGGGGTTGGGCTCGACCTGCTTTTCCATCAAGTTCGAGGGAGGCGTCATCCAGAAGACCGCGAGAGTGCTCTGCCGCCGGGACGAAATCGCGTTCACGGTGTTCGTTGAAAACAAGGACACCAGCAAGAGCCCGGACGGCTACGTGAAACTGTTCGGGCAAGCCATCGAGGCCAGGCTCGACCAGGCCGTGAAGTGATGCCATGAAAAAAACCAAGATTGTTTGCACGGTCGGACCGGCCTGCCTGGAGCCAAATGTCCTCCGGCAAATGGCTGCCGCCGGCATGGACTGCGTGCGCATCAACTGCGCGCACGGGGACCCCAGGCAATGGAGCCAGGCCATCCGGCAAGTCCGAAGCGTGGCCGACGTGCCGGTCCTGATTGACACCAAGGGGCTGGATTTGAGGGCAGGCATGAAGGCGCCCATCGAAGTGAAGAAGGGGGACGAGCTTTCCTTCGGCTTCCACCCGGGCCACGCCTACTGGTTCAACCACGACTTTTTTCGGCAGGCCAAGGTCGGCCACAGCGTGTTCTTCTCCGATGGCCTCATCGAGGCCAAGATCATCGAGAAGCAGGCCACTGCCGTGAGGCTGCGGTTTGTCTCTGCTGGGGAACTCTACGACCACGTGGGCGTGAACGTCTTGGGCGTGAAATTCAACGTGCCGGCCCTCCAGAAAAAGGATTACGAGAACCTGGCCTTTGCCCGGAAACACAACGTGGACTTCGTGGCCTTGTCCTTCGCCCAAACCGAGCGCGACGTCCTCGCCGTGAAAAAAGCGCTCAAGGGAACCGACATCCAGGTCATCGCCAAAATCGAGAACCGCCAGGGCGTGAAGCACTTCGACAAAATCCTTGAGGCCAGCGACGGCATCATGGTGGCGAGAGGCGATTTGGGCGTTGAACTGCCCCAGGAACGCGTGCCCCTCCTGCAAAAGGAGTTCATCCGCAAATGCAATGCAGCCGGGAAATTCGTCATCGTGGCCACGCAGGTTTTGGAGTCCATGATTCACCGGCCGCGGGCCACCCGTGCGGAGACCAGCGACGCAGCCAACGCCATCCTGGACGGGGCCGATGCCCTCATGTTGAGCGGGGAAACCGCGAAAGGCGAGTTTCCCGTGGAAGCCGTGAAAACCCTGGCCTCGATTGCCCGGGCCACCGAGCACATGGCCAAGAGCACGTTTGCCGAAGGCGCGGGCCGCAACGTGTCCAAAGCCATTGCCTCGGCCGCCGCGGCCTCCTGCACCATGCTGCACGTCAGCAAGGTCATTGTCATGACGAGGTCAGGCTATACCGCCCGCCTCATTTCAAGGTATCGGCTCCAGCAGCCCATCCTGGCAGTCACGGCCTCGCCTGCCGTCAAACGGCAACTCATGCTCTACTATGGCGTGCAGCCCTGCCACTACCCTGGCCAGGCGGAAAAGAACCGGATCATCCCGGTGGCCAAGTGGCTGCATGCGAAAGGTTTAATTGAGGGAAGCGACTTGTTGTTGTTCACGGCGGGAAGGTTTGCCACGCAGCCCGCGACCAACATGATTCAAATCAATTGGGCCAAGGAAGTCATAAACGCAAGCGAGCGAAGCGGGTAAGGGTGAACAAGCGCATGCCGGTGAAGTTCATTGTCTGGTTTGACGACGTGGGCAAGGACGACATTCCCACGGTGGGCGGCAAGGGCGCGAATCTGGGCGAGATGGCCAACAACCGCTTCCCGATTCCCAACGGCTTCATCGTGACCACGCAGGCCTATTACCATTTCCTCGAACGCACGGGCATCAAGCAAAAAATCCTGGCCCTCTTAGAGCCCCTGGACGTCGATGACACCGCAGCCCTGGAAGCCGTGACCGAACAGGTGCGGGAACTCATCCTCTCCGCCCGGATGCCCGAAGAAATCGGGGTCGAAATCCAGAAAGCCTACCAGCGCATCGAACAAAAAAAGGTGGGTTGGGGCAACCTCTCCAGCAGCGAGCAGCCCTATGTCGCGGTCCGGAGTTCGGCGACGGCCGAGGACCTGCCCGAGGCCAGCTTTGCCGGCCAGCAGGAGACCTATTTGAACGTCATCGGCCGGCCGGAAGTGGTCAAAGCCGTGCAAAACTGCTGGGCCTCGCTGTTCACGCCGCGCGCGGTCTTCTACCGCAAGAAGCAGGGCTTTGGCACGGAAAGAGTGGGGATTGCGGTAGTCGTCCAGAAAATGGTGAACTCCGAGGCCTCAGGTGTCATGTTCACGGCTGACCCGGGCGGGGACTTGGACAAGATCGTTGTCGAAGCCGCTTTCGGCCTCGGGGAAGTCGTGGTGGGCGGAACCCTCAAGCCCGACAACTATGTCGTGGACAAGGAAAGCCTGCAGATTGTCCACAAGGAACTCGCCAAACAGGACTGGATGCTGGCCCGGGCCTCCAAGGGAAACAAGCAGGTCAACCTGAAACCCGAACTCAGGGAAAAGCAGAAGATTTCCGACAAACTCATTTTGGAGGTCGCGCGTCTGGGCCTGAAACTCGAACAACATTATGGCAAGCCCCAGGACGTGGAGTTCGCCGTGGAAGGCGGCAAGATGTTTTTGGTTCAAACGCGTGCCATTACCACGCTCCACAAGTTGAAGGAAAAAGTGGAGGTGGCGGGAGACGTGCAGCCCCTGCTTAAAGGGCTTGCGGCCTCTCCAGGCGTGGTGTCCGGCGTGGTCAGCGTGGTGCCGGATGTCAAGGACATCGCCAAGGTGCAGCCTGGCCACGTCCTCGTAACCGTGATGACCAACCCCAGCTGGGTGCCCATCATGAAAAAGTGCGCGGCCATTGTCACGGACGAGGGGGGGAGGACCAGCCACGCCGCCATTGTTTCCCGCGAACTCCAGATTCCCTGCGTGGTGGGCTCGGAACAGGCCACCCGGGTCTTGAAGGACGGCATGACGATTACGGTGGACGGCTTCAAGGGCCTGGTCTACGCCGGCACGCCGCCCCTGAAAAAGGCGGCCAGCCAGGAAAACGCGGCGGTGGAAGTGGTTTCGGATGCCGAGGTTCCCGTCCTCGAAAAGGCCTTGCGGCTTCCAGGCCAGGTAACGGATGTCCTGCGCAAGCAAGCCGTACTCAATGCCTTGCGGTCGCGCGCCATCAAAGTCAAGGTCAACGTGGCCCTGCCCGAGGCCGCCGAGAACGCCGAGAAAACCGGCGCGGACGGGGTTGGCTTGCTGCGCGCCGAGCACATGATTACGGCTTCCGGCGAGCACCCGGCGGAGTTCCTGCGGCGCGGCGAAGCCAAGAAACTCGTTGAGGTGGTGCGGGAGGACATCCGGAAAGTGGCTTCCCACTTCAAGGGCAAGCCGGTATGGTATCGGACCTTTGACGCGCGCACGGACGAGTTCCGTGAGCTGGCCGGGGGCGAGAAAGAACCCCACGAGGAAAACCCCATGATTGGCTGGCACGGCATCCGACGCGACCTCGACGAACCCGAATTGTTCAAGGCCCAGTTGCGGGCCATCTTCCAATTGCGCAAAGAAGGTTACACGAACATCGGCGTCATGCTGCCCTTCGTTATTTCCGTCGACGAAGTGCGGAAGGCCAAGGCCCTGATGGTGGAATGCGGTTTTGACTTGAACGACCCCTTCTTCGAGTTCGGCGTCATGGTGGAAACCCCGGCCGCCTGCTGGGTCATCGACGAGCTCCTCGCCGAAAAAATCCGCTTCATCTCCTTCGGCACCAACGACTTGACCCAGTTGACGCTGGGCATCGACCGCAACAACGAGCGCATCCAGAAACAGTTCAGCGAGATGCATCCCGCGGTGCTGCGCGAAATCGAGCACGTCATCGCGGCCTGTAAGAAGGCGGGAGTCAAGACCAGCATCTGCGGACAGGCCGCCAGCAACCCGGAAATGGTGAAAACGCTCATCGGCTACGGCATCGACTCGGTTTCCGCCAACATCGACGCGGTGGAAACCATCAGGGCCCTGACGCTTTCCCTGGCCAAAGAACAAGCGTTGGGCCAGCGGTGACTACGCGTACTTTCCCGGCCGACATCACACCAACACCGGCGCCCTCGGCGATCGACTTCGCATCTCCCCCCAAATTAGAAAAGTGCCCCGACCGGGATTTGAACCCGGGTTACGGGCTTGAAAGGCCCATGTGCTTGACCGCTGCACTATCGAGGCAAAAGGGGGTGGCTGGTTTATAAATTAATTCATTCTAAAATAGGTTATCTGCAAACCCATTCAATTGGCGTTAAAATGGTTTTTAAAGGTTTGCAGCGTTTTTTGGTGTGATTGCATGGCATCGTTTCCGGTCTCCATGAACAGGCTGTTCACCAATGTATGGGTGTGCATGTCCTGCAATGCCAAGATGCGGTCCAGTCCCGGGACTTCCCCACCCAAGTGCCGGAAATGCGGTTCCAAGCGGTTCCGCCAAAAGAACAAGCAGAAGAAGGCGTAAACCCTTCAGCCCGACCCTCTGCCCCCCGTCTGCTTTCAATTTAAAGTCTTTGGCCCTACACCCTAGGGGTTGAATGAAGCCACTGGCAGCCATCAAAGTCTTGCGGCCCACTAATTGCTTCATGGCCGCGTTGGCCACCGCGATAGGCTATTGGGCTTCCCTTTCCCGGTTCCTGGTAACGGTCGACCTTTTCACTGCCATGCTGGCGGCTTTCCTGGTGTGCGGCGCGGGCCAGGCCATCAACGACTACTTTGACCGCTCCATTGACCGGAAAACGAAGCCCCACCGGCCCATCCCCAGCGGAAAGCTTTCCGCGCGCTTCGTGTTAGCCGAGTCCCTGTTCCTGTTCGTGGCCGGCAATGCCTTGGCCTACCAAGTCAATGCCGCGGCTTTCCTGATTTCCCTGGTCTTCACCGGACTGCTCCTGGCCTATTCCTCGCTGCTCAAGAAAATGAAGTACGTGGGCAACTGGATTGTCGCCTCGGGAACGGCGGTAACGCTCTTGTTCGGGGCCTCGGTTTCTGGCAGCTATTTTCCCGTGATATTCCTTGCCTTCAGCGCCATGCTCGCCAACCTCGGCCGGGAACTCACAAAGGACCTCGAAGACCTGGAAGGAGACCAGGGCCACAAGGTGAGCCTGCCCATGCTCATCGGCCATTCCCCGGTGAAGAGCCTCATCCTGTTCTGCTACGCCTTTGCCGTGGCCGTGGCCTTGTTCGCGGGAACCCGCTACTATTATGAGAAGGCCTGGTTCTTTCCCCTCATCGTCTTCTCCGGCATCGTCTTCGCCTATGCCGGATTCCAGGCCCTGAGCGACGAGTTCAGGAAAGCCCAGGGCCTCTCCAAGCAGGCCATGATGCTCGCGCTGTTGGCCTTCGCCTCGGTGGTGCTGTGAATGCGGCAGGAACTCCTGGCCAGGGCCCTCTCCCTCCTTGAACGGCATGGCTTCCGGGTCGCGACCTTCTACCACACCAACAGCTGCTTTGACTTGATCGCGCGGAGCCCGAACCTCACCCTCTTGGTGAAGGTGTTCGGCAACATCGATGCGCTGCGGCCGGAGCACGCCACCGAGCTCCGGAAACTGGAAAAGATTTTCAACGCCGAAGCCCTCATCCTCGGCGAAAAAACCAAGGCCTTTTCCCTGCAGCGGGGCATGGTTTACGAGCGCCACGACATCCCGGTGCTGAACCTGGGCTCCTTCGCCGACCTCTTGGACGAGCGCGCGCCCTACATCAAATACTACAAGGGCAAGTCCATCGTCGAACTCGATGCGGATGCCATGCGCCGGAAACGGGAGGAAGCCGGCAAACCACTCTCCGAGGTGGCGGAGCAGGTGGGCCTCGCCAAGGAGAGCCTCCACCGCTTTGAGGCCGGGGCCTCGACTTCCCTGGACACGGCGCGCAAGCTGGAAGCCTACTTCAAGTGCACGCTCATCAAGCAAGCCAATTTCTTGGGGGAAACCGGGCACGAGCCCATCCCGGAACGGGAACTGTTCTCCGAGCACTTTGAAGACGAGCTCTTGCAGAAAATCCATGACCTGGGCCTGAAACTCGCGGAATTCCACCGCGCGCCCTTTGACGCATTCACCCAGCCCTCGGAGGGGCTGCTCATCAGCCTGGGACACAAGAAGGCGGACATCCAGAGAAAGGCGTTGGACCTCGGCAAGTCCGGGGAAACGCTGGCTGCACACGCCGTCATCCTCGCCAAGGAATTCAAGGCACGGAAAGTCGAGGACATCCCGGTCATCGGCGAAGAAGACCTCGAAACCCTCCACAAGGCCAAGGACCTGCTCAAGTTGATACGGGAACGGGAGAAACTGAGGTAGGGCAGATGCCAGCAGACGTTTTCCGGCTCAAACGCGAGCAACTCGTCGCCTTCCTGGAGCAATCCCAGGCCATCCGCTCCCGGGAAGTCCGGGAAGCCTTTCTCGCCGTGCCCCGCGAAGCCTTTTTTCCCGTGGGCGCGCGGGAACAAGCCTATGTGGACGCGGCCTTTCCCATTGGCCACGGCCAAACCATTTCCCAGCCCTCCACCCTTGCCTCCATGCTGGAACTGCTGCAGGTGCGGCCCGGCCAGAAAGTCCTGGAAGTGGGCTCGGGCTGTGGTTACGTCCTTGCTTTGCTCGCGCATCTCGTGGGCGCAGCGGGAAAGGTGTTTGGTGTCGAGTTGTTGGAGGAACTCGCCGGGCAATCCAAGAAGAACCTGGCAGCGATGGGTTGCAGGAACGCGGAATCCGTGCAGGGAGACGGCTCCCAGGGCCTCCCGGAACACGCGCCCTTCGACCGCATCCTGGTCTCGGCCGCCTGCCCCTTCATCCCCAAGCCCTTGTTCGACCAGTTGGCGGACGGCGGGAGGGTGGTCGGGCCGGTCGGGGACGCACACACCCAGACCCTGACCAGTTTACACAAAAAAAGGGGCCAGCTCCTCAAAGAAGAGTTCTCGGAAAACTATTACGTTTTCGTGCCCTTAAAGGGCAGGCATGGCTTCGGGGGCGGGATGGCATGAACTATCGGGAAGCCGTGGCCTGGCTGGATTCCTTTGACGAGTTCTCGATGAAGCTGGGCCTGGAGCGCGTGGAGCGTTTCCTCCGCATGGCCAAACTCGATTTCGCTGACTTGAAAGTCATCCACGTGGCGGGCTCGAACGGCAAGGGCAGCGTGGCCTCGATGCTGGCGCGCATCCTGCGCGTGGAAGGCTACAAGGTCGGCCTCTACACCAGTCCCCATCTGCTGGACTACCCCGAGCGAATCGCGGTCAACTGCCGGCCTTGCACGAAGAAAGCGTTTGCCTCCCTGATGTCGTGGGCCCGGAAAATCGTGGACCTGATGGAGGAAAGGCCCATGCACTTCGAGGTCCTGACCTGCGCTGCGCTCAAGCATTTCTTGGATGAAAAAGTGGATTTCCTGGTGTGCGAGGTCGGCCTGGGCGGCCGCCTCGACGCGACGAATGTCTTGAACGGCCTGGTCAACGTCATCACCAACATTTCCCTGGAGCACACGCAAATCCTCGGCGACACCCTCCGGCAAATCGCGTCCGAGAAAGCCGGCATCATCAAATTCAATTCATTGGCGGTGACGAACGCCGAAGGCGAGGCCCTTGCCACCATCCAGCGGATGGCGCGCGCGAAGAACGCGGCCGTCATCCGGCCCCGCTATGAGTTGGCGGAGTCAACCGACCGGGGCAGCACGTTCGACTTGTTGTATCCCTGCAAGCTTTCCGGCCTCAGGGTTTCCCTGCTGGGCTTTCACCAGGTCGAGAACGCGGCCCTCGCGGCTTCTGCGGCCTATCTCCTCCGCAAGCGCGGCTTCCCGGTCTCCGACCGCGCCATCCGCCTGGGACTGGAAAAGACCTTTTGGCCCTGCCGCCTGCAGGTCATCTCCCGCCGAAGGCGGCCCTTGACCCTCATTGACGCCGGCCACAACCCGGACTGCTTGAAGCGCTTGTCCCAATCCCTCAAGCTCTTTTCCTTCAAACAGTTGTTCGTGGTGTTCGGCTGTTACCGGGACAAGGACTTCCGGGAAATGCTGGACTATCTTTCCCCCAAAGCCGACACCCTCATCCTGGCGAAACCGAAGAGCTGGCGCGCCGCCGAAACAGCGGAGTTGCGGCCTTTTTCGCGTGCCCGCCAGACCCTGCAGGAAGCCACGGTCTCGGCCGCCATCGAGCAAGCCGAGAAACTCGCCGGAAGAGACGACCTCCTCCTGGTCTGCGGCTCGCTTTCGGTGGCGCGCGAGGCCATGAAGCATTGGAAGCTGAAAATCAGGGCCGTCTGCTGACCCGGCACCGTCGACTAGCTAAAACCACTTGCTGAGGCTTGCCTGGGCGCCCTTTTCCTCGGTTTTTTTCTCGAGCTTGTCCAAGGCGTTCATGACTCGTTCCAGGGAGAAGTCGTGTTGTTCGCACAGGAGTTCCTTGACGCGCTCGCGGTCGGGTTTCCTGAACTCGGGCAAGGGCACCTCGTTGAACTTCGGGTTCAAGAAGATTTCCTCGATTTCGCGGTAATCGAAGCCCGGCGTGTACCCGGTCGCCTCCACGATTTTCTCGAAGGAATCGTTGTCTTGCACCAGTTTCAGCGCTTTCTTGGGGCCGATGTTGGGGAACTTCTCGTTGAAGTCCGTTCCGATGAGCAGGCCGATCCACACCAGCTTGCGGCGGTCAATCTTCAGGGTTTCCAGGCACTTCTGCAACTCGATGAGTTCCGGGCTCACGTCAATGAAGAGGTTTCGGCCAGGCATCTTCCGCTTGCCGGTCACGGCAATGTTCCGCAGCACGCGGCTAGCGCCAAACAGCAGGGAGTCATAGTCCTGGCTCACGCAGCCGAACAATGTGCCCCTGGAAACCATGCCCGCGATTTGGGCTTCGCCTTCGTCGAGCGCTTGAACCAGGGGCAGGCCCAGGGCCTCGATGAGTTTCTTCGCTTCGGCAATCATCTCAGGCGTCAACCGCACCGACCTGGCCCCCATCTTCCGCGCCTCCTCCAAGTCCCCGGCCTTCAAGGCCTCTTCGTGCCTGGCCAGGGCCTCGGTTCGAATCCTTTTTCGTTCCTCGAGGGTCTCTTTTTTGAGTTTGCTGGGCACCCCGTCAAAGACAAAGACCGGCTTGACGTCTTTTTCCAGCAAGTTTACCGTCCGATACAGCAAGCCAGTCAAATGGCTGGTGACATTTCCATGGGAGTCCATCAAGGGCGTGCCGTCATAGCTGCGGATGCTGGAGAGGAACTGGTACAGGATGTTGTGGGAGTCAATGCCGACGCGCCGGCCCTTCAAATAGTCCAGGGAAATCTCTTCCCTGACCAGCAGCTCGCCAATGGCCGTGCCCATGCGAACAAGTAGGGGCGAAAATTACTTAATCCAATGAAGCCCGTCCAACTTCCCCCACAAAAGAACCGGAAAATGTACTAAAACGCACAGTTTTAAATTTTTTTTAACGGCAGGAGACGAATTAATTGCCTTGAGCGGCAGACAAAATCCAAAAAGCCTTGGATGTATTTAAACATTCCGCCCTTTTTACTGTGCCAAGATAACGTTTATATACAAGGTAGGGCCCAATGGTATTGGCCCTGAAAAGGGCCAAAGACTTAGTGTTGGTGAGCTAACCCGATTCGCATATCTAGGTCTTTGCAGAACTCTCTTAGCAGCTGGAGAAGAAGCGGCAACGCTTCTTTCTCCCTACTTTTTCCCCTTTCTTGGCCCTGCCAAATTTGGGCAAACGCACAACCCGAATAGTACAGGTGCCCTGCCTGTCGCAATCCTTTTCTTGGGGGCCTGCAATCAACGTTCTTAAACGTATGGCCCCACAACTTTGTCCATGAATTTCGGTTTGCTGTTGGCCGCCTTTCTATTGGTCGCCTTGGCCGTAACCTGGTTGTTCAAGAAATTCACGCGGTTCCAAACCCACTACGTTATTACGCTCATCCGCACCAAGAAGCCCCTGCCCTTGTTCGACCAGTTGGCACGGATTGGAAGACCCCTGGACTGGTTCGCGGAAGCCGGCCTGGTCCTTGGCTTTGGGGCCTTCGCCGTGGACTACCTGTACTTGCGACACAAGCCCCTCGCCCAGCGCCTGGCCTTGTTCGCGGCAGCCATTGCCGGGCTCTATGCGGTCTTCTACGGCCTTGACTTTGCCTTGGCCGGCCTGATGTCCGGCAACCCACTCATGAAACCCCTGTTCTGGGTTTTCTCGCTGGCCTATGGCCTGTTGGGCTTTGCCGGCTTCACCATCCTGGCCCTGATTGTACAGGCAGCCGACATCGTTTCCAAGTTCTTGTTGGGCAAAAAGGCTTGCCCCGGCGTCGCGCCCCTGATTCCGGGAGTGGAAATCCCGAACGTGCCCATTGTCGTGCCCGTGCACGCCTGGCTCTCCCTGCTCCTCATCCTGCTCATCCACGAAGGCATGCACGGCATCCTGGCCCGCCGCGAAAAAATAAAGGTCAAGTCGGCCGGCCTCTTGCTGTTGGGGTTCCTACCCATCGGAGCATTCGTGGAACCGGATGACAAGGAACTCAAGGCAGCCAGGGACCGGAGCCAGCTGCGCTTGTACGCCGCCGGGCCTACCGCCAACCTGTTTTCCCTGGTCGTCATCCAGGTGCTGGTGTTGGTCTTGGCAGCCGGCTTGGCTGCCTTCGTGAACCCCTGGGCCACTCAAATCCACGAGGCCAGCGTCAGCCAGGTGGTGGTCGAAAGCGTTTCCGAGAACTTCTCGTTCTGTGGCGACACCTATGACAGCCCCGCCCACCGGGCCCTTGAAAAGGGGATGGTCATTCAGGCCATCAACGGCAAGCCCGTGAAACGGGCCAGCGATGTTTCCAGCGAGATTGCCTTGAACAAGTTCAAGCCGGTTTCCTTTTCCCTGGGCCTGGCGGATGGTACGTTGGTCCAGAAAACCATTTCCCCCAACGAACTCGGTTTGTTCGGCTTCGTCGTCCGGGAAGTCGGCAACCCGGGCTTTGAGGTGCCCCCGGCCTACACCTTCTACCGCCTGGCCATTGGCATGGTGTTCAGCTTCCTCAACTGGCTGTTCATCCTGAACTTCCTGGTGGCAACCGTCAACTTCCTTCCCTTGGGAGTCTTCGACGGAGGCAGAATCGCGCAACTCCTCTTCCTCCCCTACCTCGGCTTCCTACGCATGCCCCGCAAGGCCACCATGAAACTGATTGGAAGGCTATTCCTCGTCCCCCTCGCGGCCCTGTTCCTGCTCAACGCGCTGCCGCTGTTTTTTTGAGGAAACGAAGCGAGAAATAGAAAATGAGGGGTGTCCCCCGGCTTGTAAAAGGGGCCGGGGGATGGATTCCTTTCTTTACCGGATGTAGTCGATGTCGAGGCCGCTCTTGCGGTTCGCGCTGCGGCTGCTGCTCCTCGCTTCAACGACTTCCTCGTCCCTGCCCTTGATGTAGGGGCTGTGGACGCCGGTGAAGATGGAGATGACTTCCATTCGGTTCTCGAAGGTGGGGTCGACTCTCGCGCCCCAGATGACCGTTGCCTTGGGGTCAATCCGCTCGGTCAGCAACTCGCCGACGTCGTTGGCTTCTCCCAGGGTCAACTCGGGTCCGCCCGTGATGTGAATCAAGGCACCGCTGGCGCCCGCAATGTCGACGTCGAGCAAGGCGTTCTTCAGGGTGTCTTCAACGACTTCGTTGACCTTGTCCACGCTCTTGGACTCGCCGACCGCGATGACGGACAGCCCGTGGCTGCTCATCACGCTGCGCACATCCGCGTAGTCCAAGTTAATCAGGCTTGGCTGCGTGATGGTCTCGGTGATGCCGCGCACGGTGCGCGCCACGACTTCGTCTGCCACCTTGAACGCGTCCTGGATGGGCAGGTTGGGCACCAGCTCCACCAAGCGGTTGTTGTCGATTACGACTACCGTGTCGCAGACGTTCCTCAAAGTGTCGATTCCTTCTTCGGCCTTGATGAGCCTCGCCTTTTCAAGCGCGAAGGGGTAGGTGACCATTGCAATCACAATGGCGCCCTGTTCTTTGGCTATCTCGGCGACGATTGGGGCTGAGCCGGTTCCGGTTCCGCCGCCCATTCCGGCCGAGATGAAGAGCATGTCCACGCCGCTCAGGACTTCTTCGAGGGCTGCGCGCGAGACTTCGGCTGCCTTGGCCCCGATTTCTGGGTAGCCGCCGGCTCCGAGTCCCCTCGTGACGCTCTTTCCAATCAGTATCTTGGTTACTTCGTCGTTGACGATGGCCAGGTGCTGCTTGTCCGTGTTGATGGCACACAGCTGCGCGCCTGAAATGCCCATGGTGGCCAACCGGTTGATGGCGTTACAGCCCGCTCCGCCGGCTCCGATGACCATGATCTTTGGTGCACCGAATTCTTCTAACTTGTCTTCAACGCTCGCGGTACTGGTTTCGCGGGCGCCTTCAATTAACGACTTCATTACATCACCCCTCACTAAAAACTGCCACAATTCGCTAACGTATTGGGAGTTAACGCATCGGGAGTCTTTTTTGGCTTTTTATGACTTTATAATTGCAAAACCCCGGCGAAAAGGCAAAGGCCCTGCAATATCATAAAAATTGCTTATATTGTGCGTAAACTCCTTTATATACGTTTTGTTTCGGAAAATAAACCAAATTAACACTCTTTTCAGGGTAAAGCATATGCCTTTATAAACAAAGCCCGCTTTAATTGCTTGGGCTAGGTTGGGGAGCTAGTGGTTCCCTGTGACCGGACATCCACTTCAGCCGGGACCGAAACCCGAGAGGCGGTTGTCCAGGCAGCATTGGGCTCATTGCCACGGCATTGACCTTCTGTCCTGTGAGGTTAACCGCTTAAGTGAACCCCGCCAGGCCCGGAAGGGAGCAACGGTAGCTTAAACGGCTGATGCTCAGAGGGCTACGGAAGCGAGCACGCGCAATGCCAAACCCTTGTTTCTTGACGCAATCCACTATCGGGTGCGCCCACTTTTACGCTTTCCTCCACCGGCCGGCGATTGTGGAACCCCTACTTCCACGATTAACGAAGAAAATAAGCAAAAAAAGAACGTTAATTAGGGCGAATTGAACGATTTGAAGTGTAATAAATTGATTTGCCGCCAATTAAGGTCGCAGAAAACCATGAACTTGTCCGTTTTTTGCCGGTCTGGCTAGGCTGTTAATGCGTCTTTGGGTTTGACTGCCAGCCGGTGGCAAACGTTTTTATTACCTAATCAGGTCACTCCTATAAAGCTGTTTTTCGCTTTGCCCCGGTAGCTCAGTCCGGTTAGAGCGGTCGGCTGTTAACCGACAGGTCAGCGGTTCGAATCCGCTCTGGGGCGCTCTCATTTTTTCATCTGCTGCTCGTGGAAGCGACAGCGGAAGGCGCGCAGTCCGCTGAAACACTCCATTTGGGCTCCCATTCCCCGCCCGCATTGAGGCCAATGTCCAGTGCCTGCTCGATGCGGCACTCACAGGCATTTGCTGTGCCGTCGTTCGCCGCATTTCCCGGCGGCGCGACCCGGATGAGGGTAAGCTGCTGCACCTTCGCTGGCAAGGTGTCGGAGGTGTTTGTTTCAAAGCGGGGCACGTTGAGCACGAGGATGCGATTGTCTTTTCTCACGATGTTTTCTTCCGAGTCATCCGATATAAGGGTCTCGCCCTTGTAGGGCGCTTGCGCGCCAAACATTTCATGATGCACTGCTAATTCATTGCTTGTGCCCGCCCTGTAGAGCGTGGTGCCCTTCGACTTTTGTTCCACCCTGCACTGAGCTGCATCGCTGCCTGGGGCCAGACTGGCGTCCACGACGTGCGCGAATTTGGCGAGCACTCCGTGGGGTGGCTTGTTCGTGATGGCGTAGGCGCCCAGTTGCGTGACCTTGAGGTCACCGAAAGCGGGGTCGATGGGTCCCTGCGTCACCAACTGGATGCTCTGGCAACCACATGTAGGGGGTTCCGGCAGGAGAGGCGCCGTTGGCGCTGGCAGGGGTACGGGCAGGGCCTCTTTTTTTTGCTTGACTGGCAGTGGAAGGCCTGCAAAGTCTTGGGTGAAGTAGGCATAGCCTCGCTCGATGGCGATGCCCATCCCGGCATGGGTGTAAGCCGGGTTCAAGATATTGGTTTCGTGCCCGCTGCTGTGCATCCACAAACTCACTGCTTCCTCGGCCAAGGCAAGGGCATCCATGGAAAGGCTTCGGCCATTGAGGGGAATCGAGGCAATGTTTTCCGCCCACCCCTTTGCTTTCCCGCCCAGGCCCGCGTCCAGCAAGCGGCCGGCCAATTCCCTTTCCCCTGAAACCGTGTGGCTGAGTTCGGCGTTTTCCGCCATGGCCTGGCTATGGGCCTGGGCAGCGATGGCCAGCCTTGAATCCCACTGCAAGGGCGGCAGGCCTTCGGCCAATCGCTGGTGGTTTACTTTCAGGAAAGCCAGCCTGGCCAGGGCTTCGGCCCGAATCTTCTCCGGGTCAAAGGCCTCGCCAACGGAAACCGTGTAGGACACCGGGTAAAACGTGTCGGGCTGGAACGTGCTTTCACTCAAGGAGGACTCGTTCCTTGCAAAGCGCAGGTCTGCCTTCTTGTTGTTGAGGGTGAGTTCGAGTCCATAGGCTTCCGTTGGCGTCAAGGCCTGTCGTGGAAATTCGAAACTCCATTCCACTCTGGGTGGGCTGCCAGGAATCAACTCGCCCAGCACCGGAGGCGTTCGCGCAGCCATGCCCTTGCCCTTGGATTTGAAGGCAAGCACGCCACCACCTGCCAGGGGCAGGAACAAGGGCCCAGTGGTTCCCTCCTGGAGGCGGCGGTAGAATTGCACGACTCGGATGCTACGCGTTTCCAGGGGGGCTGCTGCGTCCAGGTTGGGGTAGCGGGGCGCATAGACTTCCACCACCCGCTCATAGGCCTTGGGGTTGATGACGCCCGGAACATTCGGGTAGTCGTCCACTTCCCCCTGGTAGTAGGCGAACAATTCCAGGGGCTGTGTGGGTCGTGCCTCCAAATCGCGGAGGTGGATTTTCAGGCCCACGGGATGGTCGGCGTACAAACCGTTTTGCCACAAGCCATAATCGATGCCAAGCGTGGCGTACAGCGTGCGCTCGCGGAGGCCCAGGCCTCTCATGTCCTTGAACGCCTGCTCGAAGGCCCCTTCCTTTGAGTACAGGGTCAGCTGGTAGGGCAATTCGCCGAATTGGCTGCCGTCCAGTTCAGGGTCTTCCAGGGTTGCATCAAAATAGTGGCTGAACCCCTCTGCATTCACCACTCCATTGAATTCATCATCTTGGGGCAAGTACACGTAAAACAATTGATTGGTTTCCCGTTGCTGGCCCGGCACCTGGTTGTCCAGGACCTGAATATCAGGGGGTTGCAACCAGTCCAGGGTTTCCTGTCCATCCACCGAATGCTTTTCGGGCCTGAACAGCGGCGCGCGGAGGACGAAGCCAGTGCTTTCCGGGGTCACGGTGAACTCGATTTGCCGGGGCCAGGGGAACCGGTGGCTCATCTGTTCCTGGTCCACGCCCATCCATTCCTTGGAGAGATTGGCCAGCAGGCTTTCCTGGACTTGTTCGGGTGTGGCCCCCCCGCTGCCCGGTGCATTGGTTCCGGCGTCCGCGCCGGTGGAAGGCGGTTTCACGGATTCCTTGTCCAGACCGAGTTTTTCCTTGAGGCCCAGGGGGTCAAGGGAGGTAAGCAGGCTCACCCCGAGGAAGCTGCCGACCAAGACCAGGAGGATAAGCCAAACCGGGATGGCGCCTCTTTGCCCCATATGCATGCATATCTTGTGTTCGGGGGGTGTTTAAAGCGTTTTCGCTGGGTTAGGGACCTGTCCCGAGAGAACCCTTGCCCCTTTAGGGGGTATAAAATGCTTCCGCCGCCCGCCCAAACTGAAAGGGCTTGGCGTGGATGCGGGTGCCTGTCCTGCATGGCTCGTGCACGCTGCGAATCCAGGCTTCGATGCCTTTCTCGCGCAGTGGGCTGATGGTTTTTGGGTGCAGGATTTTGGCGCCGAATCTGCTCAGTTCCTCTGCCTCGTCGTAGTTGAGCTCACGTAGGGGCCGTGCCTTCCACACGCGCTTGGGGTCGGCGCTGTAGAGGCCGCCCACGTCCTTCCACAGTTCGAGCCGGTTCGCGTCCACGGCGTTGGCGACGATGGCGGCCGAGTAGTCGGTTCCGCCGCGGCCCAAGCAGACCACGTTACCGTTCCCGTCCATGCCGAAGTAGCCCGTGATGACCGGCACCTCCCCGTGCCGGAGCCGGGCCACGATTTTGCGGAAGTTCTTGCAGGTTAAAGGCATTATTGGGCGGGCCCCCTCCACATGGTCTTCCACCATCAGACCGGCTTCGTCGGCATCGTACGCTTTTGCTTGGATACCGGCTTCCTGCAGGTGTGCAACGATGAGCCTGGCCGCGAACCGCTCCCCAAACGCATAGATGGGGTCGGCTGCCCGTGGTAAAAGGCCATGCATGGCGTGCACGTTGTGGAGTGCGCACTCCAGCCGCTGAAACCCTTGCCTGAGTTCATGCAGGCACCATTCCCGTGCTTTCCCGGCTTCCACGCCTTCAAGGGCGGAAAGGTGCCTTGCCTGCAAGCTCTTCATGGACTCCAGGATCCCCAGCCGGTCCTTGCCGGCTCTCTCGGCGGTTGCAATGAGCTGGTCGGTCACGCCTTGTAGGGCGCTGTTGACAAGGATTATCTGCTCGCCGCACGCCAGCCTTGGCTCTAGGATGGTTGCCAGCCGCCGGAGGTCTGCGGAGGTGCGGAGGACGCTGCCACCGAACTTCATCACCGTGCGCATGAAAATCATCCAAAACCATATGACTACTTCACTCTGCTCGGGAGCGGTTTAATTGTTTCGCTGCCTCGACGAGGTCTGCGACCACCGCGCTGGCCGTTGCATCCATTCCCGCCCCCCTGCCGGCGAAAAACAATTCGCCTGCGAAATCGCCTTTCACCACTATCGCGTTCATTTCGTCGTCGACCCTTGCCAGCGGGTCATCCAGCGGCAGCTCTTTCGGCGAAACGCGCAGGCTTGCCTCTCCTTTCCTTGTTGTTGCCTCCGCCACCAGCTTTATTTTCTTGCCCGCTGCCCGGGCTGCACGTACGTCTGCTTGAGTAACGTGCGTTATGCCCTTAAGTTCCACAGTCATTTCATCGCTTTCCCCTCCGAACGCCAGCCGTGAAAGGATGACGAGCTTGTGCATTGCGTCACTGCCTTCAACGTCGAGCCGTGGATTCGCTTCGGCAAACCCTTTTTCCTGCGCGAGCTTCAATGCATCTGCGTACTCTAACACTCCGCCCTCCATTTTGGTGAGGATGAAGTTGCAGGTGCCATTCAATATGCCGCGGATGCTTTCGATTTTGTTTCCGACCAGGCCCCTTTCCAGCGCGAGCAGGATGGGGATGCCGCCCCCCACGCTTGCCTCATAGAACACCCTTCTGCGTGCTTTTTCCGCCTCGGCAAAAATCTCTGGGCCGTCCCTTGCCAGCAAGGCCTTGTTTGCCGTCACCACGTGTTTGCCGTTCCTCAGCGCCTGCAGGATGTATTCCCTTGCCGGGGAATAGCCGCCAATGAGTTCAATGACGACGTCGATAGTTGGGTCTTCGAGTATTTCGTTGACATCGGTCGACAGGATTTCCTTCGCTACCTTGACCGGCCTTTCCCGGTCAATGTGGCAGTCGACGATTCTCTTTAGTTCGAGGCACATCCCAGTCCGCTCGCGGATGAGGCCAGCGTTTTTCTGCAGCAATCTTACCACGCCCGTGCCCACCGTGCCGAAACCAATCAAACCCAGTCTGGTCGTTTGCATGCCTGTTGCCTCCCCTTTACATGCTGCGCGCACCGAAGCTGCTGATGCACGAGACGATTTTCGTGGCACCCAGCCCCTTCGCCGTGAACGCCGAACGCATGGCTTCGCCAATGGCCTTGGCGGTTTTCTTGGATTCGGAGAGGGCGAAGACGCTCGGCCCCGAACCGGCGATGCTGCATCCAAGGCAGCCTGCTTCGATGGCGGCTTGTTTTGCTTCCCTGAATCCCGGGATGAGTTTCTGCCGCACCGGTTCAATCAGACAGTCGTCGATGGCCTTTCCTATGGTGGCAGGGTCGTTGAGGAAGAAACCGGATACAAGCGCCGCCACGTTTCCCGTGTTTTTCACCAAACCCGCCAACGGCACTTTGCGGGGAAGGGCTTCTCTTGCCTGCCGGGTCCGTATTTCGATGTCCGGCTTCACCAGGGTGACGTAGACACTGGCAGAGAACGGGATGCGAATGAAGTCAAGGGGGGTATAGCTCCTTATCAGCACGACGCCGCCCAGCAGGGCAGGTGCCACGTTGTCGGCGTGGAAACCGCTGGCCACGCCCTCGGCTTTTACGCAGGCTTCAAGGGCTTCTTCCTTGTTCTGGCCGTTTCCAAACAGTTTAAGGGCAGCGTAGGCGCCGGCGGCCGCGCTTGCTCCGCTGCTGCCCAGGCCCGAATTCAAGGGAAGCCCTTTTTCGAGTTCCAGTTCGATGCCTTCCCCTCGTATGCCGAGCTTTTCGAGCACCTGCTGTGCGGCGACCGAGGCCGTGTTCTTGGCCGGGTCCAGCGGGAGGCGTCCACCGTCGTTGTGGATGTGCGTGAGGCGGACGCCTTTTCCGGTTACGCGGCGTGCCTTCACAATGTCCCCAATCCCTTCCAAGGCGAACCCGAGCACGTCGAAACCAGGTCCGACGTTGGCGACGCTGGCTGGCGCGAAAATCTTTACGTCGTCCATGCATGCACCTCAAACGCCGGCAAGCGCCTCCTCCAAGTCGGAGATCAGGTCGTCCGCGTTCTCGATGCCGCAGGAGAGCCTGAGCAAGCCGTCGTGGATGCCTCGCTTCAATCGTTCTTCGCGGGAAAGGGAGGAATGGCTCATGGTGGGGGGATGCGAAACCAGGGATTCAACGCCGCCCAGGCTTTCCCCAAAGGTCCATAGGCTGAGCCCCCGCACGAACTTTTTGGCGCTCGCCAGTCCGCCTTTCAACTCGAAGGAGAACGTGCCGCCGTGTCCCGTGGCCTGTGCCAGGAAGCGCTCTCGTTTCGGGTGGGAGGACAGCGTAGTGGAGTACACTCTCTTCACCTTTGGATGGCGTTCAAGGAAGGCGGCGATTTTTTCGTGGTTGGCCTCGTGTTTCTGCATCCTCAAGTAAAGCGTCTTGATGCCGCGCAGGGTCAGATAGCACTCGAATGGCGAGAGGACCGCGCCCGTGGCCTTAATCAGGTGGCCGAGTTTCTCTTGGAGGGATGCGTCGTCGAAGGACAACGAGCCCCCGACGACGTCGTTGTGCCCTGCCAGGTATTTCGTCAAGCTGTGCACGACCACGTCGGCCCCGAACTTCTTGGGTTGCTGGAATGCAGGGCTCAGGAGGGTGTTGTCGACCACGTAAAGCAGGCCGTGCTTTTTTGCGACTTCCCCAACCCCCTGGAGGTCGATGACGTCCAGCAGTGGATTGGTTGGGGACTCCACGAACACCATTTTCGTGTCCTTTGTGACGTAGTCCGTGATGCGGTCAGGGGAATCCATTTGCACGAAATCACTGCGGAGGCCGAACTTGTTGAGCACGGTCTTCATCAAGCGGAACGTTCCCCCATAGGTTTCCTCGCAAAAGAGGACGTGGTCATACTGTTTGAGGGTTTGGAACAGCGCCAGTTCGGCGGCGATGCCGGATCCGAAGCAGACCGAGTGCTTGTATCCCTCCAGTTCGGAGATGCTTCGCTCTAGCACCCGGCGTGAGGGGTTGGCGGCACGGGAATACTCGAAGCCCAATGGTTTTCCTATTCCAAGCTGCCGGAAGGTCACGGCTGGCTGGATTGCCGACACTACCGCCCCCGTGACGGGGTCCTGCTGGCTGCCGGAATGCACGCACAAGGTGTCGAAGCGTTGGCTCATCACATACTCTTGGCGTCCGCTTAAATAAGGCTTCTTGAAAGATAAATTCCTAGGAAGAATAATTATGAAAAGAATTATTCCAAAGATAATTTTTTAGAACCTGAACTTCAGTTCCTCGAACACCATCAGCATGTCCGCATCCAGTAGGTAGTCATGGAAGCGTTCGCTGAATTCTTCCACGGTTTCACGGCATTTGGAGAGGTCCTCGCAGGTGAGGTTGACCCATAAGCCGTAGGGACCGCAGGTGAGAATGGCTCGGACGACCTTCGGGTGGTTGAGGAAGTAGGTTTTCATCCGTGCCCTGGCCTTGGAGTCCAGGTTTTTCAGCTTGACCAGGAGGTCAAAGCGGTGGAGGCCGAACTTCTGGAGGTCCAGGACGGCCCAGAACGCCTGGATGATTCCCTGCCTGACCAGGCGCCTTATTTTGTACCGAACCTGGTCGACGCTTAAGCCGGTCTTCAGGGCCAGCTCGGTGAGGCTTATCCTTGCGTCGTCGGACAACCGGTTCAGCACCAGCCCATCGGCTTCGCTCATTTTGGCCGGCGCCTGTTCCACGAGTTCCGTGGGGGGCGCGTCGAGGAAGTCCTTGGCGAAGGATGCATCCGCGCGGATGGAGAGGATTTCGGAAACTTTTTGCCCGCCTAAAATCGCTTCGGGCGCTTGCCTGAACTTGTATTCGCCCACGTGGGCTTGGTAGAAGAGCTGGTCGATTTTTTCTTCGCCGCACACGGCCCTGAATTCTTCCAAGGTTTTGTTCAATTCGAACATCCCCTTGTGCTCGACCTGGAAGACCAGGTCCCAGGCACCCTGGGTCTTGTACGCGAAAACGATTTCCTTCTGCCGGTTCAGGAGTTCAACGATTCGGCTGCCGCTTTCCCTGGGAAGGTTGTGGAAGGAGACAAAAACCGAGGTAATCATTTTGCCCAGCGCGAACGAGTTCGGCACCACAACATAGCCCCTGATCACGCCTTGTTTTTCGAGTTTCGCCAGGCGGTAGCGCACGCTGTCCGGGGAAAGCCCCAGCAATTTTCCCAGGTTCCGGTAGCTGGTCCGGCAGTTCTTGGACAGGAGGAAGGCAAGTTTTCGGTCCCTGGCATCCAGGGATTCAACAGCAGCACGCATGATCCATCATTCGTTAAATATGAATTTAAACCTATTTTTTTCCATGTAAACATGAAAAACTACGCCATTTATTTTATTTTTACTTGTCTGCTTGGCTATTACCGACGTTGTTTTCCTTCTCCGATGGTTGTTCGGGCCCTGGGAATACCTCATGAACAAGTAGAAGAAAAATGCGTTATAACTGGATAAGTAGTAAATTTTTTCCATGAAAACATAATAATTAAGCGTATTGGCTATTTAGATATGGATGTAGGTAGATATACGGGGTGGTGGCATGAAAAAGCGACAAACGGGCAAGTGCGTGCAGTTGGCTTGCGGCATGCTCTGCGGGGGTGAGTTGATTCCCTACGATGAGACGGATTTCTATGAAAGGGACTTCGACTGTGAGACTGGGTGTTGAACGGCTTGGGTGGGCCCAGGAACCGCGGCTCAAGGGCCAGTGCCGGGGGCGCGATGAGTTCAGGGCCGCGTGAATTGAGTGTTCCGCCGTGAAAATCACGCGTTTGCGCGCGTGCAATAAGGAAACCTAGTCATTTACGTAAACGGCGTTCAGTTGCTACTTGCCGCCATCACGCCGCCTTCTTCGCCGCAATTTTTTTCTTCACGATTTTGAGGGCGATGAACTGGTCTCTTTCCAGGCCCTCCAAGCGCATGCTGATAATCTTCACTTTTTCCTTGAGCCGTGGGATGAGGATGAATTCCAATGAATTGACCCTGCGCTTGGTTTTCTCGATTTCGCGCACCAGCCGCTTCAAGGCATTCTCGGTTTCCCCCAGCTTGATGACCATTTCCAGCGCGCCCTCAAAGGCGGAAGCGGCCTCGTCGATTTTGGCGGACGTGCCCACCACGCTGTAGCCGCGCTCGGTCAGGGTTTTCTTGACATCCCTTCCCCGGATTTCCGGGATTTTGACGCCCATCACGTTCTTCACCTGCACGTTGATGCCGGAAGCGGTTTTGACCGCTAAGGCGACCGCCTCCAGCTCGTGGATGCCGTGGTAGGCTTCGGCCACGGCCAGCCCCTGGAAGGCAGCAGTCATCTGCGTGTTGAGCTCGTTCCGCAAGTCCTTGGCCTTGCCTAGTATCTTGAAGAACTCGAGGATGAGGACGTCCTGCTTTTGTTTCAGCAGGTTATGCCCTTTCTCGGCCAAAACCACCCGGCCCCGGGTTTCGATGAGTTCCAGGCGAGTGGTCTTGATGTCTTCCTCGGCCATGCCCTCACTCCTTCCGGAAGCGCTTGCCATACTTGGCGATGTAGTCCTTCTTGATCCTCTTCAACTCGGTTTCAGGCAGGCCCGACAACAGTTCCCAGCCCAAGTCCAGCGACTGATGGATTTCCCGGTTCTCGTGCTTGCCCTGCCGCACGAACCGGTTCTCAAAGGCGTCCGCGAACTTCAAGTACTTCCGGTCGTTTTCGGTGAGGGCTTCCTCGCCCACCACGGCCGAGAGGCTTCGCAAGTCGCGTCCCGTGGCATACGCGGCGTACAACTGGTCTGCCACCCCCCGGTGGTCTTCCCGCGTTTTCTCGCCGCCAATGCCGAGGTTCATGAGCCTCGACAAGCTGGGCAGCACGTCAATGGGGGGAAAAATGCCCTTCCGGTGCAAGTCGTTGTTCAGCACAATCTGGCCTTCCGTGATGTAGCCCGTGAGATCCGGAATGGGGTGCGTGATGTCCCCACCAGGCATGGAGAGAATAGACAACTGCGTGATGGAGCCCTTTTTTCCCTTGACGATGCCGGCCCGCTCGTAAATGGAGGCCAGGTCCGTGTACATGTAGCCCGGATAGCCCCTTCGCCCTGGAACCTCTTCCCTTGCCCCGGCAATCTCGCGGAGGGACTCGCAGTAGTTGGTCATGTCCGTGAGGATGACGAGGATGTGCATGTCCTTTTCATACGCCAGGTATTCAGCGGTTGTAAGCGCCATTCTTGGCGTAATCAGCCTTTCCACCGAGGGGTCGTCCGCGAGGTTGAGGAACAGCACGGCCCTTTCCAGGGCTCCTGTCATCTCAAAGTCCCGCATGAAGAACGCTGCTTCCTCGTGGGTTATTCCGATGGCGGCAAACACCACCGCGAACTTGTCGGTTCCCTTCAGCACCTTGGCCTGCCTCGCGATTTGGACCGCGACATCGTTGTGCGGCATGCCAGCGCCCGAAAAAATAGGCAGCTTCTGACCCCGCACCAGGGTGTTCATGACGTCAATGGTGCTGATGCCGGTCTGGATGAAGTCCTCGGGCTTCCGCCGCGCGGTCGGGTTGATGGACGAACCAATGATGTCGATTTTTTCGTCGGCAATGATGGTGGGGCCGTTGTCGCGGGGCTCGCCCAAGCCATTGAACACACGGCCCAGCATTTCATCCGAAACGCTGATGCGCATGGTTTCGCCCAGGAACCGGACCCTTGTGTGCTGGGTGTCAACGCCTGTCGTGCTCCCGAAAATCTGCACCACGGCCCTTCCCTTGGCCGTGTCCAATACCTGGCCTTTCCTGCGCTCGCCGTTGGGCAGGATGACTTCCACGAGCTCGTTGTAGCCAATGGCTTCCACCCGGTCCACGAAGACGAGGGGGCCGGCAACGTCGGTAACGGTCTGGTATTCCTTTATCGCCATGTTTTCACCTATCCTGTGCTAACCCCCTTACAGGGGGCCGACGCTCCTGGCCAGCTTGCCGAACGCATTCTCTATTTCGGAGAGGATGGCGTTGACCTTCTTATCAGCGTCCTCTTCCCTGATTTCCTTCATTCGGGCAATCTGGGCCCGGACCGGCATCTCCACGATGGACTTGAGCTGGGCGCCCAACTCGAGGGCGTGCACGGCCTTTTCATGGAATTTCATGATGGTCTTCAGCATGAGGTACTGCTTTTGGAGCGAGACATACGCGTCAATTTCGTCGTACGCGCTTTGCTGGAGGAAGTCCTCACGCAGCATCCTTGCCGCGTCCAGGATGGCTTGCTCCTTTTCAGGCAAGGCATCCGTTCCAACCAGTTGCACGATCTGCTGTAATTCGGACTCCTTCTGGAGCATGGCCATGGCATTCGTCCTCAAATCCACCCACTCCGCGGAAAGCGTGTTCAGGTAGGTGGGTTCCAGCAAATCCAGGTACAGCGAATAGCTCTTCAGCCAGTTGATGGCCGGGAAGTGCCTGCGTTGCGCGAGCTTGGCGTCCAGCGCCCAAAACACTTTGGTTACGCGCAACGTGTTCTGGGAAACCGGTTCCGAGATGTCGCCGCCCGGCGGGCTTACCGCGCCGATGATGGTGACGCTGCCATTTTTTTGCTTGCCTCCCAGGCATTCGACCCTGCCCGCGCGCTCATAGAATTCAGCGAGCCGCCTGGCCAGGTAAGGGGGGTAGCCTTCTTCGCCCGGCATTTCCTCGAGCCGGCCGGAGATTTCACGCATGGCTTCCGCCCACCGGGAAGTGGAGTCCGCCATTAATGCGACGTCATAGCCCATGTCCCGGTAATACTCGGCGATGGTGATGCCCGTGTAAATGCTTGCCTCCCTGGCCGCCACCGGCATGTTGGAGGTGTTGGCAATCAGGATGGTGCGCTGCATCAAGGGCTTCTTGCTGCGGGGGTCCTGCAATTCCGGGAACTCGGTCAGCACTTCCGTCATTTCGTTGCCGCGCTCTCCACAGCCCACGTAGACCACGATTTGGGCGTCACTCCACTTGGCCAGGGACTGCTGGCAAACCGTTTTACCGGAGCCGAAGGGGCCGGGAATGCAGGCCGTTCCCCCCTTTGACACCGGGAAAAACGTGTCAATGATGCGCATGCCCGTGGCAAGCGGCGTATCCGGCATCAGCCTGGCCTTGTAGGGCCTGGGTTTCCTCACCGGCCACTTCTGGAGCAGCGAGACCCTGGTTTTCTTGCCCTGGTCCTCGATGACGGCAATGGTTTCCTCCAAGGAAAACTTGCCGCTGCTGATGCTGGCAATCTTTCCGTGCACGTCCGGCGGCACCATGACCCGGTGCTGGATGAGCTCGGTTTCCTGGACTTCGCCCAGGATGTTGCCGCCCTCGACCACGTCTCCCGCCTTGGCCGTGGCCTTGAATTCCCATTTCTTCTTGCGGTCCAAGGCATCTGTTTTGGCGCCCCTGGCGATGAACGTGCCGTGCTGGGCGCGGATGATTTCAAGTGGCCGTTGGATGCCGTCATAGATGGACGTCAGGAGTCCTGGGCCGAGTTCCACGCTGAGCGGCAGCGCCGTGTTCTCCACTTTCTTGCCGGGCTGCAGGCCGGACGTGTCCTCGTACACCTGTAAAATGGCTTCTTCCCCGCTGAGCTTGATGACCTCGCCAATCAGGCCTTCCTCGCCCACCTTTACCACGTCAAACATGCGTGCGCCCTGCATTTTTTCCGCCGTAACAACGGGTCCAATGATTCGCTTGATTACGCCCATCCATCCACCTCATTTGATTAAGTCAACGCCCAACGCCCTTCGCACCAGCGAGCGAAGCGATTCGGCTTCCTCGACCACGGTTCCGAGCCGGTCCGGCACGGTAATGATCACGGGTTTGGCGATTCGCTCGATTCTTTTCTTCATCCGCCAGTCGAATTTCTGCAAAAGGGTTTCGTTAATGATTATCAGGCCCAGGTTCTCGCGTTCCAGGAGTTCGGCCAGCTTTTTTTCCGCCGTCTTGTCCTCGTAAACGTGGACCTCCCGGATGCCCGCCAGCCTGAAGCCGGTTGACGTGGCCCGGTCGCCAATCACCGCAATGTTGTGTGGGAATTCTTCCATGCTTCAAAACCTCTATGACGGTATAATCAACATCTCCTTTGCCATCGCGGGAGGCAGGCGGTATTCCTTGGCCCGGATGACTTTTCGCACGTTGTTCACTTCGTTTTCCTTGAGATAGAGGAAGCCCACCAAGGCGCCCAAGGACAGGATGCTGCGCCGCAGGGTTCGGAGGCTTTGCTCGACGATCCGGTGCGCGAGCCGGGTTTCAAGGGCTGCCAAGGACTTGCCCGCGCCCTTGGAGGGGACGATGCCGCCCTCCGAGGGGGCCAGCCCCATGCGTTTCTGTGCCGCCAGGAGGAGGGCCTCGAAGCCCTTCTCCCCTTGGGGGTGCGCCTTCAGCAAAGCCTGCAGTTCTTCCCTGTCCAGGCTTCCGCCTGGAACGAACAGCGAGCCAATGTATTCATCGGTCTTGCCTTCCCTTCTAAGCCGCAACGCGTTCACCAGGTTCTTGGCATCCACTTCGGCTTCCACGAGCTGGCGGATGACGCGTTCACTGCCACCGGTATCGCTTACTTCGACCGCAAGTTTGGCGTAATAATGGAGGTCCAGGGCTTCCAGGAACGCATTCATGTCCTTGCTTTCCCCGAATTTTTTCCAGGCCCTTTCCAGGACCCAACCGTACTCCGTGCCGGCCAGCAATCCAACGAGTTCCTGGATGCTGTCTTCTTCCAGCAGCCGGGCGAGGGTTGCCTTGGAGAGGCTCCCGCACCTGACCAAGTAGGGCTCAATCTCGGCTCGCGGCTTTTTCTCGTATTTTCCCAGCAAAATGGTTTTGAGGTTGTGCACGTCCCATTTCCGCAGGATGGCGGCAAGCACCGGCAACGCGGCCTTGGGCGCGATTTTCAATAGCTTGCTGGCGGCCCGCGCATAGTTGAGGCCCAGCGCCAATTCCACGCGGTTGATGCCGCTGTAATTCAGGGAGGTTGCCACCAGGTCCTCCCGGTAACTGGTTCGCTCCAGGAAGCCAATGACTTCCTTCAAGTCACTGGCTCCGACCAGGGCTTCCAGGTCCTTGCCCTTGAACAGCAGGGCCTGCATGGCCTTGACCCTGGCATTGGAGTAGCCATACGTCAGGGCCCTGGCCGCCGTGGAACCCTCGAGTCCGTAAACCATTACTGGACACCCCTGCCAAACAATTCAGCGTAAGCCGTTTTCCGGATGCCTTCCCGGTTTTCCGCGAAAAGCTGTTCCAACGTGCAGTCCATGCGTATCTTGCCGTCTGCGGAAGTTATGATGGCGCCGCCCACTGCCTTCAGCGGCTCCTTGGCCAGCAAGTTCTTGTGTTTCTTGCCGACCTCGGACTTCAGGTCCTGGGAATTGAGGTGGACAACGGCTTTGCCGCCGAACTCCTGCAAGCCGGCCTCGACTAACTGGCCGAGGCGCTTGTAGTAGGAGGCGCCGTTCCCGGCTTCCTTGAACGCCTCCCACACCCGGTCAATCGCCTGGTCCACCTGCCGGGACTTGGCATCGTTTACCAGCCGGTTGGCGGCCAGCCTGGCCGAGGTCAGTCGCTCGTTTTTCTCGGCTTCAACGACTTTGGCTATGCTTTCCCTGGCGATAGTCAACACTTTCTCGCGTTCCGTGTTGGCTGCCGCTAGGATGCGACGCCTCTCCTGGTCGGCTCCCGCCAGTAGGGCGTCGGCCTCCTTTTTGGCGTCCAGCAGTATTTCCTTCTGCAGCGTATCCAAGCCCACGTGAATCCCTTTACCCCGCAATCTTCAGGGTCAGCATGATGGCGATGACGAAACCGAAGATGACAATGGTTTCGGGGATGACCAGCCAGATAAGCAATTTGCTGGCTTCCTCGGGTTTCTCCGCTATGACGCCCATCGCCGATGAGCCGATAGCGCTCTGCACCCAGGCAGTTCCCAAAGCCCCGCCGATGATGGAAAGGCCGGCTGCCATCGCGATTCCTGCTGTTGTTTCGAATAATGGCATTTTCTATCAACCTCCGAGTGTGTGTTTTCTCTCGCACCTGAATGGCGCGAACTTTTCCCCCCCACCGTGATGAAACTTGGAGAAGAATTCAACGAAATTAAGCCTTGACCCCTGTACCAGGCTCTCAAACATGCCGAGCACGGCATTGAAGAGGTGCCCGAAAAGGAACAAGGGCAAAGTTATTATAAGCCAGAGGCCCTGCTCGGGCTTGGGCAGCACCAGGTCATTCAATATCATGGCCACGATGACCGAGCTCAAGCCAACCGCCGCGATTCTCGAGTAGGAGAGGATGTTGCCCGCGACTCCGGGAATCTCAATCAAGCCCATGGGGCCCTCCGCGTACACGATGGCGAGCACGGAAACCCCCAGAACCCCGCCTGCCGCCAGCAGCATGCCCGGGCCAAACACGTTGAACAACAGAGTGGCAACCAGCAGGGCACCGGCCACAATGGTTCCAATCCAGCCCAGCTTGCCCACGGCGTGCTTGTAGTTCTTTTCCATGCACTCGGTGAGGAAGCCCAGGAAGTAGCCCAGCACCATGGTGGCCAAACCCATCAACACCGTCAACAGGATGAGGGTGGGCACGGACTCCATGCGCTCCAAGCCATGGTAGAGTTCAACCCCCAGGAGTTTGTGGTGGGAAAAGCCGAAGAACTCGTCGTAGATTGCACCGAACGCGATGGAGGGGATGCTGAAGACGAACCATATCTTGCCCACGTTGTTGAGCAGGCCCCCGGCCTCGGTTTTCTTGACAATCAGGTGCGCCAAGGCCAAGGAGAGCAGGCCGTATCCCGCGTCTCCCAGCATGGCGCCATAAAAGACGGCGAGCGCGAACGTGAACACGATGGTGGGATCGATTTCGTGGCTTTTGGGAATGGACACGAATTCCATGAGGAACTGGAAGGGCGCAAACGGTTGGGGGTTGTCCAAGAGCGTGGGGCTTTCCTCGGCTTCGTGCTCCAGCACCACCAGGTTCTGGCCGAATCGCTGGGCCAGGGCTTCCTTGAGCTTGGCTGCCTGGGGCAGGGGCACAAAGCCCTCCAATACAAAGGCGTCCCGGGTCCGGCCGAACTTCTGCAGGATGTCCAGCCGTTGCTTCTCGATTTCAAGGGATTCGATGAGGAACTCGATGTGATTCCAGTGCTTCCTTGAATGCAGGCCGATTTCCTGTTCCACTAGTTCCCGGCGTTTTTTGAGGGCCTCGACTCGTTTTTCGAGGTTGGCCAAGAGCTCGGAAGGGGTTCCCCGCTCGGTGGGAAGCCGCAGCCGGATGGTTCCCGCCTTTTCCAGGGCGTCCCGGGCCTGGGCCTCCCTTCCTTTTTCGATGGCCAGCAGGAACACGGTGCGGGTTTTGTCAAGGGGTTTGGCGGCAAGCAAGTGCTTGGAGCTGACGACGGAAAGGGCGTTCCGCAGGGGATGCATTTTTTGCGTGGCCACGAGCCCTGCCAAGACTGTTGCCGAGTTCGCCTGGAGGCTGGCCAAGTCCACATGGAAATGGGCGAAGTACTTGAGCTGGCCCCTTGCGTCCGCGATGGAAGTTCTCTCGGCGTCCAAGCGTTCGAGTTCGGTCTTGAGTTCGCCGAGTCGGACGTCGATGCCCAGGCCTTTGGCTTCGCGCAGAACCTGGGGCAGGGGCTTGGCCTGTAATCGGGTAGTGGGTTGAGGTGAGAGGAGTTTTTTCACGGCATAAAGCCTGACCAGTTCTTCGTTGACGGCGTTGGCTTCCTCTGTGGTTTGCCCGGTTTCGAGGCCCTGGTCCCTGCATTCTTCGACGTGGACCAAGCCCAGTTCGTGCAGGGCTTCCACGATTTGGGGGCGGTCTCTTTTGAGGCCCAGCACCTGGATTTTAAGCATTTTCACGGGCTTGAACATGGCATCATCCTAGGACTTGCTTGGCCATCCGTTGCACGGCTTCCGGGGCAAGGGTTTTGGCTGAAAGCCTTTCCGCCTCTTTCTGGGCTTGCTTGGTTATCCGCTCGGCCTCGGCCTCGATTTCCCGTCGGGCCTTTGAAAGCAACTGGTTCTTGAGTTGGTTGGCTTCCTCGCCCGCTTTTTCCTGGATGCGCTTGGCTTCCTCGGCGGCCTTTTTCAGGATTTGCTCTTTTTGTTGGCTGGCGGCTTCCAGGAGCCTGGTTTTTTCGTCCTCGGCTTTTCTCAGCCCGGCGATGTTCGAGGCTAGTTCTGATTCCATCGACTCACCAACAAAAACCCATTTTTATCCCAAAATGCCCCTCTAAAAGGATACCCCTGTCTTTTTCGCTGAATTAGAGGATTCAATGCATTCAAACACTGAAATCATTTTAAAGCTTTCTCAGGGCTTTTCGCGGTCAATAAATCAATGATGGCCTCCGTAGCCAAAAACCCTGCAACCAGCGCGCCAAAAACAAAGGGCGGCCAAGCCTCCACCCCCCAATAATGCAGCTTCCACCCCAAAACATGAACGAAAACCGCCATCAACAGTAAAGGAAGGGACACCATTAGCCCCAACGCCCAAACATACCTCTGCCCGAGTTTCACGGCTTTTGACGCCTTTTTCCGCACGGCCCGCTTCCGCGGTTTCCTCGCCCGCCTCCTCGCCTGCTTCCGCGGCTTTCGTTTGGCCATGTTATATATGACTCAATAATTAGTCTTAATAGGGCATCCGGTGAGCTACTCACTTCGCTCCCACACTTGCCGGAGCCGGTCAAGGTCTACCGCGGTTGGGGGAAAGGTCTCGCCCGATAATATATAGCGCGCGCCCACCCAGGCCTCAATTCGCTGGGCCAATTCCGCCGGCTGGTGCTGCCCCAGGTTCAAACTCAGCTTGGGAGCCGAGCCGGAGTACCATTCCAGCCGCTTGCGCCGGATTTCTCTTGCGTCTTTTCTGCGTCGGTTCCGCCTCCACCCTCGTTCCTGAACGCCCATTTTGATGCCAAATTCGTCGTGGCCGATGATGGGCACCACGATATCCGCTCGCCGCACATGGTACATGAAATCGCCTGCCCTGGGGTTCCCCGTTATGTGACCGGCCGCATCCACGGTAACGGGAAACCCGGGGGGATGCCTTTGCCAGTACAGGTATAAATTGCCAGCGACTTCGGCCGAGGTTACGCCTGCATTACAGTAGAAAAGTATCCGCAACCCGTTCGGCGGCAACGGTTTTTTCTCGATGGGCTTCGGTGGCCGGAACCAGGGCAGGAGTTTCTTCTTTCGCCGAATCCATTCGCGCACCCGGTACCGGAGCGCTGGTTTTTGCGGCCGTTCCATGAATTAATACCTGTTGCCTGGAATAAATAGCTTTCCCCTTCTCAAGGCCGTTGACGCCCAATAATTACCTTTATAATAGTGTCAGGGGTCAATTTAGCCAGCAGGCTGCAATCCATTTGCGCTTAATCTTATCGGCGAGCTGTGCCATACGAAGTATGGCGCCTTTTCGCCAACCTTTTGTAAAAAGGCTGCGGGGGTGGCAGAGTGGTCTAATGCGGCAGCCTGCTAAGCTGTTTTCCGAAAGGAAGCGCGCGTTCAAATCGCGCCCCCCGCGCTTTTTTTCTTTACCTGAAGTAACAATTTCCTGTGGCATCCACCTGAACCAGTTTGTGGGCGTTGCAGGTGGTCCGCAGTTCAGATGAACTGCCCGCATAGAAATGGACGTTAACCACTTCCTTCTTCAGGGTCTGAACCAATTCTGCCGCGGGCACGAAATCCGCATCGCCGCTGGCAAGCAAAGCCACGTCATACATGTCGAGATAGGCGCTGCGCAGCATATCGGACACATTTGCCGAGTTCGCGGTAAAACGATTCATAGGCGAACGATTCCGCAAACCCGTTGTTCTTGATGGCATGGTAGAAGTTGGAACCATCGATGAAGAGGTAGGCCTTTTTAGCGGGCATGAATAAGAGTAAGCCCGGGCTTGCCGAAGCAATCCCGGGGCTGCAATACTAATCACTTGCATGGAACTTTTATTTAAAGGTTGTCCTTCTGGTTATGTTTAAGTAATTGGGTGCGTGCTGGCAACGGCTTCCCGCAGGTGCGGGTTTTCGTTGTTGTAAATCCAGGTGAGGCCTTTCAGGGAAACGGCGATCTTGTTGCCGCTTTCCAGATATTTCAGGATGACTTTCAGGGTGTTATGGTTGACCTTCCGCGGCAGCAGCCGCTTGGAGGGGCTTCTCGCGAAAGTCTCCTGGTGCCGGAAATTGGCGTACTGCCTTTGGCGGGCATGCACCCCCCATCTCTCGACGTCGGCCTTGCGGCCCATCTCGTCAAGGTCGCGCCCAGCCTCCGCTATTGCCCGCTGGGTCGCTTCGGAGAACACGGTCGGATTTCTGGCCCAGAGCCCGGTGAGCGGGCCACGCTTATGCCTCCTGAACGGGTCAGGCATCGGTTTATGGGGCCCTGGCTTCGGCATATCATAGATAGAAGCCGCCCTGGAATTTAAGATTTTCCTCGATTACGGTCCGGCGGCTTTCGCTTTCCGAACCCGCAACAGATAAATGCAGCCTTGCGCTTATTCAACGTGATGGACATGATTCCATTCTTAACTCCCAAGAAGGCATTACAAAATGAACTTCGTTCTCCACACCCGGAGGATGTCTGCGTCCCAGAGCATGTTCGGCTCCGGCGGGTTGCCAAGCTCGTGGAACAAGATAAGGTCCCAGTATTTCGGGTTCACCGAGCGGAAGTCCTCAAAGACCAGGCCTACGTTTCCGGCCGGCTCTTGTCAGGCGAACTCCGCCGCGGACTGAAACTCGACTACGGCACCTCGTTCCTCGAAGTCAAGGACGTCAAGTCACGCTATTTGGGCGTGAACCTGCTCCGCAGGGGCGAGGAAGGCAGCATCCTCCTCCGCACCAACGACTTCGAGAGCCTCCTCACCGGAAGCGTCATCTCGTTCGGGTGAACGCTCCGACGCGTTGCCATCCCCAGGCTCAACCATAGCGGAGGAGCCTACCCACCTTCTTGACGAAGCGTTTGCCGCGTGCGAGGCGGCGCTTCCAGGGGGTCATCTTGCGTTCAGACCTGATTCTCCGGCGCTCTTCCAGGACATGCTTCTTCGTGAGCGCATAGGCCTCTTCGATCGGGATGGCCTTTCCCGGCCTGCGGTCGCGTGCCACCAGTTGCCAAGTGCGTGACAGGCTCCTGAAGGAGGTCGCACGGATCAATGCCCCGGGGAACCGCTTCATCAGGTCACCCTCCATGGCCAGTTCGATGAGGCTGCCCACCCCTTTTCCCCGGAGGTGCCGGTATGCCGCTTCCTCGTCGAACGGGAAAAAGCTCACGGTGTGCAGGAGGGTCCTCGCCTTGCTCCTGTCGATGTTCACTGCGATGCGGCCGATGGAGTACGGCATTTCTAAGCCCATGCGCCCGATCGCTTGCCGTATGGCCGGGTTCGTGACGAAGGGTTTCGAACGGTCGCGAGCTTGCAGTCCGGCGACGACGTTGTAGATCAATCCATCGCGGCCATATTTGGTTACCAGGGTGGCGTTTTCCATGGCATTGAGACTGATTCCCCACCGACTCTTGTCAGGTCCGGGCAGGGCACAGAAATAGGCCTTTAGGTAAATAAAAGCCTTGCCTCCCCGAAAAATACCTTTTTTTACCTTGCGGCTCCCAGATAGGGTGTATGGGCATCGAATTCCGCCAAGGCGAGACCAAGACCTGGAAGCAGCTGGAACCGGAAGCGGCCCCTGCGGCTGCCCCTACAGGCAAAAGTGCGGCCTTCGAGGTCTCCGGCTCCTATATGACCGGCCAAGGCGTGGTGCTGTCAGGGGAAGTCGTGGAAGGAACGCTGCGCAAGGGCATGTCCCTCACCTTACAAGGGCGGAAAGGCAAGGTCCTGGAGATCAACCTGGGCCTGCGCTCCATCAAGGCCGCAAAGGCCGGCGAAAGGGTCTCCGTGCTCTTGGACCGTGCCATCGGAAGCTTCGTCCGCCATGGGGATGTGTTGGCGTTCGGCAGCGGTAAGTAGTCATTCGATGAGCACGACGTTCGACTGTCCCCGAAAGTCGTTGTCGGCCGTGATGAGGGTGGCGCGCTTTTTTTCGGCCGTGACCAAGACAATGGCGTCAGCCATGCCGAGCCCTGTTTCCAGGCTTTTGTCGGCAGCCAGCAGCGAGAGTTCTTGGGTGAGGTCGACGATGGTCGTCCACGCCACAATCTTGGCTACGTTATCGGCCGCAGTCTGGTCGTCGAACGTTTTCTTTATCTTTTTGTACACTTCGTAAAGCACCACGGTCGGCGTAAAGTGATTTTTTGGATTGGCGTTCTCCACGTATTTGGCGACCTTATCGGCTAACGGTCCTTTGGCGAAGAAGGATACCCATGCGGACGAGTCAATCAAAGCGTTCATGTTTTTCCCTCAAATCCTTGATGTCTAAACCCTTAAGAGAACCCCGCGCGTCTTTTAGGGCGCCTACTTTAATCACATACAGGATATTTCCTTTTTTCAGGGTGACTAGTTTGTCCCCCACCTTTATCTCAAGATCCCGCCGATCCTCTTTCGGTATCACGATTTGAAATTTCGATGAAACGGTCATAGACCCCATTAAATCACCTTACAGAATAATACCCAAACCCCTATAAATAACTTACGCTTTATCTATCGATAAAGAAAACGTAAGACGTTCTTGGGTGGCCTAGAAGTAGGTTTAAATTGCTATTCCGGTTAGATTTATGCCTGCACGGGTACCAAAGTGGCTAAATGGGCGGGACTCAAGAAGCCTTTTTTGCTGCGGCAAAAAAGCCTTGGGAAAAACCAGGGAAAAGGTTTGAGAGATCCCGTGGCTTAGTGCCTCCGGCGGTTCGAATCCGCCCCCGTGCATTCATTCTTCTATCTTCTCGTCCTTCGTGTCCAGGGCCTCGAAGTCGGGGGCTTGGTCGCCGGGTTTAAGCATGGGTTCATCATTCTGGCCTATGCATCTATTGTGGGAACGAGGAAATCCAACTTGGTTGATTACTTGCAGTCTAGGCACACCAGGAAACAGAAGTCTCTGATTTCTGCGTTCGTGAGTCCCTCGCAGAGGGAAACGTCCCGAGTGCTTGGGACCAACCCGGCCAAGCAGGCTTCTTGTTCGACTACTTCCTTGAGGCCCCGGCAGGTGTCAGCGTCATGTACTAACAGCCCATAGCAACTGGATTTCTTAAACAGGAATTCCCCCCAGCGGAGTTTCTCCTCGGGGAATCCAGCCCTAGTGCACAGTCCGAAGTCTTTCTTGGCAGCCGCGAGCGCGATATAGCAGCTTCCCCTTAACGATCGCCATTCTGAGGCGTCCTTTATCTTGTCACAGAGGCTTTCATCCATCAGTTCAAAGGCCATGCGGTCATAACAGCCGTCCCCTTCTTTCATTTTGCCACACAGCGAGGCGTCTTCCCTGGTACGCGCCACCGCGAAATAGCAGTCTTCTTGGGTAACGTCCGCGAACGACACCTTGTCTTTCGGCAGCAGGTCACAGGCCGCCAGGTTCAAGCCCCGGTAACACGCGTCCTGGTCATCGTAGTTGTCCATCGCCTCACAATAGGCGTAGCTTTGTGTTTGCAACAAAGGAACCCCATTCGTGGGTGGGCTTTTTCCCCGAAGGGGGCCGGGCGTGGCCGGAGCCGGGTTCGTACAGCCGAGTAAAAGCAGTAAAAGCACGAGCAAGGCAGCGAGGCACCACGCAAAGCGCATGGCAATAAATTGCACTAAAGGACTATATTAGGCTATTGTTTTGGTTCTATCGGTGGTCGTCGTCCCGTAATTCCCCCAGCACTTCCTCCAGGCTTGCCAGCATCGGCGTGCACTTCTTGTTCGAACACGCCAGGTAGGCGCGTTGGCCGTGCCGGACTTCCGACCCGTATTTGACGCAGCGGCGGGGCTCAAACACTTTCATGCAGGCGCGCGCGTCGGCGAGGGCCTGCTCGTCCACCTTCGCCGAGTAGAAACTGACGACCACCGGGTTCAAGAACTTGTACAGCGCCAGGCCATACAGGGAAGCATACAACCCATGCTCGTGGTAGGTAAGCGAGAACGTCTTCAACACGCGCTCGGCGATCTCCTTGTACTTGGTCTCGCCCAGGATGGCCGCATGCCGCGTCAACGCCGTGGCCGCCAACAGGTTCTCTTTGATGGGGGCAAGGGACTCGTTGAGGAAGCCAATGGCCTTTTTTTCCGGCAATGCGTCGTTGAAGGCGTTGCGTTTGGCGTTCCAGAAGTTCTGAACCAAAAATTCCAGGGCCTCCCGGGCCTTGTAAAGGTAAAGCGGGTTGCCCGAATACTCATAGCCCTCGATGAGCGCATTCGCCAGCGCGGCGTTGTCCATCAGCAACCCGTATTTTTGCGGTCGCAGGCTATCAACATAGTGGCAGGCCCCTTTCTTGAGGTCGAAGCAGTGCGCCAGCAGGAAGTCCAGGCAACGCAAGCCCCGGTCCACGAGTTCCTTCCGGTCCAGTAAAACCCCCGCCTTGAGGTAAGACGAGGCCATAGCGGCGTTTGCGTCCACGTAGAGGGTTCGGTCCACGAAGGGCGCTTTGTGCCTGGCCCGGTCATCCGGCGCGGCGTGGTAATAGGCTTCGTCCGCGTCCTGGGAACCATAGAAAAAGCCCTGGGGGTCGGACAAGGTCTTGTCCACATAGGCAACCGTGCGCTCGGCGATGGCCTTGAAGTCCGGCCGCTGGGTAACCAGGTGCGCGTCCAGGTAGCAGTGCAGCAACTCCGCGTTCAGCTCCAGCAGTTTCTCAAAATGCGGAACCGACCACTCGCGGTTCATCGAGTAGCGGTAGAACCCACCCGCGGTTTCGTCGAAGATGCCGGTGATGCCTTGCAGGGTCTTCTCGGCCATGGCCAGCGCCTGCCGGTCTTTCGCGACGTGGTAGTGCAGCAAACAAAACTGGATGGTTTCCGGCACGGGAAACTTGGGCTGGTCGCCGAAGCCGCCATGGGCTTCGTCGAAGTCGGCTTTCAGCAGGTTCGCGATTTGCTCGGGCGCGCTTTTCTCGAGTTGCCCGGGCAGTTCCCGGAAGGGGATGGGCTCTTCGACGCGCGTGGCCGCGCGCGCCAGCAACTCGGCGCGGTTGTTCTTCCACTCCTCGTTCACGCTGGCAAGGTAGGGTGCGAGCTGTCGTGGCGGAATATACGTTCCGCCGCCCACCATTTTTCCATCCGGCGTCAGGAGGGCCGTGGTCGGGTAACCGCCCAGGTTGTAGCGCTCGCCGATGTCCGGGCGCTGGTCGAGCCAGACCTTGACTGGCACGAACTGCTCGTTGATGACCTGGGCACAGCCTTTGTCCGAGTAACTGGTCTCGTCCATGACGTGGCACCAATGGCACCACACGGCCGAAAGGTCCAATAACACGAGTTTATCGGCTTTCCGGGCCCTTTCGAAGGTTTCGGGCTTCCACTCGTTCCACTCAATGAGTTCTGTCATGCTCCCCGTAAGCGATGGGATGGCAACGCATTTTAATGGTTTTGGCCTTTCCATTGGGCATGGAAAGCGGGAAACTTCGCGAGGCCGTGGCCTTGTTCAACGAGCAAAAGTTTTTCGAGTGCCATGAAGTCTTGGAAGTCCTTTGGCGTGTCGAGAAGGGAAAGGACAAGCGCTTCTACCAGGGCATCCTGCAATTTGCGGTCGCGCTCGAACACCACAAGCGCGGCAATGCGGGCGGGTTCTTCAAGGTCTTGCAGGACGCGCGGCAGTCGTTGGAAGGGTATCCCACGCCGTACCAGGGAATCAAGTTGCAGAAGCTGCGGGATGACCTCGAGGGCTGGTGGGATTATGCCATCGGTCGTTCAAAGACCACACCAGGCTTCCCCCACATCGAGTTCACCCAGGGGATTATACTTGGCTGAACCGAAGAAAATCGTTTCGCTTGCGCCGAGCAACACGCAAATCGTTTTGGGCCTGGGCTTGCAGGACAAAATCGTCGGCTGCACGCGGTTCTGTCCGAAGTTCGACGCCAAGAAACCGCCCGTAATCGTCGGGGGCTGGCTGGACGTGGACTACGACAAGGTCGCGGCCTTGAAGCCCGACCTGGTGTTGACCTCGACGTTCTTGCAGGAACGCATTGCCGATGTCTTGGAAGAAAGGGGGTTGAAAGTGTTCCACGTCGACCCGAAAGATTTGTCAGACGTCTTGCAGTCGTTTGCCGACCTCGGCAAGGCCTTGGGCGAGCCACAAACAGGCAAAGACTTGCAGCACCTGGTTCAAAGGCAGTTAAGGGGGATCCAGCAGCAGACCCGGGGCCTGCCCAGGAAACGCGTCTACGTCGAGGAATGGCACAAGCCGCCCACCGCTTCCGGCAACTGGGTGCCCGAAATCGTGGAAACCGCGGGCGGCATCTCGGGGCTGGCCGGGCCCGGCATGCGTTCGGCTCCGGTGTCCACCGAACAAGTCCAGCAATTCGACCCCGAGGTCATCGTTGCGGCCTGGTGCGGGTTCTGTGGCAAGGAAGATTTGGGTGTGATTCGCAACCGCGAAGGCTGGCAGGGCATCACGGCCATCAAGACCGGGCGCGTGCACTCGCTGGACGACAATTATCTCAACAGCCCGGACCCCCGCCTCGGCGAAGGGGCGAAGCGGTTGGCCGCGCTATTTCATCCAGATATTTTCTAACTCATTTCTTCCCGTATTCCAACGCAATCAGCGTGTTCGAGCGCACGATGTCGGGCAGCGAGGCCTTGAGGTCGTACGTGACCAGCTTCTTCAGGGACTTGATGTCTTGGGTGCGGATGACGATGGTGAAATCCCATTCCCCGGTCGTGGAATAGATTTCCTGGACGTCCGCCAGCTTGAGCAGCGCTTGGATGGTCTGGTCGGGATCGTTCTTGGAGTGCCTCACGCTCACCTGGCACAAGGCCAACAACGGTTTGCCGGCCTTCTCGTAATCCAATTCGATGGTGAACCGCTTGAGGAACCCGCTCTTGACGAGCTTCACCACCCGCGCGGCAGCCGTGGAAGCCGGTATTTTCAGCTTCTTGGCCAACCCAGCCACCTTGATGCGGCTGTCTAGGGCAAGCAATTCCACCAATTTCTGGTCCAATTCATCCATATTATTGTTTTTCCAGCAAAAGGATGATAAATAGCTGGGTTTTCTCCAGGCGCAGGACTAATTAGTTGGTCGAACCCTAGTATTGTATGCTCGGAACCGTGGTAAACACCATCGCTGTCGCCGCCGGGGGCTTGTTGGGGGCTAGGCTGCGGCTGAAAACTAGTCAGGCCCAGTTCGCCGCAATCGGATTGTTGACCTTGTACCTGGCCATCCAAGGCGTGTCCGCCGCCCAAAACCCGTTGGTGGTCCTGGTCAGCCTTTTGGGCGGCCACGCGCTCGGCGAGCGCCTGCGAATTGATGCGCGCTTGCAGTCCTTGACCAGGCACGCGCCCGCGACCGGCGAGCAAGGCATGAGCCTGGTGCTCAACACCTTTCTCTTGTTCTGCGTCGGCCCCCTCACCATTCTGGGTGCGCTCAACGACGGCTTGAAGGGAGACGCCAGCCTGCTGTACTCCAAGTCGGCTCTGGACTTCTTTTCCGCGGTGGCCTTCGCCGCCACCGCGGGCCCGATCATCGCCTTGACCGCCGTACCGCTTCTGTTGTTCCAAGGGGGATTGACGTTGCTCGCTGGCACGCTCAAACCATTTTTCTCCCCGCACGCCCTCGCCAACCTGACCGGTGTCAGCAGCATCCTCCTGCTGGGCCTGGCCCTGAACCTCCTGGAACTCAAGCCCGTGAAAGTCGCGAACTACCTGCCTGCGTTGGTGCTGGCCGTTGCGTTCAGCCAACTAATGTGAAGTCTTCGGCAAAAACCCGCTCAAGAGGACGGCGAACACCAGGTTTCCCGCCAGGTGGGCCAAAGCAAAGGGCAGCGAGCCCAAAAAGTATTCGATGTCCAGGCCTCCTGCGCTGCCGAAGTTGATGGTGAGCTCGAAGACCAGGGTGCCGGCCAGGGTGGCGTTGACGAGGTCCATGGAAGTCACGGGCCTGCGCCCAGCGACCAGGGTGGCGGTGTAGGCAGCCAAGGCCCCGCCCAGGACCTGGTAAATCGTCCAACTCCCAAAGCCATAGCCGGAGATGCCGTCAATGACCAGGTTGGAGAGGAAAAACCCTAGGAACGCCATCAAGAGGCCCTGGTCCAGGCCCAGGGAGAGGGCCGTGAAGACGATGATCGGAAGGATGGGCTTGATGGAGGGCAGGGGCAGGAGGAGGAGCCGGCCCAACACGGCTACCAGGAGCAGCAAGAAAAAGCGGTCCTCGCTGGGCTTGGCCATCAGCTCACCTGCGCGTCTACGATTTTTTCCAGCCGCCACTCGAGGCGCGTTTCTTTTTCCAGTCGAAGCATGCTCACGCCGACCTTCGCGTACTCGTCGTCCACGTAGAGCGCCCAATAGTAATCGTCGGGCGCGGGCTTGCCTGCCACCGAAGTCACAAAGGCTCCCAGGGGGGAGTCCGTGTAGGCCAAGGGAATGAGTGGCTTCAAGGCATCCAAGGCCGTGGTGCCCGCAGGAAAGGAACCGCTTGCCTGGGCCAGCACTTGCCCGTCCGCCACCACGGAAACGGAGACCGAAACCGGTTGGGTGCCGTCATTCGTTTGACTTAAGCATCCGGACAGTAAGGCGCTTACCGTTAACAGCACGAGTAAGGCTGACCAGGCTGAATTTTTGTTCATCGTTTTTCCTCAGCGAAAGCAGGGGCTTCAAGAACGCAGCAAAGCCCGCGTTAGTCAGGGTGTGCACGGCGGAAAAGGGCAGCGAAGTCAGGAAGTAAAGGGGCAACCCCATCAGGCCCGTAAACCATCCGATGCCGAGCAGGCCGCCGGACACGTTCACGATTAACTCGAACACGAGGGTTCCGAAAACCGTTAACGCTATCAGGGCTTTGCCGGTGGGCTTTCCGAAACCCCGGTGCACGCCGCCAAACAAGCCAGCCAAACCGGCTCCCAGGGCTTGGAAGACCGTCCAAGGGCCTTGGAGGCCGGGCACGAAGAAATTGGAGACCACGTAAGCGGAACTGCCCAAGACGAAGCCTTCCTTGACGCCGAAGAGGAGGCCGGCCAGCACCGCGAAGGGGATGATGGGTTCCACGGAGGGGAGGCCGGAGGGAACGTACTTCAAGGCCACGCGGCCAAGGACCGAGGCAGCCAAGAGGCCGAAGAACAAGGCAAAGTCCTTTAGTTCCCGCTCGGTTTTAACGCCCTCTATTTCCTTGCCCAGCGCCTCGATTTTTTTCGTGACTGCAGGCCTCAACGGTTTCTCTTCTTGGAGTTGGATTTGTTGTGCGTGCATGGTTTTGCCTCAGAACTCGGTGCCGACGCGTGCCAGGATGCCTTGGTCGAAGGGATGCTTCATTTTTTGGAGGTGGGTAACCAGGTCAGCAGCGTCGTTGACGGCCTTCAGTTCCTGGTGGCTGCCGGTCAAGAGGAGCTCGGTGTCCTTGGCCTTGGCTTGGATGACGTCGAGTACGTCGCTTTCCCGGATTAGCCCTAACTGTACCGCGTACAAGATTTCATCAATGATAACCATATCGAATTCTCCAGAGGCAACCGCTTTTTTTGTGGCCGCCAGTGCCTCGGCCGCTGCTTTCAGGTGCGCGGGTTTGGGTTTTCCGATGACCCAGGAGGGGCTGCCATACCGCTCCAGCGTGAACCCCGGAAATTGCTTCAAGGCCAGGAGTTCCCCGTACTCTTGAAAATCCTGGTTGCCCTCGATTCCGCACTTCATGAACTGCAAGAGATGCACCTTGAAACCCCTTCCCAATGCCCTTAAACCCTCTCCAATGGCTGCCGTGGTCTTGCCCTTGCCGTTCCCCCAAAACACTTGCACCAGGCCAAAACTGGGTTTGGATGGCATGTATTCCCCTACCTCTTCTCCCACGAAAAGAAAGAAAAAGGCCGCGGTGGTTGCGGGAGGTAATAGGAACCCGCTGGCGGTTCCTATTTGCACAGCGCCCAACCGCATTCCACGCAACTCGTGCAGCCCTCCGCAATCTTCAGGCTCGTGCTGCACTCCGGGCAGTTCTTCAAGTCCCCGAACTTGCCGTTGGATGGCACGGTGGGGAGCTGGCCGCCTGCAGGGTTCGACAAGAGCAACGTGCTGCTGCCCGTGTACGTGGCTTGGGTGAGCATCCCCTTGGGAGCCGCTTGGGCCGTTACGGCCATCGGCTGCCCATGCGATGGTTGTGCAGGCATGGCCTCCACGGTTTCCACCTTTTTCTTGGGTGCGTTCAAGACCTGGTTCTTGATGGAGTTGTCGCGGTAAACCGTGACGTCCTTGCATCCCAACTGGTAGGCCAGCAGGTAGCTCTTCCGCATGTCTTCCACGGTCGCGTCCGTCGGGAAGTTGTTGGTCTTGGAAATGCTGGAGTCCACCCACCGCTGGAAGGCTGCCAGCATGCGGATGTGGTCCTCGGGTTTCAAGTCACGTGCCGTAACAAAGGTCTTCTTGAGTTCGGGCGGCATGTAGGCAATGTTTTGGAGGCTGCCCTCGTTCTTGCAGATGTCGTCCATGAGCTGCTCGTCGTACAAGCCTTCCTGCTTCATGACGCGTTCGAAGACCGGGTCCACGTAGTAAAAGCTGCCGACTTTCACGTTTTTCTCGAAGACCAGGCTGAACACGGGCTCGATGCCGGAACTGCAGCCCGCAATCATGGAAATGCTGCCGGTGGGGGCGATGACCGTGGTATAACCGTTGCGGACCCCGTATTTCTGGACATCCTTCGCGACCTGTTCCCAGTCAAAGTGCCAACTGCTCTTGTCCTCGGAAGCCGAGAAAGGCAGTTTTCCCTCCGGGTAAAAGCTCTTGTCGTAGAAGGGCAGGTTTCCCCGCGTCTTCGCGAGCTCGATGGACTCGACTTTCGAGTAATAGTTGACGAACTCCGCCAATTGCTCGCCGAACTTCCGGCCCTCTTCCGTGTCATACCCGAGCTTTAACTCGTACAAGAGGTCGCCAAAGCCCATGATGCCCAAGCCGATCTTGCGGGTGTCCAAGGCCATGCGCTCCACGGCCGGCAAGGGAAACTTGTTGACTTCGATGACGTTGTCCAGGAACTTGGAAGCGGTTAGCACCACGTCCTTCATGCCATCCCAGTCAACGGTTGTGGTGCCGTCCTCGTGTTCCTGGGCAAACGCCCAGACATTGATGCTGCCCAGGTTGCAGGACTCATTGGGGTAGAGCAGGACCTCTCCACAGGGGTTGGTCGTGACAATGGGGCCCAGGTACTCGTAGAAGGGATTGTACTTGTTGACGTGGTCGAAGAAAATGACTCCGGGCTCGGCGGATTCCCAGGCCTGGTAGACGATCATGTCGAACAGCCGCCTTGGGTCCACGGTCCGCACTACTTCCCCGCTTCTCGGGTTGGTCAAGGGATAGGGCTTGTCCTGGTTGTAATGGTCCCAGAAGTCCGCCATGACCAGGACCGAGATGTTGAAGTTCCTCAAGGCCTTGTTGCCTTCCTTGGCTTTGATGAACTTCTCGATGTCCGGATGGTTGGAGTTCAGGATGCCCATGTTGGCGCCCCGCCGGATTCCCCCTTGTTTGATAACTTCCGTCATGGTGTCAAACAACCGCATGAAACTCAGGGGGCCAGAGGCAATGCCGGTCGTGGAACTGACGAAGTCGCCTTCGGGCCGGAGCTTGGAAAAATTATAACCCATGCCGCCGCCGGCCTTGAAGATGATGGAGGTCTGCTTCAAGGTCTCCATGATGTCCTCAATGGAGTCCTTCACGTCCATGACAAAACAGGCCGAACCCATGCCCAGGGGGTTGCCAAAATTGGCTATCGCCGGGGTATTGGGCTCGAACTTCCTTTCCGTCATCAAATCGAAGTAGGCATCGATGTCCTTCGCGTGGTCATTGAATTCCCCGCCTTTCAGCATCTCGAGGAACTTGCCCCAGGCCACCTTCATTTTCTTGTCCGCGTTGTGGCGGTCGTAGACCCGTTTGAGGGCCTCCAAGTGGTAGGCGTTCAAGGCATAGGGGCCGACGAACAGCTTGCCCCCGTATTTTTCGTTGTCAAAGGCCTCCAGGGGATGGGCTTTTTGCTTGCCGTGCCAGTCGTAGACGCGGGTGTCGGCCAGGAGGTCTGGCAACGCGCCGTGAATGGCCACCCGGGAAAACAATTGCTTCGGCGTCTCCAGCAGGTGCCCGGCGGCATCCTTGCGCAGGTAACGGGATTTCAGCACGCGCAAGGCATTCAAGTCAAAGCGTTTGTCGATTTCATCGATCTCGGTTTTCTCCAGCACCAGGGACTTTTCCTTCCTGAGTTCGGCGCGCTGCTGCCGGTAAAGGATGTAGGCCTTGGCCGTGCGGGCGTGCCCGGCCTCAATGAGCACTTTTTCAACCGTGTCCTGGATGCGTTCGATTTCGGGGATTTCGTTTTCTTCAAGGCCATGGGAAAGCTCTTCCATGACCTTCTGGGACAGCTTTTGGGCCAGGGCATAATCCCTGCCGCCCACTGATTTGGCAGCCTTATAGATGGCCTTGGTGATTTTTTCCGGGGTAAAGGGCATGACCCTGCCATCGCGTTTCTTGACTACCGTGATTCGCTTCGCATTCATAGACATCCCCCGAAAACTCTCTTTTCCCCGATTAAGTTTGGATTCAAAACAATTGCACTATCCTTATTACGTGCTTTATTTAAAAACTTGTATTATGGCCCTCTAGTGATTCGATAAACTAATTTTTGGCCGAATAAACGCAGTAATCCGAACTTTTGGCTGCGCACAAAAGGAAGTCGGTTCAGATTTGAACCTAACCAGGTTCCCTTTCTTTTGGGATGCAAACAGGCCTTTTTTCATGTAGCATGCGCGTAAAAACTTTTTGCCCCCCAAAAATTTCATGCGCGAAACCCTGGCCTTGCTGGCCTTTTTTGCACTGCTGTCCGGTTGCCTGCAACCCGCATTTAACGGCGAACCAGGTGAATTCGTGCCACGCGCCTGCGCATCCATGGACAAATGCATTCGCTTGGAAGTGGTGTCCACTCCGGCCGGGCTCCGGGAGGGGCTCATGCACCGCCCGGGCCTGGAAAAAAACACGGGCCTGCTCCTCGTCTTCCCCGTAGAAGCCAAGCACGCCATCTGGATGAAGGACATGCGGTTCCCGATTGACATCCTCTGGCTGGATTCCACGGGAAAAATCATGGCATTGGAGGAAAACCTGCCCCCCTGCCGGCAAGAGCCCTGCGAGGTATTCGCGCCATCCACGCCTGCCCGCTATGCCTTGGAAGTGCCGGCCGGCTATGCACGGGAAAACGGGTTAAAAACAGGGAAAACGATTGAACTTTCCTTACTTGCGGACCAGGGAACCCATGCCGAACTTCCGGCTTGAACCAGCCCTAGAACTTTGGGCAGACAAACCAGCGCCGGGCATGGCCCACTTACCGTGCGCGCCACTGGATTGGAGGCCAGGCGATGGCTTTGATTCCTTGGAAGACCCGCCCCAGCTGGCCAGCCCGCCGCCCAAGCTGCTTTCAAAGTCCGAGTCCGACAGCTTGCTGTCCGACTTCCGGGTTTTCCACGCCAGGAGGCCACCTGCCAGGATGGCCGCAATCACAATGCCCACCAGGGCCTGGGAGCCATACGCTCCTAACGCGCTCAAGTTAAGGAAACCTGCCTTGGTGGCTTCCTCTTTTTGCTTCACGTTTTCCGCAAGAAGGCCTTGGACCTCCGATTGAATGCCTTTGACGTTGGACTGCATTTCCGTCAACGCCGTCTTGGTCTGGTCGTCCAAGGCGTCAGTTTGGGTCTGGACCCCTGAAATGGCTTCACTCAGCGAGTCCAGTTTGTGGTTCAATTCCTCATAGGATTGCTTGGAGACATCCAGCAAGTCATTGAATTTCTTGCTGATTTGCTCCTTGGACTCCTTCAAGGACTCCAATTGCGTGGTTGCTTCGGTCAACTTCTGCGTGGTCTGGTCCACTTCCGGCTTTGCCACCGGGTTGATGACCTTTACCTTGGTCTCGCTGGTGTCCCGCAACAGTTTATCGTCATAGGCCAGGGCCAGCAAGGCATACTCGCCTTCCTGCAAGCCCATGTGGGTCACGTACACGGTCAACCCATCAACATCCCCTGGGCTATTGTCCCGCACAAAGTAGGCTACCACGCCCTTTCCCGTGAGCGGGTTCGGGCTAAAAACCCCGGTATTGGTCAATACCCCCACCAAATACTTGTCGTCGTCGAGTTTTGCCCCGGCCGGGCCGAAAAAGACCTTGGTTTCATCGAATTTATTGGTGGGAATGGCCGTATAGTTGAAGGACCACACCGTGAACTTGGACAGGGAATCCGGGCTGTCAAACACGCCACCGGAAAAATCGGTTGTTTCCGCCGCCGAAGCAGTCAACGAGTAAAGCAGCAACCCAATGCCCAGCAGCCAATAGTATTTCACGCTTTATCCCATATAAGTAAATGATTACCCCATTAATATACTTTGCGCTTCGAAAAACGAAACCCGCTTAATAGTAGTTCGGCGCCTCTTCCGTGATGGTCACATCGTGGGGATGGGATTCTTTGAGACTGGCCTCGGTTACCCGGAACAGCACGCCCTTCCTGCGCAGTTCTTCAATGGTTTTGGCGCCACACAAGCCCATGCCGGCCCGCAACCCGCCCACCAACTGGTAAATGGTTTCCTCGACCAAGCCCTTGTAGGGAACAACGCCTTCAATGCCCTGGGGAACCAGCTTGGCCTTCTCCGCCACGTCGCCCTGGAAGTAACGTTCCTTGCCACCCTCCACCATGGCCGAAACCGAGCCCATGCCCCGGTACTGCTTGTACTTGCGGTTGTTCAAGTAAATGAGTTTGCCGGGTGTTTCGTCACAGCCGGCCAGGAGGCTGCCCAGCATCACGGAATGCGCGCCGGCGGCAATCGCCTTGGTCAAGTCCCCGCTGTACTTGGCCCCGCCATCCGAGATGAGCGGCACCTGGTACTTCTCGGCCGCCTTGCTGCAGGCCAGCACGGCCGAAATCTGGGGCACCCCAACACCTGTAACCACGCGGGTCGTGCAAATCGCGCCGGGGCCGACTCCCACCTTGATGCAGTCCGCTCCCGCCGCAATGAGGTCATGGGCAGCGGCTTCCGTGGCCACGTTGCCTGCAATGAGCTCGCACTTGTAATTCTTCTTGTAACGTCGCGTGGCCTCGACCACGTTCTTCGAGTGCCCATGCGAGGTGTCCAGCACCAGCACGTCGACTTCCACGTCCAACAACTTCCGCACCCGTTCGTCGTCGTTCGGCCCAACGGCCGCTCCAACCACTAGCCTGCCTTTCTTGTCCTTGTTGGCTTCGGGGTGCAGTTGCCGGTTGTAAATGTCTTTCACGGTGACCAGGCCAGTCAGCCTTCCCTTGGCATCCACGATAGGCAGCTTTTCGATGCGGTTCTGGTGCATGATGTCCTTGGCTTCCGCCATGCCCAGCACCTGGTTGCAGGTGATGAGCTTGGTGGTCATGATTTCCTCGACCAGGGTTTCCGGGTTTTCCTCGAACATCAAATCCCTGGAAGTCACCAAGCCCACCAGCTTGTTGTTCTGCACGACCGGGAAGGAGTTGATGCCGTGCTGCTTGCGCAAGGCAAAGATTGTTTTCAGCGAGTCCTTGGGCGAGACCGTGATGGGTTCGGCAATCACATAGAATTCCGCGCGCTTGACTTTGTCAGCTTCCTGGGCCTGTCGTTCAATGGAGAGGTTGCGGTGGATGATGCCGATTCCGCCCTGCCGCGCCATGGCAATGGCCATCCGCGACTCGGTAACCGTGTCCATGGCCGCGGACAGAATGGGGATGTTCAGGGAAAGGCGCTTGGTGAGCCTGGTGCGCACGTCCGCCTGGCTGGGCAGGATTTCAGAGGCAGCGGGCTCCAACAGGACATCGTCAAACGTCAACCCCAGGGCTTGACGCAATTTATCAGAAGAAGAGGCTTTTACCATACTATATTAGTGGGGCATGAATTTAAAAACGTAATCAAAAGCAGGTAGTTTAATGCCTGGGAAACGCCTGGATTCGGCCGATAACACGTTGGACGTCTTGTTGTTTGGCGCGGTGGGCGCCGGCAACGCGACCTACCAGCAAGCCCTCCTGGAAAACCCGCCCAAGCAGGTAACCTACCACTTTCCAGCTGGTTGGAAGGACTTCTACCGGTTTTCGGGTTTCTCCTTTCCCGGCCAGCCAGCGCAGCCCCGCTCCATCAAAGTGTTTCCCCACACCGAGTGGGTTTCCTGTCCCGACGTGGACTTGATTCATGCCAGCAGCCGCTTCATCGTGAGCGCAATTCCCACCGTGCTCAGCATGGACGGCTATGACATCCTCTCCCTGGCCTGGGCCCAGAGCCCCTTTCATGGTTTGGTCCAGCGGATACAGGGGTTGTTGGCGCGCAGCCCCAACGTCAAGCAGTTGATGCCGCACACCAAGTGGGCGTTCAAGGAACTGGCGAACCGCTTGCCGTATCCCGAAGAAAAAATGACGCTCGTGCATCCGATGGTCCGGCCCCAGCCCCAGTCCATTCCCGACAACCCGGTACCGGTCATCCTCTTCGTGGGCAACAACTTCGAGCGCAAGGGTGGCCGCTGTCTCCTCGAAGCCTTCAAGGGGTTTGGGGAAAAAAACCGGGCTAAATTGGTCGTAGCCGGCTTAATGCATGACGCGGAAAAAATTCGTTACGAGTTTGCGGGCGTGAAGAACCTCGAACTCCGCCCTTACGTGCAAGACCGTCCGGCCTTGCTCGGCCTCTACCGGCAAGCCGATTTCTTTTGCCTGCCCACCCTGGCCGACGCCGGGCCCTATGCCGTCCTCGAAGCCCTGTCCTTTGGCTTGCCGGTCATCAGCTCGCGGATGTGCGCTATTCCGGAAATGGTCGAAGAAGGCAGGGAAGGGTTTTTGACCGAACCAGGGGATGTTCCGGGCCTGCGAAACGCCTTGGAAGCCCTGCTCGCCGATGCCCAGAAACGGAGGCGCATGGGAAGGGCCGCGCTGGAAAAAATCCAGGCGAACTATTCACCGGAAGCCGTCCAGCCCATCCTCCGAAGAGTCTACGCCGAGGCGGTTCAATGAAGGTCTTCGTGGCCAACACCGCGGCCATGGGCTCCCCCACCTACTTGCGCGCCATGTTCTCCAAGCCGCCCAAGGACGTGGAATACTTCTATCCGGAGAGCTATTTGTCGCATCCAAGGCTGCAGGGCTGCGTTGACCCCGCACACGCCCTACCCGTGTGGGAGTTCAGCCCCACGGACTTGTTTTGCCTGCTGCACCGCCCGTTCGGCGAGATTTGGTGGCGGTTCCCCCGCGCCTTCGTGACCCTCTCTCCCCGACTCAAGGAAATGGACTTGGTGGAATCCAACCACATCGTTTTCGCGGAAAAACCCGGCATCATCAACGTGGACCAGTTGTGGGGCGACGCCCCCTTTACCCCCCTGGGAAAACGGATTGCGGAAAAGCTGCTGGCCTTGCCGCGCTGCAAGAAAATAGTCTTGCACTCCGAGCACTCCAAGCAGACGCTGTTGCGCCGGGTGAAGGTAGAGGAATCGAAGATTGCAGTCATTCCCTGCCTCCTCGAGCCAATGCCCTTGCCCCGGAAAAAACACGAGGGCTTCCACCTCCTGTTCGTCGGCCGCGACTTCGAGCGGAAGGGCGGGTTGGAGCTCTTGGCGGCCTTTGAGCGGCTTTCCCGGGAAGTGGGTGGCCTGCGCCTCTCCCTGGTCACCCGCCAAGCCAACGTTCCCCTGCAAGCCCTGCAAGCCATCCAGTCCAACCCGGCCATCCAGGCCTACTTTGACGTGGACTTGGCCCGCGTGCACTCCTTGTTTGCGGAGGCGGACGCCTACTGCATGCCCTCGCGGTGGGAGGGGTTTGGGGTGGCGGCCGTGGAGGCCCTGTTCTATGGCTTGCCCCTCGTGGTCTCGGACGTGCAGGGCCTGGGTGAAAAAATCACGGATGGAAGAAACGGTTTCGTCTGCCGGCCCGGGGACGCGGAATCCGTTTACGTGGGCCTGAAGCAACTCGTTGAATCAAGGGCTTTGTGTACGCGCATGGGCCGGGAAAGCCGGAAACGGTTTGACCAGCAATTCAATCCCGACGAAATCCGGCGGAAACTGAAAGCCGTCTACGAGGAAGCGGCTGGTTCCGGTTCACGGGAACGAATTTAAAAGCATGATTCACGGAAGGTACTTGAATGGGTTCTGCATCCACGGGAATGGCTTTTTTGCTGGCCGCCAAGCACGCGCTCCGGCCCCTCTTCGGCACCGGGAGAAACGAGCTTGCCCGGAGCCTGCTGCGTTCCCTCTTTTTTGCCACGCACCCGGGCTTCTTTGAAAAGCTGCCCCTGCAACACCACCGCCCTCACGCCCAGTTCATCCACGAAGTCATCGAGCGGCTGGCGCCCAGCATGCGGTTCCTGGTGTCCCTTGAAACCGGTTGCTTCCTCTACGACCTGGCCCGAAACGGTTCCGGGCAAGGGGCCATCGTGGAAATCGGGAGCTACCATGGGGCCTCCACCTGTTGCCTGGCAGCGGGCTCCAAGGCAGCGAACCGCGAAAAAGTGTATGCCGTTGACCCCCAACTCATGCACCGGGGACAGGCCCTCGAAGAAAACCTCCGCACGGCGGGCGTGACCGCCTGGGTGGAGGTCTGCCGGGACTTCTCGCAGCCGGCGGCCAGGCGCTGGCCACGCGACCAGAAAATCAGGCTGCTCTTCATCGACGGCGACCACTCCTATGTCGGCGCCAAAACCGATTTCCTGGAATGGGAGCCATTCGTGTGCAAGGACGGCTGGATTGTCTTCCACGATTTTTCGCCTGCCGAGTTCGAGGTCTGCGCGGCAGTCAACGACTTCGTCTTGGACAACCCAGCCTACCACCACTTCGGGCGCTTCGACTTTCCCGGCGATGAAGTCAGCTGGACTTTCTTCTGCCAGAAAAAAACAGCCACGCCGTGAATGCCTAGACCTGGAAGTTTTCAGGTGCCCGAAAGCTCCTGGTTATGCGAAGGTTTTCAGGCACATGCCGCCGGATCAGAGTTGTCAGTTCCTTCAAGGCGGCTTCCGGAAACCCGGAGCCAATGAAATGCGCCCTGGCCTCCGCCATTTTTGCATCGGCTCTTTCAAGGTCATCCTGCTGCCTGGCCTCCACTTCCTCCGCATAGGCCTGGCAGCCCTCCAACAAGTGCAGCACCCGCTCAAGTGGCGCCTTGGCCAGGGCCAGGCGCGTCCTTGCTTGTTCCTGGGTCATGCCATTGGGTTCCACTTGCTGCAGCTCCCGCTCGAGGTCAGCGAGGTGGGCCAGGGTTTGCCGGATGCCGGTTTCCAGGGGAAAAATCGTGGTCTGGCCATGGGAGGGCATGAAAGCCCCGCAATGCCTTACGTCAGCCCGGAGCCCGCCCAACTGCTGGGCCATCCAGGGTTTCACGCGGTTCTCGTCGTGATAGAATTCCAGTGCCTTGAACTGCTCGGCCAAGCGGTTCCGGCGTGCAGCAAGTACGAGACGTCGCCGTTTTTCTTCGGGCATGAGTGGTCGTTCTTTCGCGGCGTCTCGTGCCAATAGGCCGCGGAGAAACGAATTTTTTGGCCCACCCGGTTTTTTCATGGATTCCGGTTTTGGCGGTTCCGGCATATCATTTACGTATTTACGGGCCTTAATAATCTTTGTCCTTCAGTTGCCTCCCCGGAGCCGCTGCTTTAAGTGGGTGGACTTGTGCTTTCGGGGCTTGAAGGGCTTGCACCGGGCGATGCGGGGGTGCAGGCCCCGCTTGGCCAGCTCCCGCCTGATGACGGCCGTGGAAGGCCCCTGGTCGTAGCCCAGGGCAATCACGTCCGGCTTGAACCTCGCCACCGACTTGTAGAGGTCGTCGGCAAAGCCGAGCACGGCTTGGTCCACTTTTTTGAGGGCCCGCACCATGGCCAGCCGCTGCCGCTCGTCGAACAAGGGCTTCCGGTGCTTGATGCGCTGCACGTTGACGTCGCGGGCCACGATGACGGTAAGCCGCCGACCCAACCGCTTGGCCTGCCGAAGGTAGCTGAGGTGCCCGGGGTGCAGCAGGTCGAAGGTGCCGAAGGCGAGCACGGTTTTGCGGGCCATAGCAAACAGTAGCCTGGAGAGGGTTTAAATCTCTCACCCGTAGAACCTTAAATAGCGGGCAAATTGGGCTAACTTTTATTAGCTCATTGGCTCTCATGGATTGCATGAACCTCTCCGAGCGCCTCGAACTCATCCGGCGCAACACCGTGGAGCTTGTCACCGAGGAAGACATCCGGAAAGTCTTGGAGACCAAGAAGAAGCCCATAACCTATTGCGGCTACGAGACTTCAGGGGAAGTGCACCTGGGCCACATGGTAACGGTTACCAAGCTTATGGACTTGGAGAAGGCCGGCTTCCACGTCAAGATTTTGTTGGCCGACTGGCACGCCATGCTCAACCGCAAGGGTTCGAAGGAGGAAATCAGTGCCATGGCCAAGCTCGACCAGAAGCAGTTCGCGAAGCTCGGCCTTGAGGACCCGGAATTCGTTTTGGGCAGCGACTTCCAGCAGACCCCCGAATACGTCGAAGACGTGTTGAAGTTGTCGATTGCCACGACCTTGAACCGCGCCATGCGCTCCATGCAGGAAGTCGCGCGCGACTTCGAGAACGCGCACGTGTGCCAGATGATTTACCCCTTGATGCAGATTGCGGACATCAAGCACTTGAAGGTGGACGTCGCGCAGGCCGGCATCGAGCAGCGGAAAATCCACATGCTGGGCCGCGAGACCATGCACGCGATTAATTATCCGGTGTTCGGCTGCGTTCATACTCCGCTCGTGAACTCCTTGTTGGGTCCCGGCAAGAAGATGAGTTCCAGCATCCCGGACTCCATGATTTCGGTGCGGGACTCCGAGGAAGCCATCAAGAAGAAGCTCGTCAAGGCCTACTGCCCAGAAGGAACCGTGGAAGACAACCCCGTGATGGAAATCGCGAAGTACGTCTTGTTCCCGCGCCTGGGAAAACTGAGGGTCGAGCGGCCTGCCAAGTTCGGCGGCAACGCGGAGTTTGCCTCCATGCAGGAACTCGAAGCCGCTTTCGCGGAAAAGAAACTGCACCCCCTGGACTTGAAGAACGCGGTAGCGTTTGAAACCGCGCGGGTGCTGGCCCCGGTGCGGAAGGCCTTCGAAAAATAGCTTTAAATACCTGTAAAGCCATATAGTTGACGTCCATGAACCCCTTGAACGCTTTTTTCCATCCAGGCAAGACCGCCAAGGACTGCCTGGCCCACCCCAACCTCGTGGTTTCCCTGGCCCTGGTCGTGCTGCCCACCCTCGTGCTGGTGGGGTTGGCTGCCCTGTTGAGGGCACCGATTTCCACCAAGCCCGTAGTGGATGCCGCCAAGGACGTCGTGTTCTGGATTGTTTCCACGGCCTTCCTCTACGTGTTATTGTACCTCTTGAAGGGAAAGGCCGTGCAAGGCAAGTTCGTGGGCCTTCTGAGCGCGCTTTCCTTGACGCGGTTGTTCAATGCGGTGCTCGTGGTACTGTCCTTCCTGGTAGCGTTCCTGTTGTTGCCGGGTTTGTTCGCCGAGTTGAAGGGCGTGCAACAGGCTTCCTCCCTCCAGGACCTGCAGGCAATCGCTCAACGGGTGCCCTTGAGCTCGGACTTCTTTTCCCTGGGCCTGGGTTTCCTGTTCCTGGGAATCGGCTTGTTGTTGGCCCTGGAATCCCTGTTCGTCTGGTATGCCGTCATTGCCGCCACGGGGCCGGGTGGCACGCTCAAGAACCTCGTGGTGCTGGCCCTGGTCTTGGCCGTGGTGGGCCTGTTTTCAGGCTATTTTTGAGCCCAAAATCGGTCATTCGTTCCCGTTAAAGGGCAAAATCGGCGAAGATTTATAAACCAGTTGAGTGGAATAAAAATCTATACATGCGCACACCCAACATGAAAGTCAAGTGCCCTGAGTGCAAGGAGGGCTTTGACTTGAGCGTCAACGACTACGAGGAAGACGACCTCCTCCAGTGCCCCGAGTGCACAGTCGATTTGGTCATCAAGGTGGACAATGGCAAATTCAAGCTAGTCACCGAAAAAGAAAAGTACTTCGACGAAGAAATCGCGGAAGAGTTCGGCGCAGCCGAAGAAGTGGAAGAGGAATAGTCCGGTCAGCCTACTTTTATTAAGGAGTTAAACGCCATTTAATGCATGGCTGGCTCAACCCCGAGACCCACCCGGTTTGCCGAACGCCACCAACGGGTGACCCGACCCTTGTTGGAACGCCTGCGGGACCCCAAACGCAAGCAAGTCGATTCCAGGCGGTTCATTTAGCTTGAACTTTTTTGCGCGCAAGTCCGAGTAGTCGGGAACGGTTTGGAGGAGGCCTAGCCTGGCTAGGCGTGCCAGTGAGTGGCGAGTGGTTCGCTCGGGGAGCCCGGTCAATTGCCGGATAAGCACGGGGCTGGCATCCGGCACCGTGGCCAGTGCCTCGAAAACCAGCATCAGGGCCCTGGACTTGAAGTAGCCTTCCCTAATCAAGTAGACAAACTAAATCCCTTCTAATGGGAGAGGCAAAGTAAATCCCTTCTCGGAAAGGAAAGGGATGCGTTACGGGATTCTTGCATATCCACCTAGTGACCCCTTATTCCTTAAAAGGCTATAGATACCGGCAAACAGGGCTTCCCTGCCCCCGTTAACCCTTATTAACCTGTTTCTCTATAATTGCGTGGATTCCATGCTTCGCGTCCAGAACACCTTGTCCAAGCAGTTGGAGGACTTCAAGCCCTTGAAGGACCGGGAAGTTCGCATGTACGTCTGCGGCCCCACGGTGTACGGGCCCGGGCACATCGGTCACGCGCGCACCTACACGGCCTTCGACGTCATCCGCCGCTACCTGGAATATTCCGGTTACAAGGTGCGTTACGTCGTCAACCTCACCGACGTCCACGACGACATGATCAAGCGCGCCAACGAGCAGGGAATAACGATTTTCGAGCTCGCCGAAAAAAACATCAAGCTCTTCTTCAAGGACATGGACGCGCTCGGCATCAAGCCCGCGAACGAAAACCCGCGTGTCACCGAACACATCAAGGAAATCATTGACACCATCCAGGCCCTGGAAAAAAACGGGTTCGCCTACGAGACCGAAGACGGCGTCTACTATTCCGTGACCAGATTCAAGGGCTATGGCCGGCTCTCCGGCATCAAGCTGGACAAGCGCGTCACCGGCACGCGCGTGGAAACCGACAAGTACGAGAAGGAAAACGTCACGGACTTCGCGTTGTGGAAGAAGGCCAAGCCCGGGGAGCCCTCCTGGGAGAGCCCCTGGGGCCAGGGAAGGCCGGGCTGGCACATTGAATGCAGTGTCATGGCGCGCAAGCACCTGGGCGAGCAACTGGACATCCACGGCGGGGCCATTGACCTGATTTTCCCCCACCACGAGAACGAAATCGCGCAAAGCGAGGCCGCCTTCGGCAAAGCCCCCTTCGTCAAGTACTGGCTGCACACCGGCTTTTTGAACGTGAAAGGCGAGAAGATGTCCAAGAGTTTGGGCAACTACATCACCATCCCCGAACTCCTAGCCAGGTACGACCCCAAGGTTTTCCGCTTCTTCATCGCCAACGTGCACTACCGTTCCCGCATCGACTTCAGCGAGGACGCCATGGCCCAGGCCAAGGCTGGCCTGGAAAAATTCAACCGCCTCATCGAGGCCCTCCAAGAAGTCAAGGGAGGCAAGGACCACCCTGCAGCCCTCCACCTGGTGAATGAGACCCGGACCGCCTTCACCGAGCACATGGACGCGGACTTCAACACTCCGAACGCGTTCGCGACCTTGTTCAACTTCGTCAGCGAAGCCAACAAGCTGTTGGCCGAGGCAGCAGCCGAGGCAGCAGCCGAGGCGACAGCCGAGACCGCGTTGTCGGAAAAGGACGCCAAGGCCTTGCTGGACTTCCTGCGGGAAATAAACCAGGTGTTCAACTGTTTTTCGTTCGAGCGCGCCAAGGCCGAGTTACCCGCCGAAGCCAAGAAGCTCCTCGACGAACGCGAGGCCGCCCGCAAGGCCAAGGACTTCAAGAAGTCCGACGAGTTCCGCGCCAAGCTCCGCGCCCTGGGCATCGAACTGGACGACACCAGGGACGGCGTGAAGTGGCGGAAAGTGGCTTAAACGCTCAAAGCCACCGACGCAGGGTCCTGGCTATCCGGCCCCCGATTTTCTTAACTTTTTGTGCCCGGCGGAAGCGGCGCACACCAGCAATTTGCCGCGAAAGATTTCGTGCTTCGGCCGTTGACAATTTGGGAACTGGGTGTTCTCGAATAGACCCCTTCCTTGTTGCGGCACGTGCTTCACTTGCCCGCCATCGAGTCATTTTCCGGTCCAGCGAATCCGGAACCAGGTAGTGGACCCGGATGCCACGCGCTTCCAGACCCCGAGCCAGTTCAGCCCAAAAACGCCTGAATTGCAGGTTCCCGATGGAACCATCCAGTGAACCAACGGCCGCAGCAGAGGTCTCAAGGCCGACACTCAACGAGCCCCTTTGCCCGATTGCCTGCACTTGTTCTTCCGCGTGATTGGTGCTAATGACGAACGGCTTGTAAGGACTGTGCTTAGCCATTATAGGGCACCTTTAAGCATGCGTACAATCCCTGCCCGCGTGGCCTTCCGTGGGTTTACTGCCATGCTGCCCCGGAAGCTGTCGCGGGCGATGGCCGCCAAGTCGGTTTGGGCCACGCCCAGCTCGGACAGGTGCGCGCGCAAGCCAGTCTTTTTCGTTGCCCGGCCGATGAGGCGCGGCAAGTCGTTTGCGTGCTTTCCCCCCACCAACTCGGCGACAACCGCATACTTTTTCCGCGCCGCGCCCAGATTGTAGTCCACGACGTGCGGCAAGAGGAGCGCGTTGGTCTCGCCGTGGGAGACGTTGAACTTGCCGCCAATCGAGTGGGCAACGGCATGGCAGGCGCCCACTCCCGTCGAAGCAATCGTCATGCCGGCCAGGTTCGCACCCAACATCACGGCCTCCCGTGCCACAAAATCCCGTGGCCGGCGCCAGGCCCGCGAGAGGTTGTCCCACACGAGTTCCATGGCGCGTTCGTTGATGGCATCGGTCAACTTCGTGGCTTTCAGGCAGACGTAACCTTCGAGGGCGTGCGTAAACGCGTCAAAGCCTGCCGCGGCCGTAACGAACTTGGGGCAGCTCACGGTGAGCAAGGGGTCGACGAGCGCGACTGAGGGAAACATCCAATCGCTTTTCAGGACTTTCTTGACGCGCGCGCAGCGGTCAGTAATCACGGCTGCCTTCGTGGCCTCGCTGCCCGTGCCAGCCGTGGTCGGAACCGCGATGAAGGGCAGGCCCGACCGCTTTAACGGCCTTCGGCCATCCAGGTAATCGAGGACGCTGCCCGTGTGCGTGGCCAGGATGGCCGCGGCTTTTGCGACGTCCAGGGGGCTGCCGCCGCCCAAGCCTATCACCAAGTCGGCCTTGCATTCCCGGGCAAGGTGCGCGCACTCGTCCACGGTTTCAATGGAGGGGTTTTCTTCCACGCCCTCGAAGACCACCGGATGGAATTTGCGCAGCTGCTGCACGGCGTCGAACAGTTTGCCGGTTCGTTGCATGGCCTTGCGGCCCGTGACCACCAGGACGCGCCTGGGATTGAAGCGCGTGACTTGTTCGCCTAACTGCTTGAAGCAGCCGCGCCCGAAAACCGTTTGGGTGGGCAACCGGAATTCCGCGTAGGCCATGCGTTCACAGCTTGGACTTTTTTTCGAGCATCCAGTAGACGCCGCCAAAGGCGATACAGAACACGATGGAACGCAGGATGGCCTCGTTGATGTCGAGGGTCCGCGCATACCCGTAGTCGAAACCCAGGCTAACGACCAGCGACACCACGGTCGCAATCGAACTCACTTTCGCCGCTTTCTTCCACGTCATAACCATCACTTGAGTTTTTTCCGCAGGAACAACTTGATTTCGGGGCCGCCCTTGCCCAGCAGGCTGCCGGGTTGGGCCACGGCGGAAACCAGTTTCCAGCCCCTGCGGCCCAGCGCCTTCAAGTCCTCTTCCGAGGAAAACGCCGCAACCTTGTAATCGAATTTGTCGCCGGTGTAGGGGGCTTCAGGGGCTTCGGCTTCCTGGATGACTTCCTTGCCCTCGTTCCCGATCTGCTTGGCCACGCGTTCATGGCAGTGGTCGCAGATGATGCTATTGTCATCGGCCCGCCAGTACTGGATTTTGGGCAAGGCGCTGGCCGGCCGGCCACACAACTCGCACTTGATGATATCCGGTGCCATGCTATTACCCAACGATTAACTGGTTAATAAAGGTTTTCGAGTGGGGTCAGAGGGATTTGAACCCCCATCAACCGGTCTGGAGCCGGTCGCACTGCCGGGTTATGCTATGACCCCAAGCGGATAGTATATGATTGGGGCAGGGTATAAAAACCCATTTCAACGGCCCAGCCAGGCAGGCAGGGCGCGCCTCCACCGCTTGCGGGTAATCCAGGCAAACCAGTAAACCGACCGGAGCACCAGGGTTGGCCAGCTGCACCCTTGCTTGGTGGCTTGCCCCAGGCAATGGCTCAAGCTGACCTCGTCGAATTCGCGTGAAAAAACGACTTCCTCTTTGAAGGCGCGGCACACGCCTTCGTTCCAGCCCTCGAACAAGTCATCCATCAACAGCTTGCCGCCCGCGACCAGGAAGGGCTTCCACAGCCGGAGGTCTTGCACGGCAAACGGGTACTCGTGCAAGGCATCAATCCACAGCAAGTGAATGGGTTTAGTCCATTGGCCAGCCGCTGCCTCGGAAGTCATCCGCTGGGGCACCACCCAGGGCTCCACGCCCGAGGCTTTCACGTTTTGCTGGAATGCCTCAAAGGTGGGGGGAACGTCGATGCCACTGCCCTTGCCTTCAAAGGGGTCCACGGCATACACGCGGGCCGAAGCGTTTCCAGCTGCCTTCAAGCCCAGGGCCAGGCAAACCGTGGACTTGCCCTTGAACGAACCGATTTCAACGATGGTTGCGCCTGCCGGCAGGGCCTTGGCCGTCCGGTAGAGGGTGAGGGCATCGGTGCTGCTGAGAAATCCCTCCAAGCCGTTCATCCACTGCAGCAACTGCCGTTCCGCGTCATCCACTGGTCTGGGCTTTTCCGTCATTGCCACCACTTCACCTTGTACAACCCGGCCTGCTTTCGGTGGTGGCCCAGGGTGAGGTGCTCCAAGCGCCTGACTCTCCCGTTTTTCACTTCCAGGAAGTAGACGACGTAATTGGGTTGATGGATGTCCAGCCACTTCCGATGAGGGTAACGCAGCAGCAAGCCCATGAGCACGCGGTTCGTGTTCCCGTGCCCGACCACCAAAACCGTTTCATCGCCAAACCGGTTCGCCAGCCAGGAACAGAAGGGCTTCAAGCGCTGGGCAACGTCCACGTAGTTTTCCCCGCCCGGCACCCGGAAGCGAAACCGGTCTTTTTGGCGCCGGGGCCACACCCCGGGAAAGGATTCCTCTATTTCCGCGAGGGCCAGGCCCTCGAGCCTGCCATAGCCAATCTCCCGCAAGGCATGCTTCTTCAATAGCTTCACGCCCAGCTGCTTGGTTGCCAGGGAAGCCGTTGAAACCGCGCGCTGCAAGTCGCTTGAAACCACTGCAATGGGTTTTTCCCGGACCGCCAGCCTGGCCAGGAGGCGGGCCTGGCTTTGGCCCACGGAGGTGAGGGGCGAGTCCCTTCTTCCCTGCAACCGCTTCTCCCGGTTCCACTGGGTTTGCCCGTGCCGGGCCAGAATCAGCTTCATCTACGCAAGACCTTCTGCTTGTATGTCAGTGCCTTCTTGACGTGCAAGGCAATGCCTTCCGCGTCCAACTCATATTTCTTGTAAAGGGGCTTGGATTCCCCGGACTCGCCGAAAAGGTCATGGGTGCCATGCCGGTAAACATAGGCCGGTTGTTCTCTTGCCAGCACTTCGCACACCACCGAGCCCAGCCCGCCCAACACCGAGTGGTCTTCGACCGTGAACAGGAAGCCATCGCGTTTCGCGTACTTGACCACGGTTTGCGCGTCAAACGGTTTGATGGACGCGGTGTTTACCACTCCGATGTCAAACCCCTGGGCCTTCAACAACCCGCGTGCCTTTAACGCCTCGGCCACCATGGGGCCAATCGCGAACACCATCAAATCTCTTCCGTCTTGGAGGACGCTGGCTTTGCCGAGCTTGAACCGATATTTTTCATCGTAGAGGAGCGGCGTTTTCTCCCGCACTAATCGCACGTAGAACGGTCCCCTTTCCCGCGCCGCGAGCTCGATGACTTGGCTGGTCTCGACCGCGTCCGCGGGCGCGATGACGGTCAGGTTCGGCAGGGTGCGCGCCACGGCCAGGTCTTCGAGGCTCTGGTGGCTGGCGCCATCCGGCCCGGTCATCAGGCCGGCATGCGTTACCACGACTTTCACGTTGGCCTTGGAAAAAGCCAAGGCATTGCGGAACTGGTCCAAGGCCCGGGTCGTGGCAAACATGGCGAAAGTGGAAGCAAACACGGTTTTGCCGCTCAACGCCAGGCCCGTGGCCGCGCCCAACATGTTTTGCTCGGCAATGCCGAAGTTGAAGAAACGGTCGGGGAACTTCTTGGCGAACAGCCCTGTCTTGGTGGAACCGGAGAGGTCGGCATCAAGGACGACCACGTTTTTGTCTTTCGCGCCGAGCGCAACGAGGGTCTCGCCGTACGCGTCGCGCATGGCTTTGGCGTCACCCACTTTCAGGGGGCCAACCGGCTTCGGCTGTTCGAGGCTACCCAAATTTCTCACCCAACTCGGTCATGGCGCGCTGCATCTCTTCCTTGGTGAGCGCGCGCCCGTGATAGTCTCCCTTGTCCTGCGTGAACGAAACCCCTTTTCCCTTCGAGGTGTTGGCCTGGATGAAGAAAGGCCGCTGGCCGCTGGATTCGGCTTTCTCGAGCACGTCCAGTATTTGGTTGTAATCGTGTCCATCGATTTCGGCCACGTTCCAGCCGAAGGCCTTGAACTTGTCCAGCATGGGCATGATATTCATGACGTTTTCGACGGCTCCATCAATCTGGAACTTGTTCCAGTCCAGGATGGCCACGAGGTTGTCCAGCTTGTAGTGCGCGGCCGACATGGCGGCCTCCCAAATCTGTCCCTCCTGGCTCTCGCCGTCGCCCAGCATGCAGTACACCCTCCAAGGCTTTTGGTCGAGTTTGGCGGCCAATGCCATGCCCACGGCCATGGACAGGCCCTGTCCAAGGGTTCCCGTGCTGGCCTCGACTCCCGGGCATTTCAAGAGGTTGGGATGCCCCTGCAGCCTTGAATTGACCTGCCGGAAGGTTTTAAGCTCTTCGACCGGGATGTACCCTGCCTCGGCCAGGGCCGCGTAGAGCACGGGCGTGCAGTGGCCCTTGCTCAAGACGAAGCGGTCGCGGTCAGCCCATTTTGGGTTCTGGGGGTCGTGCTTCATCTGGTGGAAGTAAAGCGTGGCCACGATGTCCGTTGCCGACATGCTGCCTCCGGGGTGCCCGGAGTTGGCCCAGTAAGTCATGTTCAGGATGTGCACGCGCATGCGGTGGGCAATCTTCTTGAGCCGCTCGATTAGCTGCACGCGCGTTTCACTCATGTGACCACGAATCCCTATGATAAGCACAATCATTTCCTGGGCAAGTGCTTGAACTTTTCCCAGTCGTCGAGGAAAGCCTTCAGCCCCTTGTCCGTCAACGGATGGCGAAGCATCTTCTCGAGGACCTCGAAGGGCAGCGTGGCCACGTGCGCGCCCAATTTCGCGGCCTGCACGACGTGCATCGGGTGCCGGATGCTCGCAGCCAGCACCTGGGTCTTGAAACCGTAATTCCGGAAAATCTGGCAGATTTCCCCAACCAGTTCCATGCCGTCCTGGCCCGCGTCATCCAAGCGACCCACGAAGGGGCTGACATAGGTTGCCCCGGCTTTTGCCGCCAGCAAAGCCTGGTTAGCGGAAAAAACAAGCGTCACGTTCACCTTGATGCCCTTGTCGGCCAAGGCCTTGGTGGCCTTCAAGCCCTCCGCGGTCATCGGGCACTTGATGACCACGTTCTTGGCGTACTTGCTGTATTCCAGGCCCTCCTTAATCATGCCGGCGGCGTCCGTGCTCACGACTTCGGCGCTGATGTCCCCCTTGCAAATCGAGCAGATTTCCTGGATGACTTGCCTGAAATCCCGGCCTTCTTTGGCGATGAGGGTTGGGTTGGTGGTAACTCCATCCAGGATGCCCCATTCCACGGCCTTGCGTATTTGCTCGACGTTGGCCGTATCCAAGAAGATTTTCATGGTTTCCCGCAAACCCATTTGGGGCAAAAAAGGGTTAAAAAGCTACGCCTTGCCCGAAACGAGTTTTCGCCGGGTTTTCTCGATTTCCGACCGGGCTTCCCGGTCCAGGAGCTCGGGCAACTTGAAGCGGTTCCGCTGGAGTTCCCCCATGAACTCCCCGGACTCGATGCGTTTCAAGGCCTTCCGCATCTCCCGTCGCACTTCCCGGCCGATGATTTTGGGGCCAACCGTCAGGGCTCCGTACTTGGCGGTCTCGCTCACGCGCGAGAGCATGCCATGGATGCCCTGCTCGTGAACCAAGCGCGCCACGTAATAGGGTTCTAGAACGCAACAAGAGTAGGCGACTTCCGGGGAATACCCTGCATTCACCAGCGTCTCAAAGCTGGCTTTCATGAGCTCTATCAGGCCGCCGACGATGGGTCCCTGCTCGGAGAACAAGTCCGTGATGCCTTCCTCGCGGAAGCTCGACCACAACAGGTTCCGGCGTGGGAAGCCCAGGGCTTCGCACAAGGCCTTCGCAGTCTGCGAGGCCTTCCCCGAAAAATTGTTGCCGATGCCAACCGATGCCCTTGCGCTCAATGCTTTCCCCGTCGGCACCAGCATCTCCTTGGCGGGGACTCCCGGCGCGAGGAGGATGACATCCACGAACCAGGGCAGATGTACCTCGTTGAACGCCACCGAATAACCTTGCGCGAAGACCACGGTCTGGCCTGGCCGCAGGAAGGGAACGATGTGCTTGTCCAGGACTTCCCGGTGCGCGGTATCCGCGACCAGCACCAGGAGGAGGTCCGCTGCGAGCGTGGCTGCGGTGATGGTCATCACCTGGTGCCTGGCTTTTTCGGCTTCCTTCCAAGACTTTCCCCTGCGCAGGCCCACGATGACTTTGAACCCCTGGCGCTTGAGCAACTCGGCTTGCACGCGGCCTTGCGGGCCAAAGCCGATGACGGCAATGGTTTTGCCCTTCAAGGGCTTTAACGAGGGTTTGCGACCCTTTAACACCTTCAAGGCACTCCCCCCAACCGTTGCTCGGCCAGCACCCGGGCCGCCCACGCCGGGCTCAACACGCTTTCCTCAGCGAACCGCAAGAGTTCTTCGGTGCGCGCGCCAATCGCCTGCACTCTTTCCAAAACCGCTGCCCGGTCAAAGGCCTTGCCGGAAACCACGGGCTCCGCCGAAACCGCGATGAGGCCACCCGCGTTCACCAAATAGTCCGGAGCATACAAGATGCCCTGCTCGTGCAAGGCCTCTCCGGCTTCCTGGGAAGCCAGCTGGTTGTTGGCCGCACCGCACACGATTTTGCAGGCCAGTGCCTCAACTGTTTTCGCGTTCAACGCGTCACCCAACGCGCACGGCGCGAATACATCGGCTTCCACCGAATGAATTTCTTCGGGCGCGACCACCTGGACGCCGAATTTTTTCTTCGCTTCCTGCACGCGGGCCTTGATGAGGTCGGCGCACACCACATGAGCCCCGGCCTGCACCAACAAAGCCACCAATTCACGGCCCACGCTGCCCACGCCTTGCACGGCCACCGTCCGGCCAGCCAGTGATTCCTTTCCAAACACTTTTTTCGCGCAGGCCTTCATGCCCTGCAGGACGCCGAGCGCGGTATAGGGCGAAGGGCTCCCGCTGCCCCCCATTTTCTCGGGCAAGCCCACCACGTAGCGCGTGCCTTGCCGGATGCAGGCCATGTCCTCCGTCGTCGTCCCCGAATCCTCGGTCGTAATGTAGGCGCCCTTTAGCGAGTCAACGAATTGCCCGAAGTCAGCGAAAAAGGCAGCCCGTTCTTTCACGTCCAACCCCTTCAAGTCCGCGTCAATCACGGCCTTGCCGCCGCCCAGGGGCAGGCCGGCCAGCGCGGCCTTGTAGCTCATGGCAGCGGCGAGGGCCTGGGCATCGGCTTCGGCTTCGTCCAGGGAAGCATATTTTCGGGCCCGGGTGCCTCCCAGGGCCGGGCCCAGGGCCAGGCTGTCAAGGGCTACAACGGCTTGGATGCCGCTGGCCTCCTGCGACCAGGAAACCGTGCGAGCAGCCGCTGGCGAGAAACTCAAGGGCGATTGCCGGTACTCGCCAGAGTAGTACATGACAGAACTGGGTCGGAAAGGGATTTTAAATCCTTGAGGGCCGCTATTTGACGAACGTCAGCCAGTCCAGGAACTGCTTGACCTTGCCGTGCGTGACATCCCGGTAGGCCTGCTGGAGTTGCTTGGTGTAGTTGCCGGGCTTGCCGGAGCCGATTTTGCGGTTGTCGACTTCGACGACGGGCGTTATCTCCGCGGCCGTGCCCGTCAAAAAGCATTCGTCCGCCGAGTAGACGTCGTCGCGGGTGAAGACCTCTTCCTTGATGAAGGCGTTGACGATGCCGGCGTTGACCAGGTCGAAAACCGTTTTGCGCGTCATGCCCTCCAAGGCAATCGAGGTCGGAGGAGTCCACAGCGAGCCATGGCGGAAGATGAAAATGTTTTCCGCGCTGGCTTCCGCGACATAGCCGTTGGCGTCCAACATGATGGCTTCGTCAAAGCCCGACTGCACGGCCTCCTGCTTGGCCAATACACTATTCACGTAGTTGCCGGCGGTCTTCGCGTCGTTCATGGTGCTGTCCACCTGGGGGCGCAGGAACGAGGAGACCTTGGCGCGGATGCCCTTTTCTTCGCCGGTTTTTCCAAGGTAGGCATCCCAGGGAAACGCGGCCACCATGGTCTTGGGTTTCATGCCCACAATGTTGAGGCCCATCTTGCCGTAGGGCAGGTAGACCAGGGGCCGGATGTAACATTCTTTCAAGCCGTTCTTGGCCACGAGCTTGACCACGACCTTCTTGAGTTCGTCAACGGAATGCGGGAAGCCAAACCCCAGGATATGCGCCGAATCCTTTAGCCGGGTCAGGTGGTCGTGCAACTTGAAAATGGCCGGGCCCTTGTCCGTCTTGTAGCAGCGGATGCCCTCGAAGACGGCCGTGCCATATTGGAGGGCATGCGTGAGGACGTGGACTTTCGCGTCCTTCCACTTGACGAACTTGCCATCCATCCAGATGAACTTGGCTTCCTGCATGGGATTCACTTAAACCAATAACCGAACTCCTTTAAATCAATTTTTCCGCGGGAAACGATGACGCCCTCGCGCTTGAGCAGGGCAACCTTCTTCTTCAACCCGTGCGCGTAGCCGCCCAGGCTACCATCTGAGGCAATCACGCGGTGGCAGGGGGTGCGCGGCGCGTCCGGGTTACGGTTGCACGCGTTGCCCACCGCGCGGGCCGCCTTGGGGTGGCCGACCGCTTTGGCGAGTGCCTTGTAGGTAGTTACCTTGCCGCGGGGGATACGGCGCATGGCGACGTAGACTTTTTCAGCAAAGGAGTTAGACATAGTTAGTTTCCTATATAGGCGAACTTTATAGGGCAATCCCGACGCAAGCATTAAATATTGGATAGAAACATGTTATATTGGGGGCAACCCTGGGTGGCGGAAACCTTCTCTAGGCGAAACCGCCGCTCTACTGCTTATTTTGGATATATAATCAGACCGAATCCGTCTATCACGCCTCGTTGGTTTTGTCTGAATTTTGATTTAATTGAATTGAAGAGTTGCGGCTCACTCTTGTTTAATGACTTGTGGATGGCGTAACAAACAAAATCAGCCACCTGCAACGGCGGCCTCTCAATACAGGTCTTGAATTCAGGTTTGGCGACAAGCGGCAACGAAGTCCACTTGGTTCCCATTGACAAAAAGCTTTCCAGCTTGCTACGATAAAGTTTATCCAAGCCTGGCCCACGTGATTCGAGAACTGGCTGGCCAACAGTTTTCGTACGTTCCGCTAAATGCCTCTGGAATCGCTCACACGTGTACAGAAACGCCAAATTGTATGGGTCTTGCGGCAACGGGTATTTTGCCACCAGTTTTTCCTTGTGAATTGCGGTTGCCACTAATTGAATTGGCAAGCCATTAATCAGGCGATAAAATCGCGTGACTTTTCCGCGGAGTTCTGCCGCGTTCATGCCAGAGAATACGTCCCGTGCATTATACATGTAGGATGCATGGAGCCTGAACCCAGCCAAGCCCCGAATTTCCGGAAATTCCTTATGGATAAACGCTTCCAAGGCCTGGCAAATTTCACCATAATCGGATTCTGACGCAATACAGCCGCCCATTATAAAATAAGGCGATGAGGGATTAATCACGTCCAACCGAGGCACATTGCTTTCGCTGTCAGCCTATCAAGCCGCGAAGGAACTCAAGTGGAGCCCGGGCAAGGTGCACGGCGTCATCCGCGCCCTGCAACGCTCGGAGGCCGTCAAATGCAAGCTCAAGGTCGTGAACGGGCGGGCCGTGAAGATGATGGAATTGGTGCGTTAGCCAGCAAAAAAATGCTGCCCGGCTTATTTCTTCCGCAACTCCACTTCATTGTCTGTAATTACGATTCGATGCTCGCGGATCATGACGCGCAAGCGGTCTTTTTCAGCATCAGGCACACCAGGCGCCTTCAAACGCGCTTCAGCCAACTCAATGAATTTCCTGGCCCTGGTGATTTCGGCGCTTGCCGCGGCGCCGTGCCTTGTAATATGGTCCGCAGTTCCAGTCGCACCCGGGTTCACTCTAAATTGGCGGCGAGTCGCTATCGCCGTTTTATGAAGCGTACTATAATCAGTGCCAAGCCAAGTCATTCGCCGCGTGTTAGGCCCCCCTCGAACATACTTTAATCTCCGTGGAAGCATGTGGATTAATCAACGTTAAACCACTATATTAATTTTCCTAAAGCCGTATCTTTTTAACCCTCTCCCAGCCCATTCCTTGCATGAACCCCGTTTCCCGCATGACCGCCCCCCGGGTTTTGGCCCTCAAGGGCAAGGAACCCTTGACCATGCTCACGGCTTATGATTACCCGACCGCGCGGCTGGTGGACGAGGCCGGCATCGAGATGATTTTGGTGGGCGACAGCCTGGGCAACGTCGTGCTAGGCTATGAGTCCACGCTGCCCGTGACCATGCAAGAAATGCTGCACCACTGCAAGGCCGTGGCGCGGGGCGCCAAGCAGGCGCTGTTGATTGGCGACCTGCCCTTTATGTCTTATCAAGCGAGCGTCGAGCAGGCCGTGACCAACGCCGGCCGCTTCGTGAAAGAAGGCGGCATGCACGCCGTCAAACTCGAGGGCGGGCGCGAGCACGTGGACAAAATAAAGGCGATTCTCAACGCAGGCATCCCCGTGCAAGGCCACCTGGGGTTGAAGCCGCAGAGCGTGCATGCCATGGGCGGTTACAAGGTCCAAGGCAAGACCGAGGACAGCGTCCGGCAAATGGTGGAAGACGCGAAGGCGCTGGACCAGGCCGGCATTTTCTCGCTGGTGTTGGAGGGAGTGGTGCCCGAGGCCGCGAAGAAGATTACCGAAGCAATCAGGTGCCCGACCATTGGCATCGGCGCGGGAAAGGACTGCGACGGTCAGGTCCTGGTCTTGCACGACTTGCTGGGCATCACCAGCAGCTTCTGCAAGCCGCCGAGCTTTGCCAAGGAATACGCGCACCTGGGCGCAGACATCCTGAAAGCCGTGCAGGCCTACAAGCAGGACGTCAAGCAGAAAAAGTTTCCCTAAAAACTGAAGGCCTAGCGAGCGCCTAGCGAGCCCGGCTGCGGGTTGCTCCCGTCCTTCCTGTGCGGCGTGCTTCTTCGCGGCGTGCCCTTTTCAGGCGAGCATTCCGCTCCAATAGTCTAATGCGTTCCAAGGCCTTTGCCCGGTTGAGTGTAGCCTTTGCCAGGGGCGGCATTGCCATGGACTTTGGAATTCGACTTCGTGGAGTCGCTTCTCCCATGGCCCTGCGCCGCATCACTGCTGCCTGCGCACCAAGCCCCAAAAACGGGCCCACGGTTCTTCCAACCTCCTTCAAGGCGGCCTGCCAAGGACCGGACTTTCTCGATTTGGCGCCTACCGTGGTTTCAACCATATAGTAGTTATTGCTTGGGGGGTTATTAAAGCTTCCTGTTTTGCCCGCCAAAGGCATTTAAGCAGGTTTGACGCTACATCCTGACGATTTCGATGATCGTCATCGTTTCCGGTTTTGCGGGCAGCGGTAAGTCCACGTTGGCCGAGCGGCTGGCCAAAAAGCAGGGCTTGAAGTGCGTGCACGCCTCGGGGTTGCTGCGCCAGCTCCAGGAGCGGACGGCCTCCGAACTCAAGGCAGACGAAGCCAAGGCCAACACCGGTTGGTGGGAGAGCAGGGAAGGCAAGGCCTATTTGGAGCGGCGCTTGAAGGACTCCTCCATGGACCAGGCCCTCGACGCCGAGTTGCTGAGGATTGCCAAAGCCGGCGACGTCGTACTCGACTCCTGGACCATGCCCTGGCTGTTCAAGGGGAACGCGTTCAAGGTGTGGTTGAAGACCTCGCTGGACGTGCGGGCCAAGAGAGTGGCTGGCCGCGACAAACTGGACGAAAAGGAAGTCCAGGCCAAGCTCGCGGAGCGCGACGAGAAGACCGCGACCATTTACCGGAAAATCTACGGCTTCGAACTCGGAAAGGACTTGAAGCCCTTCAGCCTGGTGCTGGACACGGACAAGCTAAACGAGAAACAAGTGTTCGAGGCCTGCGTGGACGCGCTCGAAAAGTGGCTGAAAACGCAACGATTCGTCTGCTAGTCCCGTTTAGGGAAGCGGGTTCTTGTTGGCCAGCTTGATGTCCGCGGCGGTGACCGTCTTGCGGTTTGCGTGCTTGGAGAATTCCGCGGCCTGTTGCGAGATTTTGACGCCGATTTCTTCCAACAACTCGGCGAGGGCTTCGACGGCGTCCTCGCTGACCCGGCCTGCGCCCGCCTTGCGGATGATGCGGTCCACGGCGGCCAAGGGAAGGATGCGTTCAGCCATGAAACTACTGTACGCCAACAAATATATAAAATTAGCTGGTTTTAAGCCGAAAAACGCCGCAAAAAGGCTTTTCCGGGCGTAAAACCACTTTAACGGACGGATTCGCACCGGAAATGAGGTCTCCAAGGATTTAAATCCGTTTACCGCCTAGGGTGTGTGGGAAGCCCATGGGATTCGTGCAGCATGCCTTAATCAAGCCTGAGACAATG
>Ga0209541_10000236_pt1 | contig 106308 bp, 109 predicted proteins | sample RifCSPlowO2_01_FD_184027 | JGI IMG/M metagenome (GOLD analysis project Ga0209541, IMG submission 184027) | Groundwater microbial communities from Rifle, Colorado - Rifle CSP2_plank lowO2_0.1 (SPAdes) (version 2) | ecosystem: Environmental > Aquatic > Deep subsurface > Groundwater | place... | reverse complement strand
GTATTTTTTGCTTTAGGTCTTCTTCAGAAGGAGAATAGAGGTAGAGTTTACTAATTTTGTGCCACTGGTGAACACACCAGTGGAATTACCAGCTTAAAAGTAAGAACCAATTATGAAATTACACAGCTGTATCGCCATTTAACAAGATTATTAAATGGTGTTTTTTTTATAGTCAATAGATTACTTAAAAAAATAATTAAGAAAATAATTTATGAAAAACGTCAAAATACTTGAAACTACTTTAAGAGATGGAAGTTATGCAGTAAATTTTTCTTTTACATCAGCGGATACGGCGGCAATTTGTAAAGAACTAGAAGAAGTGGGATTTGAGTTTATAGAAATAGGACACGGAGTAGGATTAAATGCAAGTAATACGGGCCATGGACAAGCTGCCCAAACAGATGAAGAGTATATGATTGCTGCCAAAAATTCTTTAAAAAAAGCAAAATATGGTATGTTTTGTATACCTGGTATTGCCAGAATAGAAGATATAGATCTTGCTGCTAAACATCAAATGGGTTTCATTAGAATTGGAACAAATGTTACTGAAGTAGAACAATCAGAGCCATTTATTAAGAAAGCAAAAAGTTATGGAATGTTTGTTGCAGCTAATTATATGAAATCTTATGGGTTGCCGCCAGAGCAATTTGCGCAAAAAGTTAAACTTTCTGAAAAATATGGAGCAGACATGGTTTACATTGTTGACTCAGCTGGAGGAATGTTACCAGAGGATCTAAAAAAATATTATGAGGAAATTAGAAAAATATCAACCATCCCGGTTGGTTTTCATGGACATGATAATTTAAGTCTCGCAGTTTCAAACAGCTTATTGGCAGCAGACATAGGTATTAATTTTATAGATTCTTCATTACAGGGGTTAGGCAGAAGCGCAGGAAATGCATCAACTGAAATCCTAGTAGCCGCATTACTTAAGAAAAGATATAATATTCCAATTAATTTTCTGGAGTTATTAAAAATAGGTCAGAAATATATACAACCATTAATTGTAAATAAAGGTATTCTGCCGTTAGATATTATTAGTGGATATGCAGATTTTCACTCAAGTTATATGCATCACATTCAAAAATACTCAGCTAAATATAATGTTAGTCCTGAAATTTTAATCATTGAACAATGTAAATTAGATAAAATAAATCTTGATGAAAAAGAATTAGAAAATGTTGCTAAAAAAATTAAAAGTGAGGAAGATATTTATTTAAGTCAGTATCGTTTTAATAGATATATAGGGCACGAACAGGACAAGTTATAAAAAATAAAATATGGAGGATTTATGGAGATAGAGTCTAAATTAGCATTACGTTTAAAAGAAATAAAGCTTTCTTCTTCTATAAGTACTAATGAAAAGATTAAATGCTTAATAAAAGAAGGTAAAAAAATAATTAATTTTAGTGTTGGTGAACCAGAGATAGATACTTTTCCAAAAATTAAAGAGGCAGCAATAAAAGCAATAAACGATAATTATTCGCATTATACTAATAGTAGAGGGATACTTGAATTAAGACATAAAATTAGTGAAAAATTACGTAACGAGAATAAAATAGACCTTAATGCAGAGAATAATATTATCATAGTTCCAGGAGTAAAACAAGCATTATATTATTTAAACACTGCATTAATAAATCCAGGTGATGAAGCCATCATTTTTGAACCTTATTGGTCCACTTATATAGATAGTCTTAAGTTATGTGGTGGAGTTCCAATTACCATTAGTGGAAAAGAAGAAAACTATTTCAAACCGGATTTGAAATTACTTAGAAACAAAATTACACCCAAAACAAAGTATATTTTATTTAGTAATCCTTGCAACCCCAGTGGAACATTATTTAACAGAAAAGAATTAGAAGAGATTGTAATGATTGCCAAAGAACATAATATATTAATAATCTCTGACGAAATCTACGAAAAATTAGTATTTGATGATAATCAATTTGTTAGTACAGCTTCTATACTGGAGGCTGAGGATATAACTATTACTATAAATGGTTTTTCAAAAGTAACAGCAATGACCGGTTGGAGACTTGGGTTTATAGCTGCAAATGAAGCTATAATTAAAGCAATAACTTTAGTTCAACAACAGATCGCTACTTGCCCTAATTCAATCGTTCAAAAAGCAGCCGAAGTTGCATTTGAACAAAAAGAGGAGATTGATCAAATGGTAAAAATATACCAAAGAAAAAGGGATTTACTAGTAGATGGATTGAATAAAATCAAAGGATTTAGCTGTAACAAACCGCAAGGATCTTTTTATGTTTTTCCAAATATATCAGGATTAGATCTAGGTGGTTCCACTAATGTGTCGTTATACCTATTAGAAAAAACAGGCATAGGCGTAGTACCGGGGATAGAATATGGAAACAATTTTGATAACTATGTCCGATTTGCCTACACAATAACAGAAAAAGAGATATTGGAAGCAATAAGTAGGCTTGAAAGTGCATTTGGAAAAAAATAATAGAGGATGAAATTGAATTAAATACTATTACCAAAAGGCAGGATTGTTAAAACATGACTATTAAAAATAGAGGAGTTATAGGTGTTGGTATTGATATTGAGGATATTTCTCGTTTTAGAAAAATGAGTTTTAATAAGAATAAGGAATTTTATAGAAAAATATTTACAGATAATGAGATTAATTATTGCACTAAAAAAATAAATTTAGCGCAGCACTTCACAGCAAGGTTCTGCGCAAAAGAAGCATTTATAAAAGCATTTCCAAAAACTTCCAAGAACAAGTTACCTAATTACAAAGATATTGAAATTTTAACAATTAATGGTAAACCTTTGGTGAAGTACCATAACAAAATGTATAATTTATCCATCTCCCACGATAAGGATAAAGCTGTAGCTGTGGTAATTATTACTTAGGGTGTAGGAATAAAATAATTAGGAAAAATGGTGTAATATCAAAATATTAATAATAAAAAAGGTTATAATTTAAAATGATTCTGGGAATAAGTCATTTAGTATTATCTTCAGGAAATATGGAAGAAGATGGTAAGTCACTAAAGTCACTAGGATATAAACGTGTTTTCACTCAAAAAAAAATAATAAATCCTGAAATAAAACAACCACTATTTAGTAAGTTTTCTAATTACCATGATCTTAGTTTTTTTAAGTCAGATGATGGCCCCAATATTGAATTGTTAAATTGGAAAAATGAGAGGTCAAATCAGTCTAATTTTGGACCACTATTAATTTTAGGAATAGATAATCAATATTTACAATTAATAGGAGATAAGATATTAACGACAGATATAGATACTGCCAAGAATGATATGTCCATTTCAGAAGTTATTTCAGAAGTGATTCATAAAAGAGATAAAAGTTTAAATAATAAAGCCATTCTAATTAAAACAAATAGATTACAAGAAAGCATAATTTTTTGGGAATTGTTCGGGTTTAAAATATATAGTCAAAGCGACAGAGTAATTATAATGTCCAATGAAGTAATTATTTCTAAAAATTATAATTTGAAGTTATGTCTATTAGAGGTTAATAAGATTAACAAAAACCCACATTTAGATGATACAGGAATTAGTTGCATATCATTTTTAAGTACTAATATTTTAAAAGATAAAAAAATGTTATTTGAGAATAAGATTCATTTTATTGAGATTGGGTGTATATCTATTAATAAAAAGAATCTAGAGATTATCTTTGCTCAAGGTAAAAATGGAGAATTAGTGGAAATTATTGAGTTTAAGTAAATAAACAATAAGGTGAAAGAAAATGAAAGATATGATCGATTTAACCTATGATATAGAAGAAAGCATGAGTGTTTTTAATGCTTACTGGCACCCAAAAATACAAATAACACAAATGGGAAAACATGATTCTGAAGGGCGAGAAACGAGAAAGTTGATATTAGGAACACATAGTGGAACACATATAGATGCACCAAGCCATTTTGTTAAGGAGGGAACAACTATTGATCAAATTCAACTTTCAAGACTTATTGGACCTATAACTATTGTTGATTTTTCTGAACTTAAAGATAACCAAATGGTTAACTTGGAGATGATAAAAAAAGTACAATTATCCGATAATATTCTATTTAAATTTGGCTGGGGAAAACACTGGAAAAAAGATTATTTTTTTCAAAAATGTCCTTTTCTTTCAAAAGAAGCAGCAGAATATTTAGTTAGTAAAAAAGTAAAACTAATTGCTACCGATACCCCTTCACTAGATGATCCAAGGACTAAGCTCCAAGGAAATATGTTAGGTAGTGTTGATGATTCGCCGATCCATAAAATTTTACTAGGTAATGGAATAGTCTTAGTAGAATATATTGCAAATTTAGACCAATTATCTGATTTGCAAGGTTGGAACATATTGGCACTACCTATAAAAGTTAAAGGAGGAGATGGGGCACCAGCCAGAGTTTGTCTTTATCGTTAAAATAAAAGAAGAGGTCTGATGATTAATCAAAAACAATATAAATAAATAAAAAATATAAATAAAAAATAATAGTTTAAGAGATTAAAAAAATATAAAAATAATTTTTAATGGAGAAAAATAATGGTAATTGAGAAAAAAATATATAGAGTAGTATATTCGAAAGAGAAATGTATTAGTGCGTTTACCTGCGTAGCTTTCTATGGTGACCGTTGGGCAATTAATAATGATGATAATAAAGCAGACTTAATAGGTGGCAAAGAGGAATCACCAGGGATATGGACTACAGAATTTACGGAAGACGAACTGGAGCTATTTTACAAGTCAGCAGAAGTATGTCCAGTATTTGCAATTGAAATCTATGAAAAAGATAGTGGAAAAAAAATATTTCCAGTAGAATAACAGTAGAATAAATAAATTTAATATGAACAAAAAAGACGATATTATAGGATAAATAGCGATGGACAAAAATTTATTAATAGATTTCTTCGCTTACTAAAATATTAAAAAAAGAATGATAATTGGTAATCTTTATATACTACCTTAGTTCTACTTAATGAATTATACTTAAATAATAAATTATTGAGAACAGGTTGTAATCATTAATTTATAAATAGATGAGGTTTCTATATTGATTATGGAACAGAAAAAAGAAGGCAATTTAGGTCAAAGTAGTTGTTGTACAGATACAGATGAACAAAATAGTTATTCTGAAGAAAATAAAAATGTAATTGGTAAAAAAGTAGTAATGGTTATGCCTACTTTTTGGGATGTAATTGCTCCACCAGTAGGAGTAATATCTCTTAAATCATATTTACAACAGTATGGACATAAAGTACGAGCCATCAATCTAAATGAGTACTCTCAAGTATTTAATACTCAAAAAGAATATTTTGGGGCTATTGGAAAATACGTGCCATATCGTGGATTAATTCCACGTTTAGGTTCTGAATTGTTAGGTTTTCATATGAATGCAGCAGTATTTAAAGATGATCTCCCTAATGATTATGAAGAATATGCCGAACTACTTTTGAGAGATCATTTTCAGATATTCTTAGAAAAAGTTTCAAAAGAAGATGTAATATTATTAGTGAGAGAGCTTAATAAAATTTTAGAGTTACATTTTGAACATTTAAAAGAACTAGTCCCCATGATTATATCCACAAATCCAGAGTATGTGGGATTTACAGTTCTTAGTAGTACTTTGGGTACAGCTTTATTTCTTGGTCGTGAGATTAAAAAACAAAGCCCAAAAGTTAAAGTGCTTTTAGGTGGTCCTGGGCCGTATAACGGATTTGACGCTCATTCTCCAAACATGGAGAGGTTGATAGCCAAATGTCCATTTATTGATAAAATATTCTTTGGTGAAGGAGAAGAAGTGTTTAGAAAGTATTTAGAAGAAGGACATGAAGGAAAAAAAAATATTATGGCGGCAGAACTAGGTATCAAAAAAATGGATATGGATACACTGCCAACGCTGGACTTTTCTGATTTAAACCTTGAAAAGTATTTTCATCTTGGAATTGGCGCATCTAGGGGCTGTTCTTTTCTATGCTCTTTTTGTTCTGAAACAAAGTTATGGACAGTTTTTAGACGTTCTTCTCCACAAATAACTATAAAGCATATTGAATCAATGATTAAGAGGTATGGAATAAACAAGTTCTTTTTTACTGATGCACTTTACAACCACTCCCTGACACCATTTATTAAGTTATTACTAGAAAAAAACATTAATATTGAATTTGACTGTTATCTTCGAGTAGACACTAATGGAGAGAAACAAGAAATGACAGATATGTGGGCAAAGGGTGGATTACATAGAGTACGTATTGGTATGGAAAGTTCATCTCCTCATGTTTTAAAAGTAATGCAAAAGGGTGTGACTGTAGAGCAGCAATCTAATGCTCTAAAATGTTTATCACGTTCAGGAATACGTACTTCTACTTATTGGATTGCTGGGCACCCTGGTGAAGATGAAGAAAATTTTCAGGAAACTTTAGACTTTATAGTGAAACATAAAAAGTATTTGTATGAAGTTGATTTAGCTGTGTTTTACTTTTATGGTGAAGGAGAACTTGGTAAAGATGCTTTTGTAGAAGGAAGCGGAGGATTAGTAGAACGCTGGGATGAAAAGTATTTGCCTTTATCTATATTTAAATATTTTAAACTCAAGAGTCCAAAACCAACTAGGCAAGAAGCCTATGACAGAGCAATTAAGTTTGTACAAACCATGGAACGTGAAGGGATACCCTGCAACAGAAGTTCAGCGTTTGATTATATCAGGGCAGAAAGACGTTGGAAATTATTAGTTGATGAACATAATCAACAACGTATTTTAGAGATAAATCCTCCGGAACCTATTGTTCAAGAAATAGTACAAAAAAGTATTGTACTTCCTGCTACTTCTTCTTGAATTATATTAAATGCAATAAATCATCAAATTAAATAGTTCTTCTATTTTTGTTCTAATTCTAGGAGAGTTATATCTACTTCAAGATCTAATTCTCTTAATGATTCTCCATGAGGAGATGGATATTTTTAATGCAGTGAAAATGTTTATTACACAATGTTTTTAAGCATTTGATAAAAGCAAATACCATGGATATGAGCGATACTATTACTTGGATGAAGAATATTTTTGCTAAAAATCAGAATAATGTATTTCTGATTGATTCCATTACTGGGAAGCAATACACTTATTATGAAATAGAACAACTATCTTTACGTGGAGCATCACTTCTCCAAAAAAAAGGAATAATAAAAGGAGATAGAATAAACATTCTACTTCCAAATTGCTTGGAATTTGTCCTGCTATATTTTTCTTGCATGCATCTGGGGGCTATTCCTGTACCAATCAACATTAAACTGCATATTAAAGATATAGAATATATTTTCAAGCATGCCCAGCCACAACTAATTTTTGCTGATAATTCATTTAGAGAAAGTATACTAAAAGAGTGGCTGCCAAGCAATTCAGAGATTGTCTTTTTTCAAACTAGCTCAGATTCAAAAGAGTCTATTTTGCTACAAGAGATATCGATACTAGAACCATTTGACAACTATCCTTTTAGTTCAATCAATAAAGATGATACTATTTTAATTATTTATACTTCAGGAACAACTAGCCAACCAAAAGGAGTAGAGTTTAGCTATGATAAAATGATTTCAAATGCACTAGCATTTACCAAAACTACTAATCTAGATTCTAGCTATCGCTTTTATGATATTCTACCATTAGCCTATATGGCTGGATTTTATAATTTATTACTGGTCCCATTCCTGTGTGGTGGAAGTGTAGTTTTGGAGAAAGTATTTGATTTTTCTGTAGCTCTTTCATTTTGGAAGAAGATAGAACAGTATCAAATTAATGCTCTCTGGCTGGTGCCCAGTATAATATCTATTCTTCTTTCAGTTAACAATAAAAAAATGATTAATGATAAGATTAGATTACAAATAAAAGTTATTTTCAGCGGAACTGCTCCTCTTTCTAGTTCATTAATAGCTTCTTTTGAAAAAGCTTTTTCATTAAAATTATATAACACTTATGGGCTTTCAGAATTACTCTTTATATCAGCAAATTTCCCTAATTTGGGAGAACTAAAAGGGGTGGGAAAAGTGTTACCAGGATGTAATGTGTCCATCATAGATGATGAAGGAAAAATTGTTCCCGTTGGAACAGCAGGAGAAATTGTTATTAATTCTGATTACTTAATGAAGGGATATTATCTTTCTCCAGAGCAGACTGCTTCAGCATTATCCAATGGAATGTTTAAAACAGGAGATATTGGTTATATTGATGCAGAAAAATGCTTATATATCACTGATAGAAAAAAAGACCTTATTATCCGTGGTGGAATTAATATTAGTCCTGCAGAGATAGAAGAAGTAATTATGAAGTATCCAAAAGTAAAAGAAGTTGCAGTAGTTGGGATTGCCGATGAATTACAAGGAGAAAAAATAGTAGCCGTAGTCCAATTATTTGAACAAAAAATAATTGAATCAAATATTAAAACTGAGTTATTAAACCATTGCAGTAAATTATTGGCCCCATTTAAATTACCAGAAAAAATATTTTTAGTAGATCAATTTCCAAAGAGTGTTACTGGAAAAGTTCAGAAGAACAAACTTAAAGAACTGTTTAGCTCTGATCAATTGAAATAGAAAAAATAAACTAAAGGTTATATGATAAACAAAGAACATTTATTAATAACATTTAAAAATGATTAAATAGTGTTAAATAATGCTTTTGATACTAAAAAGAGGCTTTAAAATATTTAGAATTTAATTAAACTAAATAATGGTTATAAAATTATAATGGTAGATACACCTAACAAACTTGATTTGGAATATTCTTTAAACTTTCAATCCATAACTGTACCGAAAGATGTTATAATTCAAGTACATAGTTCGGGAAACTGGGTCATATATAATGTATTTACTCAGGATTCTCTAGCCATTACTACAAACGGCTTGAGAGTATTAAGTTTAATAGAAGAAGAAAATGATAAAGGAAAAACAATTAATCAAATAAAACAAAATTTTGTTGATGAAAAATTTTTAGTTTGGGATATCAGTATTTTTTCTCAGGTATTTAGCTCAGGAATAGACCCAAGTAGGATAATCAGAGAATATAAAGACTGGCCTACTTCTCAAAATTTAGATTTATTTTCTTTTGTTGCACTTCTTCTAGAGAAGCATCTTGTAGTTTCTGATCAAAAAAAATACAAAGAACTATTGGGACTTAAAACCTCATTTTTAGATAAAGCTCATCTTGGTAATTATCACCAACAAATGGGAAAAAAGTTAGTCTTAGATATGAGAGTTGACCCTTCGGATTGGTGGATAAAACAAAAATTTACAGAAGATTATAAAGATTTGAGAAATAACTTATATAAAGCAGTGCAAGAAAATTTTCTTAAGAAGTGGATAAAAGAAAAAATTAATGCTTCACATACTGTTATAGATTTAGGTTGTGGAATTGGGTATTATTCCCAGATGATGGGAGAACTAGGTGCCAAAGTAATTGGAATAGATCCAAACGAGAAATATATACATATTGCTAATAAAAATGCTTCTAACTCAGTTTCATTTAAAAGATCAGGAATAGGTAACAAAGGAGATTTGGATTGGATTCCATCAAGTAGTGCTGATTTTATTATAATGATAGATGCGCTACTATTTTATTTTGTTCCGCCAAACTATGTACCATCTAAATCTCTCCCAAAACCAGACATTAATATTCTTTTCAATGATATTAAAAGGATCCTAAAACCTACGGGAAAATTTATTAGTATAGAACCAAATGGTATATTTCTGTTTAGGCCTTGGCTAGGGGAGGTGGATAGACCTTTTACTGTAGTTACAGAGTACACAAATCCATGGTATAACGTAGTGGCAAATTATACTAAAATAATTCAAGCTTTTATTAAAGGCGGGTTTATTATTAAAAATATGGAAGATATTTTAGTTGATGAAAAATATTATAATGTTGATCCTAGAGGAACAAATTTTGCTAAAGAATTTCCACTATGGTGTTTTTTTGAGCTGGGAGTAAATTAATAGAATATAGATCTAAACAATAGATTACATTTGATAGATTACATTAAATCAATTAAATAAAGGTGATTAAAAATGGAAAATGATAAAATAAAATTGATAGTTAAAGAATACTTAGAGAAAGAAACTAAACGAAAAATAGATGATACTTCTGCTAATTTAATTAGCGGAGGATATTTAGATTCATTTATGATAATAAAACTAATTACATTTGTAGAAAATAGTTTTGAGATAGAAATTGATATTGATTCAATAAGTGAAGATTCTTTTAACAGTATAGATAGAATCACAGAACAAATAGTCAAATGGAAGAACAAATAGTTAGGGCCATTAATCATTATGATTATGTCACCCACTATAGGGCAAATGATAAGTTTGTGTGAATGCATTATATGTCTAATCAAATGAATCTTTGTTAATATGAAAATCAAACAGATAGATAGTTCTAATTTTGAAGATTTTTTTGCTTTTCAGAACATAGCATACCCCTCAAGGATAGAAGCACAAGAACGTTTTAAGTTTCAATTTTTGGAGAATCATCTGTTACTTGATAAATCATGCCCTTTTATTTTAGTTGCTTATGATACAGATTATTTAGGTAAGAAAAAAATAGTGGCACAATATGCCTCAAACCCTTTTGAATACTGTTTTAATGGAATAACTAAACCATGTTTTTGTGGGTGTGATTTGTATGTGGTAGAAGATAAACGTAAATATGGCTTAGGCGGTTTGTTGTCATTGAAAGCGATTAAATCGTATAAACCACATATATCCATAGGAGTATCAAATGAAGCTAAGCCATTATTGGAATCATTGAATATGAGTAAAATCGGTGAAGTTCATACTTTTCTTTGGATAAATAAGATTTTATCTATCCCAAAATATTTATTCCATCAGTTAAGTGATGCTAAGATTGATTTAGCAGTTGATGAAAAACTTCTATATCCAGAGATAGAATATTCAGATAAGTTCAAAAATATTACTTCGTTGGAATCATGGGACTGTGACTTAAATAAAGAAGATGTATTTAAATTTTTACGTAACATCTCATTTTTAAAGTGGCGATTCTTTACAAGACCGGGATACTATTTTTACTTAGGAGAAAAACAAACTTATTTTGTTTTAAAAAAGATTAATCTACGCGGCTTAAATATTCTGGTAATATTAGATTATCATTGCAATTTAAATGATAAAGATACGTTTACGGCCATACTTGATATTACAAAAAAAATAGCTAAGAAAAATTGCTGTGATGGGGTATTAACCATGTCTTCACATGCATTTTTTGATTCTAGACTGATAAAAAAGTTCTTTTTAAAAGTAGGTGCGCCTTTTGATATTTATGTCAATATTATAGAATTGTTCTCTAAGGAAAAGATTAAACAAAGAGAAACAACCTATCTAACTATGGCAGATTCCGATCTAGAGTTTGCTTTTTGGCCAAAAAATAATAGGTAATAAATTAGAAGGTATTTAAGAATGAAACGTAGTTTTTGGAAAAAATTAGCTGCAAGTATATTTGGCTTGATTCTTATAGTTACTGGAGTTTATAGTTTTAGTAAGAAGAAAAGAAACTATGGCAAATATATCACTGGGTTATTCTTCCATGATCCTTCTAGAAACCTCTTTGAAAGATGTCTTAAGAATCTTCGAAAAAATAAGTGTAATTTTATATCTAGCGAACAAGTAATAGAAATACTTCAAGGAAAAATAGAACTTCCAAGTAGAGCCGTATGGATCACTTTAGATGATGGTTGGAAAGGAAATATTACGGAAGTAATACCAGTTATAAAACAATATAAAGTGCCAATCACAATTTTTGTTTCCACTGGTCCTGTGGAAAGTAGGCTGCCTTTTTGGTTTAGCACCGCTAGGAGATTTGAAGAAAAACTTCCAATAAAATATAGGGGTAAAGCATTATGGAAAGCTTCAGAAGAAGATAGGAAAAGAGTGATCAAAGAATTGGAAGAAAATATCACTGAAAAGAGGGATCCTGAAGCTATGTCTATCTCTGAGATAAAAGATATTGCCTCTTTGTCTCTTGTAACTATTGGAAACCATACTATGAGTCATGTTATTATGAATCATTGTACATTTGAGGAAATGAGATCAGAAATTAAACAATCTCAAGCCAAAATAAAGAAATGGACTGGAAAAGAAGCAAACTGTTTTGCTTACCCCAATGGTAATTTTAACCAAAAAGTAGTTGGGTTTATGAAAGAATCAGGATTCATTCTAGCAGTTACTACTAAAAAAGATTTTATTTCATTAAATAGCAATATTTATGAATTGTCTCGTTTCTGTGTGAATGATGAAGCTTATTTCCCCGAAACAATTTGCCAGTTAACTGGTGCTTGGGGGATGGCCATGGATTGGATTAAAAATATATAAAATTAGAGGACCGGCATATGCTTAATAAAACAATATTATCATTAAAATGGTACTTTAAAAATCCTTCTTATATAGAAGAATTTGTTTATTTAGCGGTTACTAAAATTAAAAATAGTTTAAATCCAGTTTATAATCCAGAAAAACAAAGACTATTGTCTGAAAAATGGTGTCAAGATAAAGCTGTAGATAACAAAAATGCTTTTCTAGCCATAACTGGTTCAAACAAAGGTTATGTTGAATTTGAATCAAAGTTTAAAGAAGAAATGATTAAAGCTCAAGAAAGAGCCGATAACTGTCCTGTAAAAATGGGAGGACCTGGCAACTTAACCATAATTTATAACCTTACTGAATATATCAAAGCAACAAGAGTAATAGAAACAGGAGTTGCTTATGGTTGGTCATCTTTAGCTACACTTATCTCTTTAAAGAGTCGTATTGATTCTAAATTAATTAGTGTAGATAAGCCTTATCCTGGCCTAAATAATGAGGCTTATGTTGGCTGCATAGTTCCAGATGAATTAAAAGAAAGATGGAAAATTATTAGACAGTCTGATAGAAAAGGAGTACCACAAGCTATAGAAGAATTGAAGACCATTGATTTGTGTCATTACGATAGTGATAAATCACATGAAGGACGCATGAAGACTTATCCATTACTTTGGAATGCTTTACGTCATGGCGGTATATTTATCTCTGATGATATTGGGGACAATTTAGGTTTTAAAGATTTTTGTGAAAAAATTGAAAAAGAACCAATAATAGTAAAATCAGATAAATATGTTGGTATTATTATTAAAGACTGATACTCCACTTGATATTATGATAAGTACTTAAACCAGCTTTTAGTTGCTTCATCGATTTTTTCTGGAGTCCATAGGGGAGCATTTTTCCAGTAATCAATATTTTCTAACATAATATTAACCCCTTCTTCAAATGAAATTTCTGGTTTCCAATTTAATAATGTGCTTGCTTTATAAATATCGGCATGAGTTGAATCAGGTTCGCCTGGCCTCTTAGGAATATTAATGGTTTCTCCACCAATCAATTTTGCCAAATAATTTATAGTTTGAGGTTTTCCAGTACCTATGTTAATTACTTTATTATTTAAGTTTGATTCAGCTGCTTTTAGGTTTGCCTTAACAACATCAGTAACATAAGTAAAATCTCTAGTCTGAGTTCCATCGCCAACTATAGTTAAAGGTTGATTATTAATCTTTTGTGATAAAAATACCTTGAATACTGCACCATAAGTATTATTAGTTCTGGCTCTTGTTCCAAAAACATTGAAGTATCTTAATGAAACTACAGGTATTTTGTATAATTTTGCCCAAAATAAAGCTGATTGTTCACCAAAGTATTTTGTAAATGCGTAGGGATATTCTGGTTTAATTTCTGCATTTTCAGAAGTTGGATATTTGTCTGGGATACCATAACAGGATGAAGAAGCGCTATACACTAATTTTTTAATAGTATATTTCCTACAGGCTTCAAGAACTTTGATTGTAGCAGTAACATTTGCATGATAATATTTAAGTGGGTTTTCTATTGATGGCACGATATCAGCCAAAGCAGCCATGTGAAAAACATAATCGGTATCTTCAAAAAAAGAATCATCAAAATTTTCTGCCAGATCAATTTTTTTAAATTCATAATTAGGATTATCTTTAAATATTAAAATATTGTCCACCTGACCATTGGACATATTATCAATAGCAATAACTCGATATTGTTTGTTTAGGAGTAACTCTACCATGTGGCTACCGATAAAACCAGCACCACCTGTAACAATAGCTTTTCTCATTGTTTATCTTTTCTCATGGAGATTGATTTAATAGCTTTTTCATTAATTTTACATTATAATATCTATCATCATTAATATTCTTAATTTTACCTTCAGAAAGAGAAATTTTTAGATCGTTAATAGCATCTTTTACCGTCTTTTTTGCTACAAAGCCAAGTTCTCGCTTTATTTTTTCAGATGAAACATGATACGAGCGATTATCATCAGTAGAAGTAACTACAATATTTACAGAGCCAACTACCTCTTCTACAAGTTTAGCAATTTCAATAACCTTTAAGTTATCCCAACCAGCATTGTAAATTTTCTTGTTTATCTTATCAATATTTTCGCTAACTAATTGAACATACAAATCAGTCATATCTTCTATATGAATATTTGGCCTTAATTGTTCACCACCAAATACTTTAATAGTCCCCTGATTAACTGCTGAATTAGTTAATATGTTGACTACTAAATCCAACCTTAATCTTGGAGAATATCCACAGACTGTGGAAGGGCGAATTATAACCCCTTTAAAATTTTCATCAAACACGTAAGATAAATAATGTTCTACTTCTACTTTTAATTTTGAATATTGTGTTAATGGTTCTAATTCCATATCTTCTGTAACGTTTTGCTCTTTCTTAATCCCATAGACACTACTTGTTGAAGCATAAATAAATCGTTTTACACCTGCTTTTTTTGATTCATCTATTATACTAATATTCCCCTCATAATTTATGGCATGAGTAAATTTAGGATCCAAATCAGAGGAAGGATCATTAGAGATACAAGCTAATTGAATAACTGTATCAACACCACTTACTGCTTCTTTAACATCAGAAACGCTTCTTAAATCACCTTTTATGGTAATTAGCTTAAGTTCATGTGCTAATCCTAATTTTTTTTTGAAATCTTCAGGAGAATTCCAGAACCAAAAAGTATCGAATACTTTAACAGTATAGCCTTTTAGTATTAACTTTGGAACTAAGACCGATCCAACGTACCCTGCACCACCAGATACTAAAATGGTTTTTTCATGATTTTGTGTTGACATTAATTTTTCTCTGATTTTTATGATTTTTAAACTGACACATAACCTAGAGAACTTAGGATAACTGTTTAATAGCTATCAATGATTTATATGGTTTGTGGATTTTAGGTCAGTTAATGGCCAAACATTTGTAGAACAAAGATAAAGAAGATTTATTAAGGTAATATTTAACCGAATATAGTTAATTTGAGGCAAAGAATTATGTTTAACTTGCAGGGTAAAAAAATAATAATAACTGGAGCTTCGAAAGGATTAGGTCATGTTTGTGCCAAAGCATTGGAAAAAGAAGGTGCTAAATTAGTTTTAATGGCCAGGTCTAAAGATAAATTAGAAGAAATTAGAAATAGCTTTTCCAGACCAAACGAGCATTTAAGCATAGCTGTTGACTTAACAGACTTAAACCAATTAAGAGATGGAATAGAGATGGCAAAATCTTTTTTGCAAGATATTGATGTTGTTCTTCATGTTGCGGGTGGGGGGTTGGGATTAAAAGATCCATTACTTTCTTTTGATGATTTTGAGAAATTATTTGCTCTAAACTTTAAATCTGCTGCAGAGATTAATCGATTAATTGTTCCAGAAATGATGGAGAGAAAAAAAGGTAACTTAGTACATGTTTGTTCAATTGCTTCAAGTGAGGCAACAGGATCTGTAGGCTATAATACAGTTAAAGCTGCATTAGCTGCCTATGTTAAATCTTTAGGTAGAGAGGTTGCTAAATATGGCGTTATTGCTACAGGAATATTGCCTGGTGGTTTTTATGCCCCAGAAAATTCTTGGGTGCGGTTTTATTCCAGAGATCCAGTAGGTGTACAAAATTTCATAAAAGAAAGACTACCACGAGGTTTTCTAGGAAAAGCCGAAGAAATTACTCCTTTGGTACTATTTTTATGCTCTGAACAAGCTTCTATGATGGGTGGCTGTCTTGTCCCAATAGATGCAGGAGAAGGAAAATCTTATAATATTTAGTATTAGAAGTAATAAATAATGATAAATAGGATAAATAGTTATAATAAAAGTAATAGCCTAGATAACTGATCTGCTATTTGGTGGTCATAGATGAAAAATTTATATGTAGAAGAACTAGATTATAAGAATATTAAGTTACAAGAATATGTTGCCGAATTAAAAGAGAGATATAAAATTAACAATAAAGTATTACTGATACAAACACCGCAGTTTCTATTTGAATCATTCAACATTGATGTTGCTAAAAATAGGGGATATTATGCTTTTCCACCGACAGGATTACAAACTATTGCTAAATCAATCTCTTCGTTTGATTTAGAAGTTAATTTGTTGGATTTAAATTATGAATTGTTAAATCGCATAGTTTATGATGGATTTGATATTAATCAATGGCTGTCTATATTTGATGATTATATAAATAAATTTGATCCATCAGTTATAGGAATTACTTGCCTAACTGAGTATAATGAAGTGCTAAATACCAATCATCCGCTGACTGCACTTTTAAATAATATCAGAAAAAAGTATAACAAAATAGTTATTATTGGTGGACCAACGCCTACTAATGAATATTCTAATTACTTGGAAAAAAATTTGTGTGATTTTGTAATAACTAAAGAAGGAGAAGGAAAAATAAAGTTTCTGTTTGATTTGTTTTATAATAGTAAACAAATGGTACCTACAAATGGAATATTCTTTAAGCTTAACAACAAAATTGAAGAAACTTCTGGAAGAGAGATACCTTTCCATTTAGTTGGAAATCTCATAGATACTTATAAAAATATTCCAATTGAAAATTATCAGAAAGTTGGTTGTTTAAATCCATTTTCTAGGATGGCTGGTCAAAACAAAATTTTTGCTACCTTTCAACTTAATAGAGGATGTAGAGCAAACTGCCGTTTTTGTGATGTTACTAAATTTATGGGGCAAGGAGTGCGAACTTATCCCGTTGAAGAAGTGATAAAAGAGATTAATTTTCTTGTTGAGAAGAAAGGCGTTCGTCATTTTGATGTTCTGGATGATGATTTTTTAGGAAATTACATTGCGGTAAAAGAATTGCTAAGAAGAATGATTCCATTGAAAGAAAATTATGGAATTACTTGGTCAGCTAGCAATGGCTTAATTTTGGCTTCTTGTACAGAAGAAATTATGGAATTAGCGAGAGACTCTGGATGTATTGGTTTTAGAATAGGTATTGAATCAGGTAATGCAGAAATGTTGAGAAGAATAAGAAAACCAGCAAGTTTGCCTGTAATTCTACAAAAATCTGCTCTTTTACAAAAATTTCCAGAGATGTTTATAGGAGTTAATCTTATCGTTGGACTTTTTGGAGAAGAAACATTTGGACAAATGTTAGACACATTCAAACTAGCCAATAAAATAAATCTTGATTGGTCATCTTATGCAACTTTCCAATTTACAAGTAAGGAAACAGCTATTGTTGAACAATTAAATTCTAGAGGAGGAGTTGCCGCAAATTTTACTCCGGCAAAGGATAATAGCGAAGGGGAGATAAGAATCAAAGAAGGGATTATTTCTGGAAAAGAGGTATTTAATATTCCTGAAAATAATGTGCCTTCTCCAGATCAAGTAAAACAGATTTGGTTTACTTTTAATCTTGTAAGTAATTACATTAATAATAAGAATTTAAAGCAAGAAGGTCATCCTCATAAATTTGTATTGTGGGTAGAAGCATTACAAGTAACTTACCCTCACAACCCTTATATGTGTCTTTTTGCTGGACTAGGCCATGTTTTATTAGATAATAATAACAAAGCATTTGAGCATCTTCAAAAGTGTGTTGAAATCACTGAAAGATCAGAATATTGGAAAGATCGTTTTATTGAGTTTGATCTGATGGACATGGTAATTAACTTTCCAGTAAGTGCTAAAGAAGTGTATAACTCTCTGGACAAATTAAGAGTGGATTATGTTAAATGGATAAATTCTTAGAGAGATTAGAAAAAGTTGAGAAATTTGTATTAAAAGATGTAGTTGTAATTTTACTTTGTAAAGATAATAAAATATTATTACAATTACGAGATTTTAATGAGGGCATAATTCATCCAGGCAAATGGGGATTTTTTGGTGGCTCTATAGAAAAAGGAGAATCACCAGAAGAGGCTGCTAAGCGAGAATTGTGGGAAGAAATATCATATAAACCAAAAAGAATACATTTATTAGGGTGTTTTAAAATTCCAACTGAACATAACAAATGTGCTTATGTTTATTATTGTAAGTTAGATCTACTTTTGGAAGAGTTAAAATTAGGTGAAGGCTTGGATTTTGGTCTTTTTAGTTCGAGTGAAATATTTAGACCAGAATTGTATTCTAAAAAAATGAATAAATATTTTCCATTAGTTAGCACTCATTTTGTTTTAAGTACAATTAAAAAAGTTTTAGAAATTAATAATAATTAGTGGTGATATAAAACAGAAACTCTTCACAACTAGTTATCACCTACCAACCAGTTACTTAGTTAACTTTAGAGCAAACTGTATACTCTGATATCACTAAAAAAAGTATCAATGGACCATAATTTTTATAAATGAATTTGTTTTTTTTTGCTATAATGGGGATTAATAATAAATATAAAGCAAAGTGGGAATTTGTTGAAAAACAAGATAGTGTACCTAGAAGGATGAATAAAAAAGTTACAGTATCTTTTAATTTATTTAAACAACAAATTATAGCCCAAGATCCAAAATTTGTGAAAGAAATAGTACAGTCACTTTATAATGGAGATGTATATATTCTTAAAGGAGCTTTTTCATCTAAGTTCATGATAGAATTAAGAGAGAAGTTACATAAATATGGTACATCAACAGATTCTTCTTTTCATAAAATGTTAGAAGGATGTCCAGATTTCCATAGAATTATAGATTCTGATGTAACTAAAAATTATAGTTTTGAATCTATTAAGCATTCTTTCTATTTTTTCCCATGGAATAATGATCAGTATGATATATTTAAAGAAACGTATCCTATTTGGCGTGCAATAAAAATGTTATGCGGATTAGATTCAGAAGAATACGAGAAAAACACACCAAAAGATGGAATGGTCGATAGAATTCAAATAGTACACTATCCATCTGGTGCAGGAAGAATAGAAACTCATTCAGACCCTTATCAGGTACATCGATTGATTATTTCTTGTTTCATGAGCAAAAGAGGTGTTGATTATGAACAAGGGGGGGTTTATTTTATTAACAAAACCAATCAAAAAGTTGATTTTGAGAATGACCTAGAAATAGGTGATATGCAAATTTATTTTCCCACTATCTTGCATGGGGTAAACACAATTGATGAAGGCAAAGTTTTAGATTGGAGCTCTTCTGCCGGAAGATGGTGGTTTGGTCCATTTAGTAATTCTAGTAATCACGTAGAGAAGAGATATGAAGGTTTTGCTGTAAAACAAAAATAATAAATTGACTGGAAATTTGGAGGAAATTAATGAGAGAGTTTAATGCTTTGATGGGTTATCCTGAACCAAAAGAGCCACGTGTTGTCGGTCCAAATATAAGAACCATACATAACAGAATAATTGCTGCATACCGAGGAAAAGAATATTACGATGGTGAACGAAATAATGGTTATGGTGGTTTCAAATATGACGGAAGATGGAAAGCAGTTGCTAAAAATATGTTTAAAGAATATGGATTGACTGAAAATTCAAAAATTTTACAAATTGGTTGTGAGAAAGGTTTTTTGCTTTATGATTTTAAACAAGAATATCCTACTTTAAGAATAGAAGGTACAGAAATCTCAGATTATGCCGTTGATAATGCTATGCCTGAGATTAAAAAACAGATTAGGAAAACAGAGTTTACTAACCTTCCATTTAAAGATAAGGAATTTGATTTGGTATTAGCTATAGGTGTAGTGTATACCCTAAATTTAGCTGATGCTATTAAATGTTTAAAAGAAATCCAAAGAGTAAGTAATGGTAGGAGCTTCATAACTTTGGCAGCTTACCGCACCGAAGAAGAATTGCGTCTTTTCCGGTACTGGACCGTTTTGGGTACAACAATTCTTCATGAAGATGATTGGGTCGAAGTTCTCAAACATGTAGGATACACAGGAGATTATAAATTTCAGACAGCTAGGTCGTTAAAGTTGGTGGAAGGAAAATAGGAGGAATATGTCTTTCAAAAAAATATAATCATTGATAATATTACTTAAGAAACTATTAATTTAAAGTTTATATAAATTTAATTTTCTTCATAGCAAATATACACATCTTTATAAGAAGCCATCCATGTTTGAATCTGCTTATATTTGTTGTACCATATTCTCTTTCTTTATAGTGAATTGGGATTTCAACTATTTTCAAGTTTAATTTTGAGGCTCCAAATATCAAATCAAAATCACCAAATGGATCAAAATTACCAAAATACAATCTACTTTTCTTGAGCTTTTCATAATTTTTTCTTGAAATTACTTTAGTTCCACAAAGTGTATCTTTAAATCTTTGATCTAACAACCAGGTAAACATAAGACTAAATATTTTATTTCCTAATAGATTTAGTGATCTCATAGCTTCTGTTTCCATAGGATAGACTAATCTTGTACCATTTATGAATTCTCCTTTCCCAGAGGTAATAGCTTTATAAAATTTAGGGAGCTCTTCAGGAGCAACTGTTAAGTCTGCATCAAGAATCATCAGAATATCACCTCTTGAAAGCTCGAAACCTTTTCGCACAGCATCTCCTTTACCATGACCTTCCTGCCTGGTGTATCTTATCTTGCATTTATTCTTTGAAACGAAATTATATTTTTTTGCTAAAAGTTTGATCTCTTCAAATGTACCATCTGTTGAATTACCTTCTACAAAAATAAGTTCAGTATTCATACCCATCTGAGGTGTTCTTAAAATAGCAGATTCTATATTACCTTTTTCGTTTCTTGCAGGAATTACAACACTTACAGTTTCTTCGTTTTCATTTTTTTGTTTAATATCCAAGGGTCTTGCCACAATATAATTATATAAGCAAAGTTTCTTTAAAAAAGGAAATTTAGCAAAGTAGTTATTGAAAAGCTCAGAAACTCCTGGAAGATATTTAGGAAGGAGTAGCCTACTACCAGATTTCACAACCTCAAAATTAGTAAGTTCCAAAAGCATCTTAATATCGGATATAGAAAGCCAATTTTGCACTTTTGTTGGAGATATAAGATTAAGTTTTCTACTAATATTTAAAAGAGGTTCCCAAAGAAAATTATAGAAATTAATGATGATTCTGGTTTCAGATGTGCACAATTTTCTCATGTTTTCAAATACAATTTGTACATCAGAAACAACGCCAACTAGGTCAGACAATATTATAAATTCAAATTTTTCTTCAAAATTTATTTTAGTTATATCTTCTGTTCTAAATTCTACGTGAGGAAAGTGTCTCTTTGCATTGTTAATAATAGTCTCTGAAGAGTCTATACCAACACAGTTACAATTGAGATTTTTTCTTAGAGATTCTAATAAGTCTCCATCACCACACCCCAATTCAAGAATAGTTGATCCAGGAGGTATAATAAATGAGTACAATTTTTTAATATCGGAATAATAATACCTATTACGTTTTTTCCATAACATCTGTTGTTTTGTCAGATTATCAAACTGTTTAGTTTCGACAGGAATTGAAGGATAATTCATTCAATATACTACTCCATTATCTTGTAACCTTTTCAGATCTGAAAGAACCATTTTTTTAACAAGATTATCAAATTTTATTTTAGGTTCCCATTGAAGAACTTGCTTTGCTTTGCTAGCGTCCCCAAGCAGGATGTCAACCTCACTTGGTCGAAAATACTTTGGATTTATAGTAATTATAGCCCTATTTGTTTTTTTGTCAATACCTTGTTCCTGAAGTCCTTTATCTTTCCAGATCATTTCAAATTCAAGAAGTTTTGCAGCTTCTTCAATAAATTCCCTAACAGTATGAGTCTCACCAGTTGCAATTACATAATCATCTGGTTTTGATTGCTGAAGTGTTCTCCACATAGCATCAACATATTCTGGAGCATACCCCCAGTCTCTTTTTGTGTCGATATTACCAAATTCCAAAGGTTTCTTATCTAAACCCAGTTTTATCTTTGATAACCCCATTGTTATTTTCCTTGTGACAAAAGTTAATCCTCTTCTTTCGGATTCATGATTGAAAAGTATTCCATTACAAGCAAATAGATCATATGCTTCACGATAATTTTTAACTATCCAATAGGAATATAATTTTGCAACGCCATATGGTGATCGTGGATAAAATGGAGTTTTTTCAGTTTGTGGAGTTTCTTGTACCATCCCATAGAGTTCTGATGTTGATGCTTGATAAAATTTTGTGTGTTTTTGCATGTCAAGGATACGAATTGCTTCTAAAATTTTCAAAGTTCCTAAAGCATCAGTTTCTGCTGTTACAATGGGTATTTCAAAGCTTACTTTTACATGAGATTGTGCAGCAAGATTATAAACTTCATCTGGTTTAACTTTTTTTATTATTTCAATAACATTGCTTAAATCAGTTAAATCTCCATGATGTAAAAAAAGATTTTTTTGATAGATGTCATTATTGTTAATCAAATCATCTATCCTCCAAGTGTTGACGCTACTGTTTCTTCTAACAATACCATGCACTTCGTACCTCTTTGCTAATAATAATTCTGTAAGATAAGAGCCATCTTGTCCTGTAATTCCTGTAATTAACGCACTTTTCATATTTTCACATTCTCATAATTTATATTTTTTAAGAAAATGTCACAATTCTTTATATTATTTTTGGATTTTTAGTTCATATTTAGATTTATTAACGAGACTTAAACCAATCATATGTTTTTTGAATGCCATTAGATAATTCAATAGTGTGTGTCCATCCCAATGAATGTATTTTCTGTGAATCCAAGAGTTTTCTAGGAGTTCCATTAGGTTTTGAGGAATCCCATTTAATTGCACCTTTATACCCTACAATATTTCTAACTAGTTGACCAAGTTCAGTAATGCTTATATCTGTTCCCGTACCAATATTTACAAAATCTCCTAAATCTACGGCACTCTTTTGTTGCATAAGAAAAATAACGCAAGATGCAAGATCATCAACATAAAGAAACTCTCTTTTTGGACTGCCATCACCCCACAATTTAACAATAGGGGCATGATTTATTTTTGCAGTGTGAAATCTTCTAATTAATGCTGGAAGTACATGAGAATTATCAAGACTAAAATCATCGTATGGACCGTAGAGATTTGTTGGCATAACTGATAAAAAATTAGTTTTGTACTGTTTATTGTATGCAGAACACATCTTAATGGCAGCAATCTTAGCAATTGCATAAGCTTCATTGGTAGGTTCAAGTAATCCCGTTAATAGAGCTTCCTCATTAATTGGTTGTGTAGTATATTTGGGATAAATACAAGAAGATCCTAAATTCATTAGCTTTTTTACTCCGAATTTATAGCTTGAATTAATGATGTTTCCAGCAATAATGATATTATCATAAATAAAATCAGCAGGAAAAGTAGCATTAGCCAGAATTCCTCCAACTTTAGCAGCAGCAAGAAAAACATAATCTGGTTTTTCTGTTTGAAAGAATTTTTGCACAGTAGTTTGATCTCTCAAATCAAGTTCAGAACTTGTTTTTAATACTAAATTATCATAACCACCTTCATTCAGTTTTCTGACAATAGCCCTTCCTACAAGACCGGTATGACCAGCAACATAGATTCTATCATGTAATTGCATATAATCACCAAGCACTTTTGTGTGTACATAGCCGGTTACACCACGGATTTATTTTTAAGCTGTTTAAAATCAACTTCTAAGTGGATTTTTAGTCATCTTTTTAGTCATCATTTAATAACTAATGTTATATAATTTTGTGTTAACTTTAACCAAATAGAGCATATAACATAGAAAGGTTTAAATTACTTATGTTTGAAAAATTAAACAATGATTTTTTTAAGATGTAATAAGTGGAAGTGGTTTTGTTCTTTTTTAATTATTTTAATCACGATATTAATTACTCTCTTTTTTCCCGATGAACTTGGTGGTGAGGAGTGGATATATTGGTTCTGGGCACGAATGTTTAAAGAAACTGGAAGATTTATAATATTAGATCGAAGTCCATTGTATATACTTTATTTGAATTTATTTACTTGGATGCAATATCCTTTTTCAGTAATTGCCGAGCGTCTTGCTACTTCTATCATAGGCGTAATAAGTATAACTTTATTATTTAAGAATTATATTAAATTATATTGGGCATTTTTTGCCTCTCTTATATGGTTACCATTTTTGCAAACAGCAGAGCCTAGTGTTCAATTTCTTGCTCTTAGTTGTACTTGTCTGGCAATGGTCATCCGTATAACTAAAAAAGGACGTTTTTGGAATGCACTATTTTATACTTTTTTAATAATGGCTTATTTGTTTCGTAACTCTTATTTGATTATCACATTTATGTTTATAATGTGGGATATGTATCTGCTATTTAAAGAAAAGAACAGCAACTTAAATAAAATAATAGTTAAATTAAAGCCAAAAAGAAATGATTGGCCTATATTTGCAATTTCTTTTTTAATTCTCTTTTTCATTGCTTTTCAATCACCACATCATTGGAACAATGGATGGGGTGCCACTGCTGATTGGTTTCCAGTAGATGGTAAGTCTATAGTTAATGCAGGTTTTATACACCAGTTTAATGAAGCTTATATAGCTCAAAATGACGAATCACTTGAAAATAAAGATTTTTATTTTACTAATAAAGAAATTTTTAATGGAGCAGATAATATAAAAGATGCATTTAGAGCTAATCCTAATTTTGTACTAAAGCAAATTTTAAAGAATTATGCAGAGCTTCCTGTACATCTAAGTCTTCTTACAGTTTTATCATTTACTGCATTTTCACCAGAGATAGTCAATATAGTAAAAGAATCTTTGATGCCTAACACTAGATATCTCAATTTGAGTCAGATTTTTATTTTATTTATTTTTGTAATTGTATCTCTCTTCTTTGCTTTATTATTTTTATATGGTATTTTTCACACATGTAAGGATAAATCCATGGTTATTTTTGTCATTGGAACACTGATTATTGTTTTAATGTTACCAATATTTACAACAGTCAGAACCAGATATTTGGTTCCAATAGTTCCAATGTTTATATTGGGGGCTATTTATTTTGGGAATAAATTAGAAGAATTATTTAAGAAAAAATCTTGGAAATTTCTTTCAGTTATAGCAATACCATTATCTTTAATAATTTTTTCGAATATTATCCTGATGACTGGAACAGTGGTTGGTGAATTGGATTTTACCAATTTAAGAATATTAGAAAGTTCAAACTTCTCTTTAAAAGCTTCATACTCTGAAATAAATGATCTTATTGTAGATTGTAATGGAATTATGACATCTGAACACAAATATATAGGTGCTTTTATGAATATTTCTCTAAAGAAAGTTTATGATATTTGGGAAATACCTCCATTTGGAAATTATAATAATTCCACCTATAAAGGCCTACATCTAGATCGTATTGATTGCCTACTTATATCTAATGGTCTTGTTTTACCCGCTGTAGGTCCGACAAATGGATACATTCGATACAAAAATTATTTAGAGCCTTATTCTAAATATTTACAAGAAAATGGAGCAAAAACTTATGTGATTCCAAAATATGGGACAGTAATTATTTATGAATCTGTACAAAAAACTTCTGATCAAATTGAGAGAAATAATATCTTTTGTTTAATAAATAATCCTATTTATAATAATCTAGACTGTTAGTTTTATACTTAAAAGTGTAGATTACATTAAATAAAAAGAGACATTAAATAAAAATTTATTTAAATCATTAATGTTATCAGTTTAGAAATATTTTCTATTACTAAATCAGCTTCCCTCAACTTCTCTTTACTCACTGTCGAACAAATTCCCACACAATAAATACCTGCATTTTTTGCTGATTTTACACCAAGAGGTGCATTCTCTATAACTACACATTCTTCTTTGGTAATTCCAAGGTTCTCTAAACCTTTAAGATAGGGGTCTGGAAAAGGCTTACCTCGGCTAGTTTGTTTTCCATCAATTATAGTTTTAAACTTACTTAAAAAACTAGCTGGCATCAATTTTTGCATACTTTGATAATCACTAGCTGTAACTATGCCCAATAGAATACCTTTTGAATAGAAAGAAGTAATTAGTTCGTCTACCCCCTCATAAAAATTAGATAATCCACTATTTAAGTAGTATTGCTCTTTTTTCTTCACAATAGTATGACTGTGAGATTCTTCAAGCCCATGTTCACGACAAAACTTCTTAGCTATTTCTAAAGTATTCATCCCTTCTAAAGGATAATAATCATCTCCAGTAATAACTACACCAAAATCAGCCATGGCTGCTTTCCAAGCTTCATAATGGAATTCCATACTTTTAATTAAAGTACCATCTAAATCAAAGAGAATACCTTTAAGTTTTTTAGGAAAATCCATTTGAATAAAACACAACCTAAATTAATAGTAATTAGTAGTATGATTTAAAGATAAAAAGCATCACAGATTAAATTTCTGAAGCGTAGCTTTCATCCAAGGACCAAGATGCTTATAATGAGCCGTAGTTATTATGTTTTTATCAATTACAGCAGGTTCATCAACATAAGTGGCTCCTGCATTGATAATGTCATCTTTAATGCTATAATAACCAGAGATTCTGCGTCCAGACACCACTTTAGCTGAAATTAACATTTGTGCCCCATGACAAATTGAAGCGATTACTTTTCCAGCAGCATTAAATTTAGTAATAAAATCTAATGCTTCTTGATCCTGACGTAAATATTCTTGGCATTTTGCTCCACCAGGAATTACTAACAAATCAAATTCCTCAACATTTAAACCAGTAATGTCTTTAGTAGGTACTATTTTTGCTGCCCCTAGCTGACCCATTACTGTTTCTTTATTACGAACAGCTACATCAACTTCAAAACCAGCTTCCTGTAACCGATAGTAAGGATAAATAAACTCGTGATCTTGAACCATTTTTCCAGTTAAAATTAATGCTTTTTTCATGTTTAAATCTCCAGTTTTATTTTTTAGTATATTATAAATTTATGATATTACTAGTTTATTAAACTTTACTTAAATTATAATTATCAGATTTTATTCTTAAATGTTATGCTTTATTTTGAGACATATTTTCTTTAAATTCATCTTCCGGAAGAAAAGGATAAAGATCTTCAAATGGTGTAAAGATAGTTTTTCCTTCTGATGTTGTTCTAGCTAAAAATTTGGGCACCTGTGCTTGATTCTCTTGCATTAATAATTCACACAAAATTGGTTCTGAATTATTTAGTATTTCATTGAACTTTTGACTAGTCAATTCTTCTTGGCTGGTTATTTTTAAAGCTTTAATTCCATAACTTTCAGCCACTTTTACGAAATCTGGAAAAAAAAGACCAGTCTTCTCATCTGAACCCATGACCCTTCCCTCAAACTTATCTTCAAAAGTTTGTTTCATAGTCAAATAACCACCGTTATTATAGATAAATATTTTAACTGGTAAGTTATGGTATTTGATAGTAGCCAATTCTTGGATATTCATTTGAAATCCACCATCTCCTGCGATACAAATAACTCTCTGCTTATCATGAGCTATAGACGCCCCAATTGCAGCTGGCAATCCCCAACCCATAGCCGCAACTCCCCCATTAGTGAATAATCTTTGACCTCTTTTTATTTTAAAACCCATGTGTGTTGTTTGAAATGAAAAACCCATATCAGTAACAATAATATCCTTTGAGTTCAAATTATCAGAGAGTAAATCTATGAAATAAAAAGAATTAATACCATTTTGATTATTTTTATACTCAGCAAGATTAACTGGATATTTCTCTTTCCATTTTTTACATTGAGATAACCATTGGTTGAAATTTAATGGAGAAGTCAATAAATTAGCTTTAGTATCTAATTGAGAAATTAATTCTTGTATGAAAAGCTTAGCATCTGCGTGTACTTTTAAGTTGAGATTTAAAGAATCTTTATTTAATTCTGCTTCATCTATGTCAACCATTACTTTAAATGCATTTCTAGCATAATCTTTGGAGTTATAACCAGTTTGAGGCAATGATAACCTTGTACCAATGGCTATGTAAAGATCGGCATTTTGTACTGCAAAGTTAGCGCCTCTTTGAGCAAAAGTTCCTGGCCTTCCTACAAATAGTGGATGATCAGAATTTATAATATCATTTCCATTGCGAGCTGTAACGCAAGGAATGTTAAACCTTTCAACTAAATCTAAAAATTCTTTTTCAGCACCAGCTATCTTAATCCCTTGACCTGCATGAAGCAAGGGCCTTTTTGATTGAAGTATTAATTCAACAATCTTATTTACTTTTTCTTTAAAATTTGGATCATAGTAAATAGGAATTTCAGAATGATTAAATTCATCAAGCCTAGTTTCATCTATTTGTGAATTTTGGACATTGGCAGGTATATCTAACCAAACAGGACCAGGTCTACCAGTTTTAGCTAAATAAAGAGCTTTTTGCAGGTGGTATTTAATCTTCTGAGCTTCAGTAACCATTACAGCATACTTAGTAATTGGTTTAACAATATCTATTATATTTAGTTCTTGAACACCAAACTGCCTAACCCCACTATCTCTGATAGTTTGATTTAAAAAAACTTGACCAGATAAAATTAGATGAGGGACTGAGTCTGTCCATGATCCTGCAGCACCAGTTATCGCATTAGTAGCCCCAGGACCAGAAGTTACTAAAGAAACACCGCATTCATTTTTAACACGAGCATAAGCTTCACTAGCCATAGCTACAGCTTGTTCATGATGAAAACAATAATAATTCAAATTTTTATTTTTATTTAAAGCATCATTTAGAAATACTGAGCCACCACCAGGAACTAAAAAAATATCTTTAACTCCTTCTTGTACTAAAAATTCCATTACATAATCAGCTAATCTAATCATTTGAGCATCATTTAAAGAGTTATTTTTTTTATAGTCATCATTTAAACTTATTAATCTTCATTTAACTTTATTAATCCTCATCTAAAAGCGGGATGAACATATTCTCTTTAAGTTCTTTTCTGTCCAAAAAAGGATACATATCTTCTAGTGGTTTGGCTAACCACTTTCCATCTGAAGTAACACAAAAAGAAATACGAGGAGTAATTTGTTGAGAGTGATTGATATCAATATTGCAAATTACCGAACCATCGAAACTAAGAACGTCTTTAATTTTAACCAAATCATTTACACTGGAGATATTATAATAAGTTAAACCATAAGCCCGGGCAATCTCTTCAAATTTAGGAGATTTATGGAGATTAAAATAATTATGGTCCAAGTTATTACTGGAATAGTTATTAAAATTACCATCTGAATTATTCAATGCCATCTCAGAAGCTACTAAACGTCCGCCAAAGTAAGTTTGTTGAGTATTCTTGATATAAGAACAACCTTTATTGTTTAAGATAAATATTTTAATTGGAAGATTAAATTTCTTTATTGTCTCTAACTCTTGGATGTTTTTCTGAAATCCGCTATCTTCACACAAACAGATAACTTCTTTTCCACCAATCGCTACGGAAGCTCCAATAGATGAAGGTAAAGCAAAGCTATAATTATCTAAACCAATAGCAGAAATTAATCTCTGATTTTTCTTAATCTTTAATCTCTGCATAGCAAAAACTATGGGTGAACCACCATCGATAGTTAAGACTGCGCCTTCTTTTAATTCTCTAGAAAGATAGTCCATAAAGCAGTAGGCATCAATTTCTCTATGTTGTTCGTCCGGACTTTTATAATCATCTTTAGAATATCTTTCTTTCCATAGCAAACATTGACTAATCCAACTGCTAAAATCAGGCGGGGAGTAGGTTAATTTATCTTTCAGGTTAAGAAATTCATTTAAGAAACATTTGGCATCGCTATTAATAGCCAAGTCAACAGCAATTGTTTTCTTGTTTAGTTCTTCTTGGTCGATATCTATTACTACTTTTTTAGCAGTTCTAGCAAATGACTTGTAATTTCTTCCAGTCAAAGAAAGAGATAATCTTGCCCCTATACTAATTAATAAATCACTATTTTGAATTATGAAATTAGCACTTCTTTGTCCATAAGCCCCAGGTCGACCAAAAGAGAGTTTATGCTCATCAACAATTATATCAGCTCCAGCTTTGGTAGTTAAAACCGGAATAGAGAGTGATTCTGCAAAATTAAACAATTCTTTTTCAGCGTTAGATATTTTTATTCCATTTCCTGCTAAAATTACTGGCCGCTTGCTTTCTTTGATTAAGACCATTAGTTGGGTTAACTTATCTTTTGTAGAGTCCGTGATGTTGTTATTGTTTAAATTTGATGCAGGTTCAAAAGAAACTAATTCTTCTTCATCTATATCTTTTCCTTGTATATCGATTGGTATTTCCAGCCATACGGGCCCAGGTCGGCCTTCTCTAGCCAGGCATAGAGCTTTTTCTAGATAATATTTAATCATTAGAGGATCTGTAACTCTAGTAGAAAACTTAGTAATTGGCCCCACCATAGATATAATGTCTAATTCTTGGATACCTAATTGTCTTAATGGACCTTTTTTTAATAAGTCTGATTGAGATTGACCAGATATGATTAAGAGAGGAGTAGAATCAACCCAGGCATCAGCTACTCCAGTTAGTGCTCTAGTAGCAGACGTTCCAGAAGATATAATTACGGCACTAAGTTTGTTTTTAAGTTTAGCATAAGCTTCTGCAGAAAGTGTGGCTGCTTCTTCGGTTTGAGTGTAAATATGCTGTAATTGGGTATTACGACCAATAGAATCTAAGAGATGGACGTTGGCGCTACCAGGAACTAAAAATACTTCTCTAATATCTTCTTTTTGAAGAAAGTTTGCCACGTAATCAGATAATTTAATCATATTATCGCGTTTTTTAATAATGATCACCTCAATCTCTTCATCGATGTAAATATCCCCTAACTGCTGGAGGTGGTCAAAATCAATAGTATCACCGGTATTTATTATTACTTCTGGAATCACTTCTTTATTTTTTGAGAGAAGTTTTCCTTTCAATAGACATACAGCATCCCAATTTTTCATTACAAAATTTTCTTTAAAATCATGATAGTCTTTAAATTTAGCAAAAGAAATACTACAATTGGCAAACTTTTTCTTGGAATTATAATAAACTTCTGGCTCTATAAAAGAGACATAGTTGTAATTCTGAAGATTATAGGACATCTCCGTTACAGACTCATAACCTTTACCAACGCGACCATATTCATCTTTTAAACGGACAAGATCTCTTTTATTGATAGGTGTTTCTATCTCCATCAAAAAGATTCCTTCTTTAGAAACAGATTTAGTAGAGTGAAAAGTAGCTTTATCTATGAGTAAGCCCTCTCCAGCAGTTACTTTTACTTTTGTATTCAAAGTTGAACATAAAGCTTCTCCAGATAAGACTACTAAAGACGTTTTTTTGTTGGGATGACAGTGCATAGAAGTTTGAAACCCTTCTTTTATGTACAGAATCCATACAGCTACGAAGCCATTTTGGTACATTAAGTATTCATAACCCCAAGGTTTCTTGACTACAACTTTGGAATAATCAAAAAAGTCGTCAACAAGGAGCTTAGAATCTAATAAATGATCACCAATAGCAATACGGTCTGCTTCACTAATATTTATTGCGTTAATCATTTTTAGTATTTACAAATTCCATTTTAAAAATAGATTATTGAGCTTAAGCTAATATAAGTATTTATTTAAATTATGAAAATAGGTTTCTTGTTTTAGGTTAAATAGTTGCTTTATTTTATCATTATAATTCGAAGTGTACCGGCTTAGATGTGTTTATCTTTGCGTTTTACAGGAGATAAAATGGAAAGAAAACACTTTTATGATGTTGTTTCACGAGGGCTTTATCATATCCAAAGTGGTACACTTCGTTATAATTGACAATTTGCTGTAACCATGGAACTATGATAAAGAACAGAGTATTCAAAAGAATTAAAAAGGAGAGGTAAATACAGGATACATATTATAAAAACTGATTAATAAGAGGTAATTGTTCTATGAATAAGCAAATAAAAGAAGATGAACTGACTGAGATTAAAAGTGGATTACCAAAAGAGAATATAACCGTAGATGCGAGTAAAAAGAAGAAGATATTATTAGTTCTGCCAAACCATCATTGGGTAGGAGATGAGTATTATACTATGTGGCTCATATTTCCCACCCAGTTATGCTTACTTGCCGGACAAATAGAAGAAAAATATGATGTGAAGATAGTAGATTGTATAATAGATGATTTAAGTACTGAAAATTTTAGAGATATATTAAAAAATGAAAAACCAGATGTAGTTGGTTGTAGTAATTTTACACACGAATATAGTAAAGCTGGACATTTAGCTATAGATATAGCAAAGAATGTTAATAAAGAAATAATTACGTTTATGGGTGGTGTTTATACAATTACTAGCCCGGATTTAGCTATTGAAAATAAAAATTTAGATTATGCTATCCAAGGAGAAGGAGAGTTAATAATTAAAGAACTGTTAGAACATATTTATGAAGGAAAAGAACTACCTAAAAAAGGTTTGGCTTATCGTAATAATAAAAAAAAAGTAGTAATTCAAGAGAGAGCTGATTTTATCCAAAATTTAGATGTATTAAAATATCCAGCCTATGATCATATTGACTTTTTAAAATATGCAACTAGATATCAAAGAGATTCAATAGCTCGCCCCAGATCTTTGCCTTATGCACGTGTTTGTATGACTAGAGGATGTCCAATAGGGTGTACTTTTTGTTGTGTAGAATCAATTACTGGTGGTCCGACACGATATAGAAGCACAGAACATATGATGGGGGAATTGGAGATGTTAAAAGAAAAATACGGAGTTAAGTTTATTTTCTTTGATGATGATAATTTATTTATGAATAAAAAGAAAGCAAAAGACTTGCTTCGCGCTATGATTGATAAAAAATTGAACATTCAATGGATTTTAGAAGCAACAGCCATCTTTTGTATGGATGAAGAATTAGTGGATTTGTGTGCAAAAAGTGGTTGTCAGTATCTTAATTTCGCAATAGAATCTGGTTCACCGCGGGTACTTAAAGAGATTATAAAAAAACCAATCCAATTTCCTCATGTTTTTAAGATGGTAGAAAGATTAAAATCGCATGGTATTGCCTTAGCAGCAAACTTTGTAATAGGCAATCCTGGAGAAACCTGGGAAGAGATATTAGAATCAGTAAGGGTAGCAGAGGATTTACAGAAAGCAGGCACAGATTATGTTAAATTTTTTATATGCACACCATTCCCAAAAACAAAAATGTTTGAGATGGCTAAAAAAATGGGATATTTAGATGAGTCTATAAAATTTGATGCACATCACTGGACTGGAGGAACATTCAACACACCACATTGGCGTGCCAAAGATTTAGCTGTGATTAGGGCTTATGAATGGGACCGTATTAATTTTGACACTTTAGAAAAAAGAAAAAAAGTTGCAGCTATGATGGATGTTAGCCTAGAAAGGTTAGATGAAATTCGTAGAGCAACTAGAGAAAGAGCTAATCCTGACAATGAAGAACAAACATTAACAAAAGGAGTAAATAGATACTTAACTACTAAAGATGAATCAGTAGAAAATGCGAAAGATAAAATTATGCAAAATAAATTAACTATGCTCAGAGAAATGGAATAATTTAACTAATATTAATAAGAAGAGGGATATTTGTTGGTTATTTAATTAATATTTAAATAATATTAAAATGAGGATATCAAATAAATAATGAAACTAACTATTGATTATTACTATAAACGTTGTATTGGTGCTAAAAAATGCATTGAAGTTGCACCGGATTATTTTAGTTTTGATGGTAAAAAAGCAGCGCTTAAACATTCTATTAGCAAAGATGGTGTTGAAAATATTACATTTAATTCCTCTCTTCTAGAAATTGAAACTTTAAAGAAAGCAGCAGAAATGTGTCCAGTTAATGCCATTAAATTGACTGATGTTAATAATAAAAAAGTTCTCGTTTCTACAGAATTAAATAAAGAAAATGTAGAAGTAATTGAATCAAAATATGATGATTCTAAAGAATTTGTTTTAGATCATGAAGGATATTTTCTAATTAGAATAGATAATACATCTAAGAATATAGAAGTTGGTTTTTGTAATTCAAAAAATATAGTTATACTAAAAGTAATAGGTAAAAAACCAATTGAAATTTATCATACTATTATCAATAAAATTAGTTTAAATATAAGAAAAGACCATTGTGCCTATTTGGGAAGAGAATTACAGAAAGCTTATATTGCTTTGCAAAAAGGAATAAAATATGTTCAGGACGATGAGTTAGAATTATAAGTAAAAGTAGTTAGAATTATGAGTTGTTATTTTAAATTTAATAGAATTCAATATAGTTAAATTAGTTTAAAATAATCTAAGAGGAGAATATTATGAGCCATAAATTAACGATGAAAGCAGCAGTCCTTGTAGACTTAAATCAACCATTACAGATCTTTGAATTACCAGTGAATTCACCAAAATCAGGTCAAGTACTTGTAAAATTAATGGCAACTGGAATTTGTCATACTCAACTACTTGAGATTTCAGGTAAAAATACTATTGGCCCCATGAATCCAAACCTCTTAGGTCATGAAGGTTCAGGTATTGTAGAAGAAGTAGGGGAAGGAGTTACAAAAGTACAAAAAGGAGACCATGTTATTCTTTCTTGGATAAAAGGAAGTGGTGCTAATGTTCTTCCTGAAAAATATGATTGGGATGGTCAAAAAATAAATGCTGGTTATGTAACTACATTTAATGAATATTGTTTAGCATCAGAAAATAGAGTCACAAAAATACCTAAAGAAATGCCTTTTCCTGAAGCTGCATTGATCGGTTGCGCTGTTCCAACTGGAGCAGGCGCAGTAATAAACAATGCAAAAGTAAAAGAAGGACATAGTGTCCTAGTTGTAGGTGTTGGTGGAATAGGCATTAATATGGCTCATGCCGCTTCACTTATGAAAGCTAATCCCATTATTGCCGTAGATATAAATGATGAAAAACTAGAATTTTCTAAGAAGTTTGGAGTAACGCATACAATTAACTCTTTAGGCAAAGATCTTAAACAAGTTGATGAAGAGATTAGACAAATAGTAGGTAAAGACGGATTAGATTATGCTTTTGAAACTACTGGACGTAAAGAAGTGATGGAGTTTATTTATAATGCAGTTAAAAAAACAACAGGTACTGCCTTATTTTGTGGTGTTCCAAAACCACTTGGTCTCAAAATAGAAATAGATCCATTTCCATTGTATTTTGGCCGTAGAGTTGTAGGAACGGGTGGTGGAGAATCAAATCCAGATGTTGATTTTTCTAAATTTTGTCAAATGTATTTAGAAGGAAAATTAAAACTTAGTGAAATGATTACCCACACATTTAGTCTTGAAGAGATTAATAAAGGAGTTGAATTAATGAAGAAAGGAGAATGTTGCCGTGTAGTTATTGATTTTAACAAAAAATGATTAATGTTACTGATAAAACAATTTTTAATTCGAAAAAGATAGTCTTATTAGAAGAAAGTGCTAAAATAATTACAGAACTTAAATTAAAAAATAAAAGAATTGGCTTGTGCCATGGTGGGTTTGATTTATTACATCCAGGCCATATTAAACATTTTGAATCAGCGAAAGAGAATTGTGATCTATTATTTGTTTCAGTAACCTCTGATAGATTTGTTAGTTTACGAAAGGGGTCTGGAAGACCAGTATTTAATGAACAATTGAGGGCCTATTCTATTGCTACACTAGAAGCAGTAGATTATGTGGTTATAAGTGATTTTGAAAAAGGGGTTCAAATCATTGAAACATTGCAACCAAACTACTATTTTAAAGGACCAGATTATATTGGGAAAAACACATCAGGGATTAATATGGAAAGAGAAGCCATCTCTAGAGTTGGTGGAGAAATTAGATACACTAACGATCCAAAATTATCTACTACTGAAATAATAGATTATATTAAAAATGAATTAGATGTTAAAGAGATATTGCTGGTGATTGATAGAGATGGAACCATAATTAAAAATGATGATTTTCTTGGAAAAAATGAAAACTGGAAAAGAGAATTAGAATATAATGATGAAGTAATTAACTTGATATCACATTTGCAAACTAAAAATAAAACAACTAAAATAGTAGTTTCTAATCAAGCTGGAGTAGCTAGAGGATACTTCAATACTAAATTAGTAGAAGAGATTAACGATACCATAGATGAAGAATTAAAAAAAAGAGGAATTCTAATAAATAGCTGGCAGTTTTGTCCAGATGTTGATTCTAAATATGCTGAAAAGAAAAAAGATGTAATTAATTTTGATTATGATTATGTAAAAGAGAAAACAAAAAGAAAACCAGAAAATAGTATGGTTTTTGATGCTTTAAAAGAGTTAGGTAAAGATATCACAAAGTTTAATGATATAATAGTGATAGGTAACCAAGAAGATGATAAACTTTTGGCTAAAAATATTAATGCAAAATTTATAGATGTAAATGAAAAAAAATATAAACAAATGTTAATTGAATTATCTTAAAAAATAATAATTAAATCATAATACTCGCTGAGAGTATTGCTCTCCAACATTAAGATTATTTAGCTCTTTTTGTAAAATTCTTTTAACACAATGGATCATAATTAAATTGTGAATATCTTCAGAAATTTCCATATCATTGACTTCAGCATGGACAGATACATCAGCAATTTCTTTTATTTTACCACCTTTAAATCCACAGATGGCCATTGTTTTTATATTCTTACTTTTAGCATATTCTAGAGCTTTAACAACATTTAGAGAATTTCCACTTCCAGAAATACCTATCACTAAATCATCTGGCTTGATAAAATTTTTTAATTGTTCGATAAATATGTCATCATAAGAAATATCATTAGCGATAGCCATTAAAGCAGGAACATTATCATTCAAACATACTGCTCGAAATCGTTTGTCTAAACCACAAGAAACACCTTTAATTAAGTCTCCTGCAAAGTGAGATGCTGTTGCCCCACTTCCTCCGTTTCCAAATACATATATAACTCCTTCTTTTTTATATGTATCCATTAAAGATTCAGTAAATTTTGTAACATTACTTTTATCTAAATGATTTAAAGTATTACTTACGGTATTAAAATAGTTATGGATATCTTCTTCTTCTACCTCTTTATATAATTTTTCTATAAATTCCATTAAACCACTTTTAGTAATACTTTCTTTATTTCCAATAATATTAGCGGCAATTCCACCAGCACAATTTCCAAGAAATGGAATTAAGATGTCACTTACATTAAGATATGCTAGCAATGAACTAATTGCAAATAAAGCATCTCCTGCACCAACAGTATCTTTAACCGATTCTATAACTACCGGTGATTTTATTAATTGATTGTTCTTAACATAGATACACCCTTGTTTTCCCCTAGTTACCAAGAATGATTTGAAAGGCATTGAAGCTTTATGATTGTTTATAACTGTTTCAATTTCAGTAAAACGTTCTGATTTAGGTAATCTAAACTCTTGTTCGTCAACACTTAAAAAGTCAGCGTTTTCATACAGATTAAAATAATTATAACCCATATTGGCACTATTTGACTGTGCATTGACTGCTAAAAATTTAGATTTTTCTTCTAACTTTCGTCTTATTTTTTCGTTAATAAATCCGTGTCCAAAATCTCCAACAATTACAAAATCATTTTTAGGTATTTCTTGATCAAGATATTTGATTATTTCTTCTGTTAATTCTTCTGTAATTGGCGTATCATCCATATATTCTACTTTAAACAGCTTATTATTTCTATAAGCATTAATATATCTCTTCTTAATAGTTGTTGGTGCATTATTTTTTGTAAAAGTTTTTAGGTCGATATTATTTTTGATGGAGTTTTTAATAAAATCTATTTTTGAATTTGTGTCTCCCAATAGTGTTACTAATTTTATTTTAGAAATAAAATCATTAAGATGATTAGCAATTGCAATAATACCACCGGCATATTCTTCATCATTAATATATCCTACAGAGAGAATTGGATCTTTTATGGCTCTACCTTTTAGTACAGTAAAAACATAATTATCTATTATAGTATCACCAATAATAAGAACAGATAAATCTTTAGGTTTACTAAGTATAGTTTTAATTTCCGATAATTTAATCTCAGAACTAATTATTTTAACATATTCTTTTATATCAGCCACTTTAAATTGATCAGCAGTTTAAGGATTTATAAAGATATTGAAACTAAGAACAAGATTAGATTTACTTTAACGTCAAATAAATAGCAAATCAAGAGATTGCTTTAACACAAAAGTATCAAGTTCAGAACGGAGCATCATAAATTTTTGAATGAGTATTATTTTTAAGGCAGTTGTTAATTTTATGATCATTCAAATATTTTATCAAATCTTCAAAAACTGATATTAAAAATGTTGAAGTTTCAATTTGATGGTAGTGTCTTTGATAATCAGTACAAAAATTAAATTTTCCACCGATTGGTGTAGAAGTATATTTATTGTAGCCATGCGCACCATACATAATAAAAGGCACGTCGCTAAACCACGCAAAAGTTGCCATTCCTGAGCTTGGAAACATAGACAAATAAGATGTTTTTATTAAACCAAGGTCATATTCAACACTATCAAAAAAATCTTTAGAGAAAATGATGTTCTGTATTTTTCTGAAGTCTTCTGGGATCTCACTTTTGTTACAAATAATTATAAATTTATATTTAGGATTATTTTTATAATGATTTATAAAAGATTTAACCTCCCCAATATTTGTATTTCTTTTAATGCTACGAATATTTTTTCTAATATTAATTATGATTGGAACTGAAGGAAAAACATGTTTTTTATAAAATGAGTATATTTCATTTATAATATCATCTGGAAGACTAAGTTGAGGTATAAATCTATTTTGTTTATAAAAAGCTTCTATTTTTCTAATATCGGCAACAATAGTGGAAGAGACAGTCGGTGGCCAACGAAGATAAATGGGTCTATTTTGTTGATAAAATTGTTCAAATTCTTCATTAGATTTAAATAAGAGTACAGAGCCTATGTGGGGATTGGTAATTATTAAATTTTGAATATTTTTTTTAAATTGGTAAGTCTTAGAAAATCTTAATTGTTTAGAATTGTAATGCTTGTTATCATCTATAAAACAAAAATCAATATTTTTTTTGGTTAAATCTAGATTAAATTCATGTCTTAATATACCAAGATATTGCATTATAAGCATAAAATCACCAGACTTAGAAAATCTTTGATTAAAATCCCAGACACCTAATATTTTTTTCTCTGAATTTTTGTTACCCTTGTAAAAACGAAGGTGTATTTCAGTAAGAAAGTCTTTAGGAATAGCTGATAAATCTTGATAGATGTAATTTAAGATATATACTACAAAATCAAATATACGGGTTAGTTTATCTTTTTTTTGTTCTTGGTCCATTTTAATGTTTAATAGTAAGATATTAAATAAATTAGTTATTCACGTAAGTAATTATAAATCATTTGAATTTGTGTTCCTCTTTCAAATTTGTGTTTAAGATAGTTTAATGGTTTTAATTTTAACCTTGTTTTAAGACTGTAGTTTATGATCTTGGAGATAAGATTTTTTAGCTCTACTACATTATTAGCCTCAACTAAATATCCATTCTTCCCTTCCTCAATTATTTCATTTAACCCGTACACATCGCAAGCAATTACAAACTTTCCACAAGCCAGGGCCTCTAAAACCACATTAGGCATAGATTCAACATAACTAGGATGTACTAAAATATCATGTTGGTTGATGATTAGAGGTAAATATTTATGTTCCACTCTTCCATAATACTTGGCAAATGGATATTTAGATTGATACATTTCTAACAAAGGTCCATCGCCAACTATACTTAGATGAATTCGATCAGTCATATCCTTGACGGCCTCGAAAAGATAATCTAAACCTTTTTCTTTGTTAATATTACCCATAGCAATTAGATTTAGTTTAGTGGTTAAAGATTCTACTTTAATTGGTTTAAACAATTTAGTATCAACACCATTGTAAATTACTTCATAATCGTGTTTATATTGATGTTGAATAAGAGATTTAGAGTTATAAATAACTTTGTCGCTATTTTTTATGACCAGAGGTTTAGTTACTTGTAAGATTAATCTTTTGATTAAGGTAGTGGGGGAAAAACCATTATAAACCCAAGGGCTTGCTGCACGAAGAACTAAACGGCTATTTTTTTTCTTCTTCTTTAAATAAACTGCAAAAGCACCTCCTACAAAAAAGTCAGTAGCAAAGATTAATGAACTGGAAGGCATTTTAGAAGTGTAGTTTAACCAGTCTTTAAAACTTCCACTTAAATAAGTGATATTACCTTCTTCTTTAACATATTTTTGACCATGACATAAAACAAATAGTTTATTGACATTTTTAGAAAACACTTCTAATATATAAGAATGAATAGAATTATTGATAGTTTTTTCTGAAGCGAGACTAACATAAATAATATCTTTCTCCGATATAGGGTTCATTTGTTTCATTTTAATAGTGAGGAGAATATAACTCCTCATATTTTTGATAAACATTTTTCCAAGAAAATAATTTTATTTTTATTTTTGTTTTAAGTGACATCTCAAATTTTAATTTTTCATCTATAATTACCTTCTTAATTGGAGAATAATAATCACCATTATTAACCAATAACCCTTCTTCACCATTCTCAATCAAATCTGGCGTACATCCTTCATATGTAGCTACCACAGGCAAACCAGAGGCCATAGCTTCCATAACTACGCCAGGTAGACCTTCTCCTTCTGAAGGCAGTAAAAGAACATCAGCTAAGTGCATCAGTTCTGGGATGTCTTTTCTTCCGCCAGCAAAGATAATTTTGTCTTTGAATTTTGGATTAACTAACTGAGTATAGGTATTATCACCATGTGCATCTCCAACAATAATAGTTTTTATATTTAGACCTTCTTCTAATAGCTGTTGACTAACTTCAATTACCGTTTTAATACCTTTACGTTCCGTTAGCATACCAACAAAAAGAATAATTTTTTCATTTTGAATAGAAAATTCTGCTCTTAATTGTCTGAGATCTATAGCTTTAACTTTTTGAAATCTATCAATATGGATACCAGTGGGGATCACTTTTAATTTTGATAGTGGAACTAGTGCTTTTTTAGCAAATGGTAACATACTATCCCCATATGTAGTTATAACTGTTGGAATTTTAAATAAAAAGCGAGCAAATAATTTAGTATACAACTTAAACGCTGGAACTAGCCACCAAGGTTCTTTTGGTTTGTAAGAATATCCGACAAAACCGTCTGTCGTTAATATTGTTTTTCTCCTTCTTTCTTTAGAGAAAGCAGCATAAAGCAGAGGTATTGTAGATATTGGATAGTAATATTCCCAAATATGCACATAATCATTTTCTTGATATATTTTCTTTGTTTCACGCCAGAGATAAAGTAGTTGGGGAAAATTGTATCTTAATGGTGCAAAATAACGCGAGCGAATGGTTATTTTCTTTATGGCTGAATTATTTATTGATTCGTTAGCTACCCAGTTTTTAGTAGGGCAATTACTGCTCTGAGGGAACATAATTGATATTTGATAATCTTTATTAGTCAGAATATTGGATAACTCAGCAATAGGTCTACGTATATTATTTGTTGGGTTAACATAGCATATTTTCATGATTGGCCTTAATTTTTCTTCAAATTGTTAAAAATAGCTCTTTTTAGTGTTTTTTTCTTCGATAACTTATTTAAATAGCTTTATGAAAAAGAGAACCATGCTTCTCAGCCAACAAAGACTTAGTACGAGACCACTTGACTTAGCTAGAAGCTTATTCTTTAATAATAAAAGGGAGGTAAAAGATAGTAAAAATAAAGAAGAAGAGGTATTAAATAATTATATTCCTCACCAATACCATTATTGGACGGGCTCAGGAAGAGAAGCTTTACGTCAAATACTTATTAATTTGATGAATTCTGGGATTAAAACTATCGGCGTTCCTGCTTTTACCTGCCATGTTGTTTTAGATGCTGTAAAAAGAGCAGGCTGCTTGCCCATATTTTATGATTGTGGTATTGTTGCAGAAGAAAAAGTAGTTAGTAAAATAATTGGAAAAGTAGATGCCTTACTAGTTTGTTATAATTTTGGCTTTATGCCAAATATGAAGAAAATCTCAGAAATTTGTAAAAAGAATAAAGTTATTCTAATTGAAGACTGCGCGCAGGCCTTGGGTGCAAGTTATGATAATGAACCTGCAGGCAGCTTTGGTGATTATGCGTTTTATTCTTTTGGTATTAGTAAAAATATAAATTTTGCGGGAGGTTTAATTGCTTCCAAGAAAGAACTTAAAATAGAGGTTTTGCCTAGATTACATTTTTTAAGATTATTTAAGACCATTATAGAAGTATTAGTAGCACCATTATTTTTTAACAAACACATTTATCCATTTTCTTTAAGATTACTAAAAAAAGAGTTGAAAAAAGAACAAGAAGCTTTAAGTTATTCTCTGCCAAAGTTTGCTCAAAGAATAATTCTATTTCAAATGCAACATTACGACAAAATATTACAACTAAGAAGAAATAATGAAGAATTGTTACAAAAAATATTAAACAGCCAAAATGGCTTTACAACAACTCAAAAAACTAAATCTTCTGCTCTATATTTAGTATTATTAAATCAAAATAGAGAGTATATTAAAAGCGAATTATTAAAAAGAGGAGTTGAATTTGGTGTAATGAATACTTTTCGCTGCTTTGATGATTATAAATTAGCGAAGAAAGCAGAACAGGAGCATTTAACTTTTGCGCTTTATCGCTCGCTTAAAGATATAAATTTAGTAAAAGAGGTTTTGTTAGACGTGCTGCAGAGTAATAAAAATGAATAAAACAACAATAGGAATAATGTTAATGGTCATTTGTACTATTTTTACGGCTCTAGGGCAGTTGTTTTTTAAGTTTGGCTCTTCTACAATTCAATTAAACATTTGGTCTTTAATCACCAATTATAATTTGATTATTGGTTTCTTTTTTTATGGATTGGGAGCTATTTTATTGGTTGTGGCTTTGAAGTTTGGACCTTTGTCTTTACTTTTCCCCATAGTTTCACTTAATTTTATATGGGTGACAGTGATCTCTTCAGTTGTATTTAAAGAAGTTATTAACAGCTTCAAGATCAATGCTTTAATATTGATAATAATAGGAATTTTCTTAATTGGGGGAAGCGAGAGTGGTTAATACATTAATGATAGGAATGTTACTGGTTATTATTGCCACTTTCTCTGGTGCGCTAGGAGCTTTATTATTCAAAATAGCTTCGACTAATGTTAGTTTTAATTTAAAAAAAGCTTTGAAAAATAAACAGCTGTGGGGTGGTGTTTTTCTTTATGGGTTGTCGGCCATGATTTTTGTGGTTGCTTTAAAGTTTGGAGAACTGTCCTTGCTATATCCATTAGCTGCTTTAAGTTATGTCTGGATTTCTTTTCTATCTGCAATATTTCTTAAAGAAAAGATTAATGGATACAAAATAGTGGGCCTTTCTTTTATAATCTTAGGAGTTATTTTTATAGGTCTAGGAGCATAAAGATGGAAGTAATAGAAATTATGCAAGAAGATGAAAAGTTTGACCTATTTTTGAGAAATAATCATAATTTTATTTATCACACATTTACATTTAAAAAATTTATTGAAGAATCTTTTGATTGTCATTATAGAATATTGGCAGCTATAGACAATGATCATATCTTAACTATTTTACCCATAGTTGAGGTAAAAAGTAAGATTTTTGGAAGTAAGATTATCTCCAGCGCTTATTTAGAATATGGTGGCTTTGCTGGAGAAGAGAGTGGAGTTAAACCTATAATAGATTATTTACAAGAAAAATATAGCACCAATCTTGATTATCTTGAAATTAGGGGAGGTAATGAGAAATTTAATTATTTATTAAGTAGTATTATGCTGAAAAAAGACCATTATAAACGCTTTGTTTTGTCTTTATCATCTGAAGAAGAAACTTGGAAAAACATACAGCATTCTAAAAGAAAAGCAATTAATCGTGCTTTGAGTGTTCTAGAAGTTAAAGAAATTAGTTTGAATGATTTAAATGAATTTTATCAGTTGTACTGTCAAAATATGCGCCGCTTCGGCAGTCCACCATATAACTTAAGATACTTTCAAAAATTTTATGAACATATAGTTAGTCGAAAAATGGGGAAGATTTTTGGAGCTTATTATCAAGGAAAGCTAGTTGCTGGATTGTTAGGCTTTTGTTACAATCAACGAGTACATATTCTTATTTCTGTTTCTGATCCAAAATTACAGGAACATAGACCAAATGATGCTGTACATTGGAAATTCATTCAGTGGGCTTGTCAGCAAGGATATACAGAATTTGATTTTGGCAGAGTACGTGAAGAATCGGGACAATTTGAGTATAAACAAAAATGGGGTCCAAAATTGATGGAATTGCCTTCTTACTTTTTACTATGGAGAGCTAAAGAAGCACCTTTTGTTGATCCAAAGAAACATAAATTGGTCGTTAAATTGTGGCAGAGAATGCCTTTGTTTGTGACTAGATTAATAGGGATGAAGTTAAGGAAGGGATTGGGGATATAGATAGCCTTTTATTAATAATTGTATTAATTTGTTTATAATCTTTAATTATTTGTATTAATTGTTTATAACTGTTGCGGTCGTCATATTGAAAGTTAATACTTTTGTTAATACAAATAGTAAGAAGTTAATACAAAGGAAAACTTGTTTCCTACCAATTTGGTAGATATCGGTAGATTTTTGGGGGTGAGAAAGGTTTGAGGGAAGTTGGTTCATTAGAATAGGGGAGATGAGATTAAGGAAATGAGGATAATGGTTCTTTCTCCTTGAACACTTATTTTTATCAAAATTATTTATCTATCATATCTACAACGTTTTGTCTGAATTACCAAATACTTCTAGAATTGCATAATTGTTGAATAAATAGGGAATATAATCTTTTGCATCTGGAAAAGGATCAGTTCTCAATAACGAGATGTTCTTTTTCATTAGTTCTTTAGCTTTACTAACTGCTTCTTTAGCAGAATTACCTTTCAATAATGATTTTACTAAGAGATTAGAGGGTTCTAAAAATAGTTTAGCTCTTTTATCACGAAATATTGATGCTTGACAATAAACATCCATTCCTAAAGCAAACTCATCGGTGTAACCAATGAAAACTGTTTGTTCATCAGCAACGGCTGAACCGATTCCAAGAGCCGAACTACAAGACAATGAATAAGTCAATTTGTTCTTAAGTAAATTGTGATTCAGTTTTTTCTGAATAAGTATCTCATTATTGTGCCCACAAATTAAATCTGGGCTGCCGTGTCCATTAAACATGATAAAAGAGGGATTATTTTTATCAATTATAGGAAGAATGACTCGTGTAGTGGCAGATTCTTTCTCTTTGTTAAAAGTAGTCAAACTGCAGGAATCAGAAAAATCTACCAGTTCTTTGCTGTAATAGTGTAAATAAGAAGTAACATCATCATGCGATGGTCTGACAAAGAGAGTTTTTACCATTTAGACAATACCTTCTTTGAGGGCTCTTAGATAACGTAATTGTATTTCTATGATTTTTTTGCCAAGGACAGTGTTATTATTAACTTCTTTTAGTAATTCGTCTTTTCCTAAAAAGCCTTCTTTAGAAGAACCTAAAGCTATTTTAACATTTGGAGCCATAGATTTAATTCTTTCTATGATTATCTGTTTAATGATTATTTCCTTTTCTTTAGGGATCATATTATCTCTAATTCTATTAACGTTTTTAAGATTTTCTCTCCTCGTTCAGTGTTATTGTCTATTTCTTCACGAGCTAAGTTCCAGTTAATAGGCATATCTTCAATGATAACGATAGGTATCTTTCTTTCTTCTAAAGGCAAACCAGTATAGACTTTATAAAAACGGTCAGTGTGTTTAAGCATAAGTTAAGTAAAAGAAGAGGTATATAAAAAGTTATCTTAATGAAGGAAAGTATTGTTTATTTTTGGTGATTATTTAGGATTTGTTGAGAGGAATTAATGGGAGGAAATGTTTAGGTAAATTACTTTAGTTGTAGAAATGTAGTGAGAAAATGATTGAGAAAGTTAGTCTGATGCCGTTTATATGTAATTAGGACAAAAGTTTTATAATGAAGAATATTATTTTTATGATGAGTGGCGATAAAAGTATAAGTTAATTTATAACCTAATAAATATATGAACAAAATGAAATGCATATTTTGTGAGAGTATGAGAGGAATAGATTTAAACAGTAAAAGTAATCACAAAAATAGAAGCGGAATCTGTATTAATTGTTTAGATGGGTTAAATAAAGTAAATTATGAAGTAAAAACAAATCGACAAAAAATAAGAGAAATTAATAAAAGAAAAGAGGATATGGAAATTTTACAGTATCATGATGAGTCCCAAGATTAATGAGATAAAAAATGGTTTATACTTCCTGTAGTTGTTGTGGTGAAGAATTTAAGTTCACCACACTAAACAAAAAAATATTTGAATCTAGAGATAATTATCTAAAAAGGAACTCGGAAGAGATGCAAATGGAATTAGATCAAAATTTTTGGACGATGTTTACTTACTGGGAAAATCAAAATAATCAATCGGAAATGCTTCTCTGTAGTAATTGTTCATTGGAAGTATGCGAATTTATTAAAAACAAAGCTTCCCAAAGAATCAAGAATCAAAAATGATGAACTCATTTAAAATTAAGATGATTAAATTATTAACTAAGAAAAGAAGTTTAATATTTGGACTAATAGTTAGTTTAATATTACTGCAAAGCGTAGATGCAAGATCACCATTATGTGATCAAGTTAATCTAAAAATATCTAACTTTTGTTATGATTCAAAACAAGAATCATTTAGTTTTTGCTTAAGAGAAGAGGGGTCGAAAGTGATAGATATAATACTGCTTGGTCAAAAAAGTGTTTATTCACCTAATCCAGGAAATACGCAAATAATTACTGAAAGATGTTATTTATCTGAACATTTAACAAAGAATATAGGTTCTAACTGTAATGTTTATTATTGTAAAAAAACATTACGTAATGATGCGGTATCAATCGTACTAGAACCATTTGTTCCTGAAGGTTTTTGTAATGATGAAGTTTTAGAAATAACAGAAGTAAAAGAGTGCAATACAGAAGATATAGTTCTCCCAAATAAAAAAGAGACGTGTGGTGATGGTTTATGTCAAAACTACGAAACAGGCAGGTTCTACGAAATAGGTACTAGAAAGAAGATAGATTGGCATTGTCCAGAGGATTGTGGGTATTGTGGTGATGGTTCTTGCCAGGATTTTGAAACTGATTTTTACTGCCCAAAAGATTGTGAAGACACCACAGTTAATAAAGAAAAAACAATTGTGCCTATTCCTGCACAGCCACCAATAACAACCAACAAAAAGAAGTATTATATAATCGGAGGAATTGTTGGATTATTGATTATATTAATCTTTATTTTAAACAAAACGACTAAAAGAAGATTTAAAGAGAAAGAATTAAAAATGAGTATTGGGCTTAATGAAAATAAAACTCAATGTCAAAAGTGTGATTGGTATTTAGTAAAAGGAGATGTTTTTTGTCCAGATTGTGGAACGAAGGTAAAATAAATGAAATGTAACAAATGTAATGCTTGCTTAACCAATGAGGATAAGTATTGTCTTAAGTGTGGAAACAAGGTCAAAGCTAATAAAACATTATGGTATAAGATTCTCATTGGTTTGTTCTGCATTGTTTCCATTGTGATAACAGTTCTACTAGTTAAAGCAAAGTACTATGAAAGTGATGTAGTAGAAAATAAAGTAACAGTTGAAGAGATTAAACTACCATCGCAACAAGCAATTGATAAGATAAATCAACAATTGAATACTGAAACACCGACAATAATACCGGAAGCTATTCAAGCCACATGGGAAAATTCAATTACTATTCCTCAAGAAGTAGATATAAGCAGAAATGGAAATAAAGCCCTAAATATCGGATATTATAACAAAAACCAGTTTATAGCTTATGGTGCTACGTTAATAATTTATCATTGTTCAAATCCAAAAAATAAAGTAGATTCAAAGTTATTACCAGATATAACTTCTGAAATCAAAGATGTTGCTGTTGATGAAAATACAAATTATAAAATAACTATTGTAGAGAAAGGATTACAGTTAGGCTCGTATATATGTACCATGCGAGTTGTTTGTAATCAAGATAGTGTGCCAATAGGCGTAGTTTGTCCTAGTGAAGCATACGACTATAGACAATTCTTCTTAAGGATTAAATAAATAGGAATATTAAAAATGAAATGTCACAAATGCGATACTCTAATAATTGGGGATGACATTTATTGTACAGAATGTGGGAATAAAGTTAAAAAATATTTACTTAAAGAAAAAATAAAATTATTTAAAGGAACGCATTTAGTTGGTCTAATTATGGTAATGATGGTATTAATTATATCTTCACTTATTCTTTCGGATAATGTTAATGTTAAACAATTTAAAGATAAAATTTTGGAGAATATTTTTCCAGAAACATACTTCACAAAGATAAAATTAACAGAAATAGTGGATCATAGGGGAAATTTAGAGATTTATTTTGACATAGATTTGGATCAAGATAAAATTAAAGACGGGTATTATATCCCTTGTGTAGGATTTGGTTTAGATGATAATGATCAAATAATATTGGGATCAAAAGGAACTAGCGATTGGTCCACACAATTAACACCAGGTTTTATTACAACAACACTAGATAATAAATATGCTAATAATGGTGCCAGTGTACTAATGAACTATTTTAAACCTGGCGAATATTATTTTAATGTGTGTTGTTCACAAAAAGCAATTAGCTTTGAAACTAATAATGATGTTAGCGATGCTTTTTTCAATAAATGTAGTGATAAAAAAATATTAAGTATAGGTTACGATGAAACATATGAATGGGCGCATTTTACTTCGGAATAAATTATGAAATATTGCAATAAATGTGGATTAAAACTTAAAGGAACTGAAGAGTTTTGTAGAAGCTGTGGTAACAATTTAGAAGCTAGAAGAAATGCATTAAATGAATCGTCGCATGAATCAACTACTTACTCTTCTGAGGAACCAATTAACACTATCTCCTCAACCATCTCCACCGCCATCTCTCTCACCAATTTCACTGTAAAGCATGGAGGTAATGTTATCCTAGACGACATCAACCTAGAAGTTAAACGAGGAGAATTAGTCTGTCTGTTAGGCCCTTCTGGAACAGGAAAGTCGTCCATTATAGAGTGTTTAGTAGGTAGGAAAAAGCCAACCAGTGGAGAGATAAGTATCTTCGGAGTTGATGCTGATGATAAGAAAGTTAAAGATTATCTTGGTTTTGTTCCTCAACACGCTGAACTTTATCTAAACCAGACCGTTGAACAAAATTTGTTAAGTAGTGCGACTAAATATGGTGTAAAAAACGCCAAGAACAAAGTTAATGAAATTCTTGCTTTAATTAGTCTTTCAGAGAAAAATACTCTAAAAGCCAGTAAATTATCAGGAGGACAACTTAAATTATTATCTTTAGGTATGGAGTTAATCAGAAGTCCAGAATTATTGATTTTAGATGAACCAACTACTGGTTTAGATCCAAATACTAGGGACAGTATTATTACTATTTTAAGCAGAATTGTGACAAAACAGGGAAAAACGGTCTTCTTTAGCACGCACCATATGGATGATGCTGAAGAATGTGATGAAGTCATCATTGTTTCGGATGGAACGGTAACGGTGCAAGGCTCTCCAGAGAAGCTAAAGAAGAGACTGCCCGGACGTGGAAAAGTAGTAACGATTACTTTAGACAATATTACTGATGATTTGATGAGAAAAATTAAGAAAATTGCCGGAATTATTAAATTGGTGAGTGAAGGAAGAAATATTAAGATTATTACCGAAGAGCCAAATGCCGTCAAATTAGCCCATAAAATAGATGAAATTGGTGGCGTGGTCAATAAAGCAGAAATAACTAATGCTACAATGAAAGAAGTATTTGTTTATTATACTGGAAAGGAAGTGAAGGAATGAAAAATAAACCAAACCTAAATACTTCTCTTAAACAATATTTTGTTCTTGTTCTAGGTGCAATTATTGGAGGAGTTACCTCACATCTGATGATAAGGATATCAGAAACATCTCAAAATGAACCATGGTCATTAATTATACTACTAATTTTAACTATACTTATTTTAATTTGTGGATTTATAGCATTTCATAATAACAGATGACATCCCTAACAAAATCCATTCACCTTGAACTTAATTATATCAAAGAGAGAGGATTAAGTACTCTTTTATTTATCTTAGCCTCGGCACTAATCATTGTTCTCTTCTCTATCGTCGCTAAAATACGTGTTGGCTGGGGTGGTTTCTGGGAGTTAGGTTACACCTACTATGATCTTCTCGCACCTACTATCTTTCCATTATTAATCTTATTTGTAACAGTTCAGATGATTGTTCTAAGAATAGTCGGAGAAAGAGCCCCATACGGAACACTAGACCGAGAATTAATCGCTATTTCCAGAACAGGAATGTATTTTGGAAAACTATTTGTTCATTCCATTATTGCTTTTATCCAATGTATAATCATCTACTTATTTGGGTTTGTTTTCTTTCCTGTTAAAAGCTATGCTTTATCACCCATAACTATTATTTTCTTATTCTTTCTTCTAGCTTTATTTGGTTTATCTCTAGGTTTGTTAGTATCAATTTTTTCCAGACACAAAGAATCTGCTGTTCAGATAACGCCGTACTTAGTTTTAGGATTATTTATTACTTCTTTAATTCTAATTTTTCCAGGGGTAACTCTTAGCTCAGGAGTAAAAGTAATCTTTATGAGCAATCCTGTTGCTTTAATCTCTCAGTCGCTAAGCGAGAGTATGATTAATGGCGTTGGTTTTGAAGATATTGGTTTTAACATCATTAAAATTATCCTCTGGATAATTGGTTTAACCTTAATTAGTTTACTAAAATTTAATTTTGAGCAAAAATGAAAATAACTCTAATTGTTCTAGTACTAGCTATGTTTTTAGTCAGTGGTTGTGCCATAAAAGACTGCCAAACTGATTTAAACTGTTTTAAAGAATTAGTTAAAGACTGCTCTAAAGCAAAAGTTAATATTATTTACGATGACAATAATCTTCGTTTAACTTCTCGTGGGATATGGCTAGAAGATTGCCGATTATCCTTTAAAATTGAACAAATCAGTGAAAAACTACGTCAAGAAGATCCTAATCTGGCAATGTTAGCAGAGGGTAAAACGTTAAATTGTGCTATCCCCCTTCAAGTAGTTGAACAAAACCAAGATGAAATTATCGATAATATTCTAAATTTAGAAGAACAATTCAATGAATACTGTTCTGGCCCAATTAAAGATGCTTTGCAAGGGCCTCTGAAGAATGCTGTTAAAGAGAAAATGGGGATGAATATACCTCTTAACTAGAGCTAACTTTTCTTTTCAGATCAAATCATATTCTTTCATTGAGTACCTCATAAAAATAGATATGATTAATTAAAGGATATCCCGTTTGAAGTGCAGACTGGACCACACTATCTTCTTTAAGTTTTATCTCTTTTTGAAAGTCTTTCCAAGTCATTTGGAAAGTGCTGATTTTTATGGCACAAAGAGCATCGGCTTCTTTTTCTGCCTCTTTAGCTGAGATCTTATTGTTAGTAATAATTAAAATATCTATATCAGAATCTTGACGATAGTTTTCTTTAGCTGTGGAGCCAAATAATAAAGCGAAAACCGGCTGTTCTGGTAGTTTCTGAAAATATCTTTGAATGGCTTCTTTTCTGATGTTTGGTAAAGTTTGAAATTTATCGATATCTAATAGTGTTAGGATGGAATAAGTTCTCAGATTATGATTTAAACGATATTTTTTAAGATTACCTTCTTTTTTTGAACTGAGATAGTTCATTTTTTCTAATTTACTCAGAAATATTGAAACACTGTTTTCGTTAAGTTTTGTCTTTCGAGCAATTTCCCGAAGGTGTATTTCTGCAGATTTATTAATATAAAAAAGCAAGATAATCTTGTGATAGCCTTCTTTAAGTATTGTTTCCATTAGTTAAACAATCGTTTAAAATAATTAAACACTTATAAATCTTTTGGTGTATCGATGGGTGCAGTAATTAAAGCAGTATCAATCACCATCTATCATCTTATCAAAGCATTTATCACACATTCCAGCGTGCCAATCATTATTGTGGGCAGAGATTAGGGTTTTACATTGTTTACAGTTGTAATTTATTTCCTCAGTATTCTTCATGTTAATGGTACGATCTCTAAGTTTCATTTCTTCAGGACTTACCGATTCCATAAAAGTTCTTTCTGCCCAAAAACCATCATCCTCTGGCACATCTCTTTCATCTAATGTTTTTGGTGTCACTTTTCACCTCAAAAATAATTTTTATTAAAGTTTTTAGGAATGATATAAATACAATCAGTAATTTTAGCCGAGGCAATTCTACTGGTCCTAAATTTCCTCATTTCTTTTCTGAGATGACAATAACCGATAGTATATCTGGCTGAAGTGTAATATATATCTATCTCTCTCTTTTTGAATTCAGCACTATCCATATCAAAATAACTAATCTCTACAGTATTCAATAATTCAAAAGCACTTTTGAGTGTAGAATAAACTTTTTCGTCAACCTGATTGTTATAAATATGATATTTTTGCCGCAGAAAATCTTTGTCAATTTCTTCTTTGGCTTCTTTTGGCAATTGTTGAGCTAATTTTTTAAGAATTGATGATATTATTTTTGGAGGGATTGTCTCTTCATACTCATCATAGGAATCATCATATTCCTCTTCTTCACTTTCTGAAGCAGTTTCTTTATATTTTCTTACTATCTCGTACATAGTTTCCAGTTCTTCAGATGTAAATTGTTTTGCTGACATTTTTGATTGATCAGTTTTTTACCCAATATCTCGCTCTTCCGTCTTTCTTCTGAAATACTAATAACCTTTTGTTTATATTTTCTATATCCAGATTATCAGGATTATAATCTTCACCAAGCCATTCTTTGATCAATGATTTGTATTCTGGATGTTTTTTATCCTTTCTTATTGAAAGTAAATGGTAATATCCAGAACAGCTTCCACAATCTTCAGGGGGACAAGCAAACTTTCCTTCGATACACTTAGGATAAATAATTTCAGGTTCTTTAGGCAGAACTTTTTCAACCATAATTGTGTGCTCCCAATAATCACCAAAATCATAGATATACGAGAATTTTTGTTTTAGCGATAAACCACTAACTTTCTTTTTCTTAGAGTCAACAATTTTATCTGGTTCATCCCAATCATCAGGAATAGAGATAATATTTTCATTTACTATAAACTGATATAGATGATAGGTCTCCCAGCCCATGACTTCTTGTATTATTAAATGCAGTTTATGAAAGCTGATGCCTTCCTCAACTAAGAATCTTCTCCAGATAGGCGGGCTGGTTCTGTCAAGAACTATTTTTAGCTGGTAAATATTGCTCATTTTAAACCACCAAATACAAAATTATGTTTTACAAATGATCTGTTTTCTCACTTCCCGCCCCTTTTCCTTACTTTAATAAAATCACCCAAAGTAAACTCTTCACGATTCTTTTTCTGATCTATCTTTTCAGCAAAGAATTCTTCTTTTAGAATTACATTGAGGCCAAGAATTCTGCCAATTTTTTCAGCGGTGGAAATGTTAGGCTGAGCTTCCCCGATTTCCCATTTGGCCAGCATACTCTCTTTTTCCTGCAAAAACTTAGCAAATTCTTCTTGAGTCATTTTTCTCTTATCACGAGCAGTTTTTAGCAATTGGGAAAAGTTGGAAACTAGTTTTACTTCTGGCTCAATTGGACGAATTATTTTTTTAGGGGGAAACCTAGATGAAGAAAATGAAGAATGGCCATGCTTTACTTGTCCAAATTTAGCACAAGAAGAGCAGACTTGCATCTCTACACTTTCTATTTCTGCCCTAAATAATTGAGTGGATTTACCACACATTTCGCATCCAGTCATCTTAGCTTCAAAAGTGAGGTTGTATATTAAAACTTAACGCTTTGTTTTATAGTAATTAGAGATAGAACCAACAAAATAATTATTAAACCTAGTCGCAATAGATACGATTTAAGACCAATTAAAAGACTATTCATCCAGAAAGTATTTAAAGCTAAAATAGAAGAAAATTATGAGAAATTAAGCCTAAAAAATAAAACATTAGAATTTTAAAAGAAAATACACTAAAAAAAATTAAAAATAAAAAAATGATCCTCTCAGAATTTATCTTCAGCCCTTTAGCGTTATTATTCTTATTTGTCTTTATCTTAACTTGGGCTATAACTCCTGCTTGGATTAAAAGAGCTAAACAAGCAGGCTTAGTTGGCAAAGATATCCATAAAATTGATCAACCAGAAACAGCAGAGATGGGCGGAATTGTCGTTCTCTTAGGTTTTGTAATTGGAATTATGCTTTACGTAGCTTTACGTGTTTTTTTGTTTCAAGCTAATACGAACATCACCCAAATATTAGCTATTTTAACAGCTACACTAATTGCCGGAATAATAGGTATTATGGATGACATATTAGGTTGGAAAATTGGTTTAAGACAGTGGCAAAAACCATTGTTAACCTTACTTGTTGCAGCTCCAGTGATGGCCGTTAATGCTGGAACTAGAATAATGCACATACCATTTATAGGCGCAGTAGATTTAGGAATAATTTATCCATTACTAATTATTCCAGGAATTATTTTAGTAGGCTGTAATGGGTTCAATATGCTGGCCGGTTATAATGGTTTAGAAGCAGGACAGGGAATTATTATCCTTAGTACTTTAGCTTATCTTAGTTATCAGACCGGAGCACCTTGGCTGAGTGTAGTTTCTTTAATCATGGTTTTTACACTGTTAGGGTTTTATATCCATAATCGTTTTCCAGCCAAGATTTTTCCTGGAGATACATTAACTTATACAGTAGGTGGAGTAATTGCTATTATATCAATTTTTGCCAATTTAGAGAAAAGTTTTCTGATTCTCTTTGTTCCTTATGTGATTGAGTTCTTCCTCAAATTAAGAGGAAAGTTTCAGAAAGAGAGCTTTGCAGTTGTAAAAGATGATAATAGTTTAGAGCCGCGTTATGAAAAAATCTATGGTTTAGAAAATATGATGGTGATAGTCTTAAATAAAATAGGAGGTAAAGTGGGACATATATTTGGCACTAGATTTGGTTTTAAGTCAAGTGAAAGAAAAGTAGTTTATGCGCTTTATGGATTTCAGTTTATTTTTGTAATAATTGCGGTAGTATTAAGAAATTAAGAGGTGTTGGTTCATCTAATAATAATAATAATAATAATATAAATCTAAAAAATGGAAAAAATAAAAACAACAAAAAAAGAGAATATAATTGGACATAAAGAAAAAATAACGAAAGTAATAGTTATGATTCCAGCCTATAATGAAGAAGCCACTATAGGAAAAGTTATAAGAGATATTAAGGAGATAGGAAGAAATGACTTTAATAAAATAGAAGTATTAGTCGTCAATGACGGTTCTACTGATAATACCATAAGAGTTTCTAAAGAAGCGGAAGCAGATCACTTATTTTCACATAAAAACAACTTAGGATTAGGTATGACTTTTAAAGATGGAATAAATGAAGCTTTGAAGCATGGTGCAGACATAATTGTAAATATAGATGCCGATGGACAATTTAATCCAAAAGATATTCCACGCCTCTTACAGCCAATATTAGAAAACAAAGCAGACATGGTCACCTGCTCTAGGTTTAAAGATCCAGCTTTAGTACCTAAAATGCCAGGAATTAAAATATTTGGCAATAAATTTTTTGCTAGAATCATTAACTCATTTTTGAATAAGAGTTATACAGATACACAATGCGGTTTTCGGGCTTACTCTCGAGAAGCAGCCCTGCATCTAACTCTTTTTGGCAAGTATACTTATACTCAAGAAGTGTTTATTGACTTAGTAAAGAAAGGCTTTCGCATAGTAGAAGTGCCTTGCGCCGTAATCGGAGAAAGAAACGGAAAATCTAGAGTTGTGAGTAATATATTCTCTTATGGACTAAAAGTATCACTTATACTACTACGCAGCATGCGCGATTATGAACCATTAAAGTTTTTTGGATTGAGTGGATTTATTCTCTTTATGATGGGATTGTTGAGCAGTTTGATATTATTTATTCGCTTTCTTTTTGTTGGCAAGTATGACCCTTATATGTCAGTGATTTATATTAACATTTTTGTAATAATCGTAGGATTTTTGTTTATAGTTTTAGGTTTAATAGCTGATATGCTGGATAGAAACAGACAGCTGCAAGAAGAAATATTATATAAAATGAAGAAGAAAGAATGTGAAAATAAATTACGAGAGCTTTAATGAGAATGAATTAATTTGGGCTTGATTAATGTTTAATAACGAGGAAAAGAGATTTAAAAAATGTACTTGAGGGAACTATGTGTGGAATTTGTGGGTTTAACTGGGAAGATAAAGAACTAGGAAAACTGATGATGCGCTCGTTAGAGCATCGCGGACCAGATGGCGGTGGTTTATATTCTGACAAGAATGTTACACTAGGACATCGTCGGTTAAGTATCATTGATTTATCTGAAGCAGGCAAACAGCCCATGCCTAATGAAGCTGGGACGATGTTAATTAATTATAACGGTGAAATTTATAATTTTCAAGAATTGCGTGAAGAATTAGAAAAGTGCGGACACCAATTTTTTTCAGATACTGATACAGAAGTAATTCTACACGGTTATGAACAATGGGGAGAAGATGTTCTGCAAAAATTGAATGGTATGTTTGCTTTCTGCATCTATGATATTCCAAACAAAAAGATGTTTTTAGCCCGTGATAGAGTGGGAGTTAAACCATTATATTATTATTGGGATGGGCAGCATTTTGCTTTTGCTTCAGAAATAAAAGCTCTGCTTTTAGCCGGTATGCCCCGACAGGTTAATCTTTCTGCTCTGAAGAATTATGTACAATTACGTTACGTTCCAGGAGAAGAAACACTTTTTGCTGGGATTAAAAAGCTAGCTCCCGGACACAGATTAATTCTGCATAAAAATATGCTCTCTTTAAAACAGTATTGGGATTTTCCTAATCATAATAACCAAGTTAGTAGCTTAAGTGAAGCGCAGAAATATGTTAGATGGCTCTTGACCGATTCAGTTAAAAGAAGATTAGTTGCAGACGTTCCTGTAGGGGTTTATCTTTCTGGAGGCATTGATTCAGCAGCCATAACGGCCCTAGCTAGCCAACTTAATTCTAAAGCAGTAAAGACTTTTACGGCCGGATTTAATTACAATAATGCGGCCGATGATCATGAAGTAGATGAATTAGATAAAGCACGCAAGATTGCCCAGCATTTTAATACAGAACATGAAGAAGTAGTTGTTGAAGGAAGCATAGCTGAATTATTACCAAAAATTACTTGGTTTATGGATATGCCACATGGAGATCCGGTGATTATACCACAGTTTAAACTATCACAACTTGCAGCAAAGAAAGTAAAAGTAGTATTAGCCGGAGAAGGAGCAGACGAGCTTTTTGGTGGTTATGTACAATACAAATCATTCTTGCAAGGACAACAATTAAAACATATTCCATTTAAACACAACATGGCTAATGCTCTGCCCCTAAGATTAATGGATAAATTATTTGACTATCCTTCTTCCATGGGAGAAAAAGGCAAAGAAAAAGTGGTTGATTTCTTAGAAGATTTAAATGAACCAGAAAAAGCTTATCACGACTTAACCTCTATAACTAGCAAAAAAGATAATGAATTTCTTTTAACTGAAAAAATGAAAGAGTCAAAAATAGTTTTGTATAAATTTCCTTCAGACAGAAAACCTTGGTTGAACAAGTTATTATATTATGATGGAAAAAGATGGTTACCAAACTACATTCTTCAGGTAAATGACCGCTTGACCATGGCTAATTCTATTGAAGGTAGAACTCCATTTTTAGATTATCGTCTAGTTGAGTATTCTACTGGATTGCCTAGCAAATTTAAAATTGCCCAAGGACAAAATAAATTAGTACTACGTGAAGCTATGAAAGATGTCCTACCCAATGCTTTAGCAAAGAAACATGCGTTTTTTATGCCTTTAGACAAATGGTATAATGAAGAATTACATGATTTAGCTGAAAAGTTATTTACACCAGCAATAGTTAAACAAAGAGGTTATTTTAATTATTATTATCTGAAGAAGATTTGGGAAAATTATGATAAATCAAAGTTGATATATGGTAAGCAGCTCTTTAGTTTAATCAATTTAGAATTATGGCAGCGCTTATTTATTGAACGCGATACAATACCTCTACACCATAATATCAAGCTTTCTTCTTTGGTTTAAAAAATAAGTTTAATGAGAAGTAATTGATCAAAGAAATTTGATAAAAAAATTGATTAATATTTCATGATTATAAAGCAATTGGTTATTTAAAATGGAAAATAATAAAATTATAAAACATCGCATTATGACTGTAGATTTAGAGAATGATCTACGCTCTGATAAGAGTATTAGTGTAGACATAGCTTTGCCTAAATTGCTTAACTTTTTTGATGATAACAAGATTAAAGCTACTTTTTTTACAGTAACCAAATTATGGAGAAATTACGAGACGGAGCTGAAAGAATTGTCTAAAAAACATGAATTGGCTTCGCATTCGCATACGCACACTGTTTTAAACCAGTGGAATGCAGAATTTGAGATTAAAACATCTATGCAGAAAATGAAAGAATATGGAGTAAAATGCACAGGATTCAGAGCTCCACGTTTTATCCCCGCAGCAGATTACTTCTCTTATCTCAAAAAACACGGTTATACTTATGACTCCAGCTTAGCAACGTATTTTCCAGGAAGATATGAACATTTGGATTTGCCACAAAAGCCATTTTTGAACAAAGGATTGATAGAATTTCCCATCCCCACTTTATTACACCCATCAATTAACGCAGGATTATCTTACTTAAAATTAATGCATCCCGTATCTAAATTATTTACTCCACGTTATCTATTTTATATGCACCCTTGGGAATTGTTAGAAAAGAAGCATTTACCAACTAGCAGCAATGATAAAAATTCACTAATTCCAACATTGTTAAAGAGAAATTCTGGAAGAAAAGCTTGGGAGATACTAGAAAATTACTTATTAAAAGAAGAAAGTCAATGGATGAGCTGTAAGAAGTGGCTAGAGATAAATAGAGTAGAGGTAAATAGAGTAGAAAGAAATGGGATTAAAAAAGAGGTAAATAGTAATGAAAAACTACACCTCTAAATTATTACAAGGAGCGGGAATCATTTTTATATTTAGTTTATTTACTTCTTTAAGCGGCTATTTTATTCGTTTAGTTCTAGCACATAAACTATCTCAAGATGATTTTGGCTTGTTTTTTGCAGTATATAACGTAATTCTACTGGTTGGTTGGATAAAAGGACTAGGATTTAGCTCAGCCATTGGAAAATTTGTACCAGAATTAAAAGTAAAGAATGATAATAGTGGCATTAAATCAATAATGGTGTTTATTGCTTCGTTTACTTTTTTAAGCACAATAATCATGTTTATAATTGCTTTTTTCTTACCAGCAGAATTGTTAGATTCTTATTTTAAAAGTGGCTTAGGACGGCCGCTACTCTTGATTTTGTTTTTATTTGTGTTACTGGATGGATTTTCACAAATAATGACAGGATTTTTTATAGCCACGCACCATTTTGCTCTTTATGCTAGTAGAGATTTAATCATTAGACTTATTGTTTTAATAGGTTTGCTGACTTTTGGGTTTAACGTTATTAATGTAGGATGGGTTTATGTTGTAGGAGTTTCAGGAGCTTTGATAATTAATTCATATTTTTTCTTGCAAAATTTTAAATTTTTCAGCTATTCTTTAAAAGTTGACAAAGTGTTATTCAAAGAAGTTTTTTCTTTTAGTGCCCCTTTACTTTTACGAGATGTTTTTGGAGTGTTAATGGCTAGAGTAGATATGTTAATGTTGACATTTTTTCGTCCACTTAAAGAAGTAGCCATATATAATGCTATACTACCTACAGCAGATTTATTGATGCTCTTAGGAAGACCTTTTGGCAGAGTAATGTTCCCTTTAAGTTCAGAGTTACAGGCTTTAAAAGATCAACAACAGATTGTTTATTTATTGCATAAGACTCATAAATATTTATTGATGCTATTGCTGGCCCTGTATGGAATAATATTTTTCTTCTCAGATTTAATCCTGGGGTTGCTCTTTGGTCAAGAATATATGGTGGGCTCTTTAGGACTAAAAATATTAGGCTTGGGTGTACTGTTTTCAAGTTTGAATTTAGTTGACTATGATGTCTTAATGGGTTTAGGTAAAAGCAAGGAAACAACGAAGATTATATTGGGAGCAAATGTTCTTAATTTAGTTTTAAATTTAATTTTCATTCCCTGGTTTGGAAAATATGGTTTAGGGTATATCGGGGCGATTATTACTACAACGATTAGTTCTATTTTCGTAACATTTTTATTAATTTATAATCTGCGCAAATTTGCAGGGTATAAACCGCCGTTTAGAGAATGGTTTATTTCAGGGATTGTAGGCGGGAGTGCTTTATTTGCTGGACCTTGGCTATTTACTCAATTTACAAAGAATATATATTTAAGAACGGCTTTTTTCGTCTTGTGTTTATTGATTTACGCAGGATTGCTTTTACTGCTGAAAGTTGTTAGTGTCGGAGAGATAAAGAGCATGATTAGATTGGTGAGGAAGAAGGACGTAAAAACGGAAGAGATAAAGACTGAAAAAATAAATGAAGAAGTAGCTAAAGATAGAAGAGATTAAGGGTAAATAATGCCAAAATTAGATTAATTTTACCGCCAACCAGAAAGCCACCCCTCCCAAGACCATACCCCCCATAACATCAATGATATCATGTTTCTTAAGATAAAGACGGGAATAGGCAACAATGACAGTGATAGTTATTAAAAACACAGTTAGAGGAAAATAATTGAATTTTTCTGAGAAAATCAAAGCCAGAAATAAAGCTCTGGCCGTGTGCCAGCTGGGAAAAGAAGAGGCGTCTAATTTTTCTAAGTAATTATGATGTGCTTCTTTATTGGGTCTATCTTTGTAATAAAAAGTTCTAATCAGTACGACTACAATCATAGTTGAACAATAACCAAAGAGCAATTGCCAGAATAATTGGTATTCTTTGACTACTAAAGCCAGAGGAAGTATTAATAGAAATAGAATAGTGCCCCCTAAAGCGGTGAGGTCTCTAAGAAATTCGTAGATGAATTTCATTTCTGTTAGTTGTTTTAGTTTCATTAATTTAATTTTAATGGTTTTGTTAGTTTATTTTCATAGTGGATATTTTTAGATTTCTATTTGTTGAGATTGAAATTAATTGTTTGGTTTAAATTAAGTAGATCACCCATAAATAACCAGCAACACTGAAAGCAGCCAGAGTAGTATACCTATAAACATGGAGCGGTCGTAAACTACTCTTTCTGGACTGCGAGCGATAAATGAGCCTAAAGTAATTAGATAATAAAAACGAAAAATGACGTACAAAGCAAATGGCAGAGTATAAAGCAATTGCTGATGCTCACTAAGGAAAGAGTATAAAGCATAGGAAATAGTTAATAAAGTAGTAGAAATAGTCATTAAAGAGTGTGTGACTTCTAAGGTATAGCCGGCCAATACTTTTCTGGTGGCTTCAGCTTTGTGCTTCAGCAAGCACACTTCGGAATGTCTCTTACCTACGGAGAGAAAAAGTGAGAGAAAGAATGGACATAATATCAGCCAGGGAGAAACCCATACACCTATAGCTACAGCACCAGCTAAAGCTCTAAGAACAAATAGTATGGCAATAGTTAAAATATCGGCAAAAAGAATATCTTTGAGTGCAAAAGTGTAAATTTGAGTTAATAAAAATAGTCCTGAAGCTAATAGTAATATATCGGTGCTGATGCTCCAAGCCAGAGAGAGTCCAACTATTAGCAGTATGAACGAGAAAATGATGGCCGTAAATGTTCCAATTTTCCCGGAGGCTATTGGGCGATTTTTCTTTTCGGGATGGAGTTTATCTCTATTTCTATCTCTTAAATCATTAGCAATATAACCAGCTGAGGAGACAAAAGAAAGAGCAAAAAATAAAGTAATGATAAGATAAAGATATTGGAGGTTAAACAAATTTCCAGAGAAAAAGAAAGCTAGAAAAACTACTAAATTTTTATACCATTGTTTAACTCTGAATAGGTCTAAATAAGTTTTTAGGGACATCTGTTTCACCTTTTTTTAAGTGTAGCACTTAGTTTGGCACGTAGAGACTATACTCGCAGGAACTATCTTGATTTCGAAGCTGATAACTTCCTTTGATGATTTCTTTGTTTCGTAAAACAATTAGGTTAATTAAATCTTTCTGTTTTTGCAGGCAGGATTTGTCTTCAGGTGCACATGGTAAGTCGCAAAAACTGAGGTAGATTAAAGAGTAATTATCTTTGTTTTTTAGGATAGTCTGATAAATTGGAGAAGCGTAGTCAATCCCGGCCAATAAGACTATAGGCTGGTCAAAATAGGAAAGGAAAAACGGGTTGGAAGAGATGATAATTTCAGTAATATTCAATTCTTTAAGCTCGGAGATTATCTCTTTATCAGGAATAGTGCTTTCGGAATAGGAGAAAAATACAATTAGAGGGAGAAGAGCCAATAAAACACAAAGAAAGAGAAAAGAATTGCTTCTCAAGACTGAAGTAGTTTTGGAAATTAATTTTTCGTAAACTCTTTTTATGAGAACAATAGAGCAAAGAGAGAGCAAGGGCAAAATAGTTACTAAATAACGAGCTTCTTTGCGAGGAACATAAATGAAATAGGCAATAGTAATGATTATAGTTAAGACTATTATTAATTGAGCAGTAAAACTTAATTGGGAAGTGAGACCAGCTGATTTAGCTTTTGATTCAATTGATTTAGGATTTGATTTAGCTAATTCTTCTTTTGATTCTACTGTATCTTCTTCAAAATTATTTAACTTTTTATGATTAATTAGTTCTTTTCTCGAAGGGATGATGTCTTTAAAAAAGAGATAAAGATAGGGGAAAAAGAATAGGAGCAGAGGATAAGCTAAAAAGACTTCTTTGAAATAATATGTCCAGCCAGAACCATAGAGCCAAGTTGCTGTGCCTACAATCCAATTTCCTGTTTTCAGTGGATATAGGGCATCATAATATTTCAAATAGTTAAAGATGAAGAATGGTAATACTGTGATGAAGAAACCTAATGATAAGGATATAATTTTAATAGAAGTATTTTTCCAGAATAACCATAAAAATTTACGTGAGTGATTAATGTAGAATACAGCTTCTAAAATAAAAGCTAAAATAACAGCCATAATGAAAGCCCCTTGCGGAAATTTAGCTAGAAAAGAAAGTCCTAGAAATATGCCGGCCAGAAATAGTTTTGCAGTCGTACGTGAAAAGAAATGAAATGATTGAAATTTACTAATGGAAGAGTTATGGTTAGAATTATAGTTGTAGCCATCATTTGGATTAATTATAACTAAAAATATTAAATAAATTCCAGCTAAACTTAAAGCCATAGCTAGCGGTTCGCTCATGATTAAACCACTGAAACGTAAAAATAAAGGTGTAGAACTGAGAAGCAAAGCTCCATAAAAAGCAGTTTTCTGATCAAATATTAACAGACCGATTTTATAAGTTAGATAAATTACCAATAGAGAAAAAAATAGGTCTAATAATTTGCCGGCAATTAGCGGATCAAAACCAATTTTCCAGGACAAGCCTAACAAAAAAGGATGCAATAAAGGCCTAAAAGCCTCCCACCAGCCTAATTCTCCGGAAGAGAAAATGTATTTCCCCATGCCGATATAAATATGGCTGTCCCACCATAATGGACGATTTATTAAGAAATGAATAAGTCTTAAAAGAAGAGAAATTAGAAGTAAAGAAAGAAGAGGTCTTTGTTCTAATCTAGTGAGAAAAGTAGTAAAGTAAAATTTTATTTTTTGAATCATATTTCGGTCTAAAAAATGGTTAGTATTTCCAATCTGCATGAACAAGTTAGGTACTGTTATTGTTGTTTTGGTTATTGTTGTTATTGTTGCTGTTGTTGTTATTATTATTGGTCGCATTCCGGCGCTTCTTTGAGGGATTTACAAATTAGCTCTTGCAACTGTTCTTTCTGGACTACGCCTTCGTATTTTTGGTTGTTTATGATTAAAGTAGGATACTTGTTTACAGAATATAGACTGATAACTAGGTCTACCATTGGTTCTTTATCACGGAGATATAAGTTTATAGGAAAGACCAATACTTTTTCTCCAAAGAGATTTTTGAAGTAAGAAAGGACAGTTCCTTGGTTTGGGCAAGAAGGACAATCAGTAGTATAGAAGTAGATAATGGGTACGATGTTTAAATCGCATTTAGTTTTACTTTCTTTGGCTAAGAGCCAATATCGAAGATTATCCAAAACGTAGCGTCTTTGAGCCAGTTCTTTTCTTTTGCTAGAAGTATCTTTCTCTTCCTCAAAGGCGATTACTTGGCTTAAAGTTTCATCTAAATCTTTAACGGTTTTTTTAAGGGCGGTAGAGAGTATAGGACAGCCGTTTTGATCACTGAAAGTGTTTAGGTAAAGCGTTTGCAGCTGTAAACTAAGATAATTAGCTTCATGTTCACTGTTGAGGTCTTCAACTAGGTTATAACGATAGTCTTCTAAAACCATCCCTAGAGTCAATCCTAATGAAAAGATGAGAAAAGTAATTATTCCTGCAACGATGTATTTGTCTTTGCTTATTTTTCTGAAGTTGTTGTCGTCTGACATTTTGTTTAGCGATTTATTAATGAATTATTGAGGGATTATTTATTGATGGGTTATTAGTAGGAGGTTATTTACATATTTATTCACAAAGCCGTTTTTACTGAGCTGTTTGGGGAGGGTTTTAAAAAGATTATCTTTATTATTTTATTATTTGAATTTTCAGATTTGTTTAGTCTTTGATGATTTGTTTGCCGCGCCGAGCTAAACAAATACGAGTTCACCATTTTATTTTCTTAGAGCGGTGGAATTGCACCAGTGAAATCATCAGGATTGAACCTTTGAGCAAGTAGTAGAAAAAGAAGTAGGGAATAAGAGGAAATAGACCAAAAACAGACATTTTCTCCTGCGCATTTTGATGCGCCCAATAGAAAAATAGAGAACCAGTGAGGAAGAGTAAAAAGATAATCCAAATTTGGTTAAGGTCTAAAAGTAGGAAACTCAGAAAGTTGAAGTTAAAGTCCAAGCTAGTGAGATAAGGTAAAATATTAAATTTTACTAAGAAGAGAGTTTTTAATTGTTCAAAAATAGGTATGAAAAACAAATAACCAGCCAAACTCAAACCGGCAATGGCTAAAAGATATTCTGTAACATTCTTAACCATTTGCATAAGACCAAAATCACCGTATTTTTTATTGGCAACCAGATCTTTATATTGGTATAAACATCCTAAACTGCCCAAATACCAGCGCCTTCTTTGGCGATAAAATGTGGGAATCTTATCTGGCGCAGTAGTATAAACAAAACCGTTGAAGCATTGTTTGATTTGATATTGGTGCTTTTGCAGACGATAAGCAATTTCTTGGTCTTCAGTGATATTTTTGGGATCAAAACCGCCCAATTGACGCAGTATATCTGTACGATAAAGAGAAAATGGACCGGGAGCAACGTATAAAGAGTCTAATTGACTAGTCAAACGGCCAAAGAGAATCATTACCACATATTCCAACCACTGTACTTTCTGCAATATGTTTTTAGGATGATGTACTTTCATGGCAGGCGTGACTATAGCCAGACGGTCATTATTTTGTTGATAGTAAAAAGCCAGCATCTTTTTTAACGTAGAGGAATTAACAAAGGAATCGGCATCTAAACAAGCAAAAAATTCTCCTTTTATTTGAGCCAAAGCTTTATTCATAGAGGCAGCCTTGCCCATGTTGGGGTGGGAGATAAGACGAAAATGTGGTTTGTCAGAGATATAATCGATAATTTTTTCTTTAGTGTTGTCTTTAGAACCATCATCGATAGCTATTACTTCAAGCTTTTCTTTAGGATAGTCTAAAGCTTCAATTGATTCTAATGTTTTTAGAATTGTTTTTTCTTCGTTATGAGCCGGAACAATTACTGAGACTAGCGGAAAATCTTTAGGTTCAGAAAAGTCTAGATGACTAGAATAATTATTTTCCAAAGTGAAAATTGGTTTTTTTTCTAAATAAACCAGAAGAAGGAAGATTGAGAAATAAAGAGAAACAAGATAAGACGTCCAAAGGATTGCATCAAATATTATATGGATCATAGACTCTCAAAAACATTATTCTTTATTTAAATTTTAATTTTAATAGATTGGTTATTTAGTAAAGGACCAAAGCTCGTAATCTTTATTAGAGTAGAGCATTTTAAACTTTTCGTTCTTAAGTAAGAATAATAAGCCTTGCTGCGCGGGGTATTTTTCTTTAATACTTGGAGTGATGTAAATATGAGTAATATTATTTTGTTCAAATAAAGGAAAACTTTCTGAGGTATAAGTAGAATTAAATAGATTAATAGTGGTTCTTTTTTTAATGTAATTGTCATCATTTAAAGAAGAAAATGTTTCTTTTTGGGTAAAATAATTTACAAATGGGGAGTTTATTGGCTCAGAAAAGATAATACTCTCAGGGGATATATTTTCTTTAGTCCAGAGCAAAACCTCTGTCTCTGAAGAAGATGGTCCGTAATGGTAATTTCTTTGCAAGTAAGTCGTAGTAGAAAAAAATAGGCTTAATAATAATAAAAAAATAGTAAAACCTTTAAGATAAGATAAGACCCATTTTTGTTTAAGTAGTTCTATAAAACCTTGCGCAGCAAAGAAAACTATAACAATAGTTAGATAGAGAATAATTTCTGTATAAAAATAGTATGAAAATGATAAAATTAAAAGACTAAGATAAGCAAAAAGAATGGTCTTTTTCTGATAAACTGTTTTCCAGGTAGAGCCAAGCCCTATAAAAAAGAGAAATAACGCAAAGAAACTTAAACCGCTGATCCCACCAAAGTCAGAGATTAAGTCAGAGAGAATATTTTCTTGATGGAATGGCCCAAAAAATAAAGGACGATGAAAAATAAATAGATTAAGAACAAATATAATTAAGATAGCCCCTAGAACTAAGAACCTAAAATTAAATATTCTTGAAGTTAGATTTGAGAGATTTGATGTTGGAGTTGAGAGATTTGATCTAAAAGTTAAGAGATTTGAATTAAGATAAAGATATAATAAAAAGCCAAGTACGAAAATAGAACTAATCCAATCAAAAAATGAAGCCGATATTAAAAGCATGATTAGAATATAAGACCAAACTGAGGATTCAATATTATTAGTTTTAGAAAAATAATGATTATAGATATAGAAACAAACTAATATTAAAAACAAGAAAATAGAGGCTGCAGAGATAGTACTATAAGTGTTAATAAAAGTAGGAGATATTATAAAAAAAATTAGGCTATAAAAAGTTAATTCTGTTGAGATATTAAATTGTTTGGCTAGATTGATTAAAAAATAGATAGTAAAAAACATTAGGATAATAGGTAGTGGAGCTAAGAAATACAAAGGAATATTTTGTAAGTGTAAAAAAGATAAGAGGGCGTAAGTTTCTCCTCCATTAAATAGTGGCTCTTTCTTGATTAAATTAAAAAACAAAGGTAATAGTGCAAAAATGGTGGCCAAAGTATAAACTAGTGTTTTCCAATAATAAGGTATGGAAAATATACTGTTTGTTTTTATGGTTGTAGTTATAATAGTCATTTTAGTAATTATTTCACTGGTTTAGTTTATCATCTCACCGTTTAAATGTTTTACTTTTAAGTTTGTTACTTTTAAGTTCGCTGCCCTAAAGTGCACTTGATTTCATAAATATAAATATCATCAATATTGTAAACTAGTTTAAAGCACTGGGAGGTAAGATATTTTAAATTTGTAACTGAAAATTTTTCTTTAGCATGAGGCGTAAAGACTAAATAATTGATATTATAACGATTGATAATTTCTAAAGCTTCAGTCTGAAAAATAGTAGTATATAAAGATTGAAGATTACTAAATCTTTCAGAAGCATCAGAGACTTGGCTAAATTGCCCATCTATGAAATTTTTCTTTTGGCCATAAAAAGTTATTAAATGTCCTTCTTCAAAAGCAGCTGCCGCTAAACTGCTTGGAGTGGTGTGCTGACCTAACCAGCGGAAGGCAGCAATTTCTTCATTAGTAGGACGTTGTTGTTCTAGAGCATAAGCAACTGCAGGATAAACTGTGGTGGCAGTTAGAAAAATTATCAGCAAAAGAGGCCATAATTTAATTAAGAGTTGTAATTTTGTCTTTTTAAGATATTCTAAGATCATAACATAAAATTGCGAGAATAAAATGGCTAAAATTATCCCTAAAAAGGCTAAGGCTAGATCAAATTGTATTAAACGCAAAACTGAAAAAAATATGGTAGAGATACCAAGGCTAATCAAAAGCATATACCTATCATCTTTATATTTGAACAGAAGATTATAAATGATATATATGCCGGCTAAAAATGGAATAATACTTAAAAACAGAAGCGCTTGAGTAATAGAAAAATTTGGAAAATAATTATAAATTATTTGAGGAGGAATATTCTGCCAAATGAAATGCGGACCTTCACGTAATAATATGTTCTTAAAGAAAATTAGTTGACTCCAAAAATAGAAGAAAATAGAAATTATGATTAATTCGCTTTGGGCACCAGATATAGTTTTTCTTTCTACAAAAAAAAGAAGAGTATAGAAGCCAAAACCTAAAATCAACAAGATTAGTGAGGAGCTAGTAAAAGCAGTTAACGCTAGTAAAATAAGATAAAGATAGACACTTTTTTTGTTGTTAATATTGTTTTTGATATCAAGAAAAAAATAAATGGTCAAAAAAAGAAGGGGCAAGACCAAACTTTCTGGTGTGAACGAGTTTGTTTTGAAAATAATAGGTAAAAAACCAGAGATTCCAGCTGAAAATAAACACGCCGTTTCGACAGGAGTTATTTTTCTAGTAAGAAAATAAACAATTGGAACTAATAAAGAGATAAATAAGTTAGGCAAGATCTTGGCTAAAATTTCCAAATCAATAAATAAGTTAAAAAAAGCAGAAATGTAATAAAATAAAGGAAGAAAAATTGATTCACGGCCACCATAAGATAAGGGATCGTCATAAAGAGGTAAACCAGTTTGAGCAATATGCTCTACTTGGCGTAAATGGTAATAAGAATCGTAGGTTAAATTATCTAGAGAAAAAGATAAAGTAAGCCGCACGATTAAAGTAATGAGAAATAATAGAAGTAAAATAATCCCGCTATGTTTATTTTTAACTTCTGCAGTAAAGAGCGATATTTGCTTTCTGACAGCCTTAAATCGTTTAACACTTTTAAACTCGCGCACCATTAGTTATAGAAGATAGAGGTGTTTTATAAAGGTGATGGGAAGAATTAGATTATGACGAACAATTATCATTTCACTTACTAAAACTTTAAATCTACTCTTCATTATATTACCTAAATGAACAAAATTTCGGCCGGGGCAAATTTTTTAGATCTATTTTTAGGCGGAGGGTATGATTCAGATGTAGTCACAACTATTTTTGGCCCTTCAGGAAGCGGTAAAACTAATCTCTGTCTTCTTGCAGCCGTAGAAGAGGCCTCAAAAGGCAAGAAGATAATATTTGTCGATACAGAAGGAGGAATTGCCGTGGAGAGAATAAGACAGCTTTGCGGCGATGATGAGAAAAAGGTTAATGAAGTTTTAGAAAAAACTTTATTTTTTAATCCACTAAATTTTGATGAACAGAAAGGCGTTTTTGATCAGTTAAAAGAAATGATTAAAGAAATGACCAACTCGCAGATTGGTTTGATTATTGTAGACTCGATTTCTATGCTTTATCGTTTAGAATTAGGCAAAAGTGAAGAGGTCTATGATTTAAATGCAGCTTTGGGTAGACAACTTGCTTTTTTAGTAGAGATTGCTCGACGCAAACACATTCCAGTATTACTTACTAATCAAGTTTATTCCGATTTTGATAATCGTGATCAGGTCAAGATGGTAGGTGGAGATTTGTTAAAGTATGGCAGCAAGTGTTTGCTTGAATTGCAGAAGATGAAGAATGGTCGTTTGCTTATTTTAAGAAAACACAGAGCATTAGCTGAAGGTTTAGAAACTAGATTCAAAATTGTGCAAAATGGAGTGGAAGAGTTGATATAGATAGATCAACTAAATTCAAATTAACTTAACTCACAAGAATATTTTTAAAGAAAGCTGTATTTTTATTTGACAATGACTAAAAAATGTATTATTTGTAATAATGAAGCTTCTTTTCAAATTAAAGGTACGGCAGATTATTATTGTAAGGAGTGTGCAGAAGAGAATTTTGCAGATTTAGATCTACTTGTAAAAGTAGAAGAAGAGGCTTTACAATTAAAAGAATTTGTAGAACAGAAAGAGAAAGAAAACGAAGATGAAGCACTTACGATAATAGAGGAAGATGATGAACCACAAAGAAATTAAGATCATAGGAATTAAAACTTCTAATACCGAACTAGTAGATATAGCTAAGTCCTGGGTGGTTATTTCTTTAGCTTTTGCTTTGGTTTATACTAATATAAGTTTATTTACAGGGAATGTTTCAAAGATGGTTTCAATTAATTTTATAGTGATGTTTGGTGTAGCTTTATTTACGGCAGGACTGGGGTTTTTACTGCATGAATTAGCTCATAAATTTGTAGCACAGCGCTATGGGTGTATGGCTGAATTTCGTGCTTTTGATCAAATGTTATATTTAGCTTTGATTTTGGCTTTTTTAAGCGGTTTTATTTTTGCTGCTCCCGGAGCAGTTATGATCTCCGGCATGATTACTAGAAAAGAAAATGGATTGATTAGTGTAGCTGGTCCTGCAACAAATTATGTTTTAGCAGCAATATTTTTAGGATTGAATTTTGCTTTTCCTTTATGGGGATTTGTTTTTTTAACCGGTTATTCTATTAATGCTTGGCTAGGTTTGTTTAATATGATTCCTTTTGGAAACTTTGACGGCAGTAAAATCTGGGCTTGGAACATACCAATATGGGTTGGAATGGTAGCTTTAGGCGTGTTTTATTTGTGGATTTAGTAATTTAATGTTCTTATTGGTTTATTAAAAAGACAGACAAAAACTTAATAAAGCGCTAGCTGGTTTTGTATCTATTACTGCCCCAGTAGCTTAGTAGTAGAGCACCTGACTTGTATACTACTTTATCAGGTGTGCCGTCAAAGAAGAAAAGGCACATCAAGATATCAGGAGGTCGGGAGTTCAAATGTGCTTGCTAACGTTGGTTGTTAGAAGATTGAAAGTCTCCCCTGGGGCTTTTTTATTCATATAGTTAAGAAATTTAATAGACGCAAATATATCTCCTAAAGGTAAATTGAACATGGACGACAAACAATATCGTGACTTAAGCTCAGAAATAAGTGGAGTGAGAAGTGATCTGCCAGGATTTGGCCTTTATGCAATGACATTCTTTGCGATGATTGGAACTTGTAACGGTGCTGTTGACAACGAGAAGCTTAAAAACCAATTAGAACCTATACAAGCTCAATTAAGAGAAACAAAAGAAACAGTTGCCAGATTGGAAAGAAGCCTACGGAATGTTGAAGCGCCCGAACCAAGCCATAGAAAACTTATAACAGAAAATGTGGGTTGGGGTCCTGAACTAGAAAGTTTCTATATCGAAAAGGATAAATGGGGTAATGAAGTTCGTGCTTACGTAAAAATAGATGGAAAACCAGTTACGCTTTACTTCAACAAATAAAGTTCATCTTTTTTTCTTTCATACTTCTTAGATTAATTTTTATATTGCTTAAAGAATATTTATTCTAGGAGCCCATTCCTTTTCGATACCTTAGTTTTCACTTCTAGATACACTCAAATAACCACCAAGGAAATCAAGGAAATTAGAAAGATAATAATTCCGAGAACTATTAATTTCTAAGGACCAGACTTACTCCTCATCCTTCAAGTGGCTAGGCCAGGCGAAAGAACGATAGAAGCCTTTGACTTCTTCATAAGGCAAGTGGTGTTTGAACTTCAACCATTGTTTGAGATAATTATTAAGAACGTACATCTCTTGGTATAACTCTTTTTTTCTAACTTCTAAATCCTGGCGATAAACGCGATTGGTAAACAAATCTTTGAATGAACTTAAAAAGCCACTTGTTGAAAACTCTTTTTCATATCTTTTTTCTATGTAAGCTGTATAGGTAAATTCAAGTTCACCTTTATTGACTTTAAGTTTCTTTCCATCTTTAATAACTTCGGCATCAGACAAACCAAGAGCATGAAAATTAAAATCCAAATAATAACGCAAGGGAGCTCCTTCTGCATCTTTAACTAGAGACCAATACATCCATATTTCCCTAGAACCACCAGCATCAATTTTTTCCCCGTTATAAGTTTCCCAATGGTCACTACCTGGCCCCTCTACTTCATCATACCAACCATTTTCTACCAGATAATCTCTGATAAATGTATAAAGAGCTTTGATATCAAATATATCTTTATATTTAAGTTTAAAAGCAGAGCGTTCTGGTACTTGGATAAGATTATCAACTTTTGTTAAAGGCATAGTTCACAGAAGTAATCTATCATATTTAAATCTTTACGCACAAGTTTATCTACACAACTGGTATCATACTTACACAAAAGAAAGATTTATAAACTTTAAATTTAATATTTGATACATAATTAGAAATGTAAGTGAAAAATTTAGTACCATTAGTATCAAAAAAATATTTTATAAAAAAAAGGTGTAAGATGGATAAAAGAAATATTAAAAAAAGTATAGAATTTTCTGATAAGAGTGTATTAGTATTCGTCTGCTTAATTATTGTAATCCTTTTAGTAAGCCTTCTTGCACAATGGCAGTTATTTGATGAGTTTACAAGTAATAGTGAGTCTAAAAACGCTGAAATAAAAAGTTCTTTAGGTGGTCAAATTACTCTACAGATAATAACACCACCAGATAATCCTGTAGAAAAAAATAATGAAGTGGTGAATGAATAATGAAAATTTCTAATAATACAATTGTTGCTTTATTGATAGTTGCAGTAGTTCTTTCTTTAGCAGGGAGTTTATTTAGTTTAAATAAACTGAATATGCTAAGTTTAAAATACGATGCTTTAACTGGTGCATTGGCCACGAATACCTCTGTGGCGACTACTACTTTAACTGTTCAATCTGCTACGGCAGTCTATAACTACGTCCCCACTATTGCTTTTGGAAGCGGTTATGTTCATTCTACCTGCAGCGCTTGTGGTTTTGATACTTTTAATGGAACAAGGGGAAATGATGGTGCGTCGGTATTGAATAGTACCTGTTGTGTAAGTTTTAATAATGTTTCCAGTGGTTTTCTGTTAGAAAATGTAGGGAATACTAATGTTACTCTAAACATGAGTTGTACTGGAAGCTGTAATGCTTCTTATTTCTTAGGAAATGGTACTGGAACTCTATTCCAATTCAGTGTAAACAATGCTTCCAATAATGGGGAAACAAATAGTTCTAGAGATACAGTTACAGATACCGCTACTTCCTGCGGTCCAAATGGCTGGAATTATAGCGAATGGACGGATATGAATGTTGATAATAATGGTGTTGGTTTTGATTTATGTGGAGGTAGTGCAAGTACAAAATATTACTATGGCGCAGAATCTACTAAAGATGCTGTCGTTGTAGATCTTAAAGTAAAGTTTCCAAGTGATATTGTCACTACTGGCGGTGCGAAGACTGCAACTATTACTTTTAAAGCCGAAAGCTCAGGTTAGACAAAAAGTTTAAGTAATGAGGTTTACTTTGAATCTTTATGGTTTCATCTAATAGTTCTAAGTTGTTTATTTTTACATTATCAATATTTTTATTTGGATTTATTAGTTTAAGTTTACCTTCTGCTCTAGGTTTAGGTCTTTCTGGAGTAAAAATAAGCCCCATAACTTATGTGCCAGGACAAACAATTACTAACCACTATAGTATTACTGAAACATCATTACCAACAGAAGTATCATTAAGTACAGCTCCAGAAATCAGCACTTTTATCCGCACTACGGAAGTAAAGAATAATGAATTTGATTTAATCATTGAATTTCCAGAAACTTTAACTATGGAACCTGGAATTTATTCTTTTGGCTTATCCGTTAATGAAGTTCCACCTTCTGATTATGTTGGTGTTGGTTCTTATGTTTCCATCAGTAAAAGATTTGAAATGAATGTTTATTCTTATCAAAAATACCTCTCTGCTTCTTTTGAAGCTCCTAGTGTAAATGAAGCTAATCCTGTTCCTTTTCAAATTAATGTCCAAAGTCAATCATATGCAGATATAGATAACATTAAAGGACAGATTACAGTTTATGATAATAAGAATCAGGAACTGGCTGAAATAATAACTCCAGAAATTTCTTTAGAATCATTAACTTCTCAAATAGTTACTGCTCAGTGGAATACTACGGGGTTGTTGCCAGGAGATTATTGGGCTAAAGCTGTTGTATTTTATGATGGGAAGAGCATTACTTTGAATGATACTTTCAAAATTGGCAAAATGGATTTATTATTAAAGAATTACAGCCATGAATTAGAGCAGGGTTTTAGTGAATTTAAAGCTCAGATAGTAAATAAGTGGGGAAATGAGTTAAATAATGTTTATGCAGTGCTTTTTTTAGAAGGTCGGGAAATCTTACAAACACCAAGCATTTCTATTGGTCCTTGGCAAGAAAAAGAAGTACAGGGAATTGTTAACATAGAGAAAGAATCTGGAACTTACCCTGGAACTTTAAAATTATTTTATGAAGGAGAATCTAAAGAAGAAGCAATAATCCTAACTATTTTTAAAAAAATAGATGATACACAAGAGAAGTTACAACAAAAGATTGAGCATAGCAGAGCGATTACTCAAGTATTTATGGTAAGCAGCATTATAATTGTTTTAATCTTGTTAGGATATATTTTCTATCAAAAAAAGAAATCAAATGGTGAAAATAATGTTCTCTAATATTCTTGGTTTTATTAACCATAAACGAAAATCGATAATTAAGACCATAGTTATTTTTCTGATTATATTGGTGATTTTTAATCTGTTGTTATTAATATTTAAAGATACTTGTACAGAAATTAATTCAGTAGAAACTTTTTTGGAAGTAAAGAATGATTTAAAGCAGGTAGTCGGCATCAATGCCGATATTGATGGATTAAAGTTTGGAAAAATTTCTGCTTCCAGCGGAGTAAGGCGTTCTATTACTGTTAATTCTGTCTTTGATGCAGAAGTGGATGTATTTATCGATGCACCGTTTGCTTCATGGGTAACAATAGAACCAACTATTTTTGCAATTAAGAAAAACCAGACTATGGAAGTGTCTTTTGATGTATTAGTTCCAGATAATTCTCCTAATGGAAATTACTCAGGAAAAGTATATTTCTGTTTTAAGAGATCATAAAAAAAATGATAGTATTTTAAAAAAAATCATGAAAAGTAGCTATCCAAAACCACATCCTCAGAAGCTATGACTTCTGGGACCCCAAAAATGATCGGCATTTTTCAGTGTTCTAATCATTAATTTTCTAAAATAAAAAACAAGTTTATTTTTTGTTCAGAACACAGAAGTTGTTTTCTGGAATCAAATATAATAAAATCTCCAGAAGTATTATATGTATCCATCTCCAAAGATTAATCTGAAGATTTCTGCTTATTTGATTTAATTTATTAACTAAGACAAATGATAATTATGGTGAATAACTAAACTTGTTTTAATTCGTGCTCAATAGATTCTACTTTACTTATCTTTTCACTGAGACTATCCATTTTTATTTTAAGATCAGATTTTCTTTTATTAAGCTTTGTTTCTTTATTTGATAGTGCAGCCATCTGTTGCCTTAATTTTATTTCTTGAGATTGCATAGCCCCAAGATCGTTAGACAGTTTAAGTAATTTTTTTTCAGTTTCTTTACGAGAAAATTGAAGGTTTTTTAACTCAGATTCTAAATCTGTTAAAGCACCTTTTAGTAAATCTTTCTCTTTTTTTAACTTTTTCATCTATTTACCCCTCTGGACTGCTTCTTGTTTAACTATTTTAGATAAAACTCAGTAGTTTATAAACTTTTTTCTTTTATGGTTTTGAAGATTATAGTTTGAGATATAAAAAAGAGATAACATCTAAAATCTATATTAAAAGGTATAATAACCAAGCCAGTGATTAAAGAAACTTCTGAGATTTAACTATTAAAGGCAGAACTTTCTCTACTTCTTCTTTATTCATTCTACCTAATTTAGCAAAGCTATATTCGCCTTCTGCATTCTTGTTTTCACGACTTAACTGCAATTTAGGTGTACCATTGTTATAAGCAAAAACGGCCACTGTAATCCTGCTCTTTCCTAAGTCTAAAGCTTCTGAGAATAATTCCTTATCTAATGATTTATCGAATCCTGGCATTGTTTAATCCCTCCTAGTGATTTAACTTAATTATGGTTGAATTTTAATATTATTACTATTAAAATAATTGTTACAATAATTTTGAACTTCTGGAGCTAGAGTATTTAAATTTCCCACCGCTGGTTTCTCTTTCAGTAAATCCTCACAATAATACCCTGCCCTGGAGTTCTCTAAATAAGATCCTAACATTGGGATTGCTGGTAAAGATAGAGCCATACCTATAAGTAAAACTTTATGGTAAGGTTTAGTTTCTCGAACAGATTGAATAAGATTATCTAATGAATTGATCATGATTATATAGTTTTTAACGGTTATTTAAAAGATTAGTGTTGTTTTTAGGTTATTTTTAGTTAATTTTAGATTATGTCAAAATAGGCAGGGGACCACCGGTCAAAGACCGGTGGCATGTTCGCTTCGCTCACCCCTGCCTAATTTTGAACACGCCAGAATTCCACCAATTAATAAGTGGTTTGCTTGCAAACCACCATTCAATAGAATGGTGAAATTCTCAGCGTTTAAAATTAAACTAGTAAAATAGCCCACATTATCAACTAAACATATTAATTGATTAAACATCCAAATTAACTACTTCTAAAGCATGTTCTTCGATGAATTTTCTACGCGGTTCGACTTCATCACCCATTAGAACAGTAAAAGTCTGGTCAGCAAGAATACCATCTTCTAAAGTTATCTTTTTGAGCGTCCTATTTACTGGATCCATAGTTGTTTCCCAAAGCTGAGTAGGGTTCATTTCTCCCAAACCTTTGTAACGTTGTACACCTACTTGTTCGCCTAGCTCTTTCATACCCAATTCTTTTTCTCTGTCATTATAAACATATTTTATTTGCTTGCCTTTTTGCAAACGATAAAGAGGAGGCATTGCTACAAAGATATGACCTTGATCAATAAGAGGCTTCATATAACGATAAAAAAAAGTTAAAAGTAAAGTCATAATATGCGAACCATCAGAATCGGCATCAGTCATAATTATAACTTTATCGTAACGTAATTTTTCAATATGAAATTCCTCGCCAACACCAGTACCTAAAGCAGAAATCATGGCAATAATTTCCCTATTCTCCATGATTTTATGTAATCGAGCTTTTTCAACATTTAAAATTTTTCCACGTAAAGGCAGGATAGCCTGAAATTCACGGTTGCGGCCTTGTTTGGCGCTATTATGAACAAATATTCCAGAAGCTAAAGCAAAATTATGGGTGCCTGGAACTTCTAAATCATAAACATCGATAGTCTCGACAAGGTTAATTATTTTTTTGATCTTATGATTATAATTGATTACTGCTTCTTCTAATTTAGCAGAATCATTATTAAAAAACCTTCCTATAAAAGTATTATAAGACAAAATATTTTTATTGCGAGATTTCTTTCTAATTGATTCAAATTCACCCATATCAAGTATATTTTTTAGATCATAAACTCTTCTTAGAACTTTAATAGTATTCTCATAATAAGTTTTATTGTAAGCAGTTTTGCGTTTAATCCTGAATTCGGGAGTCCACTGTTCTTTAGTTTTTATTTTTCTCCATTCTTTTATCTGAGAATCACCCCATTGAAGCTTAGCTTTTGAAGATAATTCTAGTTTAAGTTCTGGGTTATTCTCAAAATAGTTCTTAACGCGCAGAGATTGCTGTCGCTTATTCTCACTTGAAGACCAATATTGCCTACTACTCTGAGTTAATATTTCCTTAGATTTAGTCCTATAATCTTCATTAGAGTTATAAAAGTCTAAAAATTTTTGAACCATAAATCTTTTATATTCTTCATTTTCCCATTGAACTTTAGCTCTTTGACTTAGTTCTGATTTCATAGAGTTCATTTTTCGCCTAATTTTTTCTTTATATTCAGGAGTTTGACGAAGCAAACGAAGTTTTTGAAGAACTTCTTCACTGCGTAAAGTTTTATTCGCCATAGAAGCGTGAAGAGCAATATGTTCTTCTTTAGTTAAGCGACAAATATTAGAAGGATTATTATTCAAACGATTGAAGTCTTTATGATGACGATGTGCTCCTTCTAGCTCTGAGTAAAAGCCATTTTTAAGATTATAATCATCAGCTAATATATGGGTAAAGATCCAACGCTCATCTTTTGGATCATAAACTAATTCGTATCCTTCTATAGTGATTCTTTCTCCTTTTTTAGATAGTTGTTTTCTTAACGGCATCAATGAATCGTTAGTCTTAAGTATATTTGCTTGTTTATAGCTCCCATCACGAAGCATAAATAAGTGGTCAGAAGTACAAGTAATTTCTTCACCATTATCTAGTATAATTTTGATTACAGAAGCAGACGCTTTTGTCTTTCTAGGATGTAAAATCTTTTGAATGCCAACATGACCATTGTCTAAAATGGTATAGGTGTAATGTTCTTTTCCTTGTTTTTGCTCTTCTATAAGTTCTAGGAAAGATAGATTTCTTCCATCAGCTAAAGCCACTTTAGTATTGCCATCAAAACATCCACCAGCACTATCTCCCTCAACAATATAAATTTCACAATGTTTTGGATCACGATTACTACAATCCGCTAATTTTCCAGGCAAACCGGCCCCTTCTAAAGCGCTTTTTCTTCTAGTTAATTCACGAGCTTTACGAGCAGCTTCGCGAGCCCTTGCTGCATCAACACATTTGCCTATAAGTAATTTTATTACTTGAGGATGCTCCCCAAAATAAGTGTTTAATTCGTCATGAACTAAGGAAGAGACAATACCAAAGACATCACTATTTCCCAATTTGGTTTTAGTTTGTCCTTCGAATAATGGTTCAGGAACTTTAACAGAAATAACCGCTGTAAGACCTTCTTTCACATCTTCTCCGGTTAATTTTAATTCTTCTTTACTATTTAAGACACTTTTAGAAAAATTATTGATTGCTCTAGTCAAAGCTGTTTTGAAACCAGAAAGATGGGTTCCACCTTCAATAGTGTTGATATTGTTTACAAAAGAGAAGACGTTTTCTTGATAACCTGAGTTATAACGTAAAGATACTTCTACAGTTACATCGTTTTTACTTTTTTGAAAATAGATCACATCATGTAAAGGAGTTTTATTTTGATCAACATAAGTTACAAATTCTTTAATGCCGCCTTCATATTTGAAGGTATCTTGCTTTGATGGTTCTCTTTCATCAATTAAATTAATTTCTATACCCTTGTTTAAAAAAGCAAGCTCCCGTAATCTTGTTGCTAAAACATCATAATGAAATACTACTTCACGAAATATTTGTGAATCTGGTTGAAAGATAATAATCGTTCCTCGTTCGGAAGTATCTCCGATTACAGTTAACTTGGAGGTTGGATTACCACGTGAATAGAACTGTTGGTGTATTTTACCGTCACGCATAACTTTTACTTCTAAAAGAACAGAAAGAGCATTAACGACACTTAAACCTACCCCGTGTAGCCCGCCAGATACTTTATAAGAATCTTTGTCAAACTTACCACCAGCATGGAGCTTAGTTAGCGCTACTTCTACAGCCGGAATACCAAGTTGTGGATGTATATCAACAGGAATACCACGACCATTATCAATTACTGTAATACTATTTGTAGGATGAATTATAACTATAATTTTGTTGCAGAAACCAGCTAAAGCCTCATCCACAGAATTATCTACTATCTCATAGACCAAATGATGCAAACCCCTTAAACTAGTATCCCCAATATACATCCCAGGACGACGTCTTACAGCTTCTAGGCCCTCTAATACGGTTATTTGAGCCGCGCCATAAGCCTTAGGCTGAATATCACTTTGGGCAATTTGAGACTCTTGCGAGTCCGTTTCTAAAGTAGAGTTTATGCTATTTTCTGCCTGTTCGTTGGTCATTTTTGTGGTTAAATTTAAGATTTAGTTTTAATTAATAATAGACGATAAATATCAAAGCTTTGGAGTGTTTGAGGGTTTATAAAGATGTCGGAAAAAGAGGACATATTTTGAGAGAGTTGAGGAGCTATTTTCTGGTTAAAATACTTAAAAACTTGTCTTGAATGAAACAGCTAAATTAGACTCAAAAATAGCTTAAAAATTGACTTAGAGATTAAAAGCGGCTGTGGGACAGTAAAGTTACGCTCCTACCCAAAATAGATTATGCCACACCGTTGTAAGCCCATACGCAGTATCCACTCGTTCTTCTCTTTTCTGAGCAAATCTCCATCCCGTTCTTTTTTTATCTTCAGAGAAGCCACTTTCTGATTGGTTTCTCTGAAAATACTCTCTTAGAAATGCTTTTGTACTTTCTACAAAAGCATAAATCATTCTACAAAACTCACCAACACCAAGAGTGGCAATATTTTTCTTTGGTAAAATGTACATTGTAACATTACCAAGAAACTCTTGGCAAATTTTGACATATGCTTCTCCACTGTAATATCTGTCTAATCGCAATGATTTAACTTTGATTCCTAATCTTTTAGCAACAGCCAATGCTCTCTCAAATGCTTCTTTTTCACTCTTAAAACTTGTTCCATACCCCACATACATTCGTTCTTTAATATCTATGAGTGCAAAAGCATAGATAAATTTCACTGTCCCGGATGTTTCTTTTGCTTTATCTTTAAGTTTCTGCGCGCTTGTTGCATAATGTTGACTGACAAGCAAAGCATGGCCAGTTCCATCTCCGCCACAATCGGCTTCGCTGATTCCTTTCTTTTTTAGCAACAAAGAATGAAGATTAAAAATAGCGAGACGTACTGCCTCATCGGAATAGAGTCTTTCTATCGTCTTATAGCTCACATCAATCTTTGTAAGAAGAGAAAACATGACAATCATCCACTCCATCATTCTATTGCTCTTACCGCAAAAGTGCTTCAGAAGAAGCACTAAGACTTTCTGTTTTAAAGTCAGTTTTGGTTCATTACCTCTATTCTCTCCAGATTCTAAATTGATAGAAGAAACCGCTTGTTCAACAAGCGGTTCAAGATCATGAAATGCAGTTTTTGCTCTTCGAGCAAACTGCTGTTCGTAAGTTCTCCATTCCCGCTTAGCTGGTGGATGTTCTTTTTTATATTCCTCAATAACTTCATCAAGTCGAGCTACAGCCAATCTTACTTCTTTGCTTCTTTTAGTCATTTGAAGAAAGAAATATCGATAGGTTTATATAGTTATCTATAGATAGCTCAAATAATGGCACGAAAAATAGAATTAAAAAATGAAAGATTGACTTTAACTGACGAAAAAGTAGAAGGGTTCTTGGAAAGAATAGTTACACCAATTGGCACATCAGCTAAAGCTGACGTACCAAGAAGATTTTTAGGAAGAAGGGCTTATGTAATTATTCTCAAAAGCTAGAATGCGACTTTACTGTCCCACTGCCGATTAAAAGCATATGCTTTATATATAAGTAACTGCAAAAATGCTTTTTCGGTGTAAAAATGACTATTAAAAACGAAGAATATCACTTGCCAAAGTATAAACCTGGACAGAAATACATTAAACTGAGCTCATTTCTTAGAACCGAAGATTTAGTACAGTTTAAAGAAATGCATCAAGTTAAAGATCTAGAGACATTATCTACTTTAGGAAAGAGAGTTAATTTGTTGATAGTTGATAAAGTAAATAATGATTTTGAGGAGGATGGGATATTTTCAGCAAAAAGAGTTCAGTATTTCCCACAAGCCTTGATTCAACGTCGTCCATCACTCATGGAAATGGTTTTAGGAAGAGCTGTTACTATCATTTCGTGTGATGCAGTAGAAGGCATTTATGAAAACGGCAGATTAAATACAGGTGTCGCTCCACTCAGAAGCGAAGTTCTTCAACCTTTAGATTTATGCTTTAAAAATGTCTATATTTCTAATTATAATTTAGCTTATCCGATTCGAGGTGGACAAGATAGGTTTAATTGAAATTATTAAAAAAGATGGTTAAGAATAAAAACAAAAATAAAAACTAGAATATTACTTTAATTCACTTACTTCTGTTAGGAAATATTCTGTATTTCCGCGACAAGGCCATGTCCAGAGATGTTGTTGATAATCTAACTTAACCCGCTTACCAGAATCGAGCGCCGATTTAACTTGAGTATCTATTGAACTTTCATCTACACTAAAATCCCAAGTTCGACCAGAAGTAGCTCCAGTACTAGCTTGGCCTTCTAAAGCTAATGTACCTTCATAAGTTTTACAACCAGGAAATCCTTTTTTAGAATATTTAACTACAACGCCAACTCTTGAACCTTCGGAGTAATTGTAGTCATTTAAAGCAACTCCGCAAGTTAAAGGAAGTGCCACGACCAAAGCAGCTAGACCACCAATAATTAATTTAGTTTTAGTTTCCATATTTTTCCCCCACTAGTTTTATTTTAGAGTAGCACTTGAAGAAGATCTTTTTAAAAACTTTATGTTAGAATTTGACTACTTTTCTAAAACAAATTTAAACTATAGTAAATGGATTAATTTTTGCTAAAAAATGCTTTCAATTACTATTTAGTAAGCGAAAAGTATTAACGATTATTTATTTCGCTTACTACTACTTGAGCCTGTGCAACAGCTTGTTTATTTTGATTAGCTGTAGAGTTAGCATTTTTCACTTCTTCTGTTTCAGTAATTATTGCAGGATTATCTAGCAAAGGAAATGCTGCAACTAAAGCATCAATACCGGAGTTTACTGATTGAAAAGGAACATTTGCTTGAGCTTCTTTAATCTCTTTCTTTCTATTTTTTATAGCTCTATACGCCAGAAGAATTCCGCCAGCAAACAAAGTAGTACCAATTGTTAAAGCAGTTGCTGGTAAAGGTATTTCATAGTTAGGTGGGATATAATAATAACGTTCTGCTATCTTATGGGCTAAATTAGCTTTATCATTATTATGATCGATCATTGCAAAAAAATCAATAATACCTCCAACAAATGAAGCTAAGCCACCTATAGGTACAATAATAAGGCCGCCATATTTTAGAACATTTATCTTATCAGTAGTTCCGCGTTTTACATTATTAAAATCGTTGATACACTCATCTATTAGGTTTTTAGATTTTACTCTAACTGCATACATTTCTCCTTCTTTTCCTAAAGCGAAAACGAGAGATTTTTCTTCATTGACAAAAAAGTCGTATGTTAATGTAGCTCTGATAGGAGTATAATCATTATGAGCTAAGAGATATCTTACCGATTCATTTAATCCAACTGCATTTGTAAAACCAGTTTGACTCTGCGCGGCTAAAGTTAAGGCATGACCAAGAGGAGCTAGATTTTCATAACAAGCATCACCTTCTTGAGCCGAAGTAATTAAAGCCGCTAATCCAGCATATTTTTTATCTTCACCAATTTCAACTAAAGCTGTAGTTAATTGTTCTGCAAGTTGAGCTGAGGAAGGAAGAGCGTCTAGCCGAGCCATAGTAGCATAGTCTCTATGTTGATCAGAAAGTTTTCGTAATCGTTCGCTTAAATCAAGAGTTTGTGATTCTAATTCCATTTTAGCACCAATTTAATTAGGTTATTGCTTAAAAATAGAGTGGATATATAAATGTTTTGCCACTTAATAGTAATACTTAGATGGGGGGAAAAACTTATCCAAATCATGCCCCGTAAAAAGTTTTATAAACCTCTTGCGCTTACTAAAGTATATGAAAAAAAAGGTGGAAGGTCAACAAGGTTGCAGTAGGACTAAAACCATTATTCTCACGACCATAATAACTTTATTAATGATATTTGTAATTTTTCCTTTAATTTTATTAATTTTCGGCGAAGAGAAAATAGGCAATGTAGCTCTAATTCCTATAACTGGTGTAATTACAACAGATGGCAGTAGTTATTTAGGCAGCGGAACTACTTCTTCAGCCGATATTGTCAGCTATTTAGAAGAAGCTAATAATCAAGACAATATCAAAGCAATTGTTCTAGAAATAAACTCCCCGGGTGGAACACCTGTTGCAACAGAAGAAATTACTGGCGCTATAAACAGAATAGATAAACCAGTTATTGCTTTGATTAGAGAAATGGGGGCCTCTAGCGCTTATTGGATTGCTTCATCTACAGATCATATTGTAGCCAGCCGTATGTCAATCACTGGAAGTATAGGAGTTATTTCTTCCTACTTAGAATTTAGCGGTTTGATGGAAAAGTATGGAATTGGATATGAGCGATTAGTTGCAGGAGATAGTAAAGATGTAGGTACACCTTTCCGTAAATTAACAACTAAAGAAACTGAAAAGATACAAGAGAGGTTAGATAGATTACATAATATTTTTATTAACGAAGTAGCAGAAAATCGCCAGCTTTCTATCGATAAAGTTAAAAAATTGGCAGATGGAGATGTATTATTAGGCGAGGAAGCTTTAGAAGCTGGATTAGTTGACCAGTTAGGTGATAAAGTTGTTTTAGAAAGCTACCTTAAGTCAGAATATGATATTGAAGATATAACTTACTCTACTTACCAAAAAGAGACTTCATTTTTTGAATTGATATCTGGAATGACTTCGCAATGGTCTTTCAAAATGGGTGAAGGAATTGGAGCAATATTCTTAGAGAAAAGTAAAGAACCGTTCTTAATCTAACAATCTGAATAATAATCATAATAATAATAATCTTAAATATAAAAATTGTTTAGAAATAGTAGAATAAATAGATCACAAAAATGAAAATTAATTATTTATTTCAGATCAGTTTAATGGTAATAACTGTTTTTATTCTTTGTACTTCTGGAATTAGTTTAATTGAAGAAGATAACAATCTAGAAGTATCTGTAATTGTCATGTTAAAAGAAGAAACGGGAGATATAGATTTTAATATAAATACAATTCTCTCTGAAAGTGCTTCTCTTGAAGAGAACAAAGAGATAGTTAAAGAAAAAATAAAATCTAGAAATAAAAGAATTCAAGACGATTTTATTCAAGAGATAAATAATAATAATAATAACAGAGGTAAAAGTTCTGCGCAAAAAATAAGCAATAGTGGTTCTAAAATAAGTAAAGAGAGTTCAAACAAACCAGACAAAACTATTTCTTCTTTAAAGATAAACAAACGCTACAATTTAATTAATGGCCTAGCTGGAACTATGCTTAAAGAAGAGATGGAAACTCTACGCCAATATCCATCAGTAGAGGGGGTATATTTAGAACATATTTATTCTATATTTCCAGATGGAGAAAATATAGAAAATGATCTTGTAGTAAATAACGATTTATCTATTGCTTTAACAACTAGTGTGCCAGCAATTGGAGCTAATCAATCTAGAACAACTTATAGTCTAACTGGAGAAAATATAACCGTTGCCGTAATTGATACTGGGATAGATTATACGCATCCTGATTTAGGGGCTTGCACAGTAATTAATAGCAGCTGCCGAACCATAAAAGGTTATGATTTTGTTAATAGTGATACAAACCCCATAGATGATAATGGACATGGTTCACATGTTGCCGGTATTATTGGTGCTAATGGAACAGTAATAGGGGTTGCGCCAGACGTAAAATTTTTAGCATACAAAGTTTGTAATTCTGGTGGCTCTTGTTCTGAAAGTAATATTATCAGCGCAGTTGACGCAGCAGTTGATAATAATACAGATATTATTAGTCTTTCTATAGGTGGAGAAGAAGATCCAAACGATGGACAAAGTGCTTTAAGTTTGGCTTTAAATGATGCAGTTGCATTAGGTACGGTAGTTGTTATTGCTGCAGGTAATGAAGGCCCCAGCACCAGTAGTATCAGCTCACCAGGGGATGCAGTTGATGTAATTACAGTTGGCAATTCTAACGACCAAGGAACTATTCCCACTTCAGACGACACATTATCTTCTAGTAGTTGTCAAGGCCCTAGCGCTTTTGGGCGTCTAGATCCTGATCTATTGGCACCAGGCTCAAATATTTATTCTACTTATTCTAGCGGAAGTTATGCTACTTTAAGCGGAACCTCTATGGCAACGCCACACGTTGCTGGAGCTGCCGCCTTGCTATTAGAATTTAACTCAACTTTAACACCATCTCAAGTTAGAAGAAAATTAATGCATACTGGAACAAGTATTAATCTTCCTATATTTTCAGAAGGAAGCGGAATAATTAATGTTACAAGAGCTGTCGAAAGTAATTTGACCATAAATATTAGCAAAGATATTAGTGGAAGCAGTAATAGTAATGGTGATGATCGCTGGGAAGCGAGTGGCAATCCAGGAGATTTACTCGGCAAGAATTTTACGTTTATTAATATTTATCCTTATGCTTTAAACTTAAGTTTTGCTGCTGCCAGTTTAACTGATATGGAAGGAGATAACACCTTAGTCAATAGCAGTTTTCAATTTCAGAATGCCATAGTTAATGCTGGAAGCAGTGTGACCATTCTGCTAAATTATAGTATTCCTAGCAATGCTAATGCTTCTGTTTACGGAAGTAAATTAATAGTAACTGGAAACAATTCAGAAACGTGGAGAATTCCATTAGTATTTACTGTAAGACAAAACAATTCATTAGGAGTAATACATGGGACAGTTGATAAAAAAAGAACTGGAAGCAGTAATAGTCCAAATGGTGATAAAATATATTACTATTTTTATAATATCACAGGGATAAAAACTATTAATTTAACTTGGATTGGTTCAAGCAATGATTTAGATTTATATGTGTATAATACCAGTGGAACACAAATAGGAGTTTCTGGAGTTGCCACCTCAGAAAAAGAAAACGTAACTATTACTGCATACTCTTCTTTTTGGGTTATGGTACATTCTTATACCTTAGCTAGCGATGGAAGCGATTTATCTTACAATATAAGTATAGAGATGCAAAATCAAGCAGGCAATATTACATTTAACAGACCCATAAATAATTCTTATCTCCGCACTGGCTTTAATTTAAACATAAGTGTCAATGATAACAACTATATTTTTTACACTTCCTACAACATCAGTAATTTTACTTCAACAGGAAGCTTATTTCAGCAAAATAGCACAAATCCAGCTGCTTCTACAAGTACATCCACCTGGCAGGATTTAGTAAATATTTCTAATACTACTTTTGCGGATGGAAATTATACTTTAACAGTATTTTTTAATGACAGCTTAGGTAATAATTTAACCAATAGCATTAATTTTGTAGTTGATAAAACTGCCCCAATATTTTTGGGGGCAAGTAGAACTCCAGAAGGAAGCACAATATATAACAACGATAGTGTTATATTGAAGATAAATATCACTGAATCATATTTGAACACTTCAAATAGTTCAGCAATCTTGCTAGAGAGTAATTTCACAGGCAGCTTTGTTAATTATAGCCTTAATCCAGAAAATGGGGCAGGTTTGGGTATAGATACGGGAAGATTTAATTATACTATTAGTGGCAGAAATAATTTAAGCAATAGAACCAATATTTCTTATCAATTCATAGCTATTGATTTGGCAGGAAATTTAAATAAATCAGAAGTGTTTAGTTTTTCAGTATCAAATCGCCCGCCAATTAATTTGAATATAACCTCGCCAACAAATGGTTCAGTGATAGAACTTGGCACAAGTACTTCTTTTACGGCGATTGCTGAAGATAAAGACGATGATAGCTTGATATACTATTGGGAGTTTGGCGAGGGAGCAGGAATTTACGGAGGTTCTGTGAGCAGCTCAAGTTTGTCTCATCAATACAATCGCACTGGAACTTATGCAGTTAGATTAAATGTTTCAGATCAACTTTTATCCAATAATTCAAATTTCACTTACATCATCAACGATACAACTGCGCCTTCTCTGCAAACAATTACTTATGATAGCACTCATCATTTACAGCGAGATGGAAGTACAATGATAGTTAATACTACTTCATTTGATTATTCTGCTTTGTATAGTGTTAATTTAAGTTTTGGAGGAACGCAATTAGGCGCTAACTGTACCACTAGTAATCTGTCTAAAACCTGTTTCTGGCGCTTGGATAGTTTAGCAGTAGGTAGTAATAGTTTTTACATTAATTTGACAGACAACTTTACGGTCCAGCATGTGAGCAGGTTGAATTATACTTTTAGCGTCACTTCTTGTTCTGATAACGCTGAAAATGGCAATGAAGATGGAGTAGATTGTGGTGGTTCTTGTTCAACCACTTGTGCTAGTTCATCTAGCAGTTCTTCTTCTGGCGGTGGTGGAGGAGGAGGCGGTGGTGGTGGAGGAACTACAACTACTACGGCTGATACAACTACTGAAACTCCTACAGATAGTACAACTGAAGGAACAGAGGCTGCGACAGAGGGAACAGGAGCTGCGGCAACAGGTGGTGGATCAGCAGAAACAACAGCAGCCACACCAGAAGTACCGGCTACTTTCTCTGAAGCTTTAACTTTAACAGAAGGTGAGACTAGGCAGGTTAAGATTGAGAATGCTGAACTTTCTGTGACAGAGATAGAATTTAAATCAAAAGTAGGAAAGGAAACAGTATTAAAAATAAACTATTTACCTTCCAAGCCCGCAGAGATACCAGAAGTAAAAGAGGTAAATAATGTCTTCCAATATTTTGAGATTAAATTAGATTTATCACCAGATGAGATGAAGAAAGCCGTTTTAAAGTTTGAAGTACCCAAGAAATGGCTCGAAGAAAATAATCTACTTCCAGAAACAGTGAGAATGCATACTTTAGAAGAAGATAAAGACCAACCAGCAGATAAAAGATACGAAGATGCAAAGTGGGATGAGCTATCAACAAAACTGGTTGGAAAAAGCGAGACAACCCATCTTTATGAAGCTAAGCTAGAACACTTTTCTTATTTTGCCATTACTGCTAAATCTGAAGCAGAACTTAGCTGGTTCAAGAATTTAATCCCGCCAAAGTTTGGAACAAATGCTTTTGTCTTATTTGGATTAGTGATATTGATAGTGTTCTTATTGGTGCTGTATTGGTTTGTAAGGGAGAAGTGAGTGTAATTCAGGTCTTTGTTTAAACAGAAAATACTGTTTTGACCGATTTACTTCTTTTGTTGAAATTTCAGAATAAAAATTATTTTCTAGAAATGCAGATATCCTATTGCGAATGTTAAATGTATTTGCCTGCTTAGAATAAGCCAACCAGCCTTCTAAATAATTGTAAATAGGATCATAATCAATTACTTTTAATTGAAAATTTTCGTTAAAAATAGCTATTTTTTGATAAAATAGTTGAATTGATTTTTTCTTTAAGATTTTGTGATACGGAAAAATACGAAAACCAAGGAAAGAAACTCCTCGTGAAAGCGGCTGAATAATTGATTTATCTTTGTTTAGGCTAAGACAAAGTGAATGATTAAGAAATAGGTCAATTTTTTCTTTGTAGAAATGAAGCGTTTTGATGTCATTATGTACTATTACAAAATCATCGACATAACGAGTATAATATTTTGCTTTTAACTCGCGTTTTACAAACTGGTCTAATTCATTCAGATAAACATTAGCTAAGAATTGAGAGGTAAGATTTCCTAGTGGCATTCCAAATCCCTGCTCTTTACAATGATAATTGTTCAAAATAGTCTTAATCAAAAATAATAATTCTTTGTCTCTTACTTTAGTATTGATAAGTTTAAGCATAATTTTATGATTTATATTGTCAAAATATTTTTTGATATCGCATTTGAGAAAAAATCCCCTAACTTTCATCTTTTCAGGAAATTTGGTTATGATTGTTTTATTATGGCCTACTTTGTTTATAAAATACTCTAATCTTTTTATCGCAGCCAGTGTTCCTTTCTTTTTTCTATTGGCATAAGAATCAAATATGAATATTCTATCAAATAGTGGTTCAAGAACATTACAAATGGCGTGATGCACTATCCGATCGCGAAAATTGCTGACGCTTATTTTTCTAGTTTTAGGATCTCTGAGGATGAATGTTTGTAATGGAAGAGGACGATAAGAATGAAGCAATAATTCTGTCCGTAAAACAGCTAAATTAGAATCTAAATCTTTTTCAAAGACAACTACATACTCCAGAAGAGTTTTTCCTTTTCGAGCTTTTTTAAATGCTAATAATAAGTTTTCAGTACTGCATACTTGAGAATATAAGTGGTGATAAGTTTTCATTGATTAAAAAGAGAGGTTAATACTGATAAAAAATAATACTAACTGCAGAGAGGGTCATTCTGCGAGAACGGCCTTGGTTATTGATGTTGTTGCCATTGACATGAAAGTTGTCATTGTTGTAGTTGAACCCGGCCGCCCCCGATAAATTAGCCCATTACATCAAACAAGAGCACCGCAGATTCACGAGTTCAGCAAGCTTACTAAATGTTTCTGTTGAATTTTATGACGAAGGAAAACATCCGCCGTGATGAATGGGCTTGTGGCCCTGACTGCAGTCAGGGAATATTTAGAAAAAAGTTTATTCTTTTAAATATACCTATTTTTTGCGCTCGCCTACGGCTCGCTTATTTACGCGCCCTTGCGGGCGCTTCGACGTCCACCCTGAGAGAACGGCCTAGATTATCGATGCTGCTGCCAACGACATGAAAGCTGTCACTGTCGTAGTTGAACCCGGCCGCCCTGTTTGGATATTGCTTCCTAGTGTAATAACGCTCACTGTTAATAGGTGGAGTCCAAATTTTAATATTATTTTTATCTTTAGAACTAATAAACTCTAAAGTTCCTATAATTTCCTCAGCAGTATCTTCAGTATCAAAGAGTGTTTGTAAATAGTTCAAGCCTTGATCTGTGCCAGTAACCTCGACAATAGAAACACCTAAATATTCTGGAACTTCTAATGAAGTAGTTTTAACTAATTCTGGTTTTTTGCAGTTATAATGCTGTATAAGAGTAGTTTCTAAACTGTCAGCTTTGTATTCTAGTCTTGTTCCGCCAACTAAATAATTGCTCTTTCCAGGCCAGTCAAAGTCATCCCTGAAGCCAGAAACTAGCTCAGAAAAACGCTTTACTTTTTCTGGATTTCCAGATCCAGAGAGTTGTTTCAATAATTTCCAATTTTGGTATAAATCACTAGCCGAAGCCATGATTCCGCCATCACTTAATTTAGAATAGTAATCAAACCAGCCGTTAGGTGTTTTTTTTGCACCGTTGTCTTCTGCTTGAGAAGCAATAGTTAATTGTTCAAGTGAATAAAGCTGTTTAAACACCGGCACTATATTTGGAACTGGTATCTTTTCTTGCACCAAGGCTTGTCTGACGGCTTCATAATCTTTAATCATTAGAGACAAATCTGCAGGCAATTGGGTTTGCAGCATCTGTGGAATTCTGCCATAATCAGGATGTGATTGAAGCGCAGTGCGTACTTGATAGTACTTGGCGGATAATTGTTCAAGTTGTTCGATTTTGGTGGGAGTCATTGTTTTACGTCCTGAGCTAAGCATTTTTTATCTATAATTTCAATTTCTTGTAAGTCTGTAGGCGTGGGCGCGACTTCATAGCCATGTGGAGATGCATTATAACTACTAGTTTCGGTATTAAAAACATCATCTACGCGATCCATACTTTGGCCTAACTGTGCAGTTACTCTCCCTACATCCCGTAAAAAACGAGTTGCTAAAGCAAAATCTATTTGGTTGGCCGTAAGACCTTGATAAGTATCTAGTTTTACAGCTAAGTCTAATTGCTGCTGAGCCGCTTTTTCTAAGGCTGCTTCCATCTCTTTAATTGTTGTGTTAGCTACTCTTACAACTCCGCTAAAATAATCAATTAAAGTATTTAAGTAAGCATTCGTTCTTTTAGTGTTTCCATATTGATGGCCAGTTTGTTGTAATTCTTCTTCAACAGATTTTCTGACAGCCAAAGCAGCATCAGGATCACCTAATTGTTGTTCTAATTTTTGCTGCCAAGTGACGGAATTAAGACGTTCTTCTAAATCACGTTTTAGCTGCGGAGCATTTTTAATATATTCTTCTCCAGCAACTAAAATCATTTTCATTTCTTTAATCCCAGCTTCACGTGAAGTTTTGTAAGCAACGGTTCTTTCATAAGCTGTTCGAGCTCTTTCAGACCAAGCTTTAATTCCTTCAACTGAATCCTTCAACCATTGAGCTTGTACTTGAGCTTGAGCAATTACTTTGTCTTGCTCAATTCTTCTTAGAACAAGAGCTTTTTTATTAGGTAAAGCCATAGAAATATAGTCCATTACTTTTTGATAGGTTGAACGAGGATCGTTTGTTTTTGGCAAGGGAGATAGTTCATATTGTTCTAAATCAGCAGGAGTACCTCCGTTGTTAGTTTGAACTAAAGCAATAACTTTATTTCTAGTATTCTCATCTCTAATCTGTTCAGGGGCAGTTATAGGGGCGGTGCCGTTAGTTTCTTTAAACTCGGCATTGATAATTAAGTCATCTAATTCTGTATCGTTTTTAGTTTTTGGTTCAGTCTGTTGTGTGGAGTCCATCTTATTTTACCTCACGTATTCTACTAATCTGTATTTTGACTAATTCTCCTTCATTCAAAAATTGATGAAGATTAGTAGGAATAATAATTACCCTATTCTTGCCTTGTTTTGCTATTTTTTTTATAATTGTTAAATTCATGTTTGTTTCCTTTGCACAATAAGATTATGCTTTTTTTATGATAAAAGTGTAGCTGATATATAAATGTTTCTGTGAGTTTATCACTTAGAAGTAGTAGAATATTTAAAGAATAGTTACGCCTGATTAGAATTAGTTTCGGTTGGGAATCTAATCTTTCTGTAGTAATTGAGAACTTGAGCATTAGCTAAAAAATGAGAAGATTAGTGGTAAGAGAGTAAAATTGTTGTTTAAAAAAGATAAAAAAAAAACTAACTTTTTAATTATTCTAACTTCTTACTCTTTTCTCTTTCTTACTTCTTTCTTTAACCATTCTTTATATTGAAAGAGAATTGTAGCCGGATCCATCTTGCCTTGTTTTTCTTTAATATGATCAGAAATTAAATGAAACTGATCATTAGCTTGAGTGACAAAACCTGCTTCTAAGAGGTCAGCATTTCCTGTTTCAGTAAAAGCGTCAACTATGGCTTTTTTGCAGTCGGCTCGTAGTAAGATATTTTCCCAAATGGCTTCCCAATCTCCTGCAAATTCTTTAATCCGACCGGCCATACGTTTTAAAATTTCAGAGTTGCCGTTCTTTAATTCTTCTGTGACTTCTAATTCATCAGTTTTAGCATTATAAACCATCAAATCAACAAAAGCGTTCTCATTCAAAGGATCGTTTTCCCATTCTTTACGTACTTCGGTTATGCGAAGAAGACGTTTGTATTTCCGCAAACCTGAAATAACTGGATTGACAGTGATTATAATATCTATGGCTTTAAATGAGGTTTTAGGTACACCAATATCATTAACAACGCGGTCATAAACACCATAAGGAGAATCGGCATGAATGGTTCCTGCAACAACGTTGGCCGCGGCGCCAACGCGCATGGCTTCGAATAAAGCGATAGCCTCCTTACTTCTAACTTCACCAACAAAAATTGCTGAGTCGCCCATCCTCAATGTAGAACGTATTCCGATAGAAGGATCGACTTCCGAACCAGGAGAAGATAGTGCAGAAGCTACTTTCAGAGATTCAAGATTGTACCCGAGCGCCCGCAATGATTCCTGTGGCAATTCAAATGTATCTTCAATGGTTAAGATACGATTTTGACGCATAATCTCAACTAAAATACTCCCCAAAAAACTACTCTTTCCGCTAGAACGTGTGCCTGCAACTAAAATAGTGGCGTTATTGTCAATTAAAAAACTAAGCAGTCCAGCTGCTAAAGCATTCATAAATTTAATTTTTGGCTGTAAATAAAGTGGAAAAGTCCAAGGGTAATCACGATGACGACGAAAAGAGAAAGCCAATCCGGTTGGACTTAGCGGAGCAGTCAAGGCAGCAACACGAGAAGAAAAACCTTTGACGGTTAGCTCTGTATCTAATATGGGATTAGCTTCATCTAAAGGACGGCCAGAAATCAATCTCAATTTGGTAGCCCAGCTTTGCACTTCAAGATGTGTAGGGTAAATGTTAGTATAACAATCTCCATAGTCTTGATGGACGATAAAAATAGGTAATTCTCCGTTAGGAGCGTTGATATTCACATCTTGAACTTTGGGATCGTTAAGGAGAAGCTCAATTAGGCCAAAGCCAACAGTATAACGTAAAAGTGTTTGAGCTAGTTGGTCTACATCTTCATCTGAAAGGTCTATATTTTGATGTTCAGCCAAATCAACTAAGAGATCTTTACCAATATTAAAAAAAACTTCCCGCATTCTTTGAGGGTCTACAAATTCTTCTCGGGTAGGCTTGTGCTCGGACATGATACGTTTAGCATCATCTAATAAAGAATAAACTTGCTCACTAAAGCGAAACTCTGGCGGAGTTAAGTGATATAACTTTTTTACGCTGTCATCAAAAGAAAAGAGATTAACTTCACATTTATCTTGACCACCAAAATCATAGCTTTCAAGCAACTCCCCTTCTGGAAATTCAGAGATTAATTTTGTATACATAAAATCAGGACGAGTTGTTGGATGAAATATGATACCGTATAATTCTCGACCACTGAGTCCAAAACCAGCATTTTGTTCATGAGAATGAGGTAGAAGTAAAGCAATTATTTTAAGTGAAGAAACGGCAGCTAAAGCTTGTTCAATAAGAGTAATATAATAATGCTGAGCTTGAACGGCTTGTTCTTCCAAGAGGTTATTAAGTTTAATTTTTTCTCGACGTTCAAGACGTTTTAAGGCAAGAAAAGCAGCAAAAGGATCCTCTTTTAAAAATTGCGAGATTATTCTTTGAAATTCTGCATAACTTGTTCTAATATAACGCTCATAAAGAGGGTTAACAACTAATTTAGAATAAGCACTACGCTCTTTTTTGTTTAATTGATGATATAAAGAAGCCAGTTCTACCAAGAATTGAGTTTGGTTATAATCATATTCATACTCTCTGAGTTGAGAGATAATGATTATAGAAACTCCGCTTACTTTCATCAAACAATCTATAGTTTTAGAGAAACATAGATTGCTATATTCTATAGAAGGAGGAAAACTACATTTGTCAGCATAAATTTTAAGTACTTTATTCTCTCCCTCATGATAGGTTTCAAATTCAAAACAATTCTTTTCGTTAGGCATCTATTCTTGAGCGTTAAAGCTCTCCTCTTTTGTTTGAGATTACATAAAAGATAATCTTTTGATTATATCTTGATAATCTCTTAGTTTATTTAATTATGTTACTTGATTTATTTAATTATGTACTAGATATATGGATGTAATATAGAAGAGTTTATTACTTTTTCTAAGAAGAATGAGAAAGATCACACAGGTATGTGCCGTTTCATATGCTATTTTATGTAATGTTAGAATATTTATATGGTTAAAAAATTCAGAGGGTTATAATATTCACAAATAGGCATTATGAACCAACCATTAAGATAATATTATCTAAGAAGCGATTAGATTATAAGTAGTTTTGCCACTATAACTGCCATGGATGACGATTTCATAAACTTAGGATATTCAGTTCAAACTGCCCATCTTGGTGCTATAAAAATAAGTGATATTAGCGAAAATTTTAGTAGTGATAAAAACAAACCAAGAATGAATGGATTAATGGAATTTTTAAAGATTAATAAAGATAAACGATTAATCCATATTAAACTTAATGAAGAAGGTTATTTTAATGCTTCCTATTTAGCTAAAGGTTTGGTCTTTGATGGTGCAGTACCACAAATAGAAGCTATAAATTATACGGTTAGGCTGTTAAATTTAAGACATTTAGAGACAATATTAAATGAACTGTCCAATATTAGCATTCCATTAACTGGAGGGCATATAGGCTATCACTTTTCAAAAGAAAATCGTCATATTGAAATATTTCGTGAACTACCACAACTTCTCTCTTCTTGTTTAGAAAAACCACAAAAAAGTATTGAAGCTTGGAAAAATGAACTAATAAGAAGAGAAGTTAGCAATAGAAATATACTAGAAACAGAAGATTTATTTTTAAAAGATTCTAATTATTTAGCTGTAGTTGAAGACCCAAATGGAGACCTATATTTATCTTCTAAATCACCAGGACAAAATAGAACAGAGATATATGACACTTTAAAAAGATTAACTAGAAATCATGGGTTTAATAAAAGTTATATGAGTAAAGAACAACGAGAGAGATATTTATTAATTTCTAATTCTTAGGTAATTCTGCTAGGACCACTTTAAAATAATTACATAACTTTATTAGAGGCTCTTTCTTTTATAGTTAAAGCAACCCCTAAAGACAAAATAAATATAATAATTGTAAAGATAATTAACAATACTTATAATAATAATGATAGAACATAGAAGAAAATATTAACTTAAAATGGCAACACCACCACAAAGCGGAGAATTTGATTTAGCAAAGTTGTATCTTTGGGTAAAAGGACTAGAGAGTAAAGCTAACAGCGTTATTAGAGAGTTAGATGTTCTAAAGAATGATTTAGTCAAGAAAAATATAGATTTAAGAAAAGAAGTTAAAATCTTAGGTGAGGATTTTCTTTCTTTAAGGCATGAACATGAAAAAAGCTTGCAAAAGATGGATTTAGTAATACAAGAGTTAAAACAAACAGCCGGTAAAGAAGAAGTTACCGTATTAAAAAAATATTTAGAATTATGGAGTCCTTTAAATTTTGTCAGTCAAAGAGATTTGGATCGAGCTTTGCAAAATAAAATAGAGGCATTAAGATTGAATGAAGTTAAAGAACCAAGTGTTAATAATCAAGGTGGTATAGCTTTAGGAGATAAAATGAATAATAAAAGTAATATCGTAAATTTTTCTGAGAATAATTTTGATGATGACGAATTTAGACAAAATAATTTAATCACCGCAGATAAAATAACATCAGAAAAAAATAAAAATATAAAAAGTGTTTTTAAAGTTTCTGATACTGGCTCAGATGATTACAATCCTCTGCAAAAAAAAGTAATACGCACAAACAAAGAAGTATCAGAAACAAATAAAAAGGAGAAGCACCTTCCTTTTGCTTAGAACTTTAAAAAATAAGATATCAAAGAAGAGATATCAAATTATAGAACAGTTAAAAAATTATAGTTTAAAAAAAGGTGATTTAGGATGGTAGATCAATCAATTTTCAACGAAGTAATGGAATTAAGAAATCAAGGCTTGACTGATAATGTCATCTTAGCTGAGATAAGTAAAAGAGGTTATCCTCTGCCAGACGTTCAAGAAGCTTTAGCTCAAGCTGATTCTATATATGGTCCTATCCCACAAGAAATGCCCGCAATGAACAATATTAACAATATAAATCAAATGCCTAGAATGCAATCACAACCAGAAAGACAGGCTAAAAATTCTAGTGATGATAATATCTATGATAGAATTGAAGAAATTACTGAGAATATGATTGATGAAAAATGGGATGAGTTGATAGCTGAAGTGAAGAAAATAGTACAATGGAAGGAAAAAGTAGAAGAAAAACAGAATAAGCTAGTTAGTGATGTAGAAAAGATAAAAGAAGATTTCAAAACATTGCATGGTGGAGTTTTAGGCAAGTTAGAAGAATATGATGAACGCATGCAAGATGTTGGAACTGAATTAAAAGCAGTAGGAAGAGTCTTTAAAGATGTTGTTCCTGAGTTTGTAGAGAATGTTAAAGAACTGAGAAGTTTGAAAGATGAGTGGAAAAAAGAAAGATAGTTTAACTAGAGATTTAAATATGGTTGATTATTGAAGATTATAGGTTAATCGAAATTTATCTAATTAAGATCATCTAAATCACGCAACTGCCGTTCGTGATTTTCACGATAGATATCATAATGATCTTTGCAGACAACACGTCCACCCCATTTCTTTCCTGCGGGCCTGACGCAACCTGCTTCTTCACATTCTTCGGCGTTGGTTAACATATAGTCCAATTATGCGCTTTTATTTAAAGATTTTACGGTTGAATTTTAAAATATTAGGATTTATGGCATTAGTATTTATAAAAAATATGAACAAAATAAACAAACAACAACCTAACTGCTTAACAAAGCTATAGCAAACACAGCAATAGTAAAGATTATAGCCATACCAAGAATCTTAGTATTCTTCATAATACTCCAAATATTTGATTGAAAATCACTACTTGCAGTACTGCCATCAGCAGCCTCTATAGAGTCAGTAGTTGCCTCTCCTGTTCCTGCTTCTAAAGCATCTTGACCAAAAACACTACCTGCTGCTGCTGCAAATATAGCTAAGCATATGCCTATAATAGTCCAGTAAACAGATTTATCTTTTACAGCAGTTATCAGAGTTTCGTCTTGCATACCAAACATTTTGAAAAGGAAAATCATCAAAATGAAAAATATTACAGCCACAGCAAACCAAGGGATCATGTTATTAATTATTTTTATGGCTTTATCAGAAAGTAATATTACTAAAGCCACAACTATGGCCACCAGAGCATTGATATGAGGTGCTTCACCAATTGCTTTTGTTTTAGATAAGAGCGCATAAACTATAGCAAATACCAGCAATACTGGAAAAATGACACTAAAGTAACTTAGCAGCCCAACATCCAATACTGTAGCCATAGTTTATTCAATTACCTCTTTTTTAACAATCAATTTTTAACAATCACTATTTTTAAGCACTTTTTTAGACTATGTCAAAGTTTACTTTTTCTCAAAGAGCTTGCCTAAACCTTCTAGGAAATTGCTGCCTGCTGGTTTTGCGCCAGGCTCTTTAACTATAAAGTATACAATTAATCCGAAGACTAAGATAATTATCATCAGTTCTGTGGTTTCTGGTGTCCACCAAGAAAATAAGTCCCAAGGGCCATTCCAAAAATTTAAAGCTGCTCCAAAGATATAGGTTACAAATACAATTGCTAAAATTGCGATAAAAGGAGCTGCACCTTTGGCAAAATCTGCTCCAAAGATGCCCATTAAGATTAAAAGCATGATAGCGGCTACAGCAACTAAAGATATACTAGGCAAAGTTTCATTAAGTATTTGCACCGGATCGTAACCTAAGTTTCCAACATAAAATCCAGTTACGTGAGGTACAACAAAAAGTAAACCCAATACTAAAGCAATAACTACATTAAAATTCTTCTTATCGCCCAGTATTTTAGTTTTTTGCAATACAGCAAAGACTATAGTAAAAACTAAGATAAACGGCAGGATGAAATCTAAAAAGCCGAAGCTCTCCAATATTTCGCCCATACGGGTAAATGTGTAACTGACCATTTAATAACCTCCGATAAAGTTAAGTTTTATTGTTTTTTTTATTTTGTTTTTTATATTAAATCTGTTTTTAAAATTAAATTGTTTTATTCTTTTTTTTCTCACTCTTATTCTTTTTTCTCACTCTTTTTAGCAACTGGTTCTTGGATAACGTAATACATAAATCCAATTAAAATTGCCAGGAATAATAAAGTCGCGGCCCATTCTTTATCCCAATTTTTGAATACTGCAAAGATAAATTCTAACCAACCTAAAGCATTAAGGAAGATTATAACTATACCTATGAACATAAGAAACATAAAAAATTTGATCCAATTAGGATAATCTTTTAGAGTAAATTCTTTATCTGAAAAAAACACACCAATTAATAGGAGAAATGAAACGCCTAAGATCAACAGTAAAACAACATTAGCCATTACTTCATTGATTATGACAACCAGTTTAGTTGAAGCGATTACCAAGAAAGCCATAATAAATGCCACCATAGCATTAATATTCTTTTTGGTGTATTCTTTACCATCAATCTTTTCGATCCCTAAGATTTTAGTCTTTTCTAAAATGGCAAAGACCATAGTAAAAATAAGCAAGAATGGCAAGATGACATCATAAATACCTAGTTCTCCAAAAAACTCAATAACACCACGAAAAACACTTCCAGCCATCTATCTTCATCACCCTCTGTTTAAATTGATAATTATTTGTTGAATTAATCCACCGAGATATATAAATGTTTCTAAACCTCTGGATTTAAGGTTAGATGATTTTTCGAGAATTAAACTTGTTAATAGAAGTTAGTAGAATAAACTAGTAGAAGTTAGTAGAAGTTAGTAGAATAAATGTTAATGAGTGGTATGGAATCATTGTTAGTAGTTATAATTATTAGAGCACAAAGCATCTATTTTTCGAATAGTTTAAATACCTAAAAAGAATGCAGGGGGCTTGAGAGATTAAAATGATGGTGTATACTAAATTTAATAGAAAAAGTAAGGGATTAATAATTTTATTAGTATTGTTCATGTCAATGTTATCTTTTTCAGTTGCTGCATTATCAAAAGTAGATGTAACACCTCTAAAAAATGAAATAAAAATTGGTGAAAAAGCTTTATTTAAAGTGGAGATAACTAACTTAGAGAATAAAGCCCAGAGATACAGCTTGTATTCTTTACAAAGCGGCCAAGGATGGAATGTTGATCCCACACCATTGAAAGATAGAATAATTGACCTAGGCCCTAAAGATAATTATACCACCAGAATTAATGTAGAACCATTAGAGGAATACAACCCCGGGATTTATTATGTCAATTTGTTAATTGAAAGTGATTCTGATGAAAGATATAATGAAGCACTAAAAATGTACCTTCGACCAGAAGAGCCGCCAAGTTATCTTCCAACATTAAAAGCATCAGTAGACCTTAATGAAAACATAAATCCACGTGAAGTACAGTCCATAAAACTATTCTTAGAAAACCGCAATCCTTTGGACCTCTCGGCTCTAACAGTGAGAGTTAAGAGTGATATGCCAGAATTTGTAAAAGAAGTAATTGTGGATTTGCCGCCTCTTGAAAAGAAAACAGTAGAGTTCTCCATATTACCCAATGCATATCAAGAACCAAGAGATTATACACTTTTTTTCGTCTTTGAAAAAGATGGACAGACCATTAAAGTAGTAGAACAAGAAATAGAGATTATAACTGTAAATAGCGAGTTTACTAAGGAGATAAATAGCGAAAGAAAATTGTTACAAGATTTTACTAATGTTAAAGTTAAAAATGAAGGAAATGTTTTTGGTGCACAAGTAGTAAAGATTCCTTTCTCAAAATGGAAGTCAGTCATTAGCTCTGGAGAGAAAGATCTAGTTAAATTTAAGACGGAAAATAAAGTATTATATGCTATTTGGGATTTAAACCTAGCTCCAGGAGAAAGTAAAACTTTACAAATAGTTACTAATTATCGCATTATTTTGTATACCATTTTGGCCCTCTTGGCCTTGTTAATGTTTTATTTATATACGCGTACAACCATCACGATAAGCAAAAGCGCAGTGGCCACAAAAATAGATGAAGAAGGGGCTCTTTCTGAAGTGAAGATAACTTTAGAAATAAAAAACCATTCCAATAGTGCAATGCATAGCGTAGAAGTAGTAGACTTACTGCCAGGAATCGCCAACATAGAAAAGAATAACCAAGAAGCTGGAACTCTAAGTCCACAACAAGTGGAATATACCAAACAAGGAACAAAAGTTAAATGGTCTATTGCAGAATTAGAAGCTACAGAGCATAGAATTATTTCATATAAAGCAAAAGCTAAATTAGATGTTTTAGGGACAATAAGTTTACCACGGGCATCTGTAGAATATAAGAAGAAGAAAAGTAAAAGAATAAGAAAAGCTTATTCTAATATTTACCAATTAGGTTAATATTACAAGTAGTTTAGAATAAATAAAGTAATAGGTTTGTAATTAATTAGACGAAAATTAGTCCAATATTAATAATAAGCAAACTAATGTAATAAAGTAATGGTTGCATAATAAAAACATTTATATAGGTGAGAGCACATCTAAAACTGATAATTATAATCCAAAAAAATAAAAAAAGGATAATAAATAAAAACTAAAAAAGAAATAAAAAAAGCCAGCGGCAAATATTGATGCGGTTAACTGGGAGGGTGTAAAAAATGAAAGATTTTTTTCTACAATTGAAAGAGAAATTTAGCCGCCCAGCTGATGATAATATGCTGGGAGCAGGAGAAAGTTATGTTGAAGTAGATTCAGGTTCTAGCAAAGAAGAGAAAGCGAAAGTTATCGTAAGACCTTTTGTAATGGAAGAATTTGAAGACATTAAAGAAGTATTAGATGTTCTAAGAGAAGGATCTACTATTGCTTTAGTTAATATAAAACCACTGCGTGAAAAAGATTTAGTTGAATTAAAAAGAGCTATTTCTAAACTAAGGAAAACTTGTGAGGCAGTAGAAGGTGATATTGCCGGATTTGGCGAAGATTATGTTGTTGCCGTACCTTATTTTGCAAAAATTTTCCGAGGACAAAAAGAAGTGTCAAAAGAAGATTTAGACGCTTAATTTTTAACTTTTCTTTTCTAATTTTTTATACCGCCAATGGCCCTCTTCAAAGAGATACTCAATAGTGGAGAATCGATATTCCGTGACACCGTAGTTCTAGATTATGATTTTCAACCAAAATTAATTCCTTTTCGAGAAGTTGAACAAAAACAATTTGCCATATCTATAAAACCGCTGTTGCAAGGACATAATGGACGTAATTTGTTTGTCTACGGCGCCCCCGGTATTGGAAAAACAACAGCTTGTAAGAATGTAATACGAGAATTAGAAGAAGAGACAGAAGAGGTAATTCCATTATATATTAATTGCTGGAAAGAAAATACTTCATTCAAGGTTTTTTACAAAATTTGCGAATTATTAGGTTATAAGTTTATAGTCAGCAAAAAAACTAGTGAACTATTTGAGATGATAAGAGACAAGATCAACAAAAAAGCGGCAGTTTTTATCTTTGATGAAATTGATAAATTGGAAGAGGTGGATTTTTTATATACTATTTTGGAAGATATTTACCGCAAATCCATCATTTTGATTACCAATTATCGAGATAGTTATACAGAAATGGACGAACGGATTAGAAGCCGTCTAGGAACTGAATTTCTTTGTTTTAGACCTTATAATGAGTTTGAAATTAATGGTATTTTAAAACAGCGAAGAGACTATGCTTTTGTTTCTAACTGCTGGGATGATGAAGCGTTTAAGGAAATAAGTGAGAAATGCACAGAGATTAACGACGTGCGTATAGGGTTATATTTAATGCGGGAAGCAGGAAATATTGCGGAAGAAAAAAGTTCAAGACGTATTGAAGTAAGCCATGTGGCAGAAGCGATTAGAAAAGTAGAAGAGTTTCACGTAAAACCAAAAGATGGACTAGATGAAGAAATGCAAATGCTGCTGTCTTTGATTAAAGAACAAACTGGACAAAAGATAGGGGAGATTTATTCCGTCTATGCTGAAAAAGGAGGAGATATGAGCTATAAGAGCTTCTATCGCCGTATCACTAAACTAGAAGAAGGAAAGTTTATTCGTATGGAAAAGACCGCCGGCAAAGAAGGAAATAGTACTTTATTGCATTATCAAGCCAATAAGAAGCTGACGGAATATTGAATTGTTGAGTTAAAGAAAAGCGATCTAGTTGTTTGGTTATTGAGAAGGTGTAGATATGGAACAAAATACTACTCAAATAGTTCATTCTGAAGAAAAATTAACACCTACGGTTGCAGCTCCTCCAATTAAGGAAAACCCCAACTATGAAAAATCTGCGGGAGCAGTTTTATTTAGAGAAAAAGAAGAAAAGAATCTTATTAAAGATAAGAAGACTAAAAAAGATAAAAATAAACAAAAAAATGAAACACTCAAAAATAAAACAAGAGAATATCTTCTTTTGAAATACAGCTTTAAGAGCGTTTTCTGGAGTTTCTGCAAAGGATTAATTGAGAAAGGCGAGACCGAAGAACATACAGCTTTACGTGAGGCTAAAGAAGAGTCGGCACTGAAGAAGATAGAACTTTTACCGGGATTCAAAGAGAAAACTAGCTTTTTTAAGACCAAAGAAAGCCGGCAGATTTACAAAGAAGTTACTTGGTTTTTGGGTTTAGTATCAGATAAAACTAAAGGTAAAGTTTCTTGGGAGCATGCCGAATTAGGGTGGTTTACTTTTACTGATGCGATTAAAACTTTAACTTTTCCTAAAGAGAAAGAGTTGCTGGCTAAAGCCGAATGGTATCTTAATTCCGAGGAAGGCCAATTGCTATTGTCAAAACTTTGCCTAATTCAATCCATAGATTTGGGACACAATTCTAAAAAGTTAAAGAAGAAAATAGTTAAAAAAAATAAAGTTAAATTTAAGACTAAGAACAAAGTTAAAAAGATACTTAAAAGAAAAAAATCACGATGAGTTAAGCCATCAGGATATTTTCCTAACTAAAAACCTTTCATTGGACAAAGGAACAATCTTTACTGGTGTTCCTGCTTTCAGATGAGCGTGGTCAGCTAATTCTACTGGAATATTTAACACTAAACTTCTTCCACTAATAGTTAACTTTTTCTTAAAGCCAAAAGAATATTCTTTAAGCTCATTAGTTCTGGCTTCTAATTCTTTAGCCTGCTCTTCAGTGAAGAAGAGATTATTGCAAGAATGACATTTATAGGCTTGAACACGATGCAAATCAACCCCTTCTTCGAATTCATAGTGGGGCAAGATTACTTGGTTCATCTCTTTATCACACTGAGCGCAGTATATTTTTCCTTCTTCAAGATTTAGTTTTGCCATTGTTTTTTCCTCCTAATAGGATAAGTAGTAATTATTTTTTCTTCATCATTGAAATAAGTATAGATTATTACTATCGTTCTATCTTTTAAGTCGATTTCTTTTCCGTAGCGCATTTCATTTTTGACTAGTTGCTTAATGATCACTTTACCATATTCTAAACACTGCCTAATCTCTTCTTCGCTAATGTTACTATGCTCCATTTCAGTCTTAGCGTGATCACTCAATATCATTATAAATCACTTATCAAATAAGTGAAAGAATATTTAAGCTTTTTGGTTGAAAAGTATTAAGACTGTTATTTTTCTCTCTTCCCGCATAAATAAACATAAAATATAAACCAACACCAAATTACGATTAAAAATATATTAAATAAATAATACCAGTCCATCCTAATTCTAGTTTCATAAAGTAGTAATAACTGCAAAATACCTAAAACAAAAAAAATAGATAAATAAGGACCCCATTGTGATAAATGAGGTTTAGGATTATCTAAAGAATGTCTTAATTGCCTAAAAGAAGCTGCAAGATAACCTACAATAGATGTGAGAAAGAGCCCAAATATGATCAATAGTGGTTCGGGATTGGACTTAACGTAGAGAAAAAAACCACCAATAGCTACTGAAAAAATAGATGTAACCTGCCAGAATAAAGTGTCATAGTGGAGTGCTTTAGTTATATTATTTTTTTTCATTTTCTCAAATAAGTTAAGTCATTCTCATGAAATCATCAATTCATGTATTTTTGTATCAACTCTTTAAGTTTCTCTCTATTAATCAACCTGATTCCATTGCTGTCTGCTAACTTGATTGCACTGGGTGTAAAATCTGAATTGGTTACAATCATACCATCATTTGCTTTATAATATTTTATAGAGGCAACCACTTCTTGAACTGCTTTATTACTAATTTTCCCAGAATAACACTTAGCTTGAATAACTGTTTTAATATTATTTCTAATAGTTATTAAATCTGCTCCTTGGTCCAGTATCTCCGAATGAAAATTATCCCATTATTCTTTCTACTAATGTGATGTGTTCCCGCAAAGAATTTCATATCTCTGATCAGACAAAAACCATACTAAACGATTGTTTTCAGATTTTTAAGATA